>SWCC01004146.1_pt1 | contig 12178 bp, 9 predicted proteins | sample 4692971 | NCBI WGS metagenome assembly SWCC01 (sample SAMN10267277, study PRJNA491770) | bioreactor metagenome | isolation source: DHS bioreactor inoculated with subseafloor sediment | place: Japan: off Shimokita Peninsula | collected 2006-08 | reverse complement strand
ACTTACGCTGATGCACACCGGCCTGCTGGGCGCCCTGCTCACCTTCGGTAACGTTTCGTTCTATGGAGAAGGCCGCGCGGTGGAGGACCAGCAACTCGCCGGGCTGATCATGTGGGTGCCGGGCGGGCTGATCTATCTGATTGGTGGCGGCTGGATCGCCTGGCGCTGGCTGACCCGCATGTGGCGTCGCCAGCAAACGGGTGCTGCCCGGGAGGAGCTGGGCTGAGGCTGCGAACGAATCGGCAGCCACATCGCTCACTCGCTCTTTTTGCGAATCCAGTAAAGGTAGGTGCCTGCTGCTTCCTGCTGCTCGACCAGGTCATGCCCAAGGAAAATGCAGAACTTTGGAATATCGCGCTGGGTCGAGGGGTCGGTGGCAATTACCTTGAGCAAGGCACCACCGGCCAGATCGCGCACCTTGTTGTGCAGCATCATCACCGGCTCGGGGCAGTTCAGGCCGCTGGCATCGAGCACGGCGTCGGCGGTCATTTCAGCTGATTGGTTCATCTTTGGCTCCGGTAAACAGGCGTGCATTGTTACGCATGGGCGCAGGCGGGTCATTCGCTAGCTGATCAGAGACGCCGCAGATGACAGGTCACCTCTTCACGATCGTGGTACAGCTGCTTGCAGCCGATACTCGCCTTGACGCCGCGCGCGGCCAGGCCATCGGCGATACGCTCGAGCAAGCGCTTCACCTCGGCATAGCGCTGCTTCATCGGCAGCTTGAGGTTGACTACCGCCTCGCGGCACAGGCCCTCGCCGATCCAGGTTTCCAGTAGCGCGGCGTTACGTGCCGGCTTCTCGACGATATCGCAGACCATCCAGTCCACCGGCCTCTTCGGGCGGAAGGTGAAACCGTCAGCGCGAAAATGCTCGACCAGCCCGGAGTCCATCAAGTCAGCGTTCATCGGCCCGTTGTCCACGGCACTGACCTTGATGTGCCGATTGACCGGCTGCCAGGTCCAGCCGCCCGGTGCCGCACCGAGATCGACGCCGGTCATGCCTGCTGCCAGGCGAGCGTCCCACTGATCGCGCGGGATAAAGTGGTGCCAGGCCTCCTCCAGCTTTAGCGTGGACCGGCTTGGCGCCTGGCGTGGAAACTTCAGTCGCGGGATGCCCATCGGCCATAGCGCACTGTTGTCCGCCTCGGCGATTCCGGCAAACACCTCACGGCCGCTCTTGAAGGTCAGCAGCAGCCTGGGCCCGCTACCCTCTTCATCGAGCCGCCCGGCCTTGATTAGCGCCTTGCGCAGTGGCGCCTCGAACTTGCGACAGAAGTTGGAAAGCTCCTTGCCGTCGTTGGTATCCAGCACTTCCAGCCACAGGCTGCTGCACACCGGATAGTTCGCCAGATGAGTCAGCAGCACGCTGATGCGATCCGTTTCGGGAAGTTGCAGGTATTCACCGCGCGCCCACTGCCGCGGAAAGATCAGCTCGGCAAAACGCAGTTTTCGCATCAGCCGCTCGCTGCCCCTGCTTTCGCTACAGACGAACTCGGCACAGGCGCTGTCTGGCCGTGCCTTGGCGTAGCCAGCAACTTCGAGCATGGCGGCGTGTTCGCTGATCTCCGAGCAGACTTCACCCTCGAAACCGGGCCGGCAATGCAGCAGCAAAGTGTTCATGTTCGAGTCCTGTCAGCGGTCGGGCCTGCGCCAAAGCCGCGCATCATAGCCGACCATGGGAACCCTCGCCCGCATGGCCCGGTCCAGTGCAGTAGCGAAACCCCTGCCCTGGTGGCCTGTGTGGTGAGTTGGCTCGGAAATGTTTTGAGCGAAACCGAACCCACCAACCCGGCCACTTAAGCTAGTTTCAAAGCTCATTCATCAGCCAGCCCTACCGTGTGGGCACAAGGAGATGAGGAATGCCTTCCCTGGATAGCCTGAAATGCCGTCGCAGTCTCGAAGTCGCCGGCAAGACCTACCACTATTACAGCCTGCCCGATGCAGCTGCCCAGCTCGGCGACATCAGCCGGCTGCCCACGTCACTAAAGGTACTGCTGGAAAACCTGCTGCGCTGGGAGGACAACCAGACGGTGCGCGCCGACGACCTGAAATCCCTGGTGAGCTGGCTGGACACCCGCAGCTCCACCATGGAGATCCAGTATCGCCCTGCCCGCGTGCTGATGCAGGACTTCACCGGCGTGCCGGCAGTCGTCGATCTGGCTGCCATGCGCGACGCCGTGGCCAAGGCCGGCGGTGACCCACAGAAGATCAATCCACTGTCGCCGGTGGATCTGGTGATCGACCACTCGGTGATGGTCGACCGCTTCGGCAGCGACCAGGCATTCGAACAGAATGTCGAGATCGAGATGCAGCGCAATGGTGAACGCTACGAGTTTCTGCGCTGGGGCCAGCAGGCCTTCGACAACTTCGCCGTAGTGCCGCCGGGCACCGGCATCTGTCACCAGGTGAATCTGGAATACCTCGGCCAGGTGGTCTGGACCCGCGAAGAGAACGGCGAAACCTTCGCCTATCCGGATACCCTGGTCGGCACCGACTCGCACACCACCATGATCAACGGCCTCGGCGTGCTCGGCTGGGGTGTTGGCGGGATCGAAGCCGAAGCGGCAATGCTCGGTCAGCCGGTGTCGATGCTGATCCCCGAAGTGATCGGCTTCCGCCTGACCGGCAAGCTCAACGAGGGTGTCACCGCCACCGACCTCGTGCTGACCGTAACGCAGATGCTGCGCAAGCACGGCGTAGTCGGCAAGTTCGTCGAGTTCTATGGCCCCGGCCTCGATCACCTGCCGCTGGCCGACCGCGCCACCATCGGCAACATGGCCCCCGAATACGGCGCCACCTGCGGCTTCTTCCCGGTCGATCAGGTGACCATCGACTACCTGCGCCTGACCGGCCGTAACGAAGAGCGCATCGCACTGGTCGAGGCCTACAGCAAGGCGCAGGGCATGTGGCGTGACAGCAACTCGCCCGCCCCCGAGTTCACCGCTACCCTCGAACTGGACCTGAGCCAGGTTCGACCGTCCGTGGCGGGTCCCAAGCGTCCACAGGATCGAGTGACCCTCGGCGATATCGGCGCCAACTTCGATCTGCTGCTGGAAACCAGCGGGCGCCAGCAACAGGCTGATACCGATTTTGCGGTCGCTGCTGAACAATTCCAGCTCAAGCATGGCGCAGTAGTGATCGCTGCCATCACCTCCTGCACCAATACTTCGAACCCAAACGTGTTGATGGCCGCCGGCCTAGTCGCCAAGAAGGCCATCGAGCGCGGACTGCAACGCAAACCCTGGGTCAAGACATCTCTGGCACCCGGCTCCAAGGTGGTGACCGACTACCTCGAGCGCGCCGGCCTGACCCGCTATCTCGACGAACTCGGCTTCAACCTGGTGGGTTATGGCTGCACCACCTGTATCGGCAACTCCGGCCCGCTGCCGGACGCCATCGGCCAGGCGATCACCGATAACGACCTGATCGTGTCATCCGTGCTGTCCGGCAATCGTAACTTCGAAGGCCGCGTACACCCGTTGGTCAAGGCCAACTGGCTGGCGTCGCCGCCACTGGTGGTCGCCTTTGCGCTGGCTGGCACCACACGTATCGACATGGACCGCGAACCGCTGGGCTATGACGCACAGAACCAGCCGGTCTACCTGAAGGATATCTGGCCAAGCAGCGCGGAAATCGCCGAAGCGGTGGCGCGCATCGACGGCGAGATGTTCCGCAGCCGTTACGCCGACGTGTTCAGCGGTGACGAGCACTGGCAGAAGATTCCGGTCAGTGCCGGGGATACCTACGCGTGGAACGCTAATTCCAGTTACGTGCAGAACCCGCCCTACTTCGAGGATATCGGCCAGCCACCGACCCCACCGGCAGATGTCGAGAATGCCCGGGTACTGGCCGTGTTCGGCGACTCGATCACCACCGACCACATCTCACCGGCCGGCAACATCAAGGCCAGCTCACCGGCGGGCCTGTACCTGCAGTCACTCGGTGTGGCACCCGAGGACTTCAACTCCTACGGCTCGCGCCGCGGTAACCACGAAGTGATGATGCGCGGCACCTTCGCCAATATCCGCATCCGCAACGAGATGCTCGGCGGTGAGGAAGGCGGCAACACGCTGTATCAGCCGAGTGGCGAGAAGCTTTCCATCTACGATGCCGCCATGCGCTACCAGGCCGAAGGGGTACCGCTGGTGGTGATCGCCGGCAAGGAATACGGCACCGGCTCAAGCCGCGACTGGGCCGCCAAGGGCACCAATCTGCTAGGCGTGAAGGCGGTGATCGCCGAAAGCTTCGAGCGCATCCACCGCTCCAACCTGATCGGCATGGGTGTACTGGCGTTGCAGTTCGTGAACGAGCAGACGCGCCAGTCGCTGGGTCTGAACGGGATGGAGAAGTTGTCGATCCGCGGGCTCGACGCCGACATCAAACCGCGCCAGATGCTGACCGTCGACGTAGAGCGCGCCGATGGCTCGCGTGATTCGTTCCAGGTGCTCAGCCGCATCGATACGCTCAATGAAGTGCAGTACTTCAAGGCGGGCGGCATTCTGCACTATGTGTTGCGCCAACTGATCGCCCACTGAGCGCCACCATGCGGGCGCCCTGCTCCCGCAGACAAAAAACGCCGGTGCGAATCCATTCGCACCGGCGTTTGCCGTTCCGTGGCGCCTGATCTCCAGCTGCCCTGACGTCCATGCCGCCGCCCGGATCCGTGACTGCCAAGTCATCGCTCCCGTCATAGAGCGTCCGGACATGGGCTTAACGTGCCGGAAAGAGATTGCAGATTGATTAAGCCGCACCAGATGCCAGTCGTCTTATTGCCGGATTGAAGCAGCTCCGGCCGGCAGCATAGCGCTCAAGAACACAGTGCGGCTGCCGACCCCATAGGTCAGCCTGAGACTCAAAAAAACATAAAGGTCAGGCGCACCACCCTTATGAATACCTTGCCAGGCGTGAAAGTCGATGCGTAACAACCAGCCCGTAACTCAACGTGAATATGCCTTTCCCGACCAGCAGCGATTAGTCTCGACTACCGACCTGAAAGGCCAGATCACCTATTGCAACAACATCTTCGTAGAGGTCAGCGGCTTCGATCGCGACGAGCTGATACGCGCACCGCACAATCTGGTACGCCATCCGGATGTGCCGCCGGCCGTGTTCGACCATATGTGGACCACGCTCAAGCAGGGCAAACCCTGGATGGGCATCGTCAAGAACCGGCGCAAGACCGGCGACCACTACTGGGTCAATGCCTATGTCACGCCAATTCTCGATCAGCAGCGGCAGGTGACAGGCTACGAATCGGTACGGACCAAACCAACCCGGGAACAGGTGCAGCGCGCTGAAGCACTGTATGAACGGATCAACTCCGGCAAGAGCGGCGTGCCCCAGAGCGATCGCTGGCTCCCGGTGCTGAGCAAGTGGTTGCCCTTCCTGATCATCAGTCAGCTCGGATTTCTCGTCGGCGCAGGCTTCGACCATGCCCTGGGGTTCATCGCCGCAGCCGCGCTTGCCGTTCCGCTCGGACTTGCCGGCTTGCAGTGGCAGCAACGCGGTCTGAAACGCTTGTTGCAGCTGGCGAGCCAGACCACCAGCGATCCGCTCATTGCACGCATGTATACCGACAGCCGTGGTGTAGAAGCCCAGCTCGAGATGGCGATGCTCAGTCAGCAGGCGCATCTGAAAACCTGCCTCACCCGCCTGCAAGACACCGCTGTACAACTGCAGGGCCAAGCCAAGCAGGCCGACTCGCTGGCACAGAGCTGCGCAAACGGCCTGGCGCAGCAGAACCAGGAAACCGAACAGGTAGCGACTGCCATCAACGAAATGGCTGCGACCACTCAGGAAGTAGCAAGCAACGTCGCCCTGGCGGCCGAAGCCACCCGCGAAGCGAGCCGTCTCACCATTCATGGTCGCGAGGTCACCGCGGAAACACGAAAGGCGATCCAGCAGCTGGCCGACTCGGTAGCCAGGACCGGCGAGGCGGTCAATCAGCTAGCCAACGACAGCGACGCAATCGGTGGCGTGGTCGATGTGATCAAGAGCATTGCCGATCAGACCAACCTTCTGGCCCTCAACGCTGCGATCGAAGCGGCACGGGCCGGCGACAGCGGACGCGGGTTTGCCGTGGTTGCAGATGAGGTACGGCAGCTGGCACAACGCACTGCCGAGGCCACTGGCGAGATTCACCAGCTGATCGAGAAGCTGCAACTGCAAGCTCGGCACGCCGTTCAGACCACCGAAGAAGGTCGTGTTCAGGCCACGCGCGGTGTCGACCAGGTCGCTCAGGCGGACCAGGCCCTGACCGGCATAAACGAGGCGATGGGCAACATCATCGACATGACCACGCAGATCGCCTCGGCAACCGAGGAGCAAAGCGCAGTGGCCGATGAGATCAGCAACAACGTCAGCACCATCGCCCGCCTGGCCGATCAGACCTCGGGAGACGCACGCAGCTCGGCGCTGCTTAGCGAAGACCTCGCCGCAACGGCCGAAGGTCAGTACGCGCTGGTGGAACGCTTCAACCGCTGAGTTCGCCCGGCAGCCGGTGTCGCTTGACCCGGCTGCCTCCTGCAGGAATCAAGGCCGAGCAAGCCCCCGCAGAAACACTGCGATCACGTCCGCGGCGCTGTCGAGATGCTCTGCGTGAGTCGATCCGGAACGTTTCAATGGCTTGAGGTCATGATCTGCCGTCGTGAGCCAGTGCAGCGCGATAGCCGGTGACAGCTCGTACTGCTCCACCGTTTCGCGGTCGCCGAGGGCGTCCCGCTCTCCCTGAACGATCAAGGTCGGCGTCTGCAGCGTGGCGAGGTGGGCCACCCGAGGTTTTTCCGGCTTGCCGGCGGCATAGAACGGATAGCCCAGGCACACCAGTGCATCCGCCTGCAGTTCATCGGCCAACAGGCTCGCCATGCGCCCGCCCATCGACTTGCCGCCGATGGCCAGCGGTCCTGTGGCCTGCTGTCGCACCAGCTCATGGATTTCCCGCCACTCCGCCAGTAACTGGGCCTGGGGACTGGGTGGGCGCTTTGCCGCACCCACCCGCCGCTGCGCCATGTAGGCGAACTCGAACCGACCGACCGCTATGCCACGCACGGCAAGGCGTTCGGCCATTTCTTCCATGAAGGGGCTGTCCATCGGTGCGCCAGCGCCGTGGGCGAGAATCAGGCTCGCGATCGCGTCGCCTGGCGCTCGGTTCCAGCGGACGGAATGCCCTTTGTCACTTTGTGTGTATTGATCCGGGTCAATACCGGCAGATTGCCCTTTCCCCATCCTTGCCTCGCTTTCTATTAGAAAGAAAAAAACTGCTCATTACCCGTGGATGGAAGCCCATACATGAACACAGCAACCAGTACCGCCTACAGTTACAAGGTGGTCCGCCAATTCGCCATCATGACGGTGGTGTGGGGAATCGTCGGGATGGGGCTCGGCGTTTTCATCGCAGCACAATTGGCCTGGCCATTTCTGAACCTTGACCTCCCGTGGACCAGTTTCGGTCGTCTACGTCCATTGCACACCAACGCGGTGATCTTCGCCTTCGGCGGCTGTGCTCTGTTCGCGACGTCCTACTACTCGGTCCAGCGCACCTGCCAGACCACCCTGTTCGCGCCGAAACTGGCCGCGTTCACCTTCTGGGGCTGGCAGCTGGTCATCCTGCTCGCCGCAATCTCCCTGCCGCTGGGCTTCACCAGCTCCAAGGAATACGCGGAACTGGAGTGGCCGATCGACATCCTGATCACCATCGTCTGGGTGGCCTATGCGATCGTCTTCTTCGGCACGCTGGCGACACGCAAGGTCAAGCACATCTACGTCGGTAACTGGTTCTTCGGCGCCTTCATCCTGACCGTGGCGATCCTGCACATCGTCAACAACCTGGAAATCCCGGTCACCGCGATGAAGTCCTACTCGGTTTACGCCGGTGCAACCGATGCGATGGTGCAGTGGTGGTACGGCCACAACGCCGTGGGCTTCTTCCTCACCGCAGGCTTCCTCGGGATCATGTACTACTTCGTGCCGAAGCAGGCCGAGCGTCCGGTGTATTCCTATCGCCTGTCGATCGTCCACTTCTGGGCACTGATCACCGTCTACATCTGGGCCGGTCCGCACCACCTGCACTACACCGCGCTGCCGGATTGGGCGCAGAGCCTGGGCATGGTGATGTCGCTGATTCTGCTGGCTCCGAGCTGGGGCGGCATGATCAACGGCATGATGACCCTCTCGGGCGCCTGGCACAAACTGCGTAGCGACCCGATCCTGCGCTTCCTGGTGGTATCGCTGGCGTTCTACGGCATGTCGACCTTCGAAGGTCCGATGATGGCCATCAAGACCGTCAACGCCCTCTCCCACTACACCGACTGGACCATCGGCCACGTTCACGCCGGCGCCCTCGGCTGGGTTGCCATGGTGTCCATCGGCGCGCTGTATCACCTGATTCCGAAGGTCTTCGGCCGCGCCCAGATGCACAGCGTCGCGCTGATCAACACCCACTTCTGGCTGGCTACCATCGGCACCGTGCTCTACATCGCCTCGATGTGGGTCAACGGTATCGCCCAGGGCCTGATGTGGCGCGCGATCAATGACGACGGCACGCTGACCTACTCCTTCGTCGAAGCACTGGAAGCCAGCCACCCCGGTTTCGTGGTGCGCATGATCGGTGGTGCGATCTTCTTCGCCGGCATGCTGGTGATGGCCTACAACACCTGGCGCACCGTGCAGGCTGCCAAGCCCGCCGAGTACGACGCTGCCGCGCAGATCGCCTGAGGAGCCTAGGTAAATGAAATCGCACGAGAAACTAGAAAAGAACGTCGGGCTGTTGACCCTGTTCATGATCCTGGCGGTGAGCATCGGCGGTCTGACCCAGATCGTCCCGCTGTTCTTCCAGGACGCCGTCAACGAGCCGGTCGAAGGCATGAAGCCCTACACCGCGCTGCAACTGGAAGGCCGCGATCTGTACATCCGCGAAGGCTGCGTCGGCTGCCACTCGCAGATGATCCGCCCGTTCCGTGCTGAAACCGAGCGCTACGGCCACTACTCCGTTGCTGGCGAAAGCGTCTACGACCACCCGTTCCTGTGGGGCTCCAAGCGTACCGGTCCGGACCTGGCCCGTGTCGGTGGCCGTTACTCCGATGACTGGCACCGTGCGCACCTGTACAACCCGCGCAACGTAGTGCCCGAGTCGAAGATGCCGTCCTACCCGTGGCTGGTCGAGAACACCCTGGACGGCAAGGACACCGCCAAGAAGATGTCGGCACTGCGCACCCTCGGCGTGCCGTACACCGAAGAAGACATCGCCGGCGCTCGTGACTCCGTCAAGGGCAAAACCGAGATGGACGCCATGGTGGCCTATCTGCAGGTGCTCGGCACGGCTCTGACCAACAAGCGCTAATCGCAGCCAAGAAAAATGACGGCTGCCAAGCCAGCCGTCAGGGACTTCAATCGCGGACAGCCAGAGTTGCTCGGGCTGTCCAGGAGTAGCACATGAGCACTTTCTGGAGTGGATACATCGCCCTGCTGACGCTGGGCACCATCGTCGCTCTGTTCTGGCTGATCTTCGCCACCCGCAAGGGCGAGTCGGCCGGCACCACGGATCAAACGATGGGTCATGCCTTCGACGGCATTGAGGAATACGACAACCCGCTGCCGCGCTGGTGGTTCCTGCTGTTCATCGGCACGCTGGTGTTCGGCATCCTTTACCTCGTGCTCTATCCGGGCCTGGGTAACTGGAAAGGCGTCCTGCCCGGCTACGAAGGTGGCTGGACCCAGGAGAAGCAGTGGGAGCGCGAGGTCGCCCAGGCCGATGAGAAGTACGGCCCGATCTTCGCCAAGTACGCAGCCATGTCGGTGGAAGAAGTCGCTCAGGACCCGCAAGCCGTGAAAATGGGTGCGCGCCTGTTCGCCAACTACTGCGCGATCTGCCACGGGTCTGACGCCAAGGGTTCTCTCGGCTTCCCGAACCTGGCCGACAGCGATTGGCGCTGGGGTGGTGACGCGGCCTCGATCAAGACCACCATCCTGAACGGCCGTATCGCGGCCATGCCGGCATGGGGCCAAGCCATCGGCGAAGAAGGCGTAAAGAACGTTGCAGCCTTCGTCCGCAAGGAACTCGCTGGTCTGCCGCTGCCTGAGGGCACTGACGCCGATCTGGGCAAAGGCAAAGAGGTCTATGCACAGACTTGCTCCGTTTGCCACGGCCAGGGTGGCGAGGGTATGGCTGCATTGGGTGCGCCGAATCTTCAGCATGCCTCCGGCTGGATCTACGGCTCGAGCCTCAGCCAGCTGCAGCAGACCATCCGCCACGGTCGCAATGGTCAGATGCCTGCTCAGCAACAGTATCTGGGTGACGACAAGGTTCACCTGCTAGCCGCCTACGTTTACAGCTTGTCGCAGAAACCGGAACAACTCGCCAAGCAGTAAGTCGTAAAAGGGCGGTACACTCGTACCGCCCTTCCCGCCTTGTCCCCAGGCAATTCCGTCACGCTGCGACCATCTGTCGCATCACCAGCCGACCGAAGACCTTCCCCGCCCGCTTACGCACTTCTAAGCTTTGCTTCCGACTCGCCGCGCCACCTAGAACCATAAGGCGAACTCGGTATTTCTGGCGCACCGGCCTGGTGCGAAACATCCCTGCGCAGCGCATGGAAAACGCTTTAAATCAGGGTTTTGGCCAGCAAAGAGAGCCCGGGCGTGGTTTGCATTGCCCCCCTGCTTTCTCCATACTTGCCGCCGTTTTTGCCTTCGAAAATGCCATTAGCGTGGAAGCCTTGCATGAGCACAGCAATAAGTGAGACTGCTTATAACTATAAGGTGGTTCGCCAATTCGCCATCATGACGGTGGTATGGGGAATCATCGGGATGGGCCTGGGTGTCTTGATCGCCGCGCAGTTGGTGTGGCCCTCGCTCAACTTCGACCTGCCGTGGACGAGCTTCGGCCGTCTGCGACCATTGCACACCAACGCGGTGATCTTCGCCTTCGGTGGTTGCGCACTGTTTGCCACGTCCTATTACGTGGTTCAGCGCACCTGTCAGGCGCGGCTGTTCTCCGACGGACTTGCAGCCTTCACCTTCTGGGGTTGGCAGGCTGTGATCGTGCTTGCGGTCATCACTCTTCCGCAGGGCTTTACCAGCTCCAAGGAGTACGCGGAACTGGAGTGGCCGATCGACATCCTGATCACTCTGGTGTGGGTGTCGTACATCGGCGTGTTCTTCGGCACCATCATGAAGCGCAAGGCCAAGCACATCTATGTGGGCAACTGGTTCTTCGGCGCCTTCATCCTGGTTACGGCGATGCTGCACATCGTCAATAACCTGGAAATCCCGGTGTCCTGGTTCAAGTCCTACTCGATCTACTCGGGTGCGACTGACGCCATGGTGCAGTGGTGGTACGGCCACAATGCCGTAGGTTTCTTCCTGACCACCGGCTTCCTGGGCATGATGTATTACTTCGTGCCGAAGCAGGCCGAGCGCCCGGTGTACTCCTATCGCCTGTCGATCGTCCACTTCTGGGCGCTGATCACCCTCTACATCTGGGCCGGCCCACACCACCTGCACTACACCGCGCTGCCGGACTGGGCGCAGAGCCTGGGCATGGTGATGTCGATCATCCTGCTGGCTCCGAGCTGGGGCGGCATGATCAACGGCATGATGACCCTCTCGGGCGCCTGGCATAAGCTGCGCACCGACCCGATCCTGCGCTTCCTGGTGGTATCGCTGGCGTTCTACGGCATGTCGACCTTCGAAGGTCCGATGATGGCGATCAAGACCGTCAACGCACTATCCCACTACACCGACTGGACCATCGGCCACGTACACGCCGGCGCCCTCGGCTGGGTCGCGATGATCACCATCGGTTCGATGTACCACCTGATCCCGAAAGTGTTTGGTCGCGAGCAGATGCACAGCATCGGCCTGATCAACGCGCACTTCTGGCTGGCCACCATCGGCACCGTGCTCTACATCGCCTCGATGTGGGTCAACGGCATCACCCAGGGCCTGATGTGGCGCGCGATCAACGAAGACGGCACGCTGACCTATTCCTTCGTGGAAGCACTGGAAGCCAGCCACCCAGGCTTCATCGTCCGCGCACTCGGCGGCGCCTTCTTCCTCGCCGGCATGCTGCTGATGGCCTACAACACCTGGCGCACCGTGCGTGTCGCCAAAGCAGCCCAGTACGACGCTGCCGCGCAGATCGCTTGAGGAAACGGATAGATGAAGAACCACGAAATACT
>SWCC01016965.1_pt1 | contig 12184 bp, 7 predicted proteins | sample 4692971 | NCBI WGS metagenome assembly SWCC01 (sample SAMN10267277, study PRJNA491770) | bioreactor metagenome | isolation source: DHS bioreactor inoculated with subseafloor sediment | place: Japan: off Shimokita Peninsula | collected 2006-08 | reverse complement strand
GGCTTCAATAAATATAAAAATGAATTGCCAAGTGATGCTGTTTTATTTGTAGATAGCACATTTATCACCGATGAAGATGTAAAAGGGTTCGATACGGTTTATAAGATAGAAGCAACAAAAATGGCTGAGGATAATTTTAAACCATTTGTTGCAAATGTAATAATGATGGGATTTATGGCAGCTAAGCTGGGCAATATCAAAGTGGAATCGCTTAAAAAAGCAATTGCGAATTTGATGCCCGAAAAGATGCATGAAATTAATTTTAAAGCTTTGGACGCCGGATATGGAATGGGAGTGTAAAGATGAATTATTATGAAGCGGAAGGAAAGGCAATCTTCAAAAAATATGATATTGCAGTGCCACAGGGGAATCTGGTTGATGATGTTGAGCAGTTTTCGGAATTTCCTTTCCCTTGCGTGATTAAATCGCAAGTCTTAAGCGGAAAAAGGGGCAAAGCCGGCGGTATTAAGTTTGCAGATGATTTTGAAGAAATGAAAAAAGGGGTAAAAGAGATTTCTGAAATGACTATATACGGCAAAAAGGTAGATGCTGTTTTAGTTGAGCAAAAGCTTAATATTGTTGAGGAATACTATTTGGGAATAACAATAGATTCGATAAAAAAGCAACTGGTTCTAATGTTTTCACCATGCGGCGGCATGGATATTGAGACTCTGGCAGTGGAAAAACCAGAAAAACTGCTGAAATTTAACTTTACAAAAGACATTGACAGAGATGCTTTGAGCAAGCAATTGGAAAAATTTCAATTAGCGAAAAATATAAAAAATGAATTATTGGACATTGCAGCCAAATTGGCAAAAATCTTTTGCGATTGCGATGCTACCACAATAGAGATAAATCCATTGGTTGTCAATGAAAATGAAGAATTGATAGCAGCGGATGCCAAGCTTGTAATCGATGATAATGCTTTGTTTAGGCAAGAGAATCATCGACTCATTGAAAGAAAAGAAGAGGTAGAAGAAGGCGTATTCAAAACAGCTAAAGAGGCCGGACTTTCCTATGTTGAGCTCGACGAAGACGGCAATATAGGACTGATTGCCGGCGGCGCTGGGATTGGCATGGCAACAATGGATACCGTAAGATATTTTGGAGGAAAGCCTTTTAACTTCTTAGATTTAGGAGGCGGAGTAACGGCAGAAAAGACTCGAAAGGCCATGAAATTATTAATGGACAATGAAAAAATTGATGGCATTGTAGTAAATATCTTTGGCGGGATAAATAATTGCAAGACAATGGCAGAGGGAATAAAAATGGCTGTTGAAGAAGCAAAAAGCACCAAGACAATTGTTGTAAAAAGTCGGGGCCATTCACAAGAAGAAGGCTGGGCCATTTATGAAGAATTGGGAATATATCAAGTTAAGCATGGTACTACCGATGAAGCGGTACAAATGCTGATTGAAAAAATGGAGGTGAAATGATGGCCGTATTAATCAATGGAAACACTAGCATAATTATCCAAGGAATTACCGGTAAACAGGGTCAACTCCACACAAAAAGAATGCTGGAATATGGCGCAAAGCTTGTGGCAGGAGTTACCCCGAACAAAGGTGGACAGACCGTCGATGGAGTGCCTGTATTTAATACGGTTGCGGAAGCCATTGAAAAACATCCCGAAATAGAAGCTTCAATGATTATTGTGCCATCAAAATTCGTTTTGAGTTCAGCATTTGAAGCCATAAATGCAGGCGTGAAGCTGATTGTTATAATCACTGAATTTGTTCCGGTTCACGATTCGCTTAGGATTGTAGAATTGGCAAAAGAAAAATGTGCAAGGGTTGTAGGTCCCAATACCATAGGCATTATTTCACCGGGAGTCACTAAGGTTGGAATCATGCCTGGATATATTTATAAACAAGGAAGAATAGGGATTATTTCAAGGAGCGGCACGCTTACGCATGAAATGGCTTCGAATTTGACATATAAAGGAATAGGGCAGTCAACGTGCATTGGCATTGGTGGAGATCCCATCATCGGAACTACCCACAAGGAAGCGCTGGAACTATTTAGGGATGATGACGATACGGATGCAGTGGTTATCATTGGAGAAATCGGTGGAGTAGGCGAAGAGCTTGCTGCTGAATATATGATAGAAAATGGCTATCCAAAGCCTGTATTTGCATTCATCGCGGGGCAAACAGCACCGGAAGGACAAAAAATGGGGCACGCTGGAGCAATCGTTTCCGGGAACATGGGAACGGCTGCATCCAAAATAACGATGTTAAAAAAAGCCGGTGTAAAGGTTGGAGAAACACTGGGACAGGTTGTTAGCCTTATTGAAGAATCGGAAAAAAAATAGAGTAGTAGTATTAAGGAAGGCTTGCCGGCCGCGTGTCGGCGGCTTTTCCATATTAAGTGAAAAGGAAGTGGATTACATGGGACAAGTTGTGCTTGATACAAGCACGAAATCATCTGGATTGGACAAGAAACCTAAGCCATACAAAATGACGATTGATTTATTGATGGGACCGATATTGTTTTTAGCTGTGTTAATGATACTGCCGGCGTCGATATTTTCCTTTGCGGCAAGGGGCGCGTTGGCAACAATGACATGGATGATTGCATGGTGGATAACAGGGCCGATTCATCTTGGAGTGACATCCCTATTGCCAATTCTACTAAATGCGGCATTTGGATTCATACCGATGGGCGACGTTCTTACGAATTATGCAAGTGAGGTTGTCATACTGCTTTTAGGGGCCAATATAATAACCGTTTCATGGAGCGCCAGCGGACTTGATAAGCGCATTGCCCTAAGGGCTCTCTGCCTGATAGGGCCTTCTGTAAAACAGCAGATTGTAGTATGGTTTATGATTGCAGTAACTCTTTCGATATTTTTGCCCAAGACTATTGTCACTGCCGTTCTGGTTCCGGTCGCAATTTCAATGCTTCGGTTCATCGGAGAAGATGATGTTTCCAAGAGTGAAGTTGCGACGGTTCTTTTGTTGGCAATTGCATGGGGAGCGGGTCTGGGCGGCTTTGGATCTCCGCTTGGAGGAGCCATGAACCTTGTGTCAATTAGCTATATTGAAGAATTGACCGGTAATGAGTACATGTACATTGATTGGGTTGTAAGAATGATGCCTATGTTGATAATCCTCTCTGCACTTAATATTGCATATTTATTTAGCATGAAGATGAAGGTGAAAGAATTAAATGGAACAAAGGATTTTTTTGTAAACGAATACAAGAAATTGTCCAAAGTGACCACGGCACAAAAATGGGGACTGTGGCTATTTATACTAGCAACTGTATTTGCTTTTGCAAGACCGATGTACTCGGGTATATTGCCAGGGTTTAAGCCGGCATTTGCATTCTTGTTGTTCGGATTTTTAGCATTCATTGTTCCCGGGGATGATGGAGAACGATTGCTTACTTGGAAATACACTTCTCCAAGACTCATGTGGGGATTATTCTATCTGTTTGCAGGCGGCATGGCCGTAGGCAAATTGCTTACCGGTTCGGGGGCTGCCACTGCTATAGCAGGGTTGATTTCATCGATGAGCCTTACAGGAGGGATATTGACAATTGCAATATTTGCGGTACTAGGCGTATTTCTGTGCAATGTATCCAGTAGTACTGCGGCAACGGCTATTGCTATACCTATTGTTATAACTGTGGCCCAAAGTTTGAATCTGAATCCATTAGCATATATCTACATCACTTCGGTTGCGTGTAACTGCGCATATATATTGCCTACTTCATTAAGAGCAATTCCTGTAGGATACGGATTGGATCCACGAGAACTTCTTAAGAGCGGAATGGTATTAGTATTCATTTCACTAGCAGCCGTAACTTTATTTGGATATCTTTTCTTGAAATTTTGGCCGGGATACAGCTTTGCATAAGATGCGTGAATATGAAAACCGGAAGGTTGGAATCCGTCTATGTATTTACAAGTATTACGCAATAGTATAAAATATTATTGGAATTATATTGTTAAGGATGGTGAGTTTATGGATTACGAATCGGTGTATTTTGTTGCATATGCAAGATTGCCTGGAGATATACCTGCAAGCGAACAATTCGCAAAAATTGCAATAGGGGCCGAAATACTTGTGTCTACAGGGATGGTTTTAGAAGTTTCGTGCACCTTGCCTTCTCAATTAGCCAGGGGTTTTGTTCGAGGATATTTGCTTAAGAAGAATATTGTAAATGATCTTGACGGAATAATAGATGAAATAAGTTACAGACATCAAGGAGATGCACAAAAGGCAATAATAAAAACGGTCGTTGAGATAAACAAAAAGTATTTGGCTTTTGTCGCAAAGCATAAAATCAAGACGACATTCTAGTTCTTTGCAAAGGGTTTTATTTGTTACATAATTAATTTTCTATCTCCGGTAGATTTAGCAAATGAATGGACCTAAATATTTTTCTGCAAAGCCCCCTACTATGGGGGCTTTATTTAATATAGCATTGAAGGGATAAAGTGTTTGATGTTGAAATAGTATAGGCATAAGAATAAAAATCTGGAGGGACATTCATATGAGTATTCTGGTAACTGGCGGGGCCGGCTACATAGGCAGCCACAGCGTTGTAAAGCTTTTGGAGGCAGGCCTAAAAGTGGTTGTGCTTGATAATTTATCAAACAGTAATCCCGAAGTTTTTAAAAGAATTGAACAAATCACAGGACTGGGACTCCGGTTTATCGAAGGCGATATTTTGGACAAGGATAAGCTTGAATCCGTGTTTGCGGATAATGACATAGAAGCCGTGGTTCACTTTGCGGGGCTAAAGGCTGTGGGGGAATCGGTAGAGATGCCGCTTGAGTATTACCATAACAATGTAGCAGGAACTATTAATCTTTGCCGGGCAATGGAGCGACACGAGGTAAAAAGAATGGTGTTTAGCTCGTCTGCAACGGTTTACGGCACCGGCAATCCTTCGCCATTGACCGAGGATATGCCCCTTTCGACAACAAATCCGTATGGAAGCACAAAGCTTATGATAGAGCAGATCCTTGAGGATATACATGCATCAGGCAGCGACTGGAGGATAGCAATCCTAAGATATTTCAATCCAATAGGGGCTCACGAGAGTGGCACCATAGGTGAAAACCCAAAAGGAATTCCAAACAACCTTATGCCGTACATTACCCAGGTGGCTGTAGGAAAAAGAGAAAAGCTCATGGTTTTTGGAGACGATTACGATACGCCCGACGGAACAGGGGTGAGGGACTACATACATGTTGAGGACCTAGCAACGGGGCACGTAAAAGCGCTTAAAAGGCTCGAAAATGCAGAGGGTGTGCATACCTACAATCTGGGCACGGGAACCGGGTATAGCGTTCTCGATGTTGTGAGCGCCTTTGAAAATGCAACCGGGATAAAAATCAATCATGAAATCGCAGAGAGACGGAGCGGAGATATTGCAGAATGCTTCGCAGACCCATCGAAGGCTTTGGAGGAACTCTCATGGAAAGCTGAAAAAACCCTGGAGGAGATGTGCCGCGACTCGTGGCGCTGGCAGAAGGGAAATCCCGAGGGGTATTAGGAATTAAATTGCCGAATAAATGAAACTTTCGAGAGAAAAAAGCGTCTAATGTAAAAAAGAAGGAGGGTGCGCTTTATGAAAAAACTCATTGCATGGACAGTGCTTGTTTCCATGACGGTATTGGCTTTTGCTCCATTATCTGCATTTGCCGACGAACCAAAGGAACTTGAAAGGGCCATAAGAATAGCGAAGGAAAGCTTTTCGATTTCGGATGAATACAATCAATTTAATTACGATGCCCAGGAGAACGCCGGAAGAAAAATCTGGAGCATGGCATGGAGCTCCGATGACCCAAGCGACGGAACGATAAGGGTATCTGTCGATTCGGAGGACATGATTACATCGTATCGAGAATACAAGCCTTCCAAGTATGAAGGCAGCAGTTTGCCCATCGTTTCACGCGATGAGGCTCGCGAGAAAGCCGAAATATTTATCGAAAGAATTGAAAAGGGTCTTGTGGACCAGCTTGGCCAAAACGACTACCGCAACGAATCTTTGGGAGGCGAAACCTTTAGTTTTTCATACTACAGGATGATTGCCGGCATACCTTTTTATGGGAATACGGTAAGCGTTGAAGTTGACAAGGATACAGGAGCCATAAAAAGCTATTACCGCGACTGGAACGGCAAAATTGATTTTCCATCTACCGAAGGGATAATCGACTTGGATGACGCCCAGGAGGCATATCGAGATAAAATAGGGATGGAGCTGATATATAAATATAAAATACAGGATGACGAATTGATTCCATATCTTGTCTATGTGCCAAAGGAAAGCGGTTCGGTTTGGATAGATGCGCTTACGGGCGAGAAAATAAGTGCGCCCGCCTACTACTATGTAGGCGGAATGGAGAGAGCGTCCGATGAAGCTAAGACGGAGAATGCGCTCACCCCGGAAGAGCTTAATGCGATAGACGAGATATCGCAGCTTATTAATGCGGTGGAGGCCGAGGAGATTCTAAGGGAATGGAATGAAATAGGATTTGACGACGGGTATGAGCTTGTCTCTTCGAGGCTTGAGAAGGCATGGCCAGACAGGAACCGTTTCAGGTGGTCGATGTCATTTAAAAAGACAGTAGAAGATGATGGGGAAACAAGGACAGAATACGGCTATGGATCGATAGATGCGGAGAGTGGCGAGATTCTGAGCTTTGGAAATTCGTTTAATGGTTCGGATTTAAGCGATGAAATTGCCTATGACGAAGAAGAGGCTCTCGAGGCTGTGGAAGATTTCCTCAAGGAATTCGCGCCGGAGCGTATGGACGAGTATGTTTACGAAGGTGATGCGGAAGCGGCAATTTTCGAAAGAGAAGAATCGGAAGAAAACAGAAAATACTATAGCTTCAATTTCACCAGGAGGGTGGAAGATATTCCTTTCAGGTCAAACAGTATGACGGTGGGATTCGATGCCGCAGAGGGAAAGGTGTTGAGCTATAGACTTACGCATTTCCATGTTGGATTTCCTTCTGCAAAGGGGGTTGCGTCCATCGAGTCGGCATATGAGGCATTGAATGAAAAAATCGGTCTCGAGCTGCTTTATGTCCCTGTGGAAGAAGAGTATTCTTCGATGATGTCAATAAGGGAGAATGAAACAGGCGAGGTTCGCCTTGTTTACGGACTTAAACCGATGAAACCGGCCATTCTAGATGCGGAGAAACTTGTGCTTTTGAATCAAAACGGGAGCCTGTACAAGGAGCCCGAGGTTTCGGCATACGAGGATTTGAAGGATCATTATTCCCAGGAGGCCGTTGAAACACTTGCCGAAAACGGCATCTATTTGGAAGGGGACTATTACCGTCCGGATGAAGCAATCACGCAAAAGGATTTCTTCATTCTGTTTATCCATACTATGGGTTATTATGTGCCGGATGAAAGAGACGATGAGTTTATCGAGGGAATGTATGCATATTTGCTAAGGCAGGAAATCATTGCCAAGGAAGAAATCAATCAAGATACCATTGTAAAAAGGATAGATGCGGTCAAGTACATCATAAGGGGACTTGGATACGAAAAGGTCGCTTTGCTAGATGAAATATTTTCGGAGGGATTCGCTGACGTTGACGAGGCATACCCGGAGCTTAGGGGCTATGTTGCAATAGCAAACGGGCTTGGAATAGTGAGGGGTCACGCCGGGAGTTTCTATCCGGAAAGCCAGCTTAAAAGAGGCGACGCTGCCATAATGATATACAACCGACTCAGCCAATAGAGGCGAGCATTTTAAATTATCCCCACCGGCAATGGTGTGCTATAATGAAAAAAACGGGGCACTGCCTAAAAAAAGGGGAGATAATAATTGGGATTGTTCGATAATTGGAATAGAATGTCTGAAGATAAGCAGAATCAAGAGGAATATGACGAATTTTGGAAAGCATATTTTCTAAAGGAAAAGGATGCCTATGACAAAATTCTGACCGATGGAAAGTTCGCCATATCTGGTAAAGTTTCCGAGATGGCAAAAGAATTGGGACTTACAGGCGAGGAGATGACCGGATTCATTGACGGCATCAATACCAGCCTAAAGAATCCTATTGATGTTGAAAAACTGGAAGCGGATTCAGAAATATCGATGGATATTGAAGTTGAGAGACTATATTTTAATATGCACAAGGCCGAAGCTGATTGGCTTTACGATCTTGAGATATGGAACAATCTTCTTAGCGCTGAAAAAAGAGAAGAAATAAAAAAAGATTTCAATAGCTCCAAGACATTCATAAGGGAAGAAGGAAAGGTGGGTCGTAACGACCCATGTCCCTGCGGAAGCGGAAAAAAATATAAGAAATGTTGCGGAAAGAACAAGTAGAGGAAAGAGCAGATAGATAACAGAAGGAAAGCCCCATAGCCATACGGCGATGGGGCTTTTTGGTACATAAAATTTATTCGCTTTTCAATACGGCGATCACATTGTGAATCTTTCCATCATCCATAAGCGATATGCAATCCTCTTTAGATACTTTTCCATCGATCATGAAATGGACTTGGCCCGTAGATAGGGAAGCCGGGTTTTGCACATCTATCCTATAAAGTGTATGCATGTATGTGTATTCAATAGAATATTTCTTCCAGAACTTTGGTATGCAGGGTTTAATATAAAGTGCGTTCCCCTTTTTCACAAAGCCTAGGATGTCTTCTAAGCCTACCTTGTACAGCCATCCGGCGGCGCCGGTATACCATGTCCATCCACCCCTTCCGGCATGGGAATCGGCGCTGTATATGTCTCCCGCAACAACATATGGCTCAACCTTGTAATGGTTTGCTTCAAAGACGCTTCGGGAGTGGTTAATCGGATTTAGCATCTCGAATAATTCGTATGCCTTGTTTCCATCTCCCAACTTTGCGAAAGCCTGTACTACCCAGGCTGCTGCGTGGGTATACTGACCGCCGTTTTCCCTCAGCCCCTTTGCGTAGCTCTTGATATAGCCCGGATTCATTTCGGTTTTTTCGAACGGCGGAGTGAAGAGAAGGACAATCCCTTTCTCCTTTCTGACCAAGTGGTTGGTGACCGCGTTCATGGCAATCCGAGCTCTTTCGGGTGATGCGCCGCCGGAAATGACGGACCAGCTTTGAGGCAGTGAGGCAATCATGCATTCGGTATTTTGAATCGATCCCAATGGGCTCCCGTCGTCATAAAAAGCCCTCATGTACCATGAACCGTCCCACGCATTTTTCTCGATCGATTCGGTTATGAAGCGGGATGCTTCGTGATATAGAGTTGTACGGTTTGAATCGTTCATTATGCCGCATATTGGCAGGAAGCGCTTAAGAATAAGATGCAGGAACCATCCAAGCCATACGCTTTCGCCTTTTCCACCGACTCCGACTGCGTTCATTCCATCGTTCCAGTCTCCGCCTCCCATTAGAGGAATGCCGTGCTCTCCGTATTTCAAAGCCCGGTCTATGGCCCTTACACAATGAAGATAGAGGCTTTCTGTCAGTATGGATTTCGTGGTAGAGATATACTTTTCGTTTTCTCCTTCCGAGAGAGTGGGACCATTTACATAGGGAATTTCCTCCCATAAAAAATCTGTATCTCCGGTAATGCGCAGGTATTCTGCAACGGCATAGGGGAGCCAGAGGGAATCGTCCGAGAAACGGGTTCTGATGCCCTTTTCAGCTATGCCACTGTGCCACCAATGGAGAACATCTCCTTCCTCGAATTGATGGGATGCATGTATAATGATTTGCCTCTTTGCAATTGAAGGGTCGACCAGTAGCATATTCATTGAATCCTGCAGCTGGTCTCGATAGCCGTATGCGCCCCCTGCCTGATAAAAGGCCGTACGTCCTTTTATCCTGCTTGAGAGTGTCTGGTAGACAAGCCATCCGTTGATGATTGAGTCGAATTTGTTGTCCGGTGTCTTCACCTTCAGCCGACCGGTTAAATTGCTCCAATAGCTTGCTACATTTCTTTGGGCCTTTTCCACCGCTTCGGGGTTCTTGTATTTTTCTATGCGTTCGAAAATGCGGCTGACCTTTTTTTCTACTCCCATCATGAATACCAGAGTTTTTTTCTCGCCCGGTTCCAAATCGATTGAAACATGGAGTGCTCCGCAGGGGTCCAAACCTACCCCGCAGGAATTTGAAAGCGTTTTTTTGTTTAGAAGCTTGATTCTCGCGTCTCCTGAAAAGTCATCCCTATTGCCGGTGAATGAAACCAGAGGCTCAGATGATGCAAGGTATTGAATCTGGTCTGGAAATTCGTGGTTGTATGGGTTTGTTATAAAAACATACTGGTTTTCTGCGAGCCGAGTTTTTATATGCTGCTGTGTCTTTTGATTTGTGACTCCAAGTACAGGGCGAATATAGAAAAAGGCAGATAGTTTTCGTTTTATGCTTGATTGGTTTTTCAGGCGCAGCATGAAAAGCTTTACAGGGTCGTTTACAGGAACAAAAAGCTCGAGATTTGTAAGTATTTCGTGGCCGCAGGAGACAAAGCTACTATACCCTTTGCCGTGGCTGATTTCGAAGTCTGTGCCTTCTCCGAGTGGTTTCGGAGTTGCCGACCATACCTTGCCGTAGACATCGTCCTTCAGGTATATGATTTCATGTGGATCGTCATAAAGGCTGTCATTGGTCCATGGAGTCAGCTTATTTTCCCTGCTGTTTTCGAACCAGGTGTATCCTCCTCCGGTTTCGGAGACGGTAAAACCGAATCTGTCGTTTGAAACGACATTAATCCACGGGGCAGGAGTATTGTCTCCGTCCTTAAGCCGTATAACATATTCATTCTGTTTTTCGTCGAAGCCTCCATAGCCGTTGAAATATTTAAGCTTTCCACTGCGGAATACAATCTTTTGCTTTGGAAATTCATGTTGCAAATATGAAAGGGGCGCGGGAGGAGGCAAAAGCTCCTGGGGCATCTGGACCTGTTTCTCCAGAGAATCCTTTTCGCAATCCACAATAATTCTTGATGCTGCGTAAAGCAGTGAAATGTTTTCCTTGGAAAGCTTCGTTTTGTTTAGAATGAATATGCCCATGGATTTGGGATCGGAAGCATAGCCGAATTTTCTGGAAGTCATATCCCTGATTTCATCTTCCATATCCTTGAAGTATCCGGATTCCTCCAGGTTTAGTATTACAAGGTCCACGGGAATACCCTTGAGCCGCCAGTATTCCTTTGCCTTAAGCAATTGCCAAAGCATGGACATGCTTTCGCGGCATTTTATGCTTGCCAGAACTATGGGGACATCACCGGAAATCCCGAAGGGCCAAAGGGCATCCTGCCCCTTGATATTGTGGCTAATAATGCGCGAATGTTTTTTGCGTTGCGGACTTATATACAATATTTGGGAAACCATATCCTGGAATAGGAAGAGGTCTTCCTTGGAAAGAGCTAGATAATTGGCTTCAACCTGAGTCTGAATAGCTGCTAAATCAGAGAGCTCCTTTACCATGTGCGGATTTTTGTATTTGCTTACAAGTGCCCCAAGCCCATCCTTGTTGTGGGTTACGCCCATGGAGAAGGTCAATACAGCCTTTTGGTTTGGGTTTATGCGGACGCTTTTTCGAAGACTAACAATGGGATCAAGGACAACTCCCGAAGAATTATCTAAAACCTTTTCGAGAGCGACTGGGTTTGAAAGGTTCCGTCCTCTTCCTATGAATCTCTGCCTATCGGTTTCGTATTGCGTATTGCCGTAAATTTGACCTTCGCAGGATACCGTGTGAAAAAGATGAAGCGCTGATTCGTCTTCGCCTCTGGGATTTCTTGTGGCCACAAGGCTTTCCGTTTCATGGTCGAAAGAGGTGCTTACAAACAGATTGCTGAAAGCCCGGTGGGCAAGGTCGGCATCTTGGGTGTTGAGTGAAATCTCGGCATAGCTTGTAGTTTCAATAATCACAGGTCTCTTTCTTTTATTGACGATTGATATGCGCCTAACCTCCACATTGTCTTCGGGGGAAACCCAAATCTCCATATGTATACCAATGCCGTTTTTGGATTGTACAAATTCAGCCTTTTCAAGAGAAAAGCGGGCTTCATAGCTTTCGGGTTCGACGCAGACAGGTCTAAACCCGGCGGACCAGACTTCGTTATCCTCTAGGTTCTTGAAATAGAAGGTTAAGCCGTAGTGATTTCCGAGAATGTCTTCGCGCCAACGCGTGACCATTCTATCGCGGTATCGGCTAAAGCCGTCACCGTTGTTAGTGAGCACAACCTGGTACTCCTTGTTGGAAAG
>SWCC01007642.1_pt1 | contig 12192 bp, 10 predicted proteins | sample 4692971 | NCBI WGS metagenome assembly SWCC01 (sample SAMN10267277, study PRJNA491770) | bioreactor metagenome | isolation source: DHS bioreactor inoculated with subseafloor sediment | place: Japan: off Shimokita Peninsula | collected 2006-08 | reverse complement strand
CCGGATGGACGCCCTGTCATGGGTGATGGCTCTGTTGGTGTCCGTCGTGGGCGCCTTGGTTTTGCTCTATTGCACGTGGTATTTCTCCAGTGACGAGAGTGGCTTAGGCCGCTTTGCCGCTTTGCTGCTGAGCTTTGCGGGCGTGATGTTCGGTTTGGTCCTTGCTGATGACCTCATCGTCATGTTCATCTTTTGGGAAGCCACTTCCGTTCTGTCCTACTTGCTCATCGGGCATTACACGGGCCGCCGCGAAAGCCGAGGTGCGGCCCTCCAAGCGCTGCTAGTGACGACATTCGGCGGCTTGGCGATGCTGGTCGGCATCGTGATCCTCATGGCTCAGTCCGGGACCTCGTCGATGTCCCAGATCATCGCCTCCCCGCCGCCACTGAGCAGTCCACTCGTGATCAGCGCCGTGATGCTGGTGCTGGTGGGTGCGGTGTCAAAGAGCGCGCTCTTGCCGTTCCACTTTTGGCTCCCTTCCGCGATGGCCGCCCCCACGCCGGTGAGCGCCTATCTGCATGCCGCAGCCATGGTGAAGGCTGGTATCTACCTCATTGCTCGTTTTGCGCCTGGCTTTGCCGAGATGCCTGGGTGGAGGCCCACGCTCATCATCTTGGGAGCCGTCACCATGGTTTTGGGTGGCTGGAGATCGTTGCGTCAGAACGACCTCAAGCTGCTGCTTGCTTACGGCACCGTGAGCCAGTTGGGCTTCTTGACATTGGTGCTGGGCTTCGGCGAGCCCAATGTCGCCATCGCAGGCTTGACTTTGCTCGTGGGCCACGCCGCCTTCAAAGCCACACTGTTTTTGGTGGTCGGGATCATCGACCACGACACGGGAACTCGTGATGTGCGCGAACTGTCTGGATTGGGACGCAGCCGTCGCGGCCTGGCGTTGGTAGCGGTACTCGCTGCAGCGTCGATGGCAGGGGTGCCGCCTTTGCTTGGCTTTGTGGCCAAAGAGGCAGTGTTTAGCACCCTGATCGACAGCCTGACGGTGCAACCCGTGTGGGCCTGGGTGGCGCTCGCGGGCGCGATCGTGGGATCCATTTTCACCGTGGCCTACAGCGCACGCTTTGTATGGGGAGCGTTCGCTACTAAGCCTGAGCTTGGCGCTACCACGATCAAGCGTTCGAGCCGCGGCTTCTTGGTGGCGCCGGCTTTGCTCTCGGTCTTTGGGTTGGTGACGGGCTTCGCTCCCGCCGCGCTCGAGCCGTGGTTCATTCCTTACGCGGACACGTATGGCGCCGACACCACGTACCACCTCGCGTTGTGGCACGGCTTTGTCCCGGCGTTGGGTTTGACTGCCGTGGTGGTCGCTGTGGGACTGCTCATCTTCGTGTATCGCAGGCAAGTGGTGCGTGTCCAAGCCACGATGCCTCGCCTGCCAGACGCGGCGCGCGGCTATTGGGGCGTGGTGCGCGCAGTAGACGTCACTGGTTCATTCACTACTCGCATCTTGCAACGTCGTGGCCTACCCGGTTATTTGTCGATGATTCTGGTGGTGTTCGTTGGCGTGACCGCGGTAGTCGCTTTGACCACTCGCAACTTGCCAGGGGGTTTGGTTCGCTGGGATCACCCACTGCAAGCAGTTGTGGCCGCCATGATGGCGATGGCTGCGGTAATGGCGGCCTTGGTGGGCCAGCGCTTCACGGCCGTGCTCCTGGTGGGCATGACGGGCTACGGCATGGTCGCACTCTTTGGGTTCCACGGTGCGCCCGATCTCGCTCTCACCCAGGCGCTCGTCGAGACAGTCACACTCGTAGTATTCATCCTGGTATTGCGCCGGTTGCCGCAAAAGATCGCGCAAAGGAACAAGCCCACTCACCGTCCGGCTCGCGCCGCCTTGGGGTTGGCGGTGGGCGTCATGATGGCCCTGGTCGCGGTGGTGTCCCTGGGTTCGCGCACCGAGCCCCGTATCTCGGAGCAATTACCGGTCATGGCTCTTGAGGAGGGCTACGGCCGCAATGTCGTGAACGTCATCCTTGTGGACATCCGCGCGTGGGACACCCTCGGTGAGATCTCGATGCTCGTGACGGTGGCGACAGGCGTGGCGAGCCTGCTTTTTGTCACCGGCCGTCAAGACGGGGTGCCTCGCCTTGCGCGTCGGGGTGCGCGCCCTTTGCAGCGTGCGCGAGCAGCTCGATCCGTGGTTGAGCCCGTCAACACGAGTGCGGTGCACGAGATAGCCGAGTCCTCGTTCCGGGTCGACGACGCGACCGCGGCAGATGGGTCGACAGGCGGGGACGATGCCCCAACCAGGTGGTCATGGCTCTTGGCTGGGCGGACACTTACCGCCGCCAACCGATCCATCTTGCTCGAGGTGTTGGTGAGGTTCCTCTTCCACCCGGCGATGGTGGTGTCCGTCTACTTGCTGTTTGTGGGCCACAACGCGCCGGGTGGAGGCTTTGCGGGGGGCTTGCTTGCCGGCCTCGCGCTAGTGGCCAGGTACCTGGCGGGCGGTCGCTACGAGTTGGCGGAGGCTGCGCCCATTGACGCCGGCAAGCTGCTGGGGGGCGGTATCCTGCTCGCCGCAGGCACTGCCGCATCGTCGCTTCTGTTCGGCATGCAAGTCCTGGAGTCCACATGGTTTGAATACGACCTCGGGCCGTTCCACATCAGCTCGGGCACCTCCACGCTCTTCGATATTGGCGTGTATCTGGTGGTCCTTGGAGTAGTGCTCGACATCCTGCGCAGCCTCGGCGCGCAAGTAGACAGGCATTGGGAAGCACTTTCGGATTCATCTGACGGTGATGATCAATGAGCGCATCCGCACCGCTCATCATCCTGATGGCGATCCTGTACGCCTCTGGCGTTTACGTATTGCTTGAGCGCAGCCTTACCCGGGTGTTGATTGGCTTCTTGCTTATCGGCAACGCTACCAACTTGCTGATTCTCATCATGTCTGGTCGTTCTGGGGATGCGCCCATTTGGGTCGATGGAGCGGACCAAGCCGCGTTTGCTGACCCCCTCCCACAAGCGCTGATTCTCACGGCGATAGTCATCACCTTTGGTGTTACTGCGTTCTTGTTGGCGCTCATCTACCGCTCCTGGTGGCTCGCTCAATTGGGCGACCAGGGCGACCAGTTGGTGCTCGAGCATGAAGAAGACGCCACGTTGTCCGACGAGGTTTTCTCCAGCGTGTCCGATGATGACGATGCGTTACTCGAGGCCTTGGGTGCGAGTGATGAGCCCGGGGTGCCGGACCCTGGCGACGCGCTACGTGAGCGGCCATGATGCGCGTCTTGATTCCGCTCATGGTCTTGGTGCCGCTCTTGGGCGCGGCGCTGGCTTTGGTCCTAGGCCGGTCCCCGCGCCTCCAAATCGCGATCAGCGTGAGTGCATTGAGCCTCACCACGGTGATCTCGGTGTTCTTGCTGATGCACGCGGACAGTCACGGTGCCACCGTGATCGAGGTGGGCGGCTGGAAGGCTCCGTGGGGAATTGTCCTCATGGTGGACCGCTTTAGCGCGTTGATGTTGCTGGTCTCATCCGTGGTGCTGCTGAGCGTGCTCATTTACGCCGTGGGGCAGGGAATCGCTGACGGAAATCGCGAGACTCCGGTCACCATCTTTCACCCCACGTACTTGCTGCTCGCTACCGGTTTGTTCGTGGCGTTCAGCACCGGTGACTTGTTCAACCTGTATGTGGGCTTCGAGATATTGCTAGGTGCGAGTTACGTGTTGCTCACGCTTGGTGGGACCGGTGCCCGGATTCGCGCGGGGGTGACGTACATCATCGTGAGCCTGGTGTCGTCGGTGTTCTTTTTGGCCGCAATCGCAATGGTCTATGGCGCTACGGGCACGGTAAATATGGCCCAGGTGGCCCAGCGCATCGCCGACTTGCCTGAATCCACTGCAACCTTGCTGCACGTGATGATTCTGTTGGGATTCGGCATCAAGGCCGCATTGTTCCCAATGTCGTTCTGGCTACCGGATTCGTATCCCACCGCGCCCGCGCCCGTTACGGCAGTCTTTGCGGGGTTGCTGACAAAGGTGGGCGTCTACGCGATCATCCGCACCGAGACTTTGCTTTTCCCTGACGACGGTCCCGGCGGGGACTTTAGGACGCCACTCATGTTGGTGGCGCTATTCACGATGGTCATTGGCATCTTGGGTGCCACGGTCCAGGCGGACATCAAGCGATTGCTGTCCTTCACGCTGGTAAGTCATATCGGCTACATGATCTTTGGCATCGCCCTGAGCACCCAGCTGGGCTTGAACGCCACGGTGTACTACGTGATCCACCACATCACCGTGCAAACTACCTTGTTCCTTGCGGTGGGCCTCATAGAGCGAGTGGGCGGTACCACCTCAATATCGAGGCTCTCAGGGCTGTTGAAACGGGCTCCGTTCATTGCGCTGTTGTTTTTCATCCCGGCGCTCAACCTTGGTGGAATCCCCCCGTTCTCGGGCTTCTTGGGCAAGGCAGGCATCTTGATAGCAGGCGCCCGAGTCGGGGGCCCGATGGTGTGGCTACTTATCGCAGGCGCCGTCACTACGTCGTTGCTTACCCTGTACGCGCTCATGCGGGTGTGGAACATGGCGTTCTGGCGCTCCCGTGAAGAAGTTGCGGCCGGGTATAGCTCCACCTATCTCAATTCACTCGTGGAAAGTCCCGACGATGAAGGCGAGGTGAGCCGTGAGGCGACGACACCACGCCTCATGGTGGCGGCGACCACCGGCATGGTCGTCATCACCATTGCGCTGACTGTGTTTGCAGGCCCACTCTTTGCCTTGGGCGACCGTACCGCTCAAGAGATTGCCAATCGGGACGCGGCAATAGCGAATGTGTTAGGCCCTGAGGTGTCCAATGGCTGAGAAGCGGCGCATGCGCAAGGCGCGGGGACGGGCTCTGGGGCGCTTGATCCCCATGCAGTTTGCGCTCGTGCTCTTGTGGTTGTTCTTGTGGGGTGGTTTCTCGTGGACCACTTTGCTCACGGGGCTGGTGGTGTCGAGCCTCATCCCTTTGGTGTTCTACTTGCCTCCCATTGAGATCACCGGACGGGTTCATGTGGGGTGGCTCGCGTGGTTCGTGTTGCGCTTGTTCATGGACATTGTTCGAGCGTCTGGAATCGTTGCGGCTCAGGCCTTTGGAATCGGCTACTCGCGCGACGCCGCAGTGATCGCCGTACCTCTGCGCACGCGTAGCGACGTGATCATGACTGCCACTGCTGAGGCTTCCACACTGGTGCCGGGGACGTTGGTGCTTGATATTGACCGAGAGTCGCGGGAACTGTACTTGCACGTATTCAGCGTGAGGTCCCTTGATGACGTGGAGAAGGCTCGCCGCGAGGTGCGGGAGACCGAGGCAAGGATCATTCTTGCTATCGGGTCCCCATGGGAAGCGCGCGTGGTGCGTAGAGAACGCCGTGAGGCAAGGGCGGCAAGGTTGTTAGGGGCGTTGGGGAGTGATGCGAAGTGAATGTCCTCTTGGTGGTCTCGGGCCTGATGTTCTCCGCTGCGGGCATCGCCGCGATTGTGCGCATTGTGCGCGGACCCACGCACTTTGAGCGGGTAGTAGCAGCCGATGTCTTGACATCCACCATCGTGTGCTGGCTTGGAGTGTGGATGGTTGCGAAGCGAGACACGACCTTAATGCCCGTGCTGCTTGCGCTAGCGCTCTTCGCCGTAGTCGGCTCCGTGAGCGTCGCACGATTCCTCTCTCAGGACGAGGAGAACTGATGGAATCTCTTTCTGAAGTGGCGAGCCAAGTCGCGGATGTACTTGCCGTGGCGCTGGTGATACTTGCCGGCGTGATGTCGCTCGCGGCAGGGGTGGGTTTGTTGAGATTTCCCGACGCGCTTGGGCGCCTTCACGCTGGTGCTAAGCCACAAGTGCTCGGGGTGATCGCTATCTGCGCGGCGATTACATTGCGTAGTCCCAGTTTCTCAGTGCTCGCATTTGCGTCGCTGATCGTGGTGTTCCAAATGCTGACCCAACCCATCGCCGCTCACATGGTGGGACGGGCTACGTACCGCGCCGAAGCCGTGGACAAGAGTAACCTTGTGGTGGACGAGTTGGCGGAGGATCTGGGCGACGACTAGTGGGCATGGCGTTGGGCCATGAGACCCAAAAGCGCTAGGGTCTTGGGTGGCGCAACGATGCGTCATGTTCCAGTGATTCAAGCCCGCTTTTCCGGACACCCTCGCGAGTTCTCATTCATCCTGATCACCCTGAGTGCCGAACACAAGCTCGTCCCCCCGGAAGCCGAGTCTCCCGTTGTCGCGGCTGCCATCGTGTCGATCGCGATGAATCCCTTGCTCTCTGCTTGGGCAACTCGCGCCTACCGCGCTCGCACTGACGCGGATGTCGCTGACTTTGAGCCCGTCGAAACCACCGCAACGGGACACGTTATCCTCGTCGGCCACGGGCGCATTGGCGCACGCGTCGCGCGCGGATTGTGGAAGCGCGCAGTCCCTGTCGTCCTCATCGACGATGACGAGACGCGGGTAGAGGCGATCAGGGCGCTCGCCGCGTGGTTATGGGCGTGAACGAAGTGGCGGACATCATGATCGCCTCAAGCATCTCGCCCCAACAAGTGTCCGAATCCGATTCAGACTAGGAACTACTCTGAGCCCCTCGTGATGCGATTCCAAGCGTTGATGACGGCCACGACTTCCACGAGCGCGCCGAGCTGCTTCGACGTAAAGAACTTGCCTGCCTCGTTCCTGGCCTCAATTTCAAGGCCGCGCGGGTAGTCGGTAAGGATCTCAGCGAAGCGAAGCGCGGCCGCTTGGCCTGGCGTCACGAGGTCCTCCCTCATCAACTTCACGGGTCTCGCGAGCGCACTCACGAGGTCGGGCCGCGCACCCAGTTGGGTAAGCGCGTCGGAATGTAGTCGAACTGAGAATGAACAACCGTTGATGTGAGAACACCTCAACCGCACCATGTCCCTGACATCGGGCGGAAGCCCAACGGCAGCAGCTGAATCGAGTTCCTCGAGCGCGCGCAGAAACGCCGCCCTGACGCGTGCTTGACTCATGTCATCGAAGGGTAGTCGGAGCGCGGCGTCCCGGCTACCCCAAGAAGAGAGCGACCTTAGGGCTTGCGATCCGGACCCCCTATACGTCTGAAAGAATGACCCCATGACTTCTCGCATCCCTGACAAGGCCACAGTCGACGGTCTCGAGGACCGCTGGAACGCCGCATGGGAGAGCGTTGGGGTCTACCACTTCGATCGCAGCAAGACGCGCGAGCAGGTTTACTCGATTGACACCCCTCCCCCCACGGTGTCCGGCTCGCTCCACGTGGGTCACGTCTTCAGTTACACCCACACCGACGTGATCGCCAGGTACAAGCGCATGTGCGGGCTTGAGGTGTTCTACCCCATGGGGTGGGACGACAACGGCTTGCCCACCGAGCGTCGCGTTCAGAACTACTACGGCGTGCGTTGCGACCCGATGCTCCCCTATACCGAGGGATTCGTGCCCCCTTTCGAGGGTGGAGACGGCAAGTCAAGTAAGGCAGCCGATCAACTCCCGATTTCGCGGCGCAACTTTGTGGAACTGTGCGAGAGGCTCTCGGCTGAGGACGAGAAGCAATTCGAGGCCCTGTGGAGCCACTTGGGTATCTCCGTCGACTGGCGCATGACGTACCAGACCATTGCACCCGCTTCGCAGGCCGTCGCCCAGCAAGCGTTCTTGCGCTCGCTGGCGCGTGGAGAGGCGTACCAAGCCGAGGCGCCGACGCTGTGGGACGTCACCTTCCGTACCGCCGTTGCTCAGGCGGAACTTGAGGACCGCGAGCGTCCAGGCGCCTACCACCGCCTCGCTTTCGAGCCCGCGGCCGATCTCGCAGAGGCGACCGGATCGTACGAGTCGATTTACATCGAGACCACGCGTCCGGAATTGCTCCCAGCTTGCGTTGCCCTCGTCGCACACCCCGACGACGAGCGCTACCAGCCCTTCTTTGGCAAGCACGTGCGCACTCCCCTGTTTGGAGTCGAGGTGCCCGTCGTCGCGCACAGGTTGGCGAGTCCCGACAAGGGATCGGGCATCGCCATGATCTGTACGTTTGGCGACACGACCGACGTGATCTGGTGGCGCGAACTTCAGCTCCCGATCCGACCCATCATCGGCTGGGATGGACGCCTCCTCACTGAAGCTCCGCAGGGCATCGAGACCGAGGCTGGGTTGACGGCCTACGACGAACTCGCTGGAAAGACCGTCTTCGCCGCGCAACAGCGCATCGTCGAGATGCTGACCGAGTCCGGTGTCATGGAGGGAGAAGTTCGCCCGATCACGCACCCCGTGAAGTTCTTTGAGAAGGGCGACCGGCCACTCGAGATCGTGACCAGCCGTCAGTGGTACATCGCGAACGGCGGCAAGGACGAGGCACTCCGCGACAAGCTTCTAGCCCATGGAGATGCCCTCGACTTTGTGCCCGCACACATGGGCAAGCGCTATCAGAACTGGGTCAACGGGCTCACGGGCGACTGGCTCATCTCGCGCCAGCGCTTCTTCGGCGTGCCTATCCCCGTGTGGTATCCGCTCAACGCCGCAGGCGAGCCCCAATGGGACTCCTCCATCGCGCCCTCCGAGTCCTCACTGCCCGTCGACCCACAGGCCGATGCCGCACCCGGGTACACCGAGGCGCAACGCGACCAGCCCGGTGGCTTCACCGGCGAGAAGGACATCATGGACACGTGGGCGACATCTTCGCTCACCCCGCAGATCGTGTGCGGTTGGCGGGATGACCCCGAGCTCTACGCGAAGACCTTCCCCATGGATCTTCGCCCCCAAGGTCAGGACATCATCCGTACGTGGCTCTTCTCGACCGTGGTGCGCTCACACCTCGAGAGTGGCGAACTGCCGTGGAAGCACGCGGCCATCTCCGGCTGGATCCTTGACCCCGACCGCAAGAAGATGTCCAAGTCAAAAGGCAACGTCGTCACCCCCATGGGGCTGCTCGAGCAGCACGGCTCCGATGCCGTGCGCTACTGGGCGGCTTCGGCCCGCCTCGGAACCGACGCGGCGTTTGACGAGGGTCAAATGAAGACGGGCCGACGCCTCGCGATGAAGGTGCTCAACGTGTCCAAGTTCGTGCTGGGCGCGAGCGGGATCACCACCGCCGCCGATGCCTCGCTTGAGGACGGCATCAAGGCAGCGGCCCGCGTGACGGCGGCCCCCGTCACCGAGCCGCTCGACAAGGCGATGCTCGCGGGCCTTGCCGCCGTGATCGAGGCTGCGACGCTCGCGCTTGAGGCGTACGACCACACGAGGGCGCTCGAGGCCGCTGAGTCGTACTTCTGGGCCTTCTGCGACGACTACGTCGAACTGGTCAAGGAGCGTGCGTACGACGGCGCCGCGCTCGGAGAGCCCATCGACCCGTTCGCGCCGTGCTCCCCCAAGGCTGCATCGGCCCGTGCCGCCCTCACCATCGCGCTCGATGCCTTCCTGCGCCTCTTCGCGCCCGTGCTTCCCTTCGCCACCGAAGAGGTGTGGTCCTGGTTCAACGAGGGATCGATCCACAGGGCGCAGTGGCCAACGCCTGGGCGCACCAGGGAAGCCGCGGCGGGAGAGTCCCCCAAGGTCCTCATCGCCGCGGGTGCGGCCGTGAGCGCGCTTCGCAAGATCAAGTCAGATGCCAAGGTGTCTCAGCGCACTGAGATCATCTCGGTCGACTTGTTGATTCCCGAGGCTCAGGTCGCGCACGTCAATGCTGCGAGGCCCGACATCATGGCCGCGGGCCGCGTGACCTCGCTCCAGGTGATCGACGCGGTGACAGCTCTCGATCCGAGCGTCGACGGCATGGGCCACGACGATGGTTCAAGCTCAGCGATTCTTGACCCCAACGTGGTGCGCGTCGAGAACGTGGTGCTAGCCGAGGCCTAGTGGGGCGGCGCGCTACCCTGCAGCCGGTGGCTTGCCATCGTGCGTGAAGGACGTGCCATCTTCGAAGGTGATGTCGACCGTGAGGTCGAGGTCTTCAAGAGCCAAGAAGTGCTGCTCTCTTGTGGCAAGGTCGGCAAGGGATTCAGCATCGAGCGGCCCCCAGATAGCCGCGGCCTTGAGATCAACGATCGAATACATGAACGCGGTGAAATAGGCCCTGCCCTCGTCCGTATCCGGAATGATCTCGTAGATCTTGCCGCGCCTCTTCATCTCCATATAGGCGTCATACATCTCGGCCGGATCCATGCTGGATGCAAAAGGTGGCCCAGAGGTGGCTTCCTCGGTCGCATCCGCCGTCGCATCCGAGGTCGCATCAGCGGTGGGGCTACTGGTGGGAGCGACCGTGGGCTGCGCGACCGCCTGTGACGTTGCTGCCACCGGCTGCGCCGACGGCGTCCCTGCCCTCATCCCCAAGACGAAAAGGAAGGCAATGGCGCCGATCACCACGAGCGCCGCTAGCGTCACCAACACCACCACCTTCACGGCTTGGGAAGACCCGTGAGGTGACGACTGAACCGCGCTCGCTTGAGGTGGCGCGGCAATGCTCGGCGATGCGTAGCCACCTAAAGAAGAAGAACTTGGCGGCGCGGCCGGATAATTGGCCATTTCAATACGCCTACGTACGTCAGCGTCGTAGGCTTCTTGGTCAGGCGTCGGCTGTGTCATGCGATCCCCTCGTAGGACTAACGACGCCTAGGGTATCAACCCACAGCGTGGTGCGCGCCGCTCGCACGGCCCATGACAACGGCTAGTCACCGTCGGGCGGCAGACCGTTCAAGATCTCGCGAGTTCCGTCGGTATGCGTGATGTCGAGATCGTAGTCAAGATCTTCAAGGGCGAGAAAATGCAACTCTCGTTCGGCCAACTCGCTCGCCTGCTCCGCCGTCATTTCGCCCGCGAACGACTCAACAAGTTTGAGGTCGGTGACGGAGTACATAAACGCCCTGAAGTAACGCCGCCCATCATCAGTGTTGGGGATAATCCGATAGATCCTGCCGTTGCGATTCATCGAAATATACGCGTCATACATCTGGGTGGCCGTCAACGAATCGGCAAAGGGCGGGCCTTCCGCGATGACATCTTCGACATCTTGAGGTGACAGTCCATTCGCCTTGTCCACCATGAGCGGCACAACCAAAAATGCAACCATGAGAAGACTCAGGATCGTGCCCACGGCAAGCGCCAGAGTGACGGTCGACCGCGCGTTGCGCGCAGGATTCGCCGAGCCTGCGGTGGTCACTGTCTGTGGCTTGACCTGCTCTTCAGCTCCAGGAAAACCACCGGGCGCGTTCGAGCTCGCCCCGGCCGGAGCATAGTTCGATGCCTCAACCCTGCGGCGCACCTCGGCTTCGTAAGCCTCCAGGTCTGGTGGCTGTTGTGTCATAAGACCTCCTGTCGCGACGATGCGGCCACCGCAACGGCCCGAACGAGGCTACGCGGCGCCCTCGTCCTCCGCGTCGGCGGCCGACGCGAGTGCAGGGCGTCCATGGCGGCCCACCCCCGCTGGCTTGTCTTTGTCAGCGTCGCGCACCTTGGCAATGAACGCCGGTGTCACCCTGTCGAGAACCACCTCGCGCGTCACAACGACACGCGCGACATCATCCATGCCAGGTACCTCAAACATCGTCTCTTGCAATACCTCTTCGAGAATGGCGCGGAGCCCGCGCGCACCGGTGCCGCGCGAAAGCGCCTGTTCGGCAATCGCCTGGATCGCCTCGTCTTCAAACACCAACTCGACGCCGTCGATCTCGAACATGCGCTGGTACTGCTTCACAAGAGCATTCTTGGGAACGGTGAGAATCGACACCATCGCGTCCACATCAAGCGGGGAAACAGCTGCGATAACCGGCATACGGCCGATGAACTCGGGGATGAGCCCAAACTTGTGCAGGTCGGCGGGCGTGACGTGCGCGAAGAGGTCTGAGTTATCGGCCTCCTTGAGCTGCGAGCCGAACCCGATGCCCTTGCGCCCGACCCTCTGCGAGATGTACTCCTCGAGGCCTGCAAAGGCGCCGCCGAGGATAAACAACACGTTGGTGGTATCGATCTGGATAAATTCTTGATGCGGGTGCTTGCGGCCGCCTTGCGGTGGCACCGACGCAGTGGTTCCCTCAAGGATCTTGAGGAGCGCCTGCTGCACACCTTCACCCGAGACGTCTCGCGTGATCGAGGGGTTTTCCGACTTGCGGGCCACCTTATCGATTTCGTCGATGTAGACGATGCCGCGTTGAGCCTTCTCGACGTCGTAGTCTGCGGCTTGTAGGAGCTTGAGGAGAATGTTCTCGACGTCCTCCCCCACA
>SWCC01000542.1_pt1 | contig 12203 bp, 10 predicted proteins | sample 4692971 | NCBI WGS metagenome assembly SWCC01 (sample SAMN10267277, study PRJNA491770) | bioreactor metagenome | isolation source: DHS bioreactor inoculated with subseafloor sediment | place: Japan: off Shimokita Peninsula | collected 2006-08 | reverse complement strand
GCCAAGGGCTGCACGCCAGCCCCAGCGAATGGCCGAGGGCGCTGTTCTACGTCGCCCTGCTGTTCTCCATCTACCAGATCGTCACCGCCGCCTTTCACCCGGTGTCCAGCCAGGTACTACGCGCCGGTCACGTCGGCTTCCTGTTGCTGCTGGTGTTCCTCTGCTACCCGGCACGGGGCAACGGCAAGCCGTTCCAGCCAGTGGCCTGGCTGCTCGGTCTGGCCGGCTTCGCCACCTTTTTCTACCAGTGGTACTTCGAGGCCGACCTGATCCAGCGCTCCGGTGACATGACCACTGCCGACATGGTGGTGGGACTGACGCTGATCGTGCTGGTGTTCGAGGCCGCGCGCCGCGTCATGGGTATCGCCCTGCCGATCATCTGCGCGCTGTTCCTCGCCTACGGTCTGCTCGGCGAATACCTGCCCGGTGATCTCGCGCACCGCGGCTATTACCTGGACCAGATCGTCAACCAGCTGTCGTTCGGCACCGAAGGCCTGTACGGCACGCCGACCTACGTATCGGCGACCTACATCTTCCTGTTCATCCTGTTCGGCTCGTTCCTCGAGCAGGCGGGGATGATCAAGCTGTTCACCGACTTCGCCATGGGCCTGTTCGGCCACAAGCTCGGCGGCCCGGCCAAGGTGTCGGTGGTGTCCTCGGCATTGATGGGCACCATCACCGGTTCCGGCGTGGCCAACGTGGTCACCACCGGCCAGTTCACCATCCCGCTGATGAAGCGCTTCGGCTATCGCCCGGCGTTCGCCGGCGGCGTCGAGGCCACTTCCTCGATGGGCAGCCAGATCATGCCGCCGGTGATGGGCGCGGTGGCCTTCATCATGGCTGAGACCATCAACGTGCCCTTCGTCGAGATCGCCAAGGCCGCGCTGATTCCGGCGCTGCTGTACTTCGGCTCGGTGTTCTGGATGGTCCATCTGGAAGCCAAGCGCGCCGGCCTCAAGGGCCTGCCGAAGGACGAATGCCCGAGCGCCATGGCCGCGGTGAAGGAGCGCTGGTACCTGCTGATCCCGCTGGTGGTGCTGGTCTGGCTGCTGTTCTCCGGGCGCACACCGATGTTCGCCGGCACCATCGGCCTGGCGTTGACGGCAATCGTCATCCTCGGCTCGGCGATCATCCTCAAGGTCTCCAACTTCGCCTTGCGCATCGCCTTCTGGATCGCCCTCGGCCTGCTCTGCGCCGGCTTCTTCCAGCTCGGCATCGGGGTGATCTTCGGCGTCATCGCCGCGCTGGTAGCGGTGTGCTGGTTCATCAAGGGCGGCCGCGACACCCTGGTGATCTGCCTGCATGCGCTGGTTGAAGGCGCACGCCACGCGGTGCCGGTGGGTATCGCCTGCGCCCTGGTCGGCGTGATCATCGGCGTGGTCTCGCTGACCGGCGTGGCCTCGACCTTTGCCGGTTACATCCTGGCGGTCGGCGAGAACAACCTGTTCCTTTCGCTGCTGCTGACGATGCTGACCTGCCTGGTGCTGGGCATGGGCATCCCGACCATCCCGAACTACATCATCACCAGTTCGATCGCCGCGCCCGCGCTGCTCGACCTGGGCGTGCCGCTGATCGTCTCGCACATGTTCGTCTTCTACTTCGGCATCATGGCCGACCTCACCCCGCCGGTGGCGCTGGCCTGCTTCGCTGCCGCGCCGATCGCCAAGGAAAGGGGGCTGAAGATCAGCATGTGGGCCATCCGCATCGCCATCGCCGGGTTCATCGTGCCGTTCATGGCGGTGTACAACCCGGCGCTGATGATGCAGGGCGGCGACTGGGGCGCGACGCTCTACATGCTGTTCAAGGCGGCCTTCGCCGTCGGCCTGTGGGGCGCGGTGTTCACCGGTTATCTGCAACGGCCCATGGCCCTGTGGGAGAAGGTGCTGGCCTTTGCCGCGGCCGCCTCGATGGTGCTGGCGATGCCGATCAGCGATGAAATCGGCTTCGCCCTCGGTGCGCTGTTCCTTATCCAGCACATCTGGCGCGCCCGTCGCGCCGAGCCGGCGACAGCGTGATCGGTCTCTGCCTGGGGCTGGCCGGCGTGGTGTGGGCCGAAGTGCCCACGCCCGCCTTCACCCTGGCGTGGAACCACACCATCGAGAAGATTCGCTGGGAAGAGGATTACCGCGTGACGCCGGACGGGCTGCTGCTCGGCGAAGCGCGGGTCAAGGGTTCTGGTGCCGGGATGGAAATCCCGGATGACGCCGAACTGCGCGACGGAGCCTGGCACTACCAGCGCCAGATGCCTGCGTTGCCACTCCTGCGACTGGGGCGAACCCCCGAGGCAGGGGATTACCAACTGTGTTTTGACCAGCGTTGCCACGCGATGAGCGAATGGCTCGGCCCGCCAAAAGCGGACCAGCCGGCGCTGGAAGTCTGGGGCTGTACCGTGCAAACGGCGAGTGTCGGGAACGATTGACCGGCTGGCCGGTGATCGTTGATGAGGGGTGTTCGCGCAGGCGGCACCCCTTTTTCTTTGGTTCTTTTCCGGCCAGGCAGGCTGGGTGCGTTGGATGAACGTTTTGCTTCATGGCCGTTTGCGAGTTGCCTGGTGGGCCGTGCGAGCAGAACAGCCGGATCGCTTTTGACTTCGGATTTTAAGCGGACACTGATAGCCCCAAATCTCTACAGCGCGCCTAGGAGAGTGGACAGGATCAAACGCTTTGCTTGGGTTCTTACGCACAAGTTATCAGGCGACGCCATTCGCCCCCATCAGGAGGGTGAGTGGAATCGGTGCGTAAGGGGGTGAGCCGCAGGGATGCGGCGAAAGGCTTAAAGGGCCATGGATGGCCCTTGTAAGTCGACCCCTGAAGCAGCGATGGAGCGAACGAACCCCGCGCGAAGCGCGGGGCCGGATGGCAGGGGCAAGACCTTTTGGTTTCTTTTGGGGCGACTGCCAAAAGGAACTCGCCCAGCAGGGCGAAACCAAGCTCCCAAGCACCTCGCCAATCGGCGAGAGCTGAAGACGTTCATTCACCGCGTGCTATCCGCCAGTCAGGCAATACTCCTTTTTCAGAACGGCGAGGCAGCCATTCCCCGCCCATAAAAAAGACGCACACCCCTTTCGGTGATGTGCGCCAAAGCGTCCCGCTCGCACGCTGTTACTTGGTTTGCATGATCAGATCGCGGCGCATCAGCGTCTTGATCTTCACCAGATGGTCGTCTTCCTGGGTTTTGGCATGAACGAAGCTGTCGGCGATGTTCGGATGACCGGCCGCCTGCGCCAGCTCGATCAGCAGTTCCCAGGCGGCGTTATCCGCCAGCTCGGCCGTCAGCAACGCATTCAGACATTGCGGAACATTGGTCCGCGGATCGGTCAGCACCTGCATGATGCCCATCGCCATCACCCCGGCGACGTCGGCGCAGGGCGTCTGCGCGGTCGGGTCGGCACCGAGCTTCTCCATCGCCGCATGCACCAGCATCATGTGCTCGAACTCTTCGTCGCGGATGTGCTGCAGCACGCCCACCAGATCGTTGCCGGTGTCCATGTTGCGCGCCTTGGCGATCATCGCCTCGTACAGACGCACGCCGTTGCGCTCAAAGGCCAGGCGCTCGCCGAGCTTGTCGATGAACACCTCGGGGCTCTTGCCCTTCATCATGTCGAAGCCGGTCTTGAGCATGCCCTTGGCCGAACCCGGCACCGGTACGGAGCCGATGCGGTCAGCTTCTTCGTTGCGCTCGGCGCGTTCAACCAACATGCCGCGCTCGTCGCCCGGCACGTCCGGATGAATCTCGTTGACCGCGTCGAGCAGGCGTTTGGTGTCCTTCGGGGACATTTGTACGCCGGTGAAATTGGTACCCACTTTCGCTGCAGTAGCCATGGTCGTCTCCTCAGGAAGCCTTGCGCATCAGTTCGCCACCCGGTGCCCACTGGTAACCCGCCGAGACGATGTCCGAGGCGAGCCCTTGCGAGGCGAGGTGGTTGCGGTAATCGAGCGATGATTGCGGTTCCTTGGCCTTGTCCACGTAGACCGGGCCGGCGGTACGCAGGTTGACTTCGGCGGCCAGCACTTGGCGGACGAAATCGCGCTGGCTCTTGAACTCGACCATCTTCGGCAGCGGTCCGGCGAGGATCTCCGCCGGGTCGCGGCCCTCGAGCTTCTTGAACCACTCGCAGGCGACGTTGAGATGGCCCAGCTCGTAATCGAGGAAGCGCTCCCACATCGCCTTGATGCGTGGATTGCTCTCCTGCTCGGCGCAGCTGGCGTACATGTAGACCTCCATCGCCTCATGCACCAGCCACTTCTCCATATGGCTCTCGCTGGGGTCGGAGAGCGAGCCGTACTGGGTCACGTGCTGCTCTTCCACCGAGGCGATCTCGGCATACAGCTGGCGCGCCAGCGGGTCGGCGAACAGCGGGCCGATGTTCATGTAGTAATCGTGGGTCTGGTACTCCGCACCGGTGATCAGCGCCGCGTGGATCTTGGTGATCAGCGCGGCGGAGTTCTTCTCGTAGTTGTCGCGGATATCGTTTTCCGGATGACGATGGTGCTCCGATGTTTTGCGCCCGGGCACGATGTCGGTATAGCCCTGCAGGATGTTGTTGGCATCCTTGCCCTCGAGGCGATCGAGCATCGCCGAGTAGCGGTACAGGTGATCGAAGTCTTCCAGCAGGCCGAAGCGATAGGTCTGCGCCTGATAGGGGTCGGGCTCGTTCTGCGCCACGGCGGCGGTCACCTCGATGGCCACCTGTTCGTAGGCCACGGTGGTTTCCAGCGGCGAGTGATCGGCGCCGATCAGCCAGTTGACCATCGTCGCCTGGTGCTGCTCGACGCGGCGGATCTCGGCCAGCGGCAGGCGCAGCTCCTTGTTGAAACGGGCGATGCCGTGTTTCAGGCGCAAGGCGTCGGTTTCGACACCGTTCATGAGGATGATGCGCACACGGGTAAACGCATCGTCATCGAGTTTGCTGATCGGCTTGCCGGCCATTTCCTTCCAGGTGAACTTCTGCTTCTCCAGTGGCGTGCCTTTGTTGTCGAGAATTCCGGAAATGGTCTCCATGGAGCCTCCGTTGTCATTCGTGGGGTATCAGGCATAGGGGGGATCGCCGCGTGGGAAAATGCGCGACCTATAAAGGGGACCGGGGCGGCTGGAAAATGATTCGAACCGTTCAGCGGATCCTCAGATCGCTGCCGATAAACGGTAAATCGAGGATTTTCGGCTCTAGCGCTTAAACCCGACGCAACCCGCGCCGTTGCCGGGCGCGCCGTTTCGCTTGTTCAGCGGGCCAGTCGAACGAGCGTTGCTTCCCGCTCGTCGGCAGGCATCTCGGCAAGGGTCGCGACCGCTGCGTGAAAGCGCGCCCAGTCGCCGCCGTTCTCTTCGAATAGCGCGGCGAACGCCGGCACCCAGCGGTCGTAAAGGCCGAACGGCAACAATGTGGCGTTGTTCAGCGGCTGGGCAAACCAGCGATCGAAACGCGCGTCGCCCTGCCATTGCTCATCACGCAAGGCCCGATAGCGCTGACGCAGCGCCGTGAACTCGGTCTGCTTGAGCGCGCGCAACTCGGGTGTCGGGCGATCCGAGGCGTACAGCCTGTCCAGGCGGCTGCGCGTATCGAGCAACAGCTCAACCAGTTGCCGATAGCGCATCCGCCCCTGCTCGTCCTGCTCCGGCAGGCCGCGATGGGCACGCCACTGCCGCAGCCCTTCGCGCTCGACGAAGGTGGCATAGGACTCGTTGAACGCCGTATCGCCGGGCAGGTACAGCTGCTGGTGCGCCAGTTCGTGGAACACCAGCGCGGTCAGCTGCTCGTCGTTGCGCCGCAGCATCGAACTGAGCAGCGGGTCGGCGAACCAGCCGAGGGTGGAATAGGCCTCGACGCCCGCCACATGGGTATCCAGCCCGGTCATGCGCAGCCGTGCCGCCTCGCCGCGGGCAGCGCCCTGGCAGAAATAGCCGCGATAGGCGACGCAGCCGGCGATGGGAAAGCAGTGCTCCAGCGGTTTGACCGAGAACTCCTCGGTGGCGAACAGATTCCACACCACATACGGCCGCCCGAGCTCGGCGTAAAGGCGATAGCTGCGATTGTCCGGCAGGTCCAGCGCCTGGCTGGCGAACGTGCGCGCCTGTAGTACCTCGGCCAGCCGCTGGCGCAGCGCCGGGTCGCGTGTGTCGTCGTCGATCAGTGTTTCGATGGGTTGGCGTTGGCGCAGCAGATCGAGCTGGCCGACCGCGAGCTGGCTGTAATAGCTGCAACCATTCAGACAGACGGCAAGCAACAGGGGAACCCAGCGCAGGTTGCGGGTGTCGATCAAGGCGGCGTTGGGCTTGGGCATCGGATGAACCGGTCAGTGGTCGGGCGGCGCCGGTGCGCGTAGCGCACCCTACAAAGGCCATGCCGTCGAATGCAACCTGCGGCTACCAGGCTTCCTCTTTCGAATTCTCGCCGGGCCGGATGGTTTCGGCTGGAGCATTGCACATGCGCGGTTTCCTTCTTCTCCTGTTCCTCGCCAGCCTGACCGGTTGCGCGGCCATGATGCCCAAACCCGACCCCGAGCAGGCCTGGATCGATCTCAATCCGAACGGCGAAACCCAGCTGCAGGCCGTCGCCGTCGACGGTCGGACGCTGGAGGACCCGCGCTATTTCCAGGTAGCCCCCGGCAGCCGCAAGCTGGAGATGCGCTACCGCTTCGACGTCGACGGCGCCAACATCGGGCCGGGCAGCAACGCCCTCGCGCGAGACTGCAAACTGACCCTGGAGTACGACCGGTTCACCGCCGGCGCGCGCTATCGACTGGTCGCCGGCGGTTATGGTTTCCGCCCGTGGGCAAAGCTCTACGACCAGCACCAGTACGTGCTGGCGCGTGCCGAGGAAAAGGGCTGCGGCGACCTCGCCGGCCGCTGAGTCCGCGTTGAAATGCGCCGCTTTCTGGCGCACCCTCGGCGGCATCGGACAGGCGCCAGCGCGTCTTGCCCAGCCATTCGCCGAGGATCCAGCCATGCGTCGCTCACTCTCCCTCGCCATCCTTGCCCTGCTGCTGACCGGCTGCGCGGGGCCCTTGCCGCAACCCGACCCGAACATGGCCTGGGTCGAGATGACCGCACAGACCAGCGACATCTTCATGTCCGACCAACTGGACGGCAAACGCACGCCCGACGGCCGCTATTTCCAGGTCCCGCCAGGCGCCCATGAACTCGAAGCGCGCTATGAATTCGAAGTGACAGGGGGCGCCTTCGGCCTGTTTGGCGAAACCCATACCATTCGCTGCACCCTGGTGATCCGCTACGACGATTTCCAGCCCGGCCAGCGCTACCTGTTCCAGGCCCGCTCGCTGGGCTTTACCCCGCAAGGCTGGTTGCGCGACGAACAGCGCAACGTGGTGGCAGAGGCCCAGGCCGAACACTGCCACTGAGCCGACCGCATTCTTCGCATGAGGTAACCGATGTCTCGCATTGCCCAGACCCGTTTTTCCGCCCTCGACCTGGCCCCCATTCGTGATGACGGCACGCCAGCCCAGGCGCTGCACAATGCCCTGGCCCTGGCGCGGCACGTCGAGGGGCTCGGCTTCGAGCGCTTCTGGGTCGCCGAGCACCACAACATGGACGGCATCGCCAGCGCCGCGACCGCCGTGTTGCTCGGCTATCTGGCCGCCAACACCACACGCATCCGCCTTGGCGCCGGCGGCGTGATGCTGCCCAACCACGCACCGCTGGTGATCGCCGAGCAGTTCGGCACGCTGGAGGCGCTCTACCCGGGCCGCATCGATCTGGGCCTCGGTCGCGCACCGGGCGCCGACCAGTTCACCGCCCATGCCCTGCGTCGCGACCGCATGGGCAGCGCCGACGACTTCCCGCAGGACGTCGAGGAGCTGGAGCTGCTGCTCGGCCCGCGCCTGCCGAATCAGCGCGTGATCGCCATGCCCGGGGTGAACAGCAATGTGCCGATCTGGCTGCTCGGCTCCAGCCTGTTCAGCGCCCAGCTGGCCGCGGCCAAGGGCCTGCCGTACGCCTTCGCCTCGCACTTCGCGCCGCGCTACATGCACCAGGCGATCAAGCTCTACCGTGACAACTTCAAGCCTTCGGCGGTACTAGACAAACCCTACGTGATGCTTGGCGTGCCGCTGATCGCCGCCGACAGCGATGAGCAGGCCGAACATCTGGTGACCAGCGTCTACCAGCGCATCCTCTCGCTGATCCGCGGCCAGAGCCTGGTGCTGCGCCCGCCGGTGCAGAGCATGCAGGGTCTGTGGCTGCCGCACGAACAGCAGGCGGTGGGCGATTTCCTCGGCCTGGCACTGATCGGCGGCCCGCAAAAGGTTCGCGCCCGCCTCGACGTGCTGCTGGAGCAGACCCAGGCCGACGAGCTGATCTTTACCTGCGACCTCTACGAAACCACCGATCGCCATCGCGCCTTCGAGATCGTTGCCGCTCTGCGCCAGTAGCAGCGGACGACTGCCCTGACCGGCGGTGGCCTACTACGGCCCTGCCGGCGAACCCTGCCGCCGACCACCGTTCCAATGGCACACATTCCCTGGGCGCAACGACGCGCCCCGCCACCGGAACACGCATGAATTTTCTCGAATGGATGGCCGTACTCGGCGTCCTGCTACTGATCCTCGCCCTCGCTTCGGCCTTCCTGCGCTGGCTGCCGATCACCACGTCGCTGATCTACCTCGGTTTCGGCGTGCTCATCGGCCAGCTCGGCATCGGCCTCTGGGAAATGGAATTCCTGCATATCGCCGGCTGGATGGAACACCTCACCGAGGTCGCCGTGCTGGTGTCGCTGTTCGTCAGCGGACTGAAACTGCGCATGCCGCTACGCCACCCGGCGTGGAAAAGCGCCTATGTGCTGGCCGGGCCGGTGATGCTCGCCTGTATTGGTGGTGTCACTCTGCTCTGCCACTACGTGTTCGGCCTAAGCTGGGGCGTCGCGGTACTGATCGGCGCGATCCTGGCGCCCACCGATCCGGTGCTGGCCAGCCTGGTGCAGGTCAACGATGCCCGCGACAGCGACCGCCTGCGCTACGGCCTGTCCGGCGAAGCGGGATTCAATGACGGCACCGCGTTCCCCTTCGTGGTCTTCGGCCTGATGCTCATCGCCCAGGGCCAGCTGGAGGCCGACTGGGTCGGCGAGTGGGCACTGCATCGGCTGCTATGGGCGGTGCCGGCCGGACTGCTGATCGGCTTTCTGCTCGGCAAGCTGGTCGGCCGCGTGGCGATCTACCTGCGCGCACGCCACACCGATACCGCCATGTCGCCCAACGATTCGCTGGCCCTGGCGCTGATCGCGCTGGCCTACGTCGGTGCCGAGCTGGCCGGTGCCTGGGGCTTTCTCGCCGTGTTCGCCGCGGGCCTCGGCCTGCGCCATGCGGAAATGGCCGCCGCCGATGATTCGGAGACGCCGTCCGAAGAGCTAATCAACGATGCCGTGCCGCACCTTGCCGAAGGTGGCCTGGCGCCGCGCGCGCTGTCACTGGATGACCGACAGCTCGGTCAACCGCGGGTCGCCGCCGGCGTCCTGATGGGCGATGTGCTGGCATTCGGCGGACAGCTGGAACGCAGCCTGGAAGTGCTGCTGGTGACCATGCTCGGCGTACTGGTTTCGGTGCACTGGGACTGGCGCGCGGTGCCGCTCGGCTTAGCGCTGTTCCTGCTGATTCGTCCGCTGAGCGTGATGTTGCTGATGCCGCGGCGCTATCTCGACCGCGGCCAGTGCCTGACGGCCGGCTGGTTCGGCATCCGTGGCATCGGCAGCCTGTACTACCTGAGCTATGCGGTGACCCACGGCCTGCTGCCCGAAGAAGCGCATACGATCATCGGCCTGGTGCTATCGGTGGTAGCGCTGAGCATCGTGGTGCACGGCCTGAGCACCCAGCCGCTGTTGCGGCGCTACGAACGCAGCCGCGGCGAGACGCCCGACGGCCAGGGGTGAAGCCGGCATCCCGGGCAGCCGACCATACAGTCGCTGCCGGGTCGCCTGGACGGCAGATCAGCTGTTGGCGAGGCGGAAGCCGACCTTCATGGTGACCTGGAAATGCCCGACCTTGCCGTTCTCGACGTGGCCGCGGATTTCGCCGACCTCGAACCACTCGACGTTCTGCAGCGAGCTGCTGGCCTCGGCGATACCGTTCTGAATCGCCTCGTCGACGCTGTTGCGCGAGGAGCCGACGATTTCAACCTTCTTGTACGTGTGATGATCCGACATTGAAACAATCCCCTTATGGTCTGGAGAGCCTCCGCTCGGTGATGACGCGTCCTCTTGATTGAGGCCCGCAGAGCGGCCCGGAAGTTCAGCGGAACGGTCGATCCGCCGATGGCGGGCGGCGAATCCTGATGGCGGGAAATGCCGCGCGGTCCGTAGGGTGGATGTCGCTTTCTACATCCACCGCACCGCCACCGGGTGGATGCCCACCCCGTGGATAGCCACCCCGTGGATCGGTGAAGCGCGATCCACCCTACGACCTGCAGCGGCACACGCAGGGTGGATAACGCGCAGCTTATCCACGCGCTTCCCGGCACGATCACTCCACGCGCCGATAGCGATAGTGCTGCGGCTTGAACACCTGGTTGAAATGCCGGCCCAGCGAGTCGGCTTCGAGCAACGCCTGCACCGCTTCGGGCGGGACCTCTTCGTAGCGGTACAGCGCGCCGCTGCTGAACTCCACTTCCAGCACCTGCTGCCCGGGGTCGTAGCCGAGCGAGCGCAGGCTGCGCGAAGACACCGCCGCACGCTTCATACCGCCGGCCCGGGTTCCTGAGCGAAGCCTTCGGCCTGCATGCGCCACAGCGCGTCGAACTCACCGCCGCGGCGGCGCAGCTCCTGCGGCGGGCCGTCTTCGACGATGCGGCCGTCGCGCAGCACGATGATGCGATCGAAGCTCGCCAGGGTGGACAGCCGATGGGCCACCGCGACCACGGTGCGGTTGTGCACCAGGTTGTTCAGCGCCGCCTGGATCTCGCCTTCGGACTGGGTATCCAGCGCCGAGGTCGCCTCGTCGAGGATCAGGATCGGCGCGTCCTTGAGGAATGCCCGGGCGATACCCAGGCGCTGGCGCTGGCCGCCGGAGAGCATCACCCCGCGTTCGCCGACCAGGGTGTCGTAACCCTGCGGCAATTCGCGGATGAAACCGTCGCAGAAGGCACTGCGCGCCGCCTCGACTACTTCCTCGTCGCTGGCGTCCGGGCGACCATAGCGGATGTTCTCGCGGATGCTGCGGTTGAACAGCGCGGTTTCCTGCGGCACCACGGCGATCTTCTCGCGCAGGCTGTCCTGGCTGACGCCGCGGATATCCTGGCCGTCGATGAGAATGCGCCCGTCCTGCACGTCGTCGAGGCGCTGGATGAGGTTGATCAGGGTCGACTTGCCAGCGCCGGACGAGCCCACCACGCCGACCTTCTGCCCGGCCGGAATATGCAGGTCCAGGCCTTCGAACACGGCGCCGCGGTCCGGGTAGCTGAAGCTGATGCGTTCGAAGGTGATATCGCCTTCGGCCAGCATCAGCTGGTTGTCGGTATCTTCCAGGCCGTGGGGCTGGACGATGATGCGCAGGGTGTCGTCGATGGCGCCGATCTGCTGCGTGGCGTCCACCAGCGCCAGCGCCAGATCCCGCGAGCCATGCAGGATGCGAAAGGTCAGCGCGCTGACCAGCACCACGTCGCCGGCCGTTACCTCGCCGCCCACCCACAACTGGATCGCCCAGATCAGCATGCCGCCGGCCATCACCGACAGGCAGATGTCGTGCATCACCCGTGCCTTTTCCAGGTACATCCAGCTGCGCCGCTGGGCGCGGGCTTCGAAGCCGATCTCGTGGGCCAGGCGCTCGGCCTCGCGGTCACGGGCGGAGAAGGCCTTGATGGTCCAGACGTTGGAAACCGCATCCACCAGCTCGCCGCCGACCCGCGCCGATTGCGCGGCGAAGCGCTGATGCTTGTAGCGACCACGAATACCGAAACCGGTGATCAGCACGGCGACGATGGCGACGAACAGGATCAGCGCCACCGCCATGCGCACGTCCACCGTCAGCAGCACCACCACGGCGCCGAGAAAGTCGACGATCGGCGGCACGATCTTCCACGCCAGGCCGCCGTAGATGGCGCCCGCCGCCTGGCCGACGGCGGAGATGCGATTGCCCAGCGAGCCGGCGAAATGCTCGGTGAAATAGCGCATCGGGTGGCCGGTCAGGTGCTTGAACAGGTCGACACGGATATCCACCACGCTGGCGACCACGGTGCGGCAGCCGAGCCAGCCGCCCAGGCGCCAG
>SWCC01009871.1_pt1 | contig 12208 bp, 6 predicted proteins | sample 4692971 | NCBI WGS metagenome assembly SWCC01 (sample SAMN10267277, study PRJNA491770) | bioreactor metagenome | isolation source: DHS bioreactor inoculated with subseafloor sediment | place: Japan: off Shimokita Peninsula | collected 2006-08 | reverse complement strand
TTCGTTTTTTCTGGATTTGTGGAGAGGGACGGGGATTATAATTTCAGGCGCGAAGCCGCCGCTGTGTTTTATGAAGCTGTCGGTCATAACGCGGGCGAATATTTCACCGCATGAGCGTGTGTTGCGGAATTTCATTTCCTTTATCAGGTTTTTCGCCGCGCCCTTGTAGAGGGCGGAGCTTATGAGCCGGCAATGGCTGTATTCTACGGCGGGAAGCTCGGCGGCTTTGACATCGGCCAGGCACAGGCGGCATATAAGCTCCTTCGTTTTGAGCGGAAGAAGCACGCCGCAGCCGCAGCAGCGGGGCGGAAAAATAAAATTTACGAGGTGACGCAGCATCAGAAAATTATTTCAAGTTTTGTGTTGATGTTGACCGCCATGTAATTGTTCTCGCGGCGTTTCATATAATCGGCGTAGGACAAACCGCCGCCTAAGCTCCAGCGGAAATTGGAAGTCATATCAAAATCCATGGAAAAATTGGTCTTGTAAAGCTGATAGTTGGAGCTTGTCACGTTCAGGCTGCTGCGCTTGAGCGTGCCTGAGAAATCAATGTTGTATCTGACATTCTGGTCTATCTCCATTTTTATCCGGCTGAAAGGCATTTTCAGACTTTTTCTCATCTTCATGGTGTCGGAATTGAACTTTCCGCTGATGGTGTGGGTACGGTCGTCTTTGGACATCACCCCACCCGCGGAATAGCCGATGTTCTTTGCTCCGGTGTAGGTGCAATTGGAATGCCATTTCTTCCATGGATTGAAATTCACGCTGGCGTTCCAGGACTTGTCTTTGCTTTGAGCGGAGACGACGTTTTGCTGGAGGTCGGTGTTTTCCGTTTCATTTATTTTGAGACCGCTTCCGATGCTGAATTTTTTCCACTTGAAATTGAGCGTCAGTCCGCGCCGTGCTGTTGAAGTGAGAGAGATGTTTTTCTTTGAGGTTTCGGAATCGTATATTTCCACGAGCGCGTTCATGGCGGAAAAATTTTTCCCGAATATGGGCAGCTTTTCGAGAGATGATAAGCGTATCCTCGCGTCCGGCCAGGTGAGAGTCAGTGATTCGGAAGGCGTGCCGGTCAGCTCCGTCCGTGAAAGATTGGATGTGTAATTCAGATGTATGTCAGTGGTGCCGAGAGGCGTCCAGCCTCCGGAAAGTTTCAGAAAAGAAAAGGGTTTGTAGGAAGAGGACAGTGTGTCGGCGCGGGAAGTGGAGTAGGAATAAAGTTCGGCTTCGGGGTTGTTTTCTTCAAAAATTAAACCGGTATAAGCGAAGTCGTTGTCACGAAGAAAAAGTTTGTTCAGCGCGTAGAAATCCTTATCCACGTTTTTGTACACGTCGGCGTCGGTCACTTTCAGATTGTAGTTGAAAGTGAGACTGTTGGTGGGGCCGAAGTTTATCAGGTTTCTGAGGCTCAGCGGCAGGCCGAGCCCGGCGGAGCTGTTTCTGTTTATGTCCTTAAATGTGAGGCCGACGCTTTTCCATGCTTCCGTGCCCGAGGGCTGTATATAGTTCTCAATGATGGAGGCGCTGTAGTTAAAACTGGCGTTGAGCCATTTGAAGGGCTTGAGGTTTCCGCTGACGCCGGCGGAGACATTCTGGCTGTTCAGAAGGCGTGTCATGCTGTTTTCTTCGAGCTTTTTTCCGGAGGTGTTTCGCACCAGTTTGTAGTTGCCGTTAAAATTAAGCAGGCGGCAGGGATAGAATTTGGCGTCTCCGGAAAAGGTTTCGCTCTCGTTTTCGGTGTCAACATTGTTTAGTTGCTCGTTGTATTCCACGGACGTGAGGGAGCGGGAATAGTCCGCGGTGATGTTTTTTGGAAGAATCACAAGATTGGGCAGAGTGTATGTCACACGGCCGTGAACGGTCTCGGCGCTGTCTGTCTTTCCGGCGAGAGAAGAAGATGTGACCGAATTGGTGTAGTCGCCGGAAAACTGAGGCAGATGTTTTATGTTCAGGGCGCCTCGCACGGAATAAAGATTTTTCTCGACTTCGCCTTCGTCCCAGATGCTGAGATACTGCGCCATGGGCGCGTCGGAAAGGTTGACTTTCTCGCGCGGCGTTGTGACTTTTGATGTTTCAATGCGCCCCGAAAGAGGCATCCACCTGATGCGATTGATGCTGAGGTCGGCGTTGTAGAGTTTCTGTTCGCTGGAGCTTGCGAATGTCATGCTTTTAAAATCGGGGTCAATCTCCCTGTATGAACCGGAGGCCTTAAACCAGCCGGGAAGTTCCACGGAACCCTGCGCTTTTCGGGCAAAGCCTGTTTCTTCTTTCACGCCGTCGACATAAAAATCGTTTATCCAGATTTCTGCGGTGGCAGCGGTGCTGTTTCTTACTCCGATGTAAATTCTTGTAATGTTGTTCAGGTTCACATTTCCTGCTTTTTTTTCAAACCCTATAGGGCGAAGAACATTATTAAAGTAATCTTCTTTCAGATTTATTGATATTGGGTGCCATTTAGCATAAGTAATATTGTCTGAGCCAGTATCTTTCTTTAGTTCGCTGGTGGAAATTGCGTGTTCATAATAATTTTTTTCATCATTTCCGATACGGATAAATAAACCATCAAAATTCCCCTCTTTCCCATAGATAAAGAAATTAAGCTTCTCGTAGATTGAAATGTCCATCCTTGAATATGTGGCGTAAGTCCATGCTGTTGCATTAGAGGAAAGGTTGTATTCAATTTTCAGCGCCTGCTCTCTTATTTCATCATTGTCAGGATTATATAAATCCTTATAGTACGATGTCTTGAGAAAGGCATTATCCACGTAATCGTAATCATCTTCATTGTTTATTGCAGAGATCTCAAACTCAGGATTATTCTCATTTATTTCAGTTTCCACCCCGCCGATATAAAGATCGGGTTCTTCCCATTTGTTGCCGACCGCTCCAAGTTCCGCAAATTTTATTGTTCCTTTGGCGGAATCGCCCTTTTGTATAGTTATTCTTAACTGCTTTATTGAACGCCAGTTGTCTTTGTTTGCTTCTGTTATCGGGAGAGGAATGAAAATTTTCTTCCATTTTCCGTTTGTCGGTGTTCCCCAGTCAATCTTATCGTGGTAAATGCCGTCTTCGTCAATGAATTGTGTCATTTCAAGATGATCATTGTCATACTTGTACATAATCCCGTCGCCGTCGAGGTCCTCCGTGTTCAGCCTGCCATTGTCTTTTCCCCAGACAAACCATGTATCGGAGCTGTCGTAAATGTTGAATTTAACGCCGGTGTCCTCTCCTTCGTTCATAAAATTGTCGCCGTTTGTGTCTTCCGTGTCAAGCACGCCGTCGGCATCGGCGTCCTCTTTGAAACGGCCGAGTTCTATGGTGACGATTTCGTTTTTCCCGCTGCCCCATATATAGCCCTCTATGTATTTTTTCGTGCTGTAATCGGCGCCTGCGTTTGATATGGAATAGACAAGCGCCGTTTGCCCCCCGTCGGGCATGGCGGAATAATTCATGGCGAGCGCGCTCGTTTCGTCGTCGCTGTTGTAGTAGCTCGGGTTAAGCTCCCTCATGCGTATTCCGTCGATCTCATTCCATGTCAGCATGCCGCGCTTATCGGGAGTCTGTATAGCGCCCGGTTTCCACTGTTCTTCATAAGTGGATACGGAATCCTTTTGTTTTATGCTTTCCATGTTTTCCACGACGGCTTTCCCCGCTTTGTTCGGGTTGTTTTCGCTTTTGGCCGCTTCGCCGGAGAGACTTATTCTGAAAGGAAAATACTTTTTCGGATTCAGCGAAAGCGAGGTGTTCATGTCCATCAGAAGCGTCGAGGGCGAGGTCTGGTAAATGCTGGGGATTTCTCCGGCGGAGGGTGAAAAATTGGAAAGAACTGTGCCGCCAACAAAAAAATTGCCGCTGGGTTTGTATTCAAGCCTTGTGCCGACGAGGGTCTGTTCCTGTCCGCCGATAAAGGGATAATATTCGTAGGAAGCTTCAATGGATGAATCGTCTTTTATGTCTTCGGTGTTGAGGAAGGTGATCCAGCCGGTGTAATAATCCAGCATGTAGTCCCTGTCCTTGTCCAGAATTTTTCCGTCCAGTGTGAGCCTTTCGGAATCTTTGACGATGCTGGGGCGCAGAAGATAAGTGTTGAGCTTTACGCGGTATTCCGCATAAATGGCGAAATGAAGTTTTTCGCCGTGACGGGACGGATCGTAAACGTCGCTGTAGTTTTCTCCCATTTCCGTGCCCATGTCCTCGAAAGGCCTCTCGCGGCTGAACTCAATTATGCCGAGGTCATAGTCCACGGTGAAAGACGCAGATGAAAAGTCAACATACCTGATGCCGGCGCTGTCCGTTTCGCTGTTGGAATTGTCCAGTATTTTTATGACGAATTTTTCGCCGAGAGAGTCGCGTATTATGTTGGTCGCTCCGAGTGAATAACGGTTTTTTATTTCGTAGTGATCGTCCGCCGGCGCCAGCCTCCCAACCCGCGCGCCGTCGTCTTTTATAACGATTTTATAACCTGACGCATTGGATGCCGAAAATTTGTTTCCGTCGGCGTCCGTCCAGTCGCAGGCGATGATATAATCTTTTGATACGGATTTGTAGAAAGTCACAATGCCGCGGGAATAATCCACGACATAGTCTATGCCGGGCTTAAGCTGGTCGAAGTTTCCCGTAAGGGTCTGTGTGGACCAGATGACCGTCATGGATGATTGTGTGATGCCGATGAGATTGTTGCTGCCGTTTCTGTCGTCCATCCATATTTCGACGGAACCTTTTGCGAGGGGCAGGGACGCTGTTGAATTATAGATTTTGTAGTATTTTCTGCCCAGATACGCCGCGTCGTTTATTGTGGGTTTTCTGAATTCCGTGGAACCGGTGAAACGTTTTATTTCGTTTCGCCCTTTTGTCTGGGAGCCGACAAAATAAAGAGACAGATCTTTGTATTTGGCCGAACCCATGAATCCGAACAAATTTTTATTGAGGCCGGTTTTCCCCGAATAGCCGACGAATTCCGTTCCGGGAAGCGACAGGGTTATGTCGCCGAATTCTATTTTTTGTATCACCTCGCCGGGGTCGCCGGTGTATTTTATCTGAATGTTGCGTCTGTTGAGGTCACCCTGTTTGTCGTCGTAATTTATGTCAACGTTTATTTTGCGTCCGACTTTCCCTTTAATTTTTATCTGCAGTTGCTGATCCATGTCCATGTCAAAGCCGTCGGTTCCGCCTGCGCTGACGGTTCTTTTTGAGGCGTCACTTTCCTTGTAGAAAACTTTTCCGAATTTCATGGTTATGGATTTTCTTCCGGACACGGCCAGTTCTCCGCCGCTTTGCGCGGGAAGGTCTATGCTGAGAGCTGCTTTAGGGAGAAGAGTTTTTGACGGCTCTGTTTTCTTTTTTTCATCTTCGGCGGCTTCTTCGCCTATCTTGTCAAAGCTTTTTTCTTCGAATCTGTATTCCTCTTTCTGCTGACGTATTTCTTTCCAGAGATCTAAATTGAAAGGCAGTTCTTCGGCAAGGACATTGTTAAAGGGCAGAATTAGACACAGCACCCCTGTGTAAAACAGCGGCGAAAATTTAAAAATAAATCTGCTCATAGAATTACATTTATACTCCATAATACAATTTTAGTAGGAAAACAGCGGAATTTCAATAAATTATGACTATTGTAATAAAAAAAAGCTCTTCGCGCGAGGTCAAAAAAACCCGCCGCCTTTGTTTGAGATTTTGTCATAAGGGAAATTGAGAACATAAAGCCGGAGAGGCAGACATCATTCGCCGCTTATAATGTGTAATGTCAGGATCCGCCTGCAATTATTGTTACATAATGCATTATCAGGATCTGCTCCATGTTGTTATCTGTCGAAGAAGATGTTTTTTGATGAAACGGAAAGGGGAATAGCGAAAGCCGCTTTTATGTTTTTCGGCATGAGTGAGCATTTGAGCGCGGCGAAACCCGCCGTGTACATTATTCTGTTGTCTATTCTCATGTCCGCGGCTTTTGAAACCATTGAACCTATCGCTATGCCGAGATCAATTCCGGTGTAGGCGCAGAGGCCTTTGTGCGATGAGCATGAGCCGCCGCAGAAGCCGCAGTCAAGGCCGCGCGTCAGGTCAGAGCCCCCGATGAGTATTACCGCGTCGGATTTTGAAATACCTTTTGCGTCGCGGATTTTGCCGATTTGTTTCATTTTCTTTATTAGCTTTTTTAACTCAGCCGCGGTCAGTATTTTTATGTTTATTGTGTCCATGCCTTTGGCTTTCGGAGCGGTGCGGCCGGCTATTGTTATCAGCGACACCGCGGCCTTTATCCCGTCCTTATAAATTTTTTCAGTCATACTTCCTCCATGATATTTTTAATTATATCTCAGCGGTTCGGTGCCGGTTATAAAAGGCATTAAAATCGCGTCGGGATTATCCGGCAGCGCTCTTTTGCCCGTGGTTTTGTCGATTGGCACAAAATTTATGCCGGCGGGGGGATGAAAATCCGATATGGGCCTGCTTTCCGTTATTCTTTTCATAAACGCCGTCCACACGGGGACAGCCATAACCGCGCCGGATTTTCTTTTTCCCAAACTTATGTTTTCGTCATAACCCGTCCATATTCCGCAGACGACATCCGGGATAAAGCCCGTGAACCACGCGTCCGTAAACATGTTCGTGGTGCCTGTTTTCCCGCCCCGGGGACGTCTCAGAGAGCGGGTTCCCGCGCCCGTGCCGCGCTCGGCGACATTCTGAAGCAGCCAGTTCATAATGTACGCGGTTTGCGGAGATATGCATTTTTCCGGTTTGGGCCCGTTTATCTCCAGCAGATTTCCCGAACTGTCGGTTATTTTTGTGATTCCGTAAGGCGTCACTTTAACGCCTTCGTTGGCTATGATGCCGAAAGCTCCCACAAGCTCGGGCAGGGTGACTTCGCAGGCGCCCAGCGTTAGCGATGGTATGGGAAGAAGTTCGCCCTTTACACCCATTTTTCTGGCGTATTTTACGACGAGTTCGGGGCCAATGCGCTGAATAAGATCCACGGCGCAGAGATTTTTGGATTTTGTTATCGCGTCGACAAGCAGCGTTTTTCCTTTGTATTTGCCGCTGTAATTTGACGGAATCCATATTTTATCCGGCGGTATGTTTATGAGAAACTGCGGGTCAAGGTCGGAAAGGTCTGTCGTGCGGGAAAGGAGTTTCCATTTAATGCCTTCCTGAAAATACGCTATGGGAGAGTCCTCAAGTACGCTCACGACGGTGTAGCCGTTGTCGCAGGCGGCGGTGTAGGTGAAAATTTTAAAACCGGAGCCGGGCTGACGGTGGGCCTGAACGGCGCGGTTAAACTGCGATTTCGCGTAATCCCTGCCGCCGACCATGGCGAGTATTTCGCCGCTTCTGGGATCCATCGCAAGAAGCGCGCCCTGTACATTCGGGCTGATAGACAATTTTTCGTGTTCGACGCCCAAGTCGTCTTTTTCTATTTCGGATGTCACCGCAAACAGCTCGTCTTTGATTTTTCCGGCGATAACATTTTTTGCTTTTTCTTCGTCAAAAGCGGACAGTTTTTTTTCCAGTTCTTCCTCGGCGATGACCTGCATGTCATAGTCAAGAGTCGTGTAAACTTTCAGCCCCGCCTTGTATATGGCGTTGTAGCCGTATTTTTCCTCAAGATATTGTCTCACATATTCTTTGAAATACGCGCCCGTTTCCTGTTTCTCGTCATGGCTCTTCATTGCGAGGGGTTCACAGGACGCGTCTATGTACAGCTCGTTGTTTATCATTTTTTCTTCAAGCATTCTTCTGAGCACAATCTGTCGCCGGCGGTACGCTTTTTTTAAACTGTTAAAAGGGCTGTATTTGCTGGGCGCCCGCGGCAGACCCGCCAGAAGTGCGCATTCGGCAAGGTTCAGATTTCTTACGGATTTCTTGAAGTACACTTTTCCCGCGGATTCAACGCCGTAGGAGCCGGCGCCGAAATATATCTGGTTCAGATAATACTGCAGTATTTCCTGCTTGGAATATTTTTTTTCAAGCTGTATCGCGAGAAACACTTCTTTTATTTTTCTGGTGATTGTTCTTTCTCTTGTGAGGAACATGACTTTTGCCAGTTGCTGGGTTATGGTCGAGGCGCCTTGTGAAATACGTCCTCTTTTCAGATTCACCCAGAAGGCTTTGGCTATTCTTTTGGGATTGATTCCCCAGTGGTGAAAAAAACTTGTGTCCTCTATGGCCAGAATGGCGTTCTGCAAATCCACGGGGATTTCCGTGATAGGCGTGACGACGCGCCGCTCAATATAGAATTCAGCGAACTCTTTTTCATGGCGATCGTAAAGTTTGGTTATTATGGGCGGCGAGTATTCCTGCAGAACGTCTATGTCCGGCAGGTCTTTCGTTATAAAATTCACAACCGCGAAAGCCGCTGCCCAGCCCAGCGCGAGAACTGTCGCCGCTTTTAAATATATCACATATCTTTTCATCAGATAGGGATTTTAGCAAATTATCCCGGATTTTCCCAAGTGACCGCGCGCGCAAAAGAAAGGGCAAAGAAAGGGGACAGGTACTTTTTTCCGTGTTACTTTTTTTCGCTCACGAAGATTTTAATGTTGCGGAAAATACTTTACATAAGGTTACATAATCGACGGGGATGAAAAGGGCGCCTGATTTTGTCGCAATTTTGTCGCAAAAAAGTCGCAGAAATGTCGCAAACGTAAAGTACAATAATATCAGGAAGGGACTGCGTTTTAACGCTGTTGCTTTTTCCCGGGGGCATAGTGTAGCCGCAAACTTTAGTTTGCGTTCGGAGGCAAAAAATGAGTAAAATAAAAAAGAAAGAGATGGATGAAATAGGAGATTTTAGAATTATGAAAACAGAAAAAATATTTGGGGGCAATTCGCTGAAAGTTTATAAAAAGTTAGAATACCTGGCGTTCCCTATCTATCTATCTATCTATCTATGCACATTATAGAAACCTAAGACAAAAACTCACCCCGTTTGGAAATAAATTCCGAACAGGATTTACAAAATTATTCCGATTCGTAACCAAAAAGCATAGCTTTACTTTTTCCGGAATTATAGCCGCGGTTCCATGGTCTGCTTTTTTTAAAAATGTAGCCGCAATCTTTAGATTGCGTGATTTAAACCGCAGGCTAAAGCTGGAAGTGCGCCGTGGCGCGTCTATGGCTACAATACAAATTATTGCTTGTCTGCTGTTGGGAACCGTAGCCAATATGGTTTTTGCCGCGCCAGTGGAGTTGGATTATATGGAGTATAATTCAGACGCAAATGCTCAGGCGGCGTATATAAATAGCGCTTCTACTTCCGCTACCGGCGGAACAATAACTTATAGCGGCGCTTATAAAATTCACACTTTCACAAGTAACGGAACATTTACGCCAAGCGGCGCAATGAAAGTTGAAGTTCTTGTTGTTGCCGGTGGTGGAGGAAGTGGTTTTGCCACTAATCCTGGTGGAAGTGGTGGTTCAGAAACCACTGGACAAGGAAACTGTGGAGGGGTCGGAGGTAACTCAGGAAGTGGCGATGGTTACAAAGGTGGTGGTGGCGGTGGTGCTGGATCGAGCGGCCAAGATGCTACTGAAGCTTCTGCGACCTCTGGGTGTAATGGAGGCGGTGGTTTAGAGTCATCTATTTCTGGATCTTCTGTTTACTACGCAGGAGGTGGTGGTAGTGGAGTGATTTGGAGTGGTTGGGTGAATGCGATGACAGGAGGTTCCGGTGGTGTAGGCGGAGGGGGAGCAGGCGGCGACTCTTCTCAAACACCAACTAATATTACAACGAATGGGACAAATGCAACACCTAATACAGGGGGCGGTGGTGGTGGTGCGGCATATCAGGCAGCCTCCGGCGGCGATGGAGGTTCTGGGATTGTTATTGTGAGATATCCTATTACAACTTTAACTCACTCTGAAACCAGTATCAAAACGCAAGGCTCTTATGCGCTAAAGGGAATTTCTACTAAAACTATATGTCTTAACAAAACCTTTACCCGCACGGTTTCTCCGACGATAGATTTGTCAAATAAAGGGCCAATTAAGTTTGATATGAGGGCGTCACGGACGGGAAGCAATATCAAAATAGGTATTCATGATTCAGGCGGAACAACGACGGAGATTACGCCTAATATCATATCGGCAAATGTTTATCAGACGGTAACATGGGATATATCGGGAGTAAGCAACGCGAATAAAGATGTTATAGACCAGATAATTATTACCATAGTCAACGCTGACGCGTCCAATACTTTTTATATTGATAATTTTTTCGCAAGGAATTATCCCAACTCTCCGTCGGTGCTGGGGCAACGCCGTTCGGATGATGACGCGCCGATTGCTTTTGGTAATTGGACAAATAATCTTACGCCGAAGGCGACTTTTTATTTGTCGGATGATGATGTCGGAGATGATGTAAAATACAGGATACAGGTTTCAAGCGAAGCAAGTTTCTCGACGACGGTAATTGATTATACATCAATCCTGATAAATCAGGGAACCACAAATTATATAATGACAGGGCTTTCAAGCGGGAACTCATATTACTGGAGGGTGATGACAATAGACACTTACACATATATGAGCGGATGGGCAACGGCAAATGCCGGTGATATCGCAGTAAAAATAGACACTCATCCGCCGACGAATGTGAGTATTTCGGCTTTTTCAGCCCTTTCGTATTCGCAGATAAAAGTCTGGTTTACGGCGGATGATCTGGAATCGGGGCTTGCTTCAGTGCCCTATTTTGTTGAGATGTCGACGGCGCAGGATTTCAGCGGAAGCGTTGGCGATTCGGGATGGATTTCGGGGCATGACCACACATTCAGTTCGCTGGCACGGAATACAAAGTATTATTTCAGATTAAAAGCCGAAGATAATGCGGATAATACTTCCGCATATTCGTCAGTGCTTAGTAAAAAAACTCAGCCCTGTGTTTGGCAGGAGAAGACGACGACGAGGACGGGGCCGAACGCATTCGGCTTTGAGGGCGACGGGGTGTGGATGTGGGAGGTGCCCGCGAACGGCGGCTCTCTTCTGACGATAACGGCGTATGCGCAATATAACTCGGATTATGGCGGAGCGGCAAAGCCGAAGATTACGCTTTACAATTACGGCGTAAACTCAAGCGCGCAGATGACGGTTGGCGCTGACACGTGGGAGAAGCTGACCGTGAGCGGCACACCGTCGGGGAAGGGCGTGCTGTTTCTTAAAGTCGAGGGATTCTCGACGGCGGTTGGCGCAAAATACTTTGTGGATGATATAAATATCGATCAATAAAATCGTCCATATTGACCATGTATAGAAAAGGGCAGTCCTCCGACCCGCTGACGCGGGTAACCCGCATTGTTACCGATATTATGCCGGGGGTAAGCGTTCAAGGCGTATCATGCAGCTTTTTATAAGGCAAAAACCAGCCTGCCCGATATTTTTCCGTGTACTTTAAAAAGGCCGAAATTTGCTGAAACGCAAAAGGTGAGAAATTGCCCAAAAGGGGGGTACCTTAAAATGGCGTCGTCGGAAAAAAGGCAAATTGTGCCACGTGGCACAATTTCAATTGCAAAAACCATTTTTGAAAAGTCAATAAGTCAATGAACGTCACCCCTGTATTACGCACGCAAAAGTTGTTATAATGCCGCCATGTATTGAGTGATAAAAGATTGCGCTCTGTTAATTCGGGCGCTGTCAGTGTACAGGGAGTTTAGTTATGGCAGTAGACAATAAAATTATTTTTTCGATGGTTGGGGTGAGCAAAACATATCCTCCGCAGAAAAAGGTGCTGAAGGATATTTATCTGTCGTTTTTCTACGGCGCGAAAATAGGCGTTCTGGGTCTGAACGGTTCGGGGAAATCCACGCTTTTGAAAATCATCGCCGGCGCCGAACAGGCGGATTCGGGCGAGGTCGTTTTTTCTCCGGGTTATTCCGTGGGAATGCTTGAGCAGGAGCCGAAATTAGACGATACCAAAACGGTAAAAGAAATCGTTATGGAAGGCGTCGGGGAAGTAGCGGCTCTGCTCGCAAAATATGACGAGATAAACGAAAAATTCTCCGAGCCCATGGAAGCGGATGAGATGGATAAGCTCCTCGCGGAGCAGGGCGAAGTGCAGGAACAAATTGAAAAGCACAACGGCTGGGAACTGGATCACACGCTGGAGAGGGCGATGGACGCTTTGCGCTGTCCCACGGGCGACACGCTCATAAAGCATTGTTCGGGCGGAGAAAGGCGCCGCGCGGCTCTGTGCCGTCTGCTGCTGTCGGAGCCCGATATTCTT
>SWCC01009312.1_pt1 | contig 12218 bp, 13 predicted proteins | sample 4692971 | NCBI WGS metagenome assembly SWCC01 (sample SAMN10267277, study PRJNA491770) | bioreactor metagenome | isolation source: DHS bioreactor inoculated with subseafloor sediment | place: Japan: off Shimokita Peninsula | collected 2006-08 | reverse complement strand
AGTTCCGAAAGCATACCGGCGATGGTTTCACGCGGCTGGCGATCGAGAAAGGTGACATTCTCCATGTCCGCAGCCATACGCTTGAGTTCCGCCTTGCGGGCGCCTTCGCCCACAAAGACAAAATGCATGTTGGTATCCGCGAGCAATCGGGCTGCGTCGAGGGCTGTTTCCAAACCATGCGCCATGCCGTGTGTACCGATATATCCGACCAGGAAGCGATCCTTCCATTGGGCGAAATGCCGGCGTTCCCCATCCCGCGGATGAAACAGCGTCGTGCTGAGTCCGTTGGGTACCACGCTGATGCGTTCCGCGGCGATGCCCGTGTTTTCGATATGCGTGCGAAACGCCGGACTCACGATCACAATCCTCGTGGCGCTGCGGTACATAAAGCGTTCGATGCCGCGAAGGACACGCATGACCATTCCCCCCGCACCTACGTCGACCGCCGCGAGCGAATCCGGCCACAGATCACGAACTTCGAGGCAGAGCGGTACACGTTTGAGACGGCGGACGATCGTGCCGGCGAGACCTGCGAAAAACTGCGGTGTGCTTGCGATGCAGATATCCACATCCTTAACGCCGATACTCCCCAGCACTGATGTTATGCCGAAGGAAAGATAGTTCACGCTGCGCCGCAGCATGCCCGAATTCGGCGTGACATAGACCCACATGCGATGCAGCTCGATGCCGTCGATCGTCTCCCGTTTCCGCCATTGCCGCCTGTATCCCGGATACACCTGCCCGGTCGGATGGTTCGGCACCCCGCAGACGACCGTCACACGGTGTCCCGCCTTCACCCAGCGCCGGCTGAACTCATACGCCCTTGCTGCAGGCGCACCCATCTCCGGCGGAAAATACTGACAGATGTAGAGAATATGCATGGGGTTCTGTATGTCCTTTATTGACAACGTGTTACGAGGGCGTCTGCCCGCTATCACCACGCTTTCACCACTCTCGGGAAAAATCAAGTGCCCGGTGCACTGCCCGAACGACCCGTGAGGTTGCGATATTGTGACATGCGAGAGGGTTCATCAGGCTTCAATATAGCGCGGAATCTGAAGGGGGACAACGATGTGTATGGCGAGGTTGGCAAGGGTGTAAACTGATCCCTAATGCCCGAAGCTTCGTTCGCCGTTTATTCGCCGTTTTTGATAAGGCTGTTTTTCGAGTAGGGACTCGATTCATGCAGGCCAGCATATCTCGCGCACTGAATTTCCACTGTATTATGGAGCATGATCAATACGCTCTGAAAACGCCGATATTGAGCATCGTACCTGTAAAAATGCCTGTAACTACTTTCAAAAAGGGTAAGGAATGCGCTTTTTATCTTGACCATGTCATCCGAAATCGGTATGATTGCGAGACACATCCAATCAACCAGAGGAGGACAGCTATGAATATCGAATGTCCATATTGTAACGCAACCGGATCGATCTATCAGCATCGTCCCGGGAGCAAGAAGACCGATTCAGTTGCATACCTGTATCCTTGCAAAAAACATGTGATCAACGTAACCGACGAGGGCGAAGTGGTTGAGAAGCTGAACAGTATCGAATTCCAGCTCATGGATGTATCCAGTGAAATCTCAAACCTGAAGTGATGAAAGCACCGCTTCTTTTTACCATCATCGCTCTGCTGCTGCTCGCCGGTTGCTCCGCCTTCGCCCAAGCCCCCGTGCAGCTCACGTTCGGTGTGCAGGACAGTACGGAGATCCTGCAGGACGTAGACGAGGTTGCAGCAATGTATGACTGGCCAGGTTGGCTGATCGGTTTTGGCGGAATAGTCATCGCGATCATGAGCTTATGGTACTCGTCGAGTCAAGGAAAGAGGAACATCAAGCTCGCAGAAGCGAGTCTACGACTTGCTGAAGAAACACTTCAATTCGCACATCGGGAGAGGGCGGCTCAACTCAGAGCGGAGCTTTACAATTCGCGTTTAGAGTGCACCAGGAAAGCGGATGTAGCGATTCAGAATCTCATTCGAAAGGTTGAGTATGTGGGGAATACTAACAAATTTACTCCCAGTTCCGTGAAGGCGATGGATTATTATAAAACAATCATGTCGGAATATTGGCCGGTTGTCGCAGAGTGTAGGAGCATCCTCTCAAAGGAACTGCTACAGGTGCTGACGGTTGCTGTCCCAGATGCAATTCTGCCTTTGGAGCCAGTAGGTGGGGTGGTCGATGGCGAAACGCTTTCCGAGGTAAGCAGTAAACTGATCGAAGCAGCTAAACGATTCACTAAGCGGGCAAGAGCCGACATGGGAATTGCTGAGTTGAGTGATGATATTCAACAAGCGATCCTCGAGGCAAAAGGAAGCCTCTCGCCTGACGAGCCTTTACCTCCCGCCTGAATTCAACATGAGTTGTTGCAGTTGAGGATGCAGACGACAAAGCCGGGCGATGCCCGGCTCTGCCTTTTGTCGGTGAAGTAAGCTTACTTCTTTTTTGTCGATTTACAGGGACTTTCGGTCACTGTCGTTTTAGGATGCGTTTTGGCATACTCTGGTTTCACGTATTTGCCGGTGATTGCACTCCGGGAAGGCCCGGCAGGTTTGTTCTTTTTCATTTCAAGACCTATAATTAAATATTAAAATCTTTGACATTGGTCGTAGAGTTTGTTAAATTTTCGCTCTCTGGCAACCGCCAGTGCCCCGCGTTTCAGCGGGGTAAAGTTATTATTCGAAGTACTTTACTCATACACCGTTCCTTCTGGCCGGATAACCCCCGGCTCTGGTTCCAGCAGTTGCAACTGCTGATAGTGTGTATATCGGTTACGCCTGGTCATCATGATCAGGCGTTTCTAATTCTGTAGAAGTTTGATCGTTTTGCGAGTCATCCACTGCCCCGTGTGAGACCTCGACGATCGCACCGTTTTCGTTGTTGCTCTTTTTCTTCTCACGCTCCGCCTTCTTCGACGGATACCAGTCATACAAACCAAATCGTTTCTCTCGATTCGGTCCAGGAACGGGACAGAATGCCTCTCTGTTCTTTCCGAGTGTGATCGCTACCGTTCGCAGCTGCATTTTCTCGTCACCGGTGAACTCGAAACCACCCAGTAGCAACGCTTCCAAAATCTCTTCTGCTGAAGTTGCGGTTCTCTTCATCTCCAGGATTTCTCGGACAGAAGTAATGAAAGGCTTCCCGAAAAACTGATCCGAACGAATCGCGGAGGTTTTAATGATTTGATCGCCGTCATCGTCCAACGCGTACGGAGGCTCCTCTCCAAAAATCGAGTAGAGGGAATTGATCGAAGTTTTGATGTCGGTCACCCTTTTCGTGGCCTTTACCAACTCTTCATTCAACTTGTCCACGGCGATTACTAATTCTTTTTCCATCGTAACTCCAACGTTTTATGTCGTCCTGATTGGAATATAAGTCGGTACAATGTTATTTCCAAATGCTTGGCACAATATTTAGAAACGCAATATAAATAGCAATATGGGCGTTAAACAGCAGTTTAAGACCGATTCGGGCCGATTTTGACCGTGGGACATAAATGCATCATGAGTGCGACATAATTATTATATGTCGCACAATGCGTTTTTCATGCGTAAAAGCATCGTCGTAGAAGCAGAATCAGGAAGTAGTGCAAGAGAAAAACGCAACCGACTGCTCGCCTTCGTTGTTGTGATTCGCTATTTAGCTCCCGCTAAACATCTAGACGGTCCCTCGGCCGGCAGACCAACCATCAGACGGTATTCGCCCATAGGACAGGAATACAGAAATGTCTCGTAGGTATTGTACGTGCTCGTATTCGTGCTGACGGCGGCGATGAGCAGGCATGATAAAGGACGCGTGCGTCCGAAGTCTCGCACTAGCGGGGATGGCTATGTGGTACTGCGTTTCTCCGATAGCGCATACTTCGCCAGATACCTGCGTGGCGAGATCACTAAGGAACAGTTGCGCGCCTACTTAAAGGCCAAAGCTGAACAAAAGGAAGCAGAACTTGAAGCGGCCCATCAATAAACTACGATTGAATGACAGAAGCCCATCTATGGGGGGCTTCTGCTTGTTTCATTTTGATACATTGAGCTTTTTCCTTGGGAGCGCCGCGCCGACGCCATCATGCTCGATGGTGAGGACAACAATAGGATCATCCTGAGCTTCCTTGAGCTCCCCGCAGATTACCTTCATCCTTGTCACGAATCTCATCAGATGGGGTCAACAGTTTCAAAAATCGCTGATACAAAAACGCAGGTCGGTCAATGACCGGCTTGTGCATCACAGCGTGATCTTGGAACTCAATGTGGTCAGCTACCGGCTTGAGCATGCACAGGGGAAGTTCCAGATCGACGATGAGGCACTTCCCGAGGAAGAAGAGCTGCTGTCCGTGGAGGATGTCGAAACGTCCCAGGTCAGCACTGCACCGAATAACCCGCCAATCGGTCGAACAAGAAAAGCGAAGGAAAACGTAAACCGGGAAATCAGGGAATTTTAATTGTCGTCGGGAGGGATTTATAATTGTCGTTGCACAACGTTGCGCATGAAGATGAATGTACAGACCATGCGAAGCTATCAATTCAACCATCATTTCATCTGTACTCTATGAATTGAGCGATATTTCAAGACGTACGTCATCAAAGGTGCGATCTCCCATTACCAGTTGTCCGTGGGCAACAATCCGTTGGACGCGCGCATCCGTCGCGTTTAAAAATCTCATATTTGACCAGTTTGAAATGTTGCACGAATGAGGCGTACGGATACCGACGCAATAATGATATACGTTTCTCAGTTACCTGATGTCAATTCAGCCGACAGTAGCCTCATTGGATCAATCCCTGGTTCTATTCTCGTCGGCGTGGTGAAGGACCCGAAGCAACCGTTTGCTTTCAAAAATCACCTCCTCTTGCATCTCCGAACTGAGAAAGCAACTGTGCATAACCTGCCTGCGCAACCGGTTCAACGTATCGAGGCGTACGATGAATTCACCATAATCGGCAATATCGACGGCGAAATCGTCCTTTAGTGCAAGAATAATCTCTTTCAGCTGATGAAGATAAAGGTACTCAAGATCCGTACGTACTCGGAGGGGAACCCAGCCATGCCTTTTCTCAGTTGATTTTGATTTTTCTATGGCTTCCAGCTGCGAAGCTGGAAGATTTTCCATAGTAACTCTTGAGAGTATAAAATCGCGTAGTCTATTTTCTACGACGTTAAGCCAAAAATAGCTTGATACAGCATCAAGTGCATTCTGACGTGTTTCGCTCGCAATCATGGAGATTTCATCCGAGGACTTGACTTCTGAAAGATGTACATCTATCGATGTATCCGGGTTGATGTGTTCCTTAAGCTCTGTTAACCTCCCCCCTGCTATATACTTGAGTCCGGCCACGGACAAAATTTGCTGAACATTCCTCAGCTGATTGTACAGTGCCATGTTTGAAGCATAATCCCAACGCCTGTACAGCACGTAAAGAATCGACCCCAAGATGTCACGGCCGGTAATATCGCTTCCTAGATGTGACTCCGTTACCATCTCGTTAATTCTTCTGCTAGTATCCATGCATGTTGACTCACGATCAATACCCACACTCAACATGAACGAGTCGACATTCTCCACCGTCGGACAGATTATTTCCACGGCCTTGCAAATTGCTCCCTGAAGTCTTTTTAGCTGGTATTGCATACCTTGCTTCTCCGATTCTATGTGACGCATCCTCAGCCCCCCATTTTTCCCATCTTTGTTGCCTTAAATCAAACAAGATGATTCAGCCAGCAACATCTGGGATTTTGGCTGGAGAGCAACTCGAACTCGAATATACGCAGCGTAGGCGATGGAAGGAATTGTCCGATGCGGAGAAAACCGCCGATGACATCCTCAAGCCCATCCGATGCTGGGCACGGACTACAAGTATCTAGACGGGGTTAACATCACCAAGTTCGTGATTCAGGACAAGCACATTGCCTAGGCACTGAACCGTCGCGGCACGCTCAACCGACAGATCTCCGAGATCGAGAACGCACTCAACTGAAAGGCCCAAAGCTACACGAGATATCAAGGCTGCTCCTGCCGTACGCCAGCGAACGCATTCTCTCGATCGAGCTGATTCTGGTTGTCCAAACATGGAGTAAGTACCTCACACGCGAAGCACGCAACGATTACATGCGACTCGATTACCCGAATGCAAAACACTTTTCAGACGTCCATGTCAGACTGAATGAGATTACGTAATTATTTCAAAAGATCAAAGCATCCGATGAAGGCCAAACTTGGGGAGATCCGCATCATTCTGCTCGACAGCCGATGACGATGTACGGTATCCCTCCCGGATCCCGGATCGCAACACCGAAGTGGTCTTTGATGTTCATGATCCTCCGAGCAGGCTTGGCCATGTGATTGTGTGGCCGTGGTTATCGCGCGTTCGCCCTCAGTGCTGATAAGCTGCTGTAAATTTGCCTATGTAGAGACCTTATGGTGATCATTCGTTTGTGTAAGGTAAAGTCTTCCGGATTTTCAAAAACCTACCCCCCCTTAAAAACACCCCCAGGCAAACCCCTCCAGAATATTTTTTTTTCTGCAGATTTTTGCTGCCCCAATAAGGTAAAATTATTTAAGATTTTTTTGTCTTATGTACTTGACTTTCCCAAATAAATAGTTTATAACTAAACATACATGCCCGCCCCACCTTTGCGGCGCATGACCTAAACGACAACGGAGATAATCCCAATGAATACAGACAATTTCAAAACCCAGGACTTCTGGCTCAGCGCCTATCTGGTCGCATCTGGTGTGCCTCTTATGAATCACCGGCGCTCAGATGGTGTCAGTACGTTCTGGTTCGAAGACGGTCCAAGAGCTCAAGGGCTCATGGATTCCTTCTACAAACTCACGGCTCGGATTGAGCCAACTAATTTTGGACGGGCAATCCGTCTGCTTAAACGGACGATGTATGATTCGCCCGTTACTTTTACGACTACGAATGGAAATACAAATTATGTTAAACAATCAGGAAACTCAGTACTCTAAAAACAATCTCACAGACAAAGACAAAGCGCTGTATCAGCAGCTTTTTATCAACCGCGATGACGTTTATGCCGTGCAAACGGCTGATGGACGTTATTCCCGCGAACAAACCCCACTCACACAAGAAATCCTTTTCAGCGATCAAACAATAGGGACCTACCAGCTTGATCGCAATTCTCAAGTCATCAATTCTTGCCTGGATTTCGATCTGAAGAAATCTATCCACGAGCAAAAGGCATTAATGCCAGAAGCCGATTGGCTCGAATGGCTTGAGAAGATCCGCCAGTACACTCAATCCGCTTTTCGTTTCATTCGAACGCTGGGGATTCCATGCTATCTGGAATTTTCTGGTTTTAAGGGATATCATATTTGGTTTTTTCTAGAGATGCCGATGCCCGCAGCGGAAGTAAGGGCGTGGTTGCAGCATCTTGAAAAGCTTCTGCCAGCAATGCCCGAGGGGATTGAAATCGAACTTTTTCCTAAACAAGACTCCATCCGCGATGGCGGCTATGGAAATTTCGTCAAACTCCCGCTTCAGAAGCATCTGAAGTCAGGAAAGTACACACATTTCCTCGATAACGAGTTCCAACCGATTCCCGGACTGCCAGAAATCATTCGAACTGGCCTGGTAACCTTGCCAGAGCTTCCAGAAGCGTTGAAAACTTCAACGAAGCCTGTTGAAGTAGTTCAAAACGCGAAAAATGGTTTTGCAGCTGTTCGAACTCCTGAAATGCCTGCAGAAAGGCTTTCAGCCATTGAAAAACACTGTGGATACATGAAGAAGCTTTGCGATCGTATTGATCGCGAGCATCATCTTGATCACGGTGAAAGGATCTGGATGGCGAATATCCTGAAAATGTTCGGCAATGATGTCGTGCATCGGTATTTCGCGAAGCTCAGCGACTATGATGCTGCTTATACTGACCAGATGTTGGCATCACTCGACGGGAATCCTTCAATCTGCGAATCTGCACCCATGTGCAGCAATGGGAAATGCCCGCTAATGAAACGCCTATCCAAGAAATCACCCATCGTCTTCGCGAAACGGACACTCACGCGGGAAGATGTTGATCCTGAAGTCCCTTATGTGTTTTACAACGCGAAAGCACAGCGGCATCATTACCTGTTCCGGGGGCAGCAGTTTGGAATCTCGAAAGAGGACATGAAAGTTCTCTACGCTGATTTCGAGATAAAGACACCGAAACAGGAGAGGGTTTTATTTTCAGAATTTGATCCTCATGATCCATGCTACATTGATCTTGTAGACAGGACGATCAACTACTTCGAAGAGACGGAATTCATGAAGATCAGAAAGAACAACGTTCTTTTTGATCCTGACCGTGACTTTGGCAGTATCTGGAATCTCATCTCAAATCTCCTCCCTGTAGAGGCTGAACGAAATCACTTCATCAACTGGTTTGCAACCATTTTCAACACACGGAAGAAAATGCGGACCAGCTTTGTATTCAAGGGTGCTCAAGGTGCTGGCAAGAACGCATTATTTCAACACGTAATTGCTCCTCTGCTCGGCAAGGCTCAGTGCCGTGTTGTAAAAAACGAGGATCTTGTCGAACGCTTCAATCCCTGGATCAGACAGGCATTCTTCATTGCATTCGATGAAATTGCCCATGATAATAAATCCCGGAACGGGCTCAACTCAAAAATCAAAGCGCTCATCACTGATGATAAAGTGACGCTGAACGACAAGAACGACAAAGCATTCGAGATCGAGAACCGCATGAATTGTGTGTTTTTTTCGAATGAAGCTGTGCCTCTTGTTGTCGAACAGTCGGATAGACGGTTTACAATCGTGAGAACCGGCGGAAATCTTGCTAAGCAGGGGTTTTTTGATGGAGATAGGTTCTTCAACAGGATAGCATCCGAGTTGAAGAACTTCTCCCAGTTCCTAAAAAACTACGCATATGACGAAGACCGTGCGAACACTGTGCTCGATACTGCTGAAAAACAGCACTTGGTGGCTGCGGTCATGGGGCGTTTTGAAGAGTTTGCAGCGCGTTTGAAGAAAAACGACGCTGAATGGCTTACAAATGCTCAGGACAGTGAAATACTGATACCGAAGGTGCATGTGGACGGAAAATTGTCTACGTCAGAGACGAGACGTCTCTTCAACAACATATACCCCGACAAGCCTGTCAGCACACAGAAGCTGAAGACTGAATTGGCCCTGTATGGGATCGAAGTCAAGACAGTGAACGGTAAAGAATACTACCTCTGGGAATCCCAGGGTGGAAAAAATGAGGTTTAGGTGGAAAACCGGGTGGAAAAAATTAACAGGTTTTCCACCCTACTTTCTGCGAATACAGGCTATTTTAGCCAATAACACCCTCCAGGGTGGAAAAAATAGGAAAATATTATAAAACTCCGGCAAAATGGAAAAGGGATAAATATGAAAAACACTCGTTTTTCTCCTTTTTTCCACCCAGCCAGGCATAATTGGCGTTTTCACGCTATTTTAAACGATTTAGAGGGTGGAAAAAATTGAGATATTGAATATACTCCAATATTTTCTCCACCCGAGGTACTAAGAATGACCAACGAGACAATTTTAAATATAATAACCAACATAAATAAAAACCCCGAACAAGAAATTCAGGATCAGGAGAATATCCTGTATGTAAGGGGCATTTTCACTCGAAATCGTCGATTCCGAGTCATAATCAACAAACAAAAACTCCAGCAAATGGAGAAAGGAATGAATATAAACAGGGTAAAACTTTGCCCTGACAAGGAGAAAATAAATGCTGATATCAGATGATTTGATTCTATGGATGCTCCAACAACATCCTTCACTAACTCCCGATGGATTCAATGAGTTCGCTGGCAATAAGCGGATAAAGCCATTCTTAAGAAAACATAAAGAAATCCAGAAGGCGGTGGATTGGTTTCTGCAGCAGAAGCCAAACCAGCAAACATATGAAACATCCCCTGGTGCGTATGTTGTTAAAGACTACATTGGATGTAGATCAGTCGGATCTGTCTTTCTGGCCGCGCTGATCTGTGGTTTCCCTGTCTGCCCCCGCACAGGAGTTATTGGACTGAACAGAAAAGTATTCCAGCGGTAAACGGAAAAGTGAGGTAATTGCCTCACTTTTTCAATTCAATCGAAGTCAACAACAAACCAAAAAACCCCCTGGTTACCCGCAAAGTGTTGCATTTTTCAACACTTTATTCAATTTCATATGTTGCTCAAAAGTGTGAAATTGTCCGGGTTACGCTGGAGTAAAGATGAGGGACCGTGGCAGGTAGGCACTACCTCATTGCTGTCATCCATGCTGAGTAGTGATTCTTTGAGGTCCATTGCCTAAATGTCTGTCATGTGGGTTGGCTCCTGTATTATGAATTGCCTGATTCACTGTAATACATAGGGACCCTTAAGTACAGGTTTTTTTGAGATTTATGCGTTATTAATGTGGCTGTGGGTTGGCAGGGACGGGCTGGCCACAAGAGCTAGTGGCAACAGAGCAGAGATGTCGAGAACCTCGTTATTGCGGTATTACGTTCTTCCTTCATCATTTGCTCCAATCATTCAAGGAGAATGCTATTGGACTGCGCAAGAACACGCAGTATTTTACTGCTTGCTTGTTGAATGAACGAGAGTCTATTTAATGTCTATCAATTTTTATGATTTCTACAGAGGTGAGGAACGCAATGTTGAGGATAGATGTAATATTTGTTCTAAGCAAAGGAAGCTGACTGATGATCATGTTCCGCCACAAGTGTGTGGGAATCATGGTACTGTCGCTGCCAGCGCGTCGATCTTCAACTATTACATTGGTGCTAACATCCGCGAAGGTGGGCGTAACGGAATAAAGTTCCGCACGATTTGTGAAGAATGCAACAATACTAAACTAGGGTCAGAGTGTGATCCGGCTTTGGGTCAGTTTACCGCTCAATGGTGGGATATAATTCGTACTCGGCTACATCTACCACGAAGTTATTCTGTGGATTTCTATCCATATAAAGTAATAAGAGCTATTATCGGACACTCACTTGCGATGAAATTGCACTATGAAGAGAATGTACTGGATTTAGCTTTGCGCAGGTTTTGGAATGCTCCTGATGTCGAATGCATAACAGATTTTTCCATCTTCTTCTGGCCTCACTCTTATGACCGCATCGCAATTGCTCCAGAGATAATGAAAACAGTCATACCACATGATTACCGCACCAATGTCCTTATGACTGTACTGAAGTTCCCACCTATCCTCTTCATAATAGCTCAATGTGACGATCTTCCTAATGGGCTGCGTATCTCGGATTGGTGGACAAATGATCCGGATTGCATTAAACATATACCACTTTCCATGGTGTACACAATACCGTCAGAGGGATGGCCTGAAGATATTGATGATGGGACGGTTTTGTTGGGTGGTGCTAACCTATTTCGCCTGTTGACAGGCTCGTTACATTAAGGGAGGATCAACAACAGTATATCACAGCCACCGATTTGTGGCGGCAGCTGTTCTTGTCATACGTTGCATGTGCAGGCCAGCGTGCATGCTTCTAACGAGGTTCATCATTGTAAGCCGCGGCGTCATTGCTCTTCCTCCATTCTTGGCGGCTCCCAACTACTCGTTAGTGGGGAGCTTAATACAAGCCCCATTTTGTACCACTGCTTAAGACAGTAGTGTTCGAACCCTTCGATTGGCCCATCATAGCTTATCCTTGCCAACTGCTGCCCTTCAAATGTGAACAACACCTTCCCAACTCCCATAGAATTGTCCGTATCCTTCTTAAACTCAATATTGAAGTAATGGCCATCATATTCTACTTGGGTATATCGTCCATTAAAAGTATACTGATAATCACCACTTAAATGAAAGTGGATCAATCCGAGAGCAACCAAGTGCTGCAATGCACCGAATGACAGTCCGTTATCACGATATATTTCTTCTTGTTCATTGTAAACTAAAGGCTCCCATTGCGGGTTAAGATCCCACGTAAATCCACAGAGCTGCTTAAACAGCTCAGCATCTACCTTACTCAATGTACTTAGGATATTTATTACTCGTTTTGAGTACCAACCCGGGCAATTAGCTTCACCAGATAGCACTTGCGCCCACAACACTTGCATTTCATTATCGGAGATAAGCCTACCTTTATCAAAGAAGTGCACAATCCAATCATCATCGATACCTGATGGATCAGCATCTTCGGAAATGCGAGAGATGGCTTTCTCAGTAATTGATTCGATATTTCGCTGTTTTCGCTCCTCCTCGTGAACGAATCTCG
>SWCC01017404.1_pt2 | contig 12254 bp, 9 predicted proteins | sample 4692971 | NCBI WGS metagenome assembly SWCC01 (sample SAMN10267277, study PRJNA491770) | bioreactor metagenome | isolation source: DHS bioreactor inoculated with subseafloor sediment | place: Japan: off Shimokita Peninsula | collected 2006-08 | reverse complement strand
GGCCTTCTCCGCCGGTTGCCTGATGGAGACGATTTTGGCCGGACAGGAGGCGATATATAAAACACCGATCTCTTCGGGCTTCAGGCCGGTTTCACGGCTTATGTCTTTTCTTATTTCGCGCGCCGTCACCTCACGGGGGACGTCCAGCGGTACCACCAGCTCCACGAGGTCGGGGTACTTTACCTGGATAAGCCTTAGAATGGACGGGCAGTATGACGAGATCAGCGGCCGACGACCTTTGTATGAGGCCATATACTTGACCAGTGCCCTGGCCAGAGCCGCCGAAGAAGTGCTGACATCCACAACTTTGTCGAAACCGAGCTGTTCGAGAGCCAGGTGAACGATATAGGGATGCATGTCCGGTTCAAACTGAGAATACAGAACCGGCGAGGGAATAGCCACACGATACTTGAAGTCGGACAGGTCGGCGGCAAGTTGGGAATCGGCGATAATTGCCCCCGAAGGGCAGACGGATATGCACTCGCCACAGTCAACGCAGAGTTCCGCATTGATCACGGCTTTTCCTTGTCTGACACGGATTGCCTGCGTCGGACAGGCTCTCATACACTCCATGTGCCCGCGACACAGGTCCGTATTAACAGTATGGGAATGGAAAAACTCCGTCAATTCTCTTCTCCCTCGTCCGCATTGTGATCATTTATCAGAAACTTCATCCAGACCCGGGTACCAATACCGATCTCACTGGTGACATTGATCTCATCTGCATTCTTCTTAATATTTGGTAATCCCATTCCCGAGCCGAAGCCCATCGCTCTCATCTCCTCGGTCGCTGTCGTAAATCCCGACTCCATCGCCAGGGCCACATCGGGAATACCCTTCCCCTCGTCATCGATGACAACCTCGATGATACTGGGGGTAATCACCAGAAAGATAGTAGCCCGGATGGCGTGCATGACGACATTCATTTCGCCTTCAAATGTGGAAATGGCGACCCGACGAACCAATTTCGGGGCGACACCGATTTTCTTGAGCATCGCTTTCACCTGAGTAGACGCCATGCCGGCCTTGGCAAAATCACTTCCCTCTACGTGAAACTCCTGGTTGAGAAGCATATCCTCCCGTTTCTGCAGGATAGCCCCCCGCTGCACCCCTGACCCGCCATCCCCGTCTATAGAGTCTATTTTGACGCACGCATCGTACATATCAAGTTCGGTTGTGAGCATCACCAGGTTGTTCTCCCGCGCGAATTTCTCCGCGCCGTCCTTGGGTCTTTTCCCACGGATGAAAACGACTCCCTTGAACTCGGCCATATGGGCCGAGATAACGGCCTGCTGTGTCGCCAGACCGGTGAGCAGGGCGGAATTCGGCTTGCCAAAAGCCAGAACATCACTCATCAAATCCGACGCGTAGACAAAATCAACGTCGGCATCGAGCCTATCCTCGCCCTCGATTACAGTGGCGCCCAGAATCTTTTGTATCAATCGTAATTTCACTTAGCTAAAAAAACGAGCCTTGCCGCCCAATTTAGAAACCCTGCTGTTAGACGTGAAGGAAGTAACCCCCCTTTATTGGGTGACTACCCCAAGTGCATATAGCTTACCCACCAGCTCAAAGGTCGGAAGTTCCGTTACGAGAATGGCGATGTCATGCTGAGTGGCGAGATCTATCGTCTCCTGTGGGACTTTCTTGCCGCCCGTTATGATAACAGCCGAAACATCAACAAGATTGGCGGCCGGTATAATGCTTTTGTGCGTCTGGACCGTCACCCACAGATTGCCCGATTTCGCACCAGCCATAACATCACTTAACATATCCGAAACGAAAACACCGACAACTTCACGGTGCTCAAACTTACTGAGCGAATTAAGACCCAGTTTGGAAATGACTTCTTCTGTAGTCATGAATACACTCCTAAAAATATTTCAGCACGAGTTGTATGTTCTCTAAAGTAACGGTTTTCTCTCTTCCGGCGGCTCAAGAGATAGCATGCCGACATCATGGATAAACTCACCGCGGCACACCGACAGCTTGTCAATCAGGTTGAACGGCACGATCTTGACAGTCGAGCGCGAGGTGTCCCTTCTCTGATTGAAATGCTCGGTGAGAATATCCAGCTTCTCCTGGGAAATGCGATTGGTCTGTGTCTCGGGCACATGTCCGAATGCAACCAACAGGAAAATACGCTTGGCCGCGTATTCCTGCCTCAGAATCTCCACCTTGCAGTCAGGCAAACACCCGGTGCAGTACAGAAGCCCCATGAGATTGTCAAACTTCTCGACGTGATTGCATTTGGTACAGGCGAGATCAAAAACAAAGGTCTGGGCGTTTTCAACCACCATGTAAGTGCAATCGCCCTCACGATACTCATCCCAGACATCCTCTTCCGAGAAATGCGTTCTCAGTGAATTACAGTGAGAACACCGCTCGTATACCATGAACCCGAATCGCAGATGGACCATGGCCCACTGATGCTGGCAATCAGACATAATTGATGACTCTCCTGCATGATATCGGTTTAGGTTAAGTTAAGTATACCGTGGTGCACCTGCTGAAGTCAAGCCGTTTTTGCCGAAGCGTTTAGAAAATGGTCTCTATTGTTGTGTTGCCCCGGAATTGGCGCCGACAAACGGCGACCAGCATCACCAGGGACCGCCCCAACGGGCGCGGCATTGCAGGGTCAACTTTACCAACGCCATCAGTGTACAACATATTGAAAATGGATATCACATTACGGATTCGACATTTAAGAGTTGACCATGGCAGAACTGAAAACGAAACAGAATGATAAGGACGTCGTGAAATAAATCAGGTAGGTTTGGACCAGTTCCCCGGACCCATCATCTGCGTAAATCTCTTCAGAAGCTGCCGATCAAAAACACCCCCCTGATCGAAAACTTCCTTCAACGCCAGATAAGGCGCCATGGCCGTACGGTACACCCGCTTCGTGGTCATGGCGTCGTATACATCAGCGATAGCAACAATCTTGCTGTGGACATGAATCTCATCGGATTTGAGACCGAGCGGGTACCCGGAACCGTCCTCCCGCTCGTGATGCTGTAGCACCGGGTAGTATGACTCCTCGGCGATCATGTTCGTTTTCTTGAGGATATCCACACCACTCTTTGGGTGCTTTCTTATCAGGTCCCATTCGCGATCAGTCAGGCTGCTGCGCTTTTTGAGGATTGCTTCCGGGATCTCGGTCTTGCCGACATCGTGCAGAAGGGCACCGGTGCCGAGTCTACAAAGCTCCTCCTTGTTTTCGATACCGGTGAACTGCGCCAGGGCCAGGGAGAAAGTGCAGACATTGACCGAATGAGTGTAGGTGTAGTAGTCGAACGACATCACCCTTAGCATACTGTGGAAAGCGGTCTGCCCGGTGAGGATAAATGACACGGTCGAGTCCACCATGTCCTGGCTGCGGCGGATGTTTCCGGGAGGGTCGGGTTGTCGAGAACATCCTGAACCAGTAGTTTGGCCGAATCATAGACGATGTTCGCCTTCGCCGTCTGCTCGATAGTCGGATCAGTGATAATCTCTTTCATATTTGACTCGAGGTATTCCTGGTAGCGATGGCGATTTTCGCCGGAGATATAGAGCTCTTTGACATTGTATTGAAGCAAGCTGGTGCGGTTGGCCTCGGTGAACGGCAGGTTAGAGGCACGATAGAGAATGTACTCGATACCTTTACGGGTATAGAGATCGAAATTGAGGATCGAATCGATTCTCAGCGAATCCAGATGGACGGGGATAAAGTGACCCTTTTTCGTCTCGGTTTTTGTAATATTGTGTACGTCAGCCATTTTCAACCTGCATGTTATAATCCCCTATATCGACAAAATGGATGCCTTTCTTTACACCCCCATATGCCTGTGGGCGGCGGTGCCAACAGCTGGGGGGGGAGGCGATGCCTCGTCATCATCGGCCTTGACCGTGGTCGGAGGCTAATACACGAGTGTCGGATGGTAAGTGTTTCGGGCGAGTACATATATGCCGTGTGTACAACCTTGCAGCCGTTTGTGACTCTGTGTTCGATCGCAAAACGTTGATTTTCGGCTGTGTAAGCTGTTAAAGCCTAACCACACACGGATATGTGATTGCGGCCGCTTGCCTCAATGGCATACATTTAGTATTATAGCTCATCTGTGAAGCGCCCCAGAGTGGGCCGAAGGCGGCAATCGGTGCACTAACTAATTGCTGGTTCGGCGATTGCGATATGGAAACTATGATAAACAGAATAAACTGCCATGAAGACTGTTAGACCACGAGCAGAACAACCTTCACTTTTTGAGTGTACTGGGACCAAGCAACCTGCAGAGAACCGCAATATAGCCGGGTTCTCAGATCCGTCATTTGCTGTCAACAAGAGTAGCGCAATACATCGTTGGGTCCCATGGATAGCCGGGTTCTCAAAAGACTTCGTCTCCGAAGCAATCGCGAGACACCTGCGCAAGCCCGGCGTGGTTCTGGACCCGTTTGCAGGTGTTGGTACTACGCTGGTAGAAGCTATCCTGAGTGGTCATGAGGCTGTGGGTTTTGAGATTAATCCTTATGCGGCATTAGCGTGTAAGGCAAAGATCTCAGCTTGCTCAGTCGATCCTAGTCTCTTCCAAGAGGCAATAGAGATGTTTCGTACCTTCTACTCAGAAACGGTGACGAGTGCCTATAAACCTAAGAGTGGCCCTCCACCAGGGTTCAACACACGCACTGAGTTTTTCAGCCCAAAGGTGATGCGGAAGGTTTTGATAATTCAAGATTATATTCGCGGCAGTCTTTCCGGACGGGTAAAGGATCTCTTCGAGCTGGCATTCGCGGCAACAATGGTCTCGTACTCCAACTACTCATACGAGCCCAGTCTCAGCAGACGATCTAGTGCTGGGAAGGACGATGTACTTGATTATGCTGTCGGGGAAGCCATCTGCTGCAGACTAGCAGAAATGGTGCAAGATATCAAGTGGTTTGCGAGGACTATGGATGGTCGCACACCACGGGCGCGGATATGGAATGACTCTTACTTCAGATGTCGCGAAATGATCAGCGCGGGAAGTATAGATTTGGTTGTAACCTCGCCCCCGTATTTAAACAACTACCATTACAACCGGAATACTAGACCGCAGTTGTACTGGTTAGACTTCGCAAGATCACCAAGAGATTTCGTACCGCTTGAAGAGCATAATTTCGGCAAGTACTGGCAGACCGTGCGTGACACGGATAGAATAGACCTGAATTTTCCGAACCCGGACAGTGACATCATCGATTGTATAGACTCGATCAGGAAACAGAACCCAAATAAAGGCGTCTATGGCGGAGGAGGATGGGCGAACTATGCTGCCAGCTATTTCAACGATTGCTATCGATTCGCTGCCTTGCTGCGCTGGTCTCTCAAACGACGCGGGACTGCTTTGGTTGTAATTGGAAACAACATTCTTCAGGGTATTGCAGTACCCACCGATAGGTTCCTGGCGAAGATTGCTGCTGGAGCAGGGTTAGAACCGGTCGCAATTCACATTCCCCGTGAAACTAGGGTGGGTAATAGCATTATCCAATCTACTGTACGAGTGGCAAAGGCAGGCAAGAGCCGCCGTTTGTATGAGGCAGTTGTAGAACTCCGTAAACGCTAAGGCGTGACTCTAACAGGCTCTTAGTTTGGCCAAAATCTGCTGCAGACCAGGGTGACTACCGGTCAAACGATTGGCCCACGGTCGTCCCGGGTGAAGAACGTCCCATTCAGATTTAGCCTGATTGTATCGGCCACTACCAGGATCATGGTTCCCGAACCCATCTATTGTGTTATTCCATAAGGGCTTAAATCGCCGGATTATCTGTGCCTCGCAACCCGCAATGAGATCGACTTCGGCGCCCTCAAGGATCATGAAGCGGAATTTGAACTCTGCGACCGATAGATTGCTCGATTGTTCAATACTCCGAGAGTGCTCTCGTAGTCTGTGATATAGTTGCTGCGATGTGCTGATAGACGAGTGCCTAGCGGTTCTCCAACCAGCGGGAACGGCCTTTCCTGCGTATATGGGCAATCGAGGTTCTGTGCGATTCTCAATGCGAATCAGCCTGTACGGTCTGAAGGTCCCATGATAGTAGAGAATATACACGCCCACACCTGGAAACGGCTCTGATACCTGAAGGTCGTGAACGGGTGAGCCAAGCACAAACTCGACAGCTTTATCTACAACGCTGCGATATTCTGGAGAATGAAATATGTGAGCCTGTATGTCCATCCGTTCCGCCGGCAAGTATGACCACTATTGCAGCCTCTCGTTCCTGATGCGGTACATTATCACCTGCAAGGCATCGCAAGTCAAGCTAAACAATCTGAAAACGATAGGAAACTAGCAGTTCTGATCGCTTCCCTACCCCACCCAACGGGTGGGTTTAACCTTCCCTGCCGTAATTGTTGATGTCAGGCATAAGCGTTAAGTCGTTCCGGGGGAAACCCGTTGACCAGATTTTCTTTCTGTACTCGTCGCCAGCTTTTGATTTCCAGTTCTCGACGTCGGGCCGTAGTTTCGCTTTCACACTCTTCGAAATAGATCAATTCGCACGGCCGTCTGGAGCGTGTATACCTGGCGCCTTTACCGGAATTGTGGAGATGCAGTCGTTTAATTAGGTCAATGGTAATGCCGGTATAAAAGGATCCATCGCGGCATCGGAGAATATATATATACCATGTTTGAGCCATATTATTTTACCCTTCAGAAGTTTAACTAACCCGCGAAGCATAAAACATACGAATTATTGGCGGAGGAAGGGGGATTCTCCCGGGGCATTTTCGGCAACTCATCACACCACGGCACACTACGCGGTGACGCATTACCCCCGAGTCATTTAGTCACTTTTGTTTGTTTTTGTGTAGTTGTGTCTAATTGTGCCATTTTTTACCCCCCGTGGACTCAATTTGAGCACAAAAGATGGATCACTCCCGAGTGAACGGGAGTGATCATATTCTCTTGCAGCGAACGTCGTATGCTATGGACACACGTGACAATCTACGGGCGCGGGACCACTGGCAAACATGTAGTCAGCGAAATAGGTCAAATCAGAGATGTCCAGACTGCAATTACCATCGTTGTCGAATTCTTCCATGCACACAGGACCGTCCCCACCGGCAAACATGTAGTCAACAAAGTAGGTCAAATCGGATATGTCGACAGAGCCGTTGTTATCAGCATCTCCCGGAGTGTCACAGCAGCTTTCGCAAGCATCACCAACTCCGTCACCATTGCTATCCGTTTGGTCGGGATTGTAGATGTCGACACAATTATCACAGACGTTGCCAACGCCGTCGGCATCGTCGTCAAGTTGGTCGGGATTATAGGTCACTGGGCAATTGTCAAAAACGTAGTCGATCCCGTCATTGTCACCGTCGAGCTCAACCAGCGGGAAGACGATATTGTCGACCCAGGCCGCATCACTTCCGGAAGAAAGCGAACCGTCTTTTGTATATCGCCACAAGAAAGTGTGATTGCCGGCCGCGACCGGGCACATGGCTTTCACCCAATCGACTTCCCCTGAGTACTTCTCTATCTCGTCACCGTCGATAAAGAACCTCAGGAAATCCCAGCCGCTTTCGGACGAAACCTTGTAGTAGAATGAAATCATTCCGACCTGCCGGCTCTCCAGCGATACCTGGATTTCTGAGGTCTGGCCATGGGTGATGTCGCCTGATTGCGAGTCGAACGAACCTTGATATACCGTGCTGTTGTCAATCACCCAAGCCTGGTCCCCTCCCATTAACCAATCGAAGGCGCTGAAGCCGCCGGATTCGAAGTTCTCGATCTCCAGTCCGACGGTGAACTCGAAAGCCAGGCTATCCGAGTAACCGCCATCGGCTGAAACCAGAAGAGCAAACTCGACCGTCTTGGGAATCGGCGACGATGACGTAACAGCGAACCTAAACGGCGAAACCGTACTGCCTCTTCCGCCCAGAGCTTCGATATCAGCAAACGATGCCGTGTCTTGTGTGATTTCGATATCGGAATCGGCAGTCATCAGGGTCGCAGACACAGTTACTGCATTTCCGGCGCCGTTGTTGACGAGCATCACATTTACTGCCGCGGTGTCACCCGGAAAGATCGACGTCCCGTCGTGAGCCACAAATGCCAGGGCCGGTTCCTCCACCTGAGGCATCAATTGAACATCCACGACCGTAACAGACCCCTCGGTGACAGTCACCGAACTCACCGTTTGCGGAATATAGCCGGGCGCCGTGAATTCCAGATCATATGTCCCCGCCTCGATCATGCGATGGTAATCACCAACGTCGGCGTCCGTTCGCACCTGGGAACTGTCCTGGTCCTGGTCATGCCCCACCACAGTCACCAGCGCGGCCATCGGCAGGCCGGTCTGGATATCGGTCACTATGCCCCTGATGCCGTAGCGGGCCTGCTCCAGGTAAGTGAGCATTGACTTGCGGTTATATCCCCAGTAAGCCGGTAGTTGTGATGCCGGCAGCAGCTTGACGCCGGAAAGCTCCAGAGTCAGTTCCCGGCAATGATGCCAGTAGTTCATAAAATCCTGGCGTCCCCCGGTGATGGTGTACCAGGCATAACCGTTGGTAATACCGTCGTTGAGGTCGGTCAGGTAGCCTGAAGGACTGTTGGCCTGCGCCGTGTCGGCATACTGATGGCTTATATCCTGCCACCAGGCGTCGTCGGGATGAAACCTGGACCAGGTGTCCCACGGGTAATTAACGACCTCTGCCCCACTGTGCATATTCGCCGAGATAACGAAACTGTGCTCACCGGCAAAGTTCATCATCGCCACCGTTTCGAGCTGCCACGAGTTGCCGTCGGGATGCTGCCCGTCATCGGGATCGGGATAGTTGCGGTTGAGGTCAACTGAATTGGCGTTGTACCGTCGCGCGCCGCTGACGGTGTTATCACCGGACCAGTAGGTGCCATCCGGATTGGCCAGCGGGTTGATCCAGATCTCCATTTCGTCGACCATGTCGGTTGTCCGGGCGTCGGTGCCGTACGACGACAGAAGGCTGTCGATCAACCGCAGACAGAGTATATAGCCGACCGTCTCGTCGCCGTGCATGGTGGAAGTGTACATAACTTCCGGCTCATCCTCCTGGATGGTGACGTTATCGGATATCTTGACGTACAGGAGCTGACGGCCCTGCACGCTGAATCCAATATTGTGCACCTGGCACAGCGACGGGTAATCTGTGGCGAACTGATACATCATCGAAACATAGGCGTCGTACGTCGGGTACACATCCCAGTCCGCCAGGGCGCGTATGCTGCTTCCCATATCCGGGGTTATCAGCGTTGACGGACGGGGCAACGTCGTGTATTCGTAGCCGAGTTTGATTAACGACGCCAACTCGTAGTCGTTGGCATAGGCATATACGGTATCCCCGACAACGTTGTCGATTGAAATCACCCGCGTGAGTTTTTCCAGTTCAACACGGTCAGATATCTCAAATCGGAAGTAGTGTTCCGAAATGTCGGCAGCGATTGCCGTAGGGACAATCGCTGCCATCAATAACACAACAAAGAAGTACTTCATAGTTTTATGCGTGACGTTACCGCCAAAGGCGACACTCGTGTCGTCACAGGCAGGTGGGTGCCGGACCTCCACTGAATAAATAGTCAACAAGATAAGTTACATCCGAAATATCCAATTCGCCGCTCGCGTCAACGTCGGCGGCGTTGACAATAGGCGGCGCATCGCCACCGCCGAACATATAGTCGGCCAGGTAGGTCAGATCCGAAATATTCGGAAGGCCTCCGCTGTTGTCAACATCACCGCAGACGTACGGAGGTTCATCGCTTACCGTCAACTGGACCGGTACGATCCACGGATTGTCACCGGCGTCGGGGTCGTTGCTGCTGATAAAGATGTTGGCGTCGTAAACGCCTACATCCAGACCTTCCGCGAGGAACTTGCAGGTAATCGTATCGGCCTCTCCGGCCGCCAGATTACCAGACTCACCGGACAGTATCAACCACCGTTTCGGCTCGTAGAACTGGATCGCCAGACCGTCGTGCAGGTAAGAGGTCAAGTAAGCGACCTCGAGACCATCGGCGCCGGCGGCATCCTCGATGCCTATTGCGCAGTTGGCTATATCGAACCCAGCCGCGATTGATAGATACTGGAACGTGATCATGCCGGACGGGTATAGAATCACTTCGGCGTTGACAACCTCGCCGGCGGCAGCGCTGTATTCAGGATAATCAATGAATTGAATCACGCACCTTTCCGGAGCGGCATCGATGTACACATGAACACCCGGGTTGTCTGAATCCAGCGGATTCAGATCATCCCACAGCCAGGCCAGGATGTTGTTCGGCGTGGAACTGGTGGGAATGCTGGTCTTGTAACGGGAACCCATATCGGTGGTCTCGAATCCGATGATGCCGTTGGAACCGACGTACAACTGCTCGTAGGTCGTACCGTAGTAGCTGAAATCGAACCCGATACTGTAAGGACCACCGTAATTGTCGTCTTCCAGGTCAGCGACCACGTCCGTGCCGATGGCGGAAACATCCAGCCAGCCAAACGTCGGACCGCCCGGTTCATCGGAATCCATCCAGTAATAACCGTAGAGATCGGGACCGCCGGCGTTCTTGGTGACCGGCATCCCCTCGCGCGGGTCGTCGACACCCTTGGCATCGGCATAGTCGTGGAAGCCTTCCGGATAGTCGCGCCTGGCCGGTTCGACGTTGCCTGACGCCAGCAATTTCGCAAACGTAGCGTTCTTTACAATGGGCTGAACCCTGACACTGTAATTGAGGCCGCCAGGACCGCCGTTGGAGACAACCAGATCCGCCTCGGTGCTATCACCAATCATCAGCATTTCGCTGAAACTCCCCGGCGTAACCGCGATGGCCGGCGCGAAATCGATGCGGATGTCATCGATAAACCAGTCATCATAACCCTCTCCGGAGCCGTTGCTGCGGAATCGAAGCTGGAAGCCCGGATGGTAGGCATCGGCAGGCAGGCCCGAACTGGCAAAGGCGAAAGTCCCATGACTGCTGCCGGTGCCCTCGTATGCCGACAGCTCATTCCAGTCACCGAAGTCGTTAAGGTACTCTACCCAAAGAAAGTCTCCGGCATCGGGTGCCTCCCCGTTGCCACCGGCCTCGTAACTGTAAGACAGGATAACGTCCGCTTTCTGAGAAAGGTCTATAAGCTGCGTTACGGCCGTGTCAACGCCGCCGTCGAGATGCAACGCATATGGTGCCGATGGAGGATTCACCCCGTCGGTGGTCACATCGGCGCCAGCGCTGTAAAACCAGCGTTCGGCGTCGAGCGTAGCCTCCGGAAACGGCTCAAACCACGGATAGTTGGCCGGTATACCGGCGGCTATGGCCACGACGATGGCATTGCCCGAAACCTCGGTGTCTCCCTGAGACGTCGCCAGCACCGTGCTGGTATCCGCTTCGTTCATTGCCGCCGAACCGGGGATGGCGACCTCGGCAACGATCTTCACCGAATCACCGGCCACCACGTTGCCCGTGGTTGTGATCGGAGTAACACCGCCTTCATCATAGAAAGAGATCGTCCATGTCCCGCCGGAAGAACTCAGGTCATAGGTGTCGTCGTAAAGACCCTTGTTGTGCACAGTCAACAGGAAACTGGCATTTCCGCCGGAAGGTCCGCTGTTGGTGACAAAGGACGGTGACAGACGTACCTCGTAGTCGCTGGGATGGCCCACAAATACGTCATCGACGAACCAATCATCAAAGTTGCCTGCCGTTCCGGTGCTTCGCAGGCGCAGGCGGAAATTACTGTGATAAGCGTCGCCCGGGGCGATCGTTTCCACCTCGACAAACTCTGTCATGTCCTCACCGTCACCCGACTGCTGGGACAACAACTGCCAGGAGCCGAGGGAATCGAGATATTCGACGTATAGATTGTCCCCGGCCTCCGGAGAATCCGCTCCGCCGGTGCGCTGATACCAGTAGCTGATGACCACGTTGCTTTCATTCTTCAAATTGATCGCCTGTGACATCAGGGTATCGGCGCCGATCGGGTTACCGTCCAGGTTCAGGCTGTATGGCGACGAAGGCGGGTTCATGCCCAGCGTACTTGACTCGCCGTTGACGTTCATAATCCACTTCCCTGCGTCGATCGTCGCTGTCGGGAAGACGTCCTTGAACGGAATGGCAAACGGTTCACCGGCCGAGGTGGTCTTCAGACCGACCAATACGGCTACTTCCGGGTCACCGGACGAGCTTATCTTAACGGCCACACTGTCGTAGTCGCCGTACATGCTCGCGGGAACTTCGACCATGACCTTGAACGATAGCGATTCGTCCATGGCCAATACC
>SWCC01000737.1_pt1 | contig 12276 bp, 10 predicted proteins | sample 4692971 | NCBI WGS metagenome assembly SWCC01 (sample SAMN10267277, study PRJNA491770) | bioreactor metagenome | isolation source: DHS bioreactor inoculated with subseafloor sediment | place: Japan: off Shimokita Peninsula | collected 2006-08 | reverse complement strand
CCGAACACAAGTCCTGCTTTTTCGGGGGAGTGTTTTGCTCTACATCTCGGAGGCGGAGTTGATTATTTATTGTCCAGAAATTTTTTTACGACGCTAGCAATTGGATACAATAACGCAAAAATAGGGGAGTTTAAAACCAAAGACGCTTTTCCCTGCGGCTGTCCTGAAGGAACTCATGTGCCGTATTTTGATTATGCTAATGGTGTAAAATCCTCATTAGACATGAGCGGCGCGGTTATCTCTTTATCGCTTAATATAAAATTTGCGAGTTCAAAAACACACAGAAGTCTCGAATTTTGACAGAAGGATAAACCTGTCCTTGAATACAAAAAACAGAGTGGCGGTTTATACAGGGTAATATCGACGCGGAATTGATATTGTGTTCAATGGACGAGTCCACGCTAAAAAGCATTAAACTTGTCATTTCGAGCGAAGCCGAAGGGCGTTTTCATTTTGTTCAAATGTCAAAATGTCAAGGTCCGGGGTTATTTGGGTTATTTGTTTTTTAAATGTCTCCTTGCTCATTGACGTCACTATTTTCTATAATGACGTTATGAAATTTACAAAAACTCTGATACCGACACTGAAGGAAGTACCGTCGGACGCTGTGACGCCGTCGCACATTCTGATGCTGCGCGCGGGCATGATACGGCGCCTTGCTTCGGGAATTTACGAATGGCTGCCGCTTGGAAAGAAAGTCCTCAATAAGGTGGAGAAAATCGTCAGGGATTTGCACGACGACGCGGGCTGTCTTGAAGTGCTGCTTCCGGCTCTTCTTCCCAAGAGTTTGTGGGAGCAGACGGGGCGCTGGGGCGAATACGGCGCCGAGCTGATACGCCTCAAAGACAGACAGGGCAGGGAATTCTGTCTGGGGCCTACGCACGAGGAAGCCATAACGGAGCTCGCCGCCAATTACATCAAATCATACAAGGACCTGCCGAAAACATTTTACCAGATACAGACGAAATACAGGGACGAGATCAGGCCGAGGTTCGGCGTGATGAGGTCGAGAGAATTTATAATGAAGGACGCCTACAGTTTTGACGCCGATGAGAAAGGTGCGGAGCTGTCTTATGAAAAGATGTTTTCGCTTTATAAGAAAGTGTGCGAAGCTCTTTCGCTTAAGGCAGTGCCGGTTTTCGCCAAGACAGGCCTCATAGGCGGCACGAAGTCGCACGAGTTCATGGCTCCTTCCAACGAAGGGGAGGAAGAGCTCGTTTACTGCTCCTGCGGCTGGGGCGCGAATCAGGAGCTGGCTTATTCAAACATCAGCTGCGATAAGGAAGAACCCGCGGCGCTTGAAGAGGTGGCGACGCCGGGGGTGAGAACGGTTGAGGAGGTGTCAGCTTTTCTCAAAGAGCCCGCGGAAAAGTTTATCAAGACGCTTATTTACAGGACAGCGGATGGTTTCGCCTGCGTGCTTGTGAGGGGCGATCATAGCGCCGACCCTGCGAAGCTGAGGTCTATAATAGGCGAGGATGCGCGTTTGGCGGATGAGAACGAGATTGAGAAGCTGACGGGCGGACATCTGGGCTTCTCCGGACCCGTTGGCCTAAAAGACGTTAAAATATATGCGGATAATACTATTAAATACGGTTGTAATATGGTTAGCGGAGCCAATAAAAAAGACGCTCATCTTAAAAATATCAACTATCCGCGCGACTTTGACGCCGAGTTCATGAACATAAGAACCGTTAAAGCCGGCGATCCCTGTTCAGAGTGCGGAAAGCCCCTCAATGTCGCCCGCGGTATAGAGATAGGCCACACATTTTATCTGGGAACGAAATATTCGGAGAAGATGAAGGCCTCGTTTACGGACAATAAGGGAAAGGTCTCTCCCGTAATAATGGGCTGCTATGGAATAGGCGTTTCCAGAATCGTGGCGGCTCTGATATCGCAGAATCATGATGACAAGGGCATAATATGGCCGCGGAATATAGCGCCTTATCAGATAGAGATAATAGCGGCGGCGTCATCAGGGCCTGTTATGGAGAAGGCGGAGGAGTTTTATAAGGCGTTGTCGGATAAATATGAAGTGCTCTTTGATGACAGGGATGTGTCGGCGGGAATAAAATTTAAGGACGCGGATCTCATAGGCATTCCCGTTAAAATTGTGCTGGGGCCGCGGGGCATGAAGACGGAAGAGTGCGAAATACAGATACGCGCAAGCGGAAAAATGGAAGCCGTTAAACTTGATAAACTACTTGAAAAAATATCTGATTTTATTTAGCATACTTGCATTTTCAAGTGTGCTAATCGCCGCACCTGAGGCGGCGGACTTTACAGACAAACCTAAGACTGCAAGCGCTGTGCCTGAGGCGGCGGACGCAAGCGCCGCGGGGGATATTGACAAACTGGAAATTCTTCGCGGAAAGATCAATTCGGACAAAGCTCTTCTGCTTCAGAAAATAGAAAAAGCGGAGCTGAAAGTCCGCCGTGGCGGAGAGGCGGAGGACGGGCTGCTTAAATTCAAAGCCGGCTTTCTGTTTGATAACGGCGATTTTGAAGGTTGCGTAGAGACGCTTAAAAAAATAGCCATAACGGATTATTCCGCAAACAGACTTTTCGCGCTGTCCTATTATTACACGGGCGAGCCCACTTCCGCTCTTTATCATTTTGACATGATTTCCGCCGAAGCCGAAAAGCTGAGAGACGGCGAAATTCTTTTTTACAGAGCCCGAACCCTTGAGGGCAAAAATCTTTTTGAGGAGGCATTAACAGCTTACGGGAAAATAACTGAAGGCGTTTTCGCGGGGAGAGCCGCCGAAAGGAAAGAAGCCCTTGTGAAAAATCTTCCGCGCCGCATTGAGGACATTGACGCTGAAATAGCGGAGCTGATAAGGAAGGCCCCTGAACAAAGGGATCACCCTGAGGCCGCGGCGGCGGTGCTTATAGAACGGGAGCTTTTCGAGATTTTTCCGGATTCTTCGTCGGTCTCGGAGATGCTGAAAGTTGTGAAGATTTTCAACGACAGGGGGAAAAAGCAGTTTGCCGAGGTGCGTCTGTCTTACGATTCCACCTACGAGGATGTTGAGATTCTGGAAGCCTACACGGTGCTGCCGTCGGGCTTTGTGAGGGATGTGTCGCCCCGGCAGATAAGGGATGTTTCCAAGTACATGAATTTTCCGCTTTATTCAAACGCGCGGCTTAAAATTATGTCCATGCCGGCGGTGAGTCCGGGCGCGGTGATTGTTTACAGGGTCAAGCACAAGTCAAACAAACTCGCGTCGGGCAATGTGATGTTCCGTTACGGCATACAGGGTTTTCAGCCCTATGTGAAACAGGAATTTACGGTAAAAATTCCGCTTAGTTTTACGCCTGACATAAGAACTTTTCGTAACGGTTATCTTAAAAAGAAATATAAACTGAAGCCCAGGGTAAAGAAAACGGCTAAGGGCAGAATTTACAAATGGAAGGTGCCGCCCGTGCCGGAGATAATTCCTGAGGACAGAATGCCTCCGTGGAACGAAATCACCGACGGTTTCAGGTTTTCCACTTTCCAAAGCTGGGATCAGATATATGAGTGGTGGAAGGAAATGCTTTCCGACAGAATGGCTATCACCCCGGCCATAAGGAAACAGACGGCTAAGCTCATGGATATGGTCTCAGAACGCAGCAACGCCGCCAACATATATCACTGGGTGGCTTCGCAGATACGTTATGTGGCGGTGGAATACGGTGAGGCCGGTTTCAGGCCCCATAAAGCGGAGGAAATATTTCTGAACAAATACGGCGACTGCAAGGATCAGGCGGTTCTGCTCGCGGCAATGCTGAGGGAGGCGGGGATAAAAGCGCATCTTGTCCTTATAGGGACGAGAGGGACATTTTCAATGATAGAGGATTTTCCGGAGCTTGTTTTCAATCACGCCATTGCCTGCGCGGAAATAGACGGAGAAATAATATTTATGGATCCGACGGCGGAGACCTGTTCTTTCGGGGATTTGCCCGGCGGAGATCAGGGCAGGAAAGTGCTTGTCTTCTTCGACGACAGATATGAGATAATGGAAACGCCTGTGTTCGAGAGCTCCTCAAACAGCGTGCGTAAGGAAATGACAATAAAGGTGTCCGGCGACGAAAAAATTCGCGCTTCCAGAAATGTGGAAACAAAAGGCCGTTACGATCAGGGGCAGAGGTACTGGCTCAAATACACCAAGCCCGTCAAAATAAAAGAGCAGCTTGAAAAAAAGGTGAATGCAATAACGCCCAGCGCCTCGCTTAAAAAATACGAGCTTCCTGATGTGGATAACATGAAGGAGCCCTGCCGTCTCAAAATGATTTTTGAGGGGAGGGACTACCTTAAAAAAGCGGGCGGCATCCGCCTCGCGCCGCAGTGGGGCGGAGTCGGCACATCCATGGTGTCCAAAGAAACGCGGAAATATCCGATAAAGGCCTCTCTCCCGTCAGAGAAAATTACTGAGACGAGACTTATCCTGCCGCCGTTATGGAAGGCTTTGTTTATACCGGAAGAAATAAACGAGGAAAATAAGTGGTTTTCACTGAGCCGGAAATTTCTCCTTGCCGAGGGGAACGAATTGATATACACGGAGAAAACTGTTACAAAGAACGAAGACGTATCGCCCGGGGATTATAAAAAATACCGCGGCATAATGCTTGAGCTCAACCGTAAGACGAGAAGCCAGGCGGTTTTTGAGAAGACGGAATCAAGGTATGGGGACGGAAGGTAATGGGGACGGTTCCTATTACATAAAGGCCGCAAATTGTGACCTTAAACAAAAGTTAGGGGGAGTTTATGAATGATGTGAAATTTTTGAAGAAGGAAGCGATTGCTTTCGGTTGGGAAAAAGCTGTGGGAAACATCGGCTATTTCGCAGGAATGCTGTTTATCCTTATCGCGGTCTCCATGATGCCGCAGTTTATCGCCGGAGCTTTCGGGAAGGTAAAGCTTTTCGCTATTATTATTGCTCTGGCGGGAGTTGTTCTGCAGATAGAGGTAAAGCTGGGTATGATAAAATCCATGGTAGCTTTTGCCGACGGTAGAAAACCCGTAATCGGCGAGCTTTTTTCCTGTTTTGACAAAAGGATACTGAACGTATTTGCCGCGAGCTTATTATACGGCCTTATGGTGTTTCTGGGAACGCTGCTTTTGATAGTGCCGGGAATTATTCTGGGCATCAAGTTTATGTTCTTCAGTTATTTCATAGTTGATAAAAACGCCGGCATTATAGAATCTCTTGAAAAGAGCGCGGCTCTTACAAATGGTTCAAAAACAAATATTTTTCTGCTGGCGCTGCTTTTGTGGCTGATTAACGCCGCAGGCGCTCTTTGTCTGGGAGTAGGCCTTATCATAACGATACCTGTTTCAATGCTTGCCGTGGCTTTTGTTTACAGAAAGCTTGAGGCGGGCCCTGCTGTGGTTGAGGCACAAACCGTGCCGCAGGTTGATGCGCAGGTCGTATAATAGGGAACGGTTCTTAAATCAAGGAAACAAAGCAAGCGCGGCAGATGGTATCCGGCGTGGCTCATTGGTTCGACTTCGCTCACCCCTTATGAGCAAGGGGTTAACCCGGCTCCCGAAGCTGAAAGTGCGCCGTGGCGTGCGAATAGAAGGATGAGCGTCTCCGCCTTGGCGGACATTCTGCATCGACGGATATCTCTGTTGGGATTGCTTATGACAAAATTTCAATAGGAACCGTCCCCATTGACCCATTGCAAGACCTGACCCTGATTTGATAGAATCCACTCATGAAAAGATTGCTGTTTATTATTCTTCTCGGCGTGGGCGGGGCCTACCTTTTCCGCATGTACGTCGGAGGTTTTGTGAAAGTGCAAAGCGGCTCCATGGAGCCGACTCTTGAGGTTTATGATATAGAGTGGGCAAATGCCTTGCATTATGTCTTCAATCCCGTGGAGAGAGGAGACATAATTGTTTTCCGTTCTCCGGTGGACTATAAAAAGGGGCTGATAAAGCGCGTGATAGCTGTCGGAGGAGACACCATAGAAATTCGCAACAAAAGAATTTATCTGAACTGGGAAGAGCTGAATGAACCCTTCGCAGTTTATAAAAGAAAAAACGAAATCCTTCAGGGGGACAACATTCCCGAAATCAAGGTGCCGGAAGACTGCGTGTTTGTGATGGGTGACAACAGGGACTGGTCGGGGGATTCCCGTGACTGGAAAGACGCTTCGGGAAATCCCGTATATTTTGTTCCGCTTAGAAACATCATCGGAAAAATAAACAAAGATGCTGAATAAAATTTATCCCTCTTTAGGTGATTACAAAAAAGCGCTGAAAAAATCTTCGCTGGGCTGCATTTACACGGATGTGTGCTGTGACATGGAGACGCCGGTTTCCGTTTTCGCGCATCTGGCTTCGGGTGAAAACGCCTTTCTTCTTGAAAGCGCCGAGGGCGGCATACGCTGGGGAAGATATTCTTTTGTCTCACCCTCCGCGGCTTTTGTGATTTCCGGCGGCAGAAATTATTTTAAGGTCAACGGCAGAAGAAAAAAAACGGAAGATTCTTTCGGCGATCTCAAAAAATTCATAGGAAAATATAATTTTCCGAAACTCTCCGGCGACGCGCCTTTTACCGGCGGCGCGGTGGGATATTTCTCCTACGATATAGCCGGGGTTTGGGAAGACATCAAAGCCCCCGCTAAATCCGCCGCGGGAGAATATTTCCGCTTCATGCTTCCGGAAATCGTCATTGTCATAGATCATCTTAAACAAACGATGAGAATAATCTGCTGGAGTTACGGGAACGATTCAGGCGCCCGTAAAATGTACAGGATGGCGGAGGTAAAAATAAAAAAAACTCTGGAGAAGCTTCGCGGCGCGAGGGAATCCGCACGACACGGCGCGAGAGCAACCGTCCGCAAAACCGTTTTTAGAAGCGAAGTGACGCGGAAACGTTTTGAGGACATGGTCAGAAAAGCCAAAAAATATATCACCCGCGGCGACTGCATACAGACGGTGATATCCCGCAGGTGGAAAGCCCGCCTCGGCGTCGGGCCTTTCCGTGTTTACAGGGCTCTCCGCATGGTGAATCCCTCTCCGTATATGTATTATCTCAAGTTCGGGGATTTCAGAATTATAGGTTCTTCTCCGGAGATTCTGGTGAGAAAGGATTCTTCCAAAGCTGTTCTGCGGCCTATAGCGGGCACGAGGCCCAGAGGCGGAAACAGCGCGGAGGATAAAAAATTAGCCGAGGAACTCACATCGTCCGAAAAGGAAAGGGCGGAGCACATAATGCTTGTGGATTTGGCCAGAAATGATCTCGGAAGGGTGTGCCGCTTTGACAGCGTTTCCGTCAAAGAACTTATGACGGTTGAAAAATTTTCCCACGTTATGCACATGACAAGCGAGGTTGAGGGAACTATCAGAAAAGATCAGGACAGTTTTTCTCTGTTTAAGGCGGCTTTTCCGGCGGGCACAGTCAGCGGCGCGCCTAAGGTGCGGGCGATGCAGATAATAAGCGAGCTCGAGGGCTCGCCGCGCGGGCCTTACGCGGGGGCTGTGGGATATTTTTCTTTTAACGGCGACATGGATTTCGCCATAACCATAAGAACGGTTTTTGTTAAAGGAAAAGATGTGTCGGTGCAGGCGGGTGCGGGAATTGTTTATGATTCCGATCCGTCGGGGGAATACAAGGAAACAGAAAACAAGGCAAAGGCGCTTATGCGCGCTGTGGAAATAGCGGGGGAATTTTGAGGATACTTTTTATAGATAATTACGATTCTTTTGTTTACAACATCGTGCAGTATTTCGGAAGAATAACGAAAAACATAAAGGTTGTCCGCAATGATTGCATCACGATAAGCGCCGCCGCGGAGTACCGTCCCGACGGCATAGTCATTTCCCCCGGGCCCGGCCGTCCTGATGACGCGGGGCGGTCCATGGAAATAATAAAAGCTTTTTCGGGAAAAACACCTATTCTAGGGGTGTGTCTCGGACATCAGGCGATAGGCCGGACTTTCGGCGCGAGGGTTGTCCGCGCAAAAAAAATAGTGCACGGCAAAACATCGCAGATCAAGCATAAAGGAAAAGGAATTTTTTCCGGTGTAGAAAATCCGTTTACGGCCACACGGTATCATTCTCTCATTATAGAAAAAGCCGTTCCGGCTCTGGAAATAACGGCGGTGACGGACGATGATGAAATAATGGGAATCAAGGTGAAAGGCAGGGATATTTACGGCGTTCAGTTTCATCCCGAATCCATTTTGACTCCGGAAGGTTTTAAAATTATCGCTAATTTTTGTAGAATCGCGGATAATGCTGAATAAAGAAAAAATCAAGAATTTTGTGAAGTATGCTTTTTACGCCGTCTTTCTGGGCGTGCTGGTTGCCGCCGGATTTGATATGGCTATGCGCATCATCACAAAGACGCGCCGCGCCGTCGTGACACCCGACGTTACGGGCATGAATATCGCCGCGGCCATGGACGCGCTTCAGGAGAAGGGCCTGATAGCCAGCAAGGAAAAGGAATCATCAAGCGATGAAACGATTCCCGCAGGTTCCGTCGTCAGGCAGAATCCCGTGGCGGGTTCTGTCGTCAGAGTAGGCAGGAAAGTGCGTCTTACTCTTTCGGAAGGCGGCAATCTTATATATGTGCCGGACATTTGCGGAAAAACTCTGCCCGAGGCTGAAATTCTTTTAACGCGCGCCGGCCTTGCCGTCGGAAAAGTCGCCGGTATCTACAGCGATGAGGTGAAGATAGACCAAATCATAACGCAGGAGCCGCTTCCCGGCGGAATAGTCAAACCCGCGGCTATGATAGACATAGCCATGAGCAAAGGCCCGGCGTCGCTGATGGGTTTTCTCGTTATGCCGTATTTTGTCGGAAAATCATCGGCAGAGGCGTCATCTTATTTGAACGAAATGGGATTTAAGATAGCCGAAACGCAGGAACTGGTAAACAACAACATCAAGCCGGGCACGATTATAAAACAGGAGCCGGCTCCGGGGGATATGCTCTCAAAAGATTCTTTTATTAAATTTTTTGTATCGCAACTTTCCCGCGAGGAAAATGTGAAAAGAACGGCATATATTTACTGGGAGGTGCCGCAGGACATAAAAGAAAGGGAAGTGAAAATAGTTGTCAAAGACGCCGTCGGACGCAGAACCGTTTATGAAAAGTTGGAACAACCCGGTAAAAAAATATCTCTTGACGTTGACGTGATAGGTGAAGCTTACGCTATTTTTCATCTTGACGGCACGCCTGTGGCGAGGAAGGATATCTGATGGAAACGGGTCTTTCAATTCTTTCAAACGATTTCAGTAAACTTGGCGAGGAACTTAAAAAATACGGTAAGGCTCTGGATTATATTCACATGGACATAATGGACGGAAGTTTTGTTCCCAATCTCACCTTCGGGCCGCCTCTCGTGGATTCGCTCAGAAAAATAACAAAACTGCCTTTTGAGGCGCATCTTATGGTTGTCAATCCTGCGGCGCAATGGAAGTGGTACAGGAAATCCTGCGGCAGAATAATTTTTCACATTGAAGCGTTTCGTCCGCCGCTGAAAGTCTGCCGCGGCGGATGGCGGGCGCTCCGTCAGCCGTTGTCGCTGCTGAAAGAAATGAAAGGCGTAAAAAAAGGCATTGCCATAAATCCCCCGACGCCTGTCTCTAAAATAGAGAAGTATCTGCCGCACATAGAAACGGCCTTTCTTATGTCTGTGCCTCCCGGTTTTTCCGGTCAGAAGTTTGACGTGGGCGTTCTGAAAAAAATTTCGCGCCTCCGCAAAATAATAGACGCTAAAAAACTCAAATGCAGAATAGCCGTTGACGGCGGTATAAACCTTAAAACGGCCGCTCTTGTCCGCGGCGCGGGCGCTGATTCCGTCGTGGCCAGCTCCTATCTTTCGCGTGGTAACATCCCGAAAAAGCTCGCCGCCCTCAAAGCCATCCCCTGAACGTTTTTCGCCGTCAAAAGAAAATCGGCGGCTTCTTCAAACGGCCTCGGCAAAATCAACAAGCCCCTCGCGGCTCTGGCAGAAGAAGAAATCAAAAAATGGTAAATATCTGTTTAAAACAACCGTATAATTATTGACAATTTGTCAATTTTAATCGGATTATTATTGACAGATGTTTTGATAGAAGATCGTGGTTATTCATAATCCTGAATGTGCGGAGATTCTTCTCTATTTTCAATTAGTGTCATAGGTCAACCTCCGGCACCTTTTTTGAGTGAATTTGGCTTGTTTTTTACTTAAATTCACGCTATATTGACAAAATAACGTGAATTGTCTAAAATGCCAATATGCCTATCACACAACCGTTTAAACAGCGCATTCAAGATTTGAAATCGGAATACGACCGCCTGAAAATAGGGAAAGAAGAGCTTTTAGCGATGATTGATGAGGTGGAAATCCCGGAGAATGTTTATAACTCAAATGCCATAGAAAATTCAACTCTTACGCTGAAAGAAACAGAAAAAATTTTGCTGGAACAGGAATTGTCCCGTAACATATCTCTTCGCGAGGTTTTTGAGGCGAAAAACCTGGCAAGAGTTATTAACTACAAGCGCAATAAATCGCACAATGAAGAATTAACAAAAGACAGGATACTGCTTTTGCACCAAATGCTTCTCGGCGGGATTGATGATTCCATTTCAGGGCGCTTCCGCAAGCCGGGAGAATTCGTGCGCGTTGCCTCGCATATCGCCCCCGCGCCCGAACACGTAGAACGGATGATTGAGGATATTTTGTCTGAATACAGGAGTAATATGGGTTCTTATTTTTTAGATAAAATAGCAAGGTTTCATTTGGATTTTGAAAACATACATCCTTTTTGTGACGGGAACGGCCGTATGGGGCGGGTTATTATCAATTATCAATTTTTGGCTATCGGGTTTCCGCGTGTCATCATCCGCAACAAAGAGAAAGGCATTTATTATCAGGCGTTTAGAAATTACGAAGAAAGAAAAGACACAAAAACAATGGAAAAAATACTGGTGCTGGCTGTTATAGAGTCGCTGCATAAGCGGGTTTCCTATTTGAAAGGAGATGTTATTATAAGTTTGTCGGGGTTTATTAAAAAACATAAGCTGAAGGCGTCTGCCGTCACTAATGCGGCCCGCCGTCAGACGATTCCGGCGTTTCGTGAAAAAGGAATATGGAAAATCGGCGAAAAGTAATTTTAAAAATGTTGTTGCTGACAGCTGTCCCTGCATTGTGCGCGGGGGGGAACTTATACGCGTCCGCAACGGCGGATGTTTTCAGCATTGATTCGCGCCGGACATCATTTGCACGAGGCGAGGCATCTGCGGCACGATCCGCTTCGGCGGATGGAACACTTTCAGCGCGTCGCGGCGCACCTTCATCTGTTGTTGAAATTATTGATTTGATAGAGGCGGATCCGGGGCCTGCGGATAATTCTACACGTGGGCGCCGGGGGAAGGGGCCTGAGTTCAAGCTGGGATATGAGCGCCTTTCCGCCGAATATTATACGCCCTGTTCGGAAGCTTCGTGGTCATGGAACAGCTCATCGGATGACTGGGATCTGAACGGCTCATACAATTATCAGTACCGCAAAGAAAAGAATTTCTCTTTCGTCTTTGCCGGTTTCGCGAGAACGAAGGCGATTTCGCCGTCATTTTCGGCGGGTTTTGAGACGGGTTTTTATATTCCCGTTTCGGATTCGCGCGACGGCTGGAGCGTTCCGTTTTTCTCCACATCAACAACGCCTTCAACGGTTTACAACTGGCAGACAGAGCTCAGCACCTGCTCGGCTCTTTACAACAGCGATAAACGGAAACTTATGGTTCTTCCCGTCATGGCGCGGCTGGACTGGGACGCGCCGGGTTTTCTGAATGTTTCTCTTGGCGCCGGAGTTTATATAACGCATCTTCAGATAGAGTCCGTCACGGGCGAAAAATTTTACGCCGACTACACCGACAGCGACGGGAAAACGCACAGCCCGGGAGATGTGAGCGAATACAGTTTCTGGCGCAGTGAAAACAGGATCATTCCGGCGGTCAAATGCGCGTTTTCAACTCATCTGAAAGTTTCGGACAGTTCGGGTCTGGAATTGGGCTTTGCGGCGGGATGGCTCAAAAAAACGGATTTTCTTTTTCAGAAATATAATCTGGGCGGCGCAAACTTTCGCGACGGGGTTGTTATAGGCGGGCTGAATTACAGTTTTTCGGCGGGCTGGAAAATTTTATTTTGAAAAGGGCTTCTTCGGGCACAGCTCTTTGAGGAAGCATTCTTCGCAAAGCGGCTTTCGGGCTTTGCACACGGTTCTGCCGTGCTCTATAAGAAGATAAGATAATTTTCCGTGGTATTTTTTCGGTAAAATACGCATGAGGTCTTTTT
>SWCC01006536.1_pt1 | contig 12295 bp, 15 predicted proteins | sample 4692971 | NCBI WGS metagenome assembly SWCC01 (sample SAMN10267277, study PRJNA491770) | bioreactor metagenome | isolation source: DHS bioreactor inoculated with subseafloor sediment | place: Japan: off Shimokita Peninsula | collected 2006-08 | reverse complement strand
TCGCCCGAAGAACCCGGTCAGCCTGTCCGGTGCGGAACTCGAAGAGGTCGAAGCATTCCTTGAGGCCATCGATGCCCACGACGACGTGCAGAACGTCTATGTCGGCTTGGCTGGCTGACCGCGATCGGCTTAACTGAGGCCGTTCCTGCCCCACTCCTGGTGACGGACACACGGCCTTTGAAGAACAAGTAGTCCGGCGAGGATTGACGATGAGTACCAGCAAGCCCACCACGCCCTACAGCCAGCGCGAGCAGGGCTACCGGGAAAAAGCACTGAAGATGTACCCGTGGGTCTGCGGGCGTTGCGCCCGGGAGTTTTCCGGCAAGCGCCTGAGTGAATTGACGGTCCATCACAAGGATCACAATCACGACAACAACCCAGAGGATGGCTCGAACTGGGAGCTGCTCTGTCTGTACTGCCACGACAACGAGCACTCCCGTTACACAGACAACCAGTACCAGGCCGAAGCCCGCCCCGGCAGCGACCTTGGTCCGAAGGAAACCTTCAAGGCCTTCGCCAACCTGGCCGACCTGCTCAAGGGCAAACAGGGCTGATCGGCCAGAGCTGGCGTTTCAGCTCATTTGACCAGCAGAACCGGGACCGATACCTCGTGGATCACCCGGTTCGCCACCGACCCCAGCACCAGCCCGGTGAAGCTGCCCAGGCCGCGGGTACCCATCACCACCGTGTCGCAACCCAGCCGCTTGACTGCATCGGCGACCTGTTCGGCGACGTTGCCCATGAGCGCATGAGTCTCACAAGTCAGACCCGCCGCCTGCAGCACGGCAGCCGCCTCGTCGAGAACGGTACGGGCCTTGGCAATCAGGCTGTTGTTCAATTCGTCGTACATGGCCGCGGTGAAATATTCGCCATAGATGACCGGCTCGTGCTGGACATTGACGACGTCCACCTGCAGCGACATTCCGGTATCCCGCGCCAGGTCGACGACATACTGCAAGGCGCGCTTGGCGTTGTCCGAACCATCATATGCAACCAGAAGCCTGCGCATGTTGCTGTCTCCGCTGTTGTGTGGATTTTGAGCTTAGACCAGCTGCCGCTGCGCTGTCGGCACTGCTTGCACTTGTCTTGATCTGGCGCAACCGCGCATCATCGCGCGCCTCTTTCAACAAGCCAGGGATAAGCCTGATGACCTCCGCTCAAGAACCCGCGTTCGGCGTCGGCGACGCTTCATTCCAGGCTGCAGGCGGCGAGCCCGGACTGCAACGGCTGGTCGCCGACTTCTATCAGGTGATGGAAGAATCGCCCCAGGCGACAAGGGTACGCGCCATGTATCCGGATGACCTGAGCGAAGCGCAAGATCGTCTCGCGAGTTTCCTCAGCGGCTGGCTGGGCGGCCCGAAGCGCTACGCGGAAAAGTACGGTGGCATCAGCATTCCGCAGTTCCACACCCGCTGGCAGGTCGGCGAAGCCGAGCGGGGTGCATGGCTGTTCTGCATGGAGCAGGCGATTGCCCGCCAGCCCTACACAGCGGCATTCGCCGAATACCTGTTGCGCCAGTTGCGCGTCCCCGCCGAGCGTATCCGTCAGGTGCAAGCGGCCTGCCCGGCTCGTCCCGGCCGCAACTGAGCGGTATCGTGCGGGCCGAGACCATCAATCATCGGGCCTCACGCCAGCCCCAGCCCCGTCGATAGATCATGTCCGTTGCGCCGAACCGGGGCGCAGACTTGCGCTGGCTCGTTCCAGTCATCCGCTCAAAGGCGAACCGAGCCACCCGCCTCGCGTCATACAGACATGGCGGCCGTTGCCGCGGTAGCACCAGCCCGCCGTTCAACCGGAGTTGGTTCGTCTTATGAAAATCCGCTTTGCGTCCATCAACCAGCAGAAGATCCGCGAGGTTTGCGAGATCCTCGAGCCGAGCGGGATCGAGGTGAAACCCTTCCCGATCCGTATCGAGGAGCTGCGCACCGAGGACCTGCAGCAACTGGTGAGCGATAAGCTCCTGACGGCATTCAAACTGATCGGCAAGCCGGTCTTCGTCGAGCATACCGGGCTGTTCGTCAACAGCCTCAACGGCTTTCCCGGTGGCCTGACGCAGATATTCTGGGATCGCCTGCAAGCCAAGCGATTCTCCGAGCTGATCGGGCGACTCGACGACCCTGCGGCAGAAGCACGAACCCTGATCGGCTATTGCGACGGTCGCAAGCGGCACTTCTTCGAGGGCATCGTTGCCGGACGTATTTCATCATCCCCGGCAGGTCACGGTGGTTTCGAATGGGACGATGTATTCATCCCCGATGGGCAGAACGAGACGTTCGCGCAGCTGGGCAAGCAGAAGAACGGATTGTCCATGCGCCGGCGCGCACTGGATGCCTTCGTCACCTTTCTGCGGGAGTCCTAAGGCATGGACCAGCTCCGCGATGCGTACCGCAACAATCGCCTGATTCTGTTCGTCGGCTCAGGCGTTTCCGCCAACATCGGCCTCCCGCCCTGGAAGGACCTGATCGACGAAATTGCCGTGCAGCTCGATTACGACCCCGAGGTGTTCAATACCTATGGCAATTTCCTTGCGCTGGCGGAGTATTACCGGATCAAGAAAGGCAGCATCGGCCCACTGCGCAGCTGGATGGACCGCGAATGGCACCGCAACATCGAGATACGAGATTCGGAAATCCATCGGCTGATCGTCCAGGGGCGCTTTCCCGCGATCTACACCACCAACTATGACCGATGGCTCGAATATGCTCATGAAGCGCATGCGGTCGATTATGTGAAGATCGCCAATGCCAGCGACCTGACCAAGGCGCGCGACGGGGTCAGGCAGATCGTGAAGTTTCATGGCGACTTCGATGATGACGCCTCGATCGTGCTCGACGAAACCAGCTACTACCAACGCCTGCAATTCGAGACTCCGCTGGATATCAAGTTGCGTGCTGACACGCTAAGCAAGGCCGTTCTGTTTATTGGTTACAGCCTTTCGGATACCAATATCCGTTTGCTCTTCCACAAGCTGTCGAAAATATGGAACGAGCATGAAGCGCTGGGTGTAAGGCCGATTTCCTATGTGTTCTCACACAAACCCAACCCGGTACAGGAAGAAGTCTTACGACAATGGGGGATTCGCATGATTGCATCCGAAGACGACGAACCCGGCGTTGCTCTGAAGAACTTTCTTCAGCAACTGGTCGAGGGCTGAGCCTTCGACTGCTAACAAGCGAAACGCTAGTTACGGTAGCTCTGAACTTGCGCGATGCCACAACGGGCATCGCGCATGCTTCGATCAGTAATTAAAACCAATACCGATGCTGTAGAGGAACACGCCGTCATCATAACGATCCTGCGCATCACTGCCGCTCTTGAACAGGAACTGATATTCCGCCATCGCGGTAATGAAGGTCTTGTCCTGAACCCAATATTTAAAGCCGATTTCCGGCCCCGCCATGAAGGTTTCGTCTACGCGGTCGCCGTAGACCCCGCCGATGCTCGCGCCAATGAAAGGCCGCGCCTTGCCGGTACCGAAGTGGTAGTCGTAGAAGACCCTAGTTGACCCGTCGAACTTGACGCTTTCGCCTTCGGTATCACGGGCATTGACGGTTTGTCGAACACCCCATAATGAAGACTCGCTCAGATACTGACCCCAACTTCCCTGAACGGAGAAGATAGTATCGTCGAAGTCTTTATCACTGCTGCCCGCGCCACCCAGGGTAATTTCCTTGTCACCCGTCATTGGAGCCGCTCCGGCAATAGCCGGGAGCATCGCAGCGATCATCAATGTAGTTTTGAAGATTCGGTTCATGACGGCGCCTCTATTTATGCTTGTCGGTATACGCAATAACAATGCGTAGTCCTGAGACAAGCATGTAAAAGCAATGGTTGCCCAAAGAATCGACGAATGACCCATATTTCACGGAAAACAGGAGAAAAATGTTCTAATGCGATGATTCTTATCAATTTATGTATACATACAATATCGCCATGCCATCGTGTATCGCCACCCTTAGATATCAAATCGCCATCAGCGAATATTGACTGAAAAATTTCCAACTTCCATATCAGCCAGCGACATCTGCGTGTTTCAATTGCAACTCAGGCACATCTTCTTCGCGTGAATCATCGAAGTACCGACTGAATGCCAAGTACATCCAGACAGGCATCAAGGCCAAGCCAACCGCAATGCATATCCACGCCAGAAGTGCACTGCCGCCCGGTTGCGGGAATAACAGCCGCCCTACACCAATCAATAGCGTAAATACGGACAAGGCAGTCACTACAACTGCAAACAGACGTGCACCCAGAGCCTTGATCGAGTCACGACGGGTTACGCCGCAGCGTGTAGCAGTTTTTCCCCAGAAGCCGAACGGGCGGACCCTGCGGTAGAAGCGGTCGAGGGTTTGCTGATCAGTCGGTGGCGTGACGTAGCTGACCAGGATCGCGGCGCTACAGGTCACCAGTGACATGATGCCCAGGCGAATCCACTCCCTTTCCGGATCCGTGCCGAGGAAGTAGAGCAGCAGCGGTGCCGTGATCAGGGACGTGACCATTGCGGTCAGCTCGGAGTACAGGTTGATGCGCTCCCACAACCAGCGCAGCACCAGCACCGAGCCCATGCCCGCGCCGAACAGCAGTGAGATGAACCATGCCGTCTGGATCGAACCGAGGTTCGCCATGATGACCATCGCGATCAGCAGGATGAGCACGTTGGACAAACGGGCAACAAGCACCAACTCCTTGTCCTTCGGCTTGCGCTTGAGCAATTTTGGCGCGACGACACCACCGTACACATCATTGCTCCAGTAGGAAGCGCCCCAGTTCAGGTGTGTATCGACCGTTGACGCCAACGCGGCCAACAGGCCCACCAGCATCAGCCCGCGGAAGCCCGGCGGTAGCAGTTCATCGATGCCAGTGACGAACAGCGCCTCGCGGGCAGCGGTGAAGCCCTCCCCGTTCATTTCTTCAGGGCTGAACGGATAGAGCACCAGCAAGCCGATGGCGATGGCCAGCCAGAACAGACTGCGCAGGAAAATCTGCAGCCAGGTGAACACCAGGCCCGCAATACGCGCTTCGCGATCCGTCGGGCAGGCCATGCTGCGCTGCGCCAGGTAGCCGGTGCCATCGGAGTTCATCTGGAACAGCCACTGCAGACCAACAATCACCAGGAACGGCATCAGCGCCTCGCCTGCGTTGCTGGGCGGCGCGAACGACAGCATCTTGGCCGCCTGCTCACTGCCGTAGAGCTCGACGATGCGGTCCGTCAGCCCTCCAAGGCCTCCCGCGGCATCCACGACGAACCAGGCGTATGCCAGCGTGCCGAGCATAGCCACGCTGAATTGCATCACGTCGGTCTGCACCACCGCACGCAAGCCGCCGGTGATGGAATACATCGCGGTGAAAGCCAGAATCAGCAGAATCGAAATCAGATTGTTGGTGCTGGTCGTCAGTTGATCGAGCCCGCTGATGCTCTCACCCAAGCGGATCCCGCTGGATTCGACCGCTCCCGTGATCACCGCGTAGACCCCGCCCGGCAGCCACTCGTGCCAGGGCAGGAACACTTCGGCGATGCGAATGGCCGCCACCAGCACCATGGCCAGCACGACGCAGTTGATTACCGTGCCGTAGTAGATGGCCTTGAACAATCGCAGGGGGACGACGGCAGGCCCGCTGTAACGCACGCGCGTGAGCTCCGCATCGGTGAGCACCCCGGCGCGACGCCAACCCGAAGCGAATACCCAGGCCAGCAGCAGAAACGCCAGACCGTAGATCCACAACCGCCAGAGCGCAAAAACCCCGGCAGTTGCAACGAGACCGCTGACCAGCAACGGCGTGTCGGCGGCGAACTGCGTGGCAGACATCGAAACGCCGGCACGCCAGCCCTTGATGGTGCGTCCGGCTAGAAAGTATTCGTCGAGGCTTTGTGATGCCTTGGTGCGCGCACGCATCCCTGCCGAGAGGCCGTAAACGATGAATGCAAGCACGATCAGTAGATCCAACATCTTGTTATTCCTGTCGTTGGAAGCGCTACAGGGTGAGAGCGCCCAGACGGAGGAAAAGATGCACCGAGCGGATGAACGGCATTACTCATGCAGCGGAGGTTCGTCCACCGGGGTACAAGCGCTAGACTGGCGCCTTCGAAAACAGCCGGGATGGCCATGTCCGCACTTGCCTATTCGCAGCTTCCGAACCACCTGCAGCCTTTGCTGGCGAAGTTTTATCGTGCCCACAACAGCCGAAACCGCATACGCACCGAAGCCCTATGTTGGGTAGCAAAGCGTTCCGATATCGTCGGAGGACTGTGCCTTACACCTGTGGAAGAGGGGCATTTCCTGACGGGTCTGCTAGTGACCCCGACAGAGCGAAACCGCGGAATTGGTGCGCAACTGGTGCGCAACGCAGTGGCGTCCAGCGCAGGACCGGTCTGGCTATTCTGCAAACCGGAGCTTGTCGATTTCTATTCACGTCTTGGATTTTCGGTTGCGAATCGACTGCCGGCAGCCCTTGCAGACCGGCTTACGCGTTATAGACGCAGCAAAACGCTGGTCGCGTTGCAGAACGACCGAAGGATGATGTCAGTGCCCAACGCCACCCTGAATATCGCCATCGCATGCCTGCTGGACGATTGCGGCCGCATCCTGGTGGTACGTAAACGCGGGACGCGCTTCTTCATGCTCCCGGGTGGCAAGGCCGAGATCGGCGAAACACCGCTGCAAACCCTCCGACGCGAGCTGCAAGAGGAACTGGATCTGCCGCTCGAAGACAATGATTTCGATTCATTGGGCCACTTTCAGGCGCCAGCCGCCAACGAACCGGATCATCAGGTGGAAGCTGATGTATTCATCGCACGGCTGTCTCGCGCGGTGACGGTGCACGCCGAGCTGGAGGAGATGGGTTGGTTGGAAGCAGCGCCGTGCGAGCAGGACGACATCGCGCCACTATTGCGCAGCCATGTCATGCCAGCCCTCCTGGCACGCATGGCACAGGCCGAAAGTGTGGCCTGCTGCGCTGAGCCATCCGATCAAGGCGAAATAGGATCGCTCGCCGGAAAGGTCTCTTCGATTGCCTCATCGAGCTGATCTTCATCAGCCTCATCCGGCCGCCGGGCCACGTCGTCGCGCTTTTCGGGTGACGGGTCGTTATGCTGGTTGCCATTCATTTTCGTTCTCCGCTGATGGACTCCATTCCTTAGGCCGTACCCCGGCCACTCGGTTCAGCGAGACTTTTTTACAGGCAAAAAAAGGGGCGGGTTTGACCCCGCCCGCCTCCTTCCTTGTTCCCTATATCCCTTCTCATCTTCCTGGATGACACCGCTTCCTGCGATGGTCCCTGACCTTCGTCCTGAAGGCCGCGCTAATCCCTGAGCACGAGTGCGATATTAATGATTGGCCGACGACCAGCAAGCTGACGCTTATCCGCAGTGGAATGTACAGACTACCGCTCCCTGACCGTAAATATGCGGTTTATCAGGTACTTAGAGCGAGAAAAAAACAGAGATCGTCGGCTGCTGCGACTAATTTGAGAGCTTTGCTTACAGCGCTTGTAAGTGAATGCTTACAAGCGAAGAAGCGGAAACGGAGAATCGGACAAAACGGATTAATCCAATGGATCGACTATTGGACGGGTAATTCGGGAGTTTGGCTGTGGAACTGAGATGTCGGGCGAGGCAGCGCCAAGCCCGACAGTAGTTCTATTGAAACAGCGCGTCACTCGACAAGCCGTTACGCTCCAGAATCTCGCGAAGACGCCGCAGCGCCTCGACCTGAATCTGGCGGACACGCTCACGGGTCAGGCCGATTTCCTGCCCTACCTCCTCGAGCGTCGAGGCTTCATGGCCGCGTAGCCCGAAGCGGCGGATCACCACTTCTCGCTGCTTCTCGGAAAGATCGGAAAGCCACTGATCGATGCTGTTAGACAGATCGTCGTCCAGCAGCAGCTCGCAGGGATCGGTCGGCCGATCGTCGGTCAGGGTATCGAGCAACGTCTTGTCAGTGTCCGGACCAAGCGAAACATCCACAGAAGTGACCCGCTCGTTGAGCCCCAGCATGCGCTTGACCTCACCAACCGGCTTCTCCAGCAGATTGGCAATCTCTTCCGGGCTGGGCTCGTGATCGAGCTTCTGGGTCAGCTCGCGAGCGGCCCGGAGGTAGACATTCAATTCCTTGACCACATGAATCGGCAGGCGAATCGTGCGGGTCTGATTCATGATCGCCCGTTCGATGGTCTGTCGAATCCACCAGGTGGCATAGGTGGAAAAACGGAAGCCGCGCTCGGGGTCGAATTTCTCGACCGCGCGAATCAGACCGAGATTGCCCTCCTCGACCAGATCAAGCAACGACAGGCCACGGTTGACGTATCGCCGAGCGATCTTCACCACCAACCGCAGGTTGCTTTCGATCATGCGCTTGCGCCCCGCCGGATCGCCTTTTTGAGCGAGGCGCGCGAAGTGCACTTCTTCTTCAGGTGTCAGGAGGGGGGAGAAGCCGATTTCGTTGAGATACAACTGGGTTGCATCCAGGGCCCGGTTGTAATCGATGAACTTGTGCTGTTTGCTGGATGCAGCCTTGGGTCTGCCTGCTGTGGCAGCCCTGGTCACGTTGCTTTTCTGGTCGAGGTGGATGGGCGTTTCCATAAGCAGAACCGCATCGTCGACGTCAAACTCCAGCGCTTGGTCTTTAAGTGCCATTTTATTCTTGTCCTGTTCCGAGTTCGACAACAGGCCCAAGCGACGCGGGTCCCTGGCTACGCTCAAGCCCAACCTAGTGCTGGAACAGGCAGGCGACAGGTCAACGTCTTGGCAGATATTGCAGCGGGTCTACAGGTTTGCCCTGGCGGCGAATTTCGAAGTGCAGCTTCACCCGGTCGGTTCCCGTCGATCCCATCTCGGCAATACTTTGCCCAGCCTTGACTTGTTGGCCCTCCCGCACCAGCAGCCTGCGGTTGTGTCCGTAGGCGCTTACATAGGTATCGCTGTGCTTGATGATCACAAGTTCGCCGTAACCCCGTAATCCACTACCGGCGTACACAACAGTTCCATCAGAAGCAGCCAGGACAGGCTGTCCTAATTCCCCAGCGATATCAATTCCTTTATTCAAACTACCGTTTGACGAGAATCGACCGATGATTGCGCCGTTCGCCGGCCATGCCCAACCGCTTGCCGAACGGGCGACCGGCGTCACTTGAGTGCTCGCCGGCGGAGCAGCTGGAGGCTGGCTTGAAGGCGTGGTGATGGCGGGCTGGCGCGGTATCGGCGTGGTGACGACCACAGGACTCGATGGAGCAGGCGCCGGTGCAGGCTGCGGTGCTGGCCGTGGCGCAGCGGACGCAACACGCGACGAACCGCCATCGAAGCGGATCTTCTGTCCTGGATAGATGACATGTGGTGGCTGAATACCATTGACCCGCGCCAGCTCACGCCAATCCCAACCAAAGCGGAAGGCGATGGACCAGAGGGTGTCACCTCGACGGACAATGTACTGGCCGCTGGTGACGCGGTCGCGCTGGTTGCGATCGACGACCTGCACACCTCCACCCTGGGGTGATGAGGCACAACCAACCAGCGTTCCGGTTATCACCAGAACGCCGAGCATCGAACGGACCATGGGGTCGCGAATCCACTGCGGTACTGCTGTGAGCCTCAATGCCCGCTCCCTTTCATAGACAAGTACGTCAGACGCCTTCGGTCATCGGCTGACGTCGACCAGCAAACCATTCAAGCCCTAGCACCAGCACGATACCGCCGAGGGCCAACAGCACTGCCGCCAGCAACTGCGGATCCTGACCGGTGAGATCAGCATAGGCGCCGGGCAACAGATTCTGCTGCAATACCGGAACATTCTCCCCACTGGAGTTGGTACGCCAGGTCAGCGTCTCCTTCCACGGCCAGACCTTGTTCAGCGAGCCGAGCATCAAGCCGGTGAGAAACGCCAGGGTCAGGTCACGCCAACGCTTGAGCAACCAGCTGAGAAACTTGGCAAAGCTCAGAAGCCCAACCATGCATCCTGCGGCAAAGATCCCCATGACACCGATATCGAAGCTTTTCACCGCACCGAGCACCACCGGGTAAAGACCCAATAGCACGAGAATGAAGCTGCCCGAAATACCTGGCAGGATCATCGCGCAGATCGCGATGGCACCGGCGAAGAACAGGCTCAGGCTGCTGCTGCCCCACTGCACCGGCGCGGCAACGGTGATCCAGTAGGCGAAACCGATACCGAGGCAGAAACTCACCAGACGCGAGAGGTTACGCCGCTGGATTTCCTTACCGACGAGATGCACCGAAACTAGAATCAGACCGAAGAAGAATGACCACACTGGAATCGGATGCTCTTCCAATAGAAAGGTGATCAATCGAGCGAGGCTGAGAATGCTGGTCAGCACACCAGCAAACAGAACCAGCAGGAAACTGGCGTTGGCGGTTTTCCAGGCTTCGCCGAGGCGTCCGCGCAGCAGCGGGCGAACGGCGTAAGGAACGGCACTGATCGAACGCAACAACTCGTCGTAGATACCGGTGATAAACGCCACCGTACCGCCCGAGACACCGGGCACCACATCCGCCGCGCCCATGGCCATGCCTTTGGCGTACAACAATAAAGCGTTTTTCATGCTTCCTTCCGCTGAATGATCAAATCACAGGTCCATTGAGCAGCGGCACGAAACGTACGGTATCCAGAAGATGGCGTGAAAAGCCGTTCTCCTCTCGAATGATCAGCATGAGTTGCTGGACCTCGCCGGCACCCACTGGAATCACCAGTCGCCCACCGGGCGCCAGCTGATCGAGCAAGGCCTGCGGCACATCGGCTGCCGCTGCGGTGACGATGATGCCGTTGTAAGGCGCCAGCGCAGGCCAGCCCTCCCAACCATCGCCCCAGCGAAAGACCACATTGCGCAGCTTGAGTTCGACCAGGCGCTCCTTGGCCCGATCCTGCAAGGCCTGAATGCGCTCGACCGAGAACACCCGCTCGACCAGTTGCGCCAGCACGGCAGTCTGGTAGCCCGAACCGGTCCCGATCTCCAGAACCTTGTCCAGCGGGCCGTCGGCCAGCAACAGCTCGCTCATGCGCGCAACCATGAACGGCTGGGAAATAGTCTGATTGTGGCCAATCGGCAGTGCCGTATCTTCATAGGCACGGTGCGCCAGTGCTTCATCGACGAACAGATGGCGCGGAGTACGACGGATCACCTCGAGGACCTGGGGGTTCGACAGCCCTTCCTCGTAGAGGCGCTGTATGAGGCGATCACGGGTACGCTGAGAGGTCATCCCTGAGCCATGCAGCAGGCTGTCTTGTCCGCGATTCCTCACAGCACACTCTCCAGCCAGCTTTCGAGACCGCCGAAGGCCTCATGGAAGGTTCGATCCAGCTGCAGTGGCGTGATCGATACGTAGCCCTGCATCACCGCATGGAAATCGGTACCCGGCCCGCCGTCTTCGACGTCACCGGCCACCGAGATCCAGTAGCCTTCCTTGCCGCGCGGGTTGGCTTGCTTGACCGGCGGCTTGGCGCGACTGCGATGCCCCAGACGAGTCAGGCGAATGCCGCGGATATGGTCGAGGGGCAGGTTTGGCACGTTGACGCTGAGCACCGTACGTGGCGGCAGCTCCAGCTGGTCGTGCTTTTCGACCAGCATGCGCGCGATATGAGCGGCAGTCGGCAGGTTTTCCGTCGAGCGTGATACCAGCGAGAAGGCGAAAGCCGGACGCCCGGTGAAACGTCCTTCAATGGCCGCAGCAACCGTACCGGAATAGAGCACATCGTCGCCGAGATTGGCGCCGAGATTGATGCCTGAGACCACCATATCAGGCGCTTCCTCGAGCAGGCCGTTGAGGCCGAGGTGCACGCAATCGGTGGGCGAGCCGTTCAGGCCAATGAAGCCGTTCGGCATGCTTACCGGGTGAAGCGGGCGGTCCAGGGTAAGCGCGCTGCTGGCGCCGCTCATGTCCTGAATCGGGGCTACCACCTTGCACTCGGCATAGTCGGCCAGCGCGTCATAAAGCGCGGCGAGCCCGGGTGCATACACCCCGTCGTCGTTGGCGATCAGAATACGCATCAGATGTCCGTCTGCCCTGCCAGGCTGACCAGCTCACGCACCACGGCGGTGGCGAAGCATCCGGTCGGCAGGACGAATTCCAGTTGCAGAATGTCAGGCTCGGGATAATGCCACGACAAACCGCCGATGGGGAGGCGAAGAATGCGCCGTTCGTGCTTCATTCCAGCTTGCGCCAACCAATTGACGAGCGCTGAGTCAGTTGCGGCGACAGCATTTTCGAGCGCCTGTATTTCGTCGCCCGCCGGCGAGCCGTCAATTCCCCATAACGGACCGGTTGGATGCAGGTCCAGGATGGCAAGGC
>SWCC01004624.1_pt1 | contig 12299 bp, 15 predicted proteins | sample 4692971 | NCBI WGS metagenome assembly SWCC01 (sample SAMN10267277, study PRJNA491770) | bioreactor metagenome | isolation source: DHS bioreactor inoculated with subseafloor sediment | place: Japan: off Shimokita Peninsula | collected 2006-08 | reverse complement strand
GGTGCAGCTCGTCGGCTTGCCAAGGATGCGCTATCGCTCTCCTGGCTGACCGATTAGTCAAACAGCCCGCAACCTCCGCCGTTTCGCTTGTTCGAAGTCGTCTGGCGTGCAGCCCACGCGGCGTGCAGCTTGCGCGCTAATCGCGGGCACATCGCTATCAGCGAGTGCTGTAGGCGGTTTTGCCGTCTCGCCCAAAGCGGTCACGCAAACCTGGCGCCAATGCGCGCGACCACCTGGCGAGAATCACGGAACTCGATTTTGGGGGTCCGGTCACCATTAGTGTGCGCACTGAAACTGCACGGCCGCGGCAACCCCGCATTGCTGTGCTTCACGGACCGTGGTCATCCGGCCAAATCCTATGAACCTATAAAAGGTGGACAAAATGACGACACCCGATGAAGAGATCACAGGTTACGGCGGCCAAGCCAGAACCGACTCCCCGCTGACGGGCTCTCCGTCCGGCCAGCCATCCACCCAGACGGGCGCCACCGGTAGTTCAACTTCCGGTTCCGCACCCAGCACCGAAGACATCAAAGCCAAGGCGCGCGACGCCGGTGAGCAGGTCAAGAATCAGGGCAAGGCGCAGCTGGACAGCTACCGCGGCACCGCGGCGGACGAGCTTGAGAAGGTCGCCCAGAGCGCCAAGGCTGCAGCAGCAGAGCTGGAGAACCAGGACAGCACCGGGCTTTCCAGCTACGTCTCCGACGTCGCGCAAAGCATGGTGAACCTGGCTGACAACCTGCGCGGCAAAAGCGTCGATGAACTGGTAGGCGAGGTCAATCGGCTTGCGCGCAACAATCCCGCGCTGTTCATCGCCGGTAGCGTGGCGCTCGGCTTCGGGCTGACCCGATTCGCCCGCGCGTCGAGCCATCGTGCCGACACCGCCGGCGCCCGCGAACCCACGACCGATTACGGGCATTCCGACGCCAGTCGACCCCATCCCACGTCGCCGCTGGGTGTCCCGGCTGATGTGACCGCCGAGACTATGCCCAGCCAGGCTGAAATCGATTCGCGTGTTTCCAGCGGCACACCTGGCGGCACGGTCGGTAGTGTCAGCAACGCAAACATGTCGTCCACCACCGGCAGCAGCAACGGCATCGGCACCAATGGCAAGGGCACAACCGGAGGGCTAAATCGATGAACGAGCAACGTAACCTCAATACGCCTTATGAACCGGTAAATCCCGAACAGGACAGCTCCGTCGGCGGGTTGCTGCGGCAGCTGACCCGGGAAGTGCCGTCTCTTTTCACTAAAGAACTGGCATTGGCCAAAGCCGAACTGAGCGAATCGCTCCGCGCTACCAAAGCCGGTGCGGCAAGCGTCGCTACCGGTGGTGCGGTGCTGCTGGCGGGCTTCATTGTTCTGCTTATGTCGGCCGTTTACTTCCTCGCGACGATGATGGAGCTGTGGCTCGCCGCCTTGATCGTAGGCGTCGTCGTGGTGGTCATCGGGATGATCATGGTTTCGGCGGGCAAGAAGAAGTTCGAAGCTTCTTCGTTCAAACCCGACCGCACCATCCATTCGCTGCAGAAGGATAAAGAAGCCGTCAGGGGGCACGCATGAGTACGCATAATCAGGTAGACCTAGAAGCGCAGAAAGACCCGAGCACCCTGGAGCGTGAGATCGACCAGCAGCGTGCCGAGATCGGCAACATCGTCCATGCACTGGAGAGCAAGCTGTCGCCCGGGCAGATGATCGATACGGCGCTGGGCTATGCCAAAGGTGGTGGTGGCGAGTTCCTGCACAACCTCACCGACACGGTGAAGGCCAATCCGGTGCCGACCCTGCTGACCTCCATCGGGCTGGTCTGGCTGATGGCCGGGCAGAATCGTCGCCCGGATTACAGCGCCAGCACCGCATCCACTGGTCCGTCCATGACAGAGAAGTTGTCGGCGAAGGCCTCCGGCCTCAAGCAGCAGGGCACCGGGCTCAAGGACAAGGCAGCGCAGATGAGCCACGATGCCTCCAGCACCCTGGGCAACGCCCGCCATCGGGTCAGCGACTCTGGCCGGCACGCCGCTGAAAGCCTGCGACACACCGCCGATCGCGCTCGTGGCGGCTTTTCGCAGCTGCTAAATGAGCAACCGCTGGCCCTGGGAGCGATGGGCATCGCCCTGGGTGCTCTGCTCGCCGCATCCGTCCCGCCAACCCGTCGCGAAGACGAACTGATGGGACAGAAAAGCGACGAGCTGACCGGCAAGCTCAAGGCCAAGGCCCGCGAAGGCTACGAAATGGTCAGCGCCGAGGGTGAGCAATTGGCCAGCCAGGTCAAGCACGACCTCGAACGCGACCACGGCCAACCGGCTTCGCGGCCGCACTGACGGGCATCAGGCATGAGCGGCGGATTGCCGTCTCGGGGGATCGCACGGGCTTGAGTCCAACCGCATAACCCCCGATAATCCGCCACCGGCGCCGGTGTAGCTCAGTAGGTAGAGCAGCGCATTCGTAATGCGAAGGTCGCAGGTTCGACTCCTGTCTCCGGCACCAATGAAATCAAAGGGTTAGCTTCGGCTAGCCCTTTTGTTTTTGGGCCGGTGTCTCACAAGTGTCCCTTTCTTGTCCCGCTAGCGGATCGCTTGACCGATACAGCGCTGGAAGATATTGGTCATCGTCTGATAGTCACAGGTTACCGCGTCGATATTTGCTTGGATCCACTCGCCCTCATCGACCTGCCACCAGCTGATCTCGTAGCCGGCGTTCACAATGATGTGATCAAACAGGATCCGCTGCGCGCGTCCGTTTCCTTCCCGGAAAGGGTGGACCATATTCAAGTCGCCATAGAGTTCAGCGACGGCGGAAACCAACTGTTGCCGTGACATCCCTTCATACCAGTTGGCCGCCTCCAATTGTCTGAAGAGCTTCTTAGCCTCCGGTTCAATTCGGGTGACGTTGCAGAAGTGCGTACCGCCCTTCGATATGTCCACGGTACGTAGTTCTCCCGCCCATTCGTAAACATCTTCGAAGAGAGTGCGGTGGATCCGTTGCAGATAGGTGAGATCGTAGGGAGGCAGGGCGAAGTCAATGGAGCCTGCAGCGATTTCGGAAAGCGTCCGCTCAGCAGCGTGAAGCGCTTGGTCATCGGTCAGGTCTAGGCGGTTGCGTAGAACCGTGGTGCCTGGATAGCAGAGAGGATCCTGACCGACACCGTACTTATCGAGCATCAGGCCTGCCGAGCGCGCAAGGCTCTCAGGGCAGCTTCGCGAGTTGGGAGTTCGCGTTTAGCGTCAGCTGGTGTGGTATTGAAGCCTTCCAGGCGCAGGCTGGCGGCATAGTTCGATTGGCGGACCTTCGCGTAGTAGGCCTTCTTCTCTTCCAAGGTCAGATCGGGCATAGCAAAAACCTCGTTCGCGGTGTGCGGGTCATTATAGCGGAATAGCGGATGCTAATTCGCAGCGTCTTGCTGGTCCTTCTGGCCGAGCAACGCCAATGGCGAATGACTGAGAACAGTCGCGAAGTGATCCGGCGCCAGATGCGAGTACCGCATCGTCATCTTGATATCGCCGTGACCCAGGATTCGTTGCAGCGTGAGGATGTTGCCGCCCTGCATCATGTAGTGGCTGGCGAAGGTGTGCCGCAGGATGTGGGTCAGCTGGCCGGGTGTGTGCAGGCCGGTGCGTTCGTAGGCTTTGCGGAACGCCGATCGACAGGAGCTGAACAGCCGCCCCGATCCTGGGTAGCCACGCTCAAGCATCAGCTTCACCAGATCATCCGGCACGGGGATGGTCCGCACGCGGCCATTCTTCGTCCTGGCGAAGCGAACTTGCCCGTTCAGCAGCTGGTTACGGGTGATCGACTCCGCTTCATCCCATCGAGCACCGGTAGCCAGACAGAGCTTGGCTACGGGCAGGGTGTGGCTGTTGGTCGACGCGGCGCATTCATCCAGCACCAACCGGCATTCGTCCAGGGTGAGATAGGTCAGCTCGGTTTCATCGACCCGCAGTTGCCGCAGCTTGGCGACCGGGTTGGCTTCATGCCAGACGCCCAGGCGGATCAGCTCGTTGAACACGGCTTTCAGGTAGCGGTGTTCATGGTTCACCGTTGCCGGAGTGCAGCTCTTGAGCCTTTCGGCCCGGTAGCGGCTGAAATCCAGGGCGGTGAAGCTGGAGGCAATCGGGTTGCCCAGTGCATCGACTATCGCCAGGGTGCGCCCGTAGCGCTTCTGATCCTTGAGTGTCGCGCCATGCAGTTCGTACCAGACCTGCACCAGATCGGCGAGGCGTTCGCCCGGGTCGCGGCCCCGATGGCTGTACTCCCGGCGCATATCGACTACCCAGCGTTCAGCCTCGCTCTTGGTGCGGAAGCCACGCTTGCGCTTGCGGATGCCGGCTGTTCTATCCAGCCAGAAATCCACGTCCCAGCCGGTTGGTCCCTTGGTGATCAAACAGCACGCCCCCAGCGAACGTGGCGCTCCTCGAGCAGTGCCTTGATGTGCTTGTACAGGTCACGCTCGGTCATTTCCTTGGCGGCGTAGTGGTCACGGATCACCGGCCAGCAGTCCCATTGCTGCAGCGTCTCAAACGCCTTTTTTGCGCCCACCCGCTCCCTTGCCAGCAGGCTTACGAAGTTTCCCAGGAACAGCTCCACGTTCTTGCCGGAGAAGCCTCGAGAGGTCTTGTAGTACCGCTTGTACTCGGTGTCATCCACCAGCGAATCCACGGCCACATCCACCCGCACGTCATCGCGCATCAGCGTCCAGATCGGCTCGTAGTAACCAGGGCGAGCGATGAGCTTGAACTGGCGCAGGCCATAGCGCCACAGGCCGTCCAGATGGGCCGAGAAGGCGGCGAAGGAGTCCGTGTCGATGGCTTCCCCGGTCTTCACATCAATCGAGCCGCTGGCGAATTGCTGGATAACCGAATGGTGGTAGCGCAGCTCGACCCGCCACACGTCCTGGGTTGGATCGTAGTTGTCCGGATCAGCCGCATCGAACGAATCCCGACGCCGCCAGACGCTTTCCCAGAAGTCGAGCTTGTCCGTTGCTCGGGCCTGCTCGGTCTTGTTGTAGATGCAGAGCTGGACGCCACCGGCCGAGCCGAACATGGACGTTTCCCCGCGCCCGTAGACGCTGGACTTGGTGGCCCACTCGATCTGGTTGATGCCCGAGATATCCCGGTGCGTCCTGGCCCGACAATGCAGACGTGCCACCAGATCGACCGGAGGCTTCCAGCCTTGCAGGTCCAGGGCGAGGTGGACGGCACACTGGTTGCGTTCGCGGTTGGTCATCACCGCAGCGGCGTAGTAGTCCATCCGCTCTTGCAGCCGTTCCGGCGACAGCGCATCGATGGCGTGCGGTGATACCTCGATTTTCAGGTGCGGCCCAATGTGTTCCAGTTTGGCGTTGAAGTTCTTGATGAGCAGGATGAAGCCCAGGTCGGCGTTCTGCAGCTTGTACTGGTAGCCCGAGTCGCGGCCTACACGGCCCGAGTGCCAGATTTCACCGGCAAACTCGACCATCGCGCCCGGCTTCTCGAACAGCGCCATGATCTCCGGACGGATCAGCCCGCGGTACAGCTGGCGGACCGTATCGACGCCGCAGCGCAGCAGGCGAACGCCTGACAGGTCCTTGAAGCCCGTATAGCCAATGTCCAGAAACAGCCGGCCGGTGCTGCTTTCCTCACCGGTGGTTCGGTCAACGCGGATGAAATCTTTAACTTGCATCGGTTTTACCTTTATTGAGCTTTTGCCACTGAACCCACAACTGGTTATCTGACGTGTTACAGGGACGTCAGCCGGGCGGCGCGCGCACACCGGCACAGGCGACGCGCTCGCTACGCTCGGCGTAGAGCTGTGCAGCCGTGCGCGCGTCATAGAGCTTCAATCCAGTAATCGAGTCGATGAGGTCGGTTGGGTCATCCAGGCAGGGTTGATCCTGGGTGAGGGCGGGCAGGTGAGGGCGGTCTGGCGGCGGCGTGGTAGCCCAGGCGATGCAGAGCGCAAGGCAGGCCAGCCCGAACGAGAGATGCGGAAGGCGGAGATCGGCGCGGCGCGCGAGGACGAATAACACCAAGGGCGCTGCCCTTGTCATCCCGCTCTTGCCGCCGAGGGCTCGGGAGCGTGGGGTGGAAAAGCTACCCCACACTCCCAGCGATAGGCTGTTCATGGTCGTGCAGGGTCAAGGGTGCGCTGCGCCCGTGCTTCCGTTCGCCGGAACGGTGAAGCTGTTCCGACGAGCCGGGAGCGCGGCCCTTGACCTTGCAGAGTTGGGAAGGGCGATACGGCCCAGTACGTTGCCGGAACCATGCCGGTCGCGGTGCCGCATCGCCCTGATCGTGCGAATGTCCGAGAAGAACACTTCGTTGGGGTGGGACTCCTGCGCGTTGAGATCAAAGGTCAGGAAATACCCGTGGTCGTACACGCCTTCCATCGGCACCACCATGCCGACGATATGCAGGCAGTACCAGTAGGATTCCGGCTCATCATCCCAGTGCAGCTCAACGAGAACGGTCTGGCCGATGTAGTCCTGGGCGATGGAGGCATCCACAACAGCGTGCTGGCTAGCCATGGCTGTAATCCCCCGCGGTGAAGCTCTCCTTGCCGCTCAGCAGGTCCGCCCGCAGCTTGCCCACGTTCACCATGCGGAAGTCCGAGAAGGTGACGCTGGGTAGCGTGCCGTTTTCCACCCACTCGGTGACTTCCTCCACCGGAATGCCGCTGGCCGAGGCAAAGGTAACGATGCTGCACAGGTTGCTGATGGCCGTGCCCAGGGGCACAACGTTGCTGCCGGTTTGGTCTGCGTTCGGCTTACTCATCGGTGTAGTCCCCCTGGGCGAAGATGGTTTTGCCCTTTGCCAGATCGGCGCGGAGCTGAGCGAGGTTGACGAGGCGAGGGCGTCCCATCTTGATGCTCGGCACCGTGCCGCTCTGCATCCAGGCAATCACGGTGTCGACGGAAACACCGTTCATGGCAGCAAAGGTTTCCTTGCTACAGGTGAGGGCGTTACGGCAGTCGAGGTAGATCACTCGTCTGCCGTCCAGATCGAAGCTCACGTCGAAAGGTGGTTGGTCCAGATGCTGTGTACTCATCGCCTATCCCTGCCTCTGAAATGCTCATAAACTGTGGTTAATGGGTGTTTAGCGCCTAAATATTTTAGGTTGCGTGAACGAGTCTATGAGTAAACTATTTAGGCGTAAATAGTTTAGGTGGTGTTGAGCTAGAACAATTGGGAATAAGAGAAGAAAGAGTTAGAGCCTTGGTGCGACACCTTGGGCCAGCTCAGGTAGCCAAGCGTACCGGCGTGGAAAAGCCTCGCTGGGGCACTGTCGCGCACAACCTTAAGGTCAAGCTGCGCATCGAGGACATGGACGCGCTCATCGAGGCGTTTCCCGAATACGAACTATGGCTATGGAAAGGGGAGGTCGATCCCGCAAAGGGGCAGATCAGCCCAGCCTACGCCGAAGCGGACCTAAAGTTGGCAGAACAAAGCGCGGGCAGCAAATAACAGCGGAAGCGGCCCGGAGATGGTTCTCCAAAAGGGGATTAAAGCTTTAACGCCTAATCCTTATTCTTCTGTAGGCGGACTAAATGGTATAGGAGATGAATAGACAATACGGGCATTAGATCTAGATCCGATGCCGTGAAGGACATAATCCTTTAAATTGGTGAAGTCTGAATAATCGAGTTGGCCTCCATAGCCATACATTCCTGATTGATATTCTATGTGGGCAACTTTTTCCCCATTTTCTTTTAGTTCTTCTATCCAGAGGCAAGGATTGTATTCTAACTTTGGCTGAATCAAGCACTTTACCCCGCGCAAACGAGAGTAAGCCTGCTCCGTATACTCTCGCATGAAAAAGTCACCTTCTTTGGTTATGTCCTGCACGAGCCAAGTCAATATATGACCAATAAACTCCTCGGCATGACTCTCCGCAGGGATTAGGCAGCGGGACCAGAAGCAGCCAATCTTAAGGCTCCTTGCTATTCGGCCTATTTGGACAATTGATTCAAGGGTCGCAATAATTATCTGCTTTGACTTCACCTTCGCAGCATTGCAGCCTAAGTAAGACAGTGTTTCTAAACACCTATATGCAAAATGCGGATTTTCAAAGTTCAGCGCTGCCACACCTAGCGTTTTTATATCGTATGCATAAGCCGAAATGCTATACCTCTCCATGGTGGTTTCAACTTTTCCGTCATTCGCGGACGCCAGCCGATAAGTGCTCAATTCAGCCATCCGATGAATAGTATTCAGTATCCTGATTGGCTCTATTAAACTGTTGCTTTCCAGCATCTTTTTGCCCACCCAAATAGCATCGCTGCAAACCGCGCGCGCCAGATCGGAACATGGTGCAGTTATGATGTCATCCCGCTCTAGGAAGTTGCAAAGCTCAGAGGAAAGAGACTGTAGGAATAGTCCGTTATTATCAAGGTCGACAATTCCATTGATAATAGAGCGTAGTCGTTTTCGTGTAATAATGGATAGGCCGCTATTAAGTTTGTAATTCTCAATATTTCCCTCAAGACGAAATGCATATGATGCAGTCGCTAGACGAAGCATTGCCGATACGGCGCACCGAAATACCGGGTAGTCATGGTTTTCAATAGAGAGTTTTGTAACTACTGTTATTGAGTCCCATAAATCTTCGGTATCGATACCTAATGCTCCAGGCTCGAACTCAGTTGCATGAGTGGGGAGCTCAAATCTAATCTTGTCCGATAGATATTTGTCTTGAGATTCCAGCTCGGAATTAATTTTATTTGATAGCGCATGCAAATATTTTGAAATTTCTTTTTTACTGATGCGTTTCTCTATATGTAATGTAGGATTTAGGTATTTTGAGGTCAGCTCAGCATTGTCAATTGCGGACAGAGATAAGATAGGAAGGGCCAATAGTGCTACTAGACTGAAGAAGTCTGGGGCAATCAGGAAGCACATGAGCGGTGCGAACGGCACAATCAAAAGCGCACAAATATTTATCCATTGCCTTTTGGATATCTTGCTGTATATAGGCTTGTATCTTGATAGCTGATGCCCAAAGAACGTAAAGTTTATGGAAAATATCGCGATTGTGAAATTTGCACCTAGGAGCCAAGGTGTAATTTTTTCAATGCTGATACTTGCGCTGGCAGCAATCAATAATATTTCAATTATCACGAAGATTAAGTAGCGCAATTTCAGTGTCCACGTTTCGTTGGGGGCGCAATTATAAATTAATTGAATTCGAATTCTTTTTCGCCCAAAGTAACTATAGTCTTTACGCCGCGATTCATTAGCTCGATACCTAAGTGATAAGGTTTCTCAACGTCGGCTGGCAAATAAGCGATATAAACGTCGACGTTTTGATAAAAGCAGAGCCTGCACAGGAATACACCAAACCTATCTGCGTCCGTGAACTGGTAATAAAAAACCTCTTGGTTCTCTCCGTGTGTAGGTTTTCCGTCCAGTTCAAGACGAGCTTTCTCTTTTATGAAAGCTTTAAAGGTCTTGGGGTTTCTTTCATGCGGATACACGAATGCTAGATAGGGCTTCACTTCACCTACAAATTTTTCTCCGTAATGGAAAAGGTAAATTCCATATGCAATATGCCTAAAGCAGTCCATTAGCCTTTTGTGATTTGGAGTGCCCCAGAGAATTTCTAGGTAACTATTCTCATCTCCAAGCTTTATGAGCTTTTTTTTAAGAAAAACTTCTTCCAAGAGTCTGAATGATGTGCGCTTAAGAGCTCGTTGAATCTTGCCGTGGTAGTGCTGGTAGCCAATTGAATTGTTACCGATTATTCCGGCAAGGCTGACCATGAGAAATTCGTCATCTCTTGACTTCTGACCATTATGCTCATCGCAAGAAGGTACAGTAATCAAGTTTACTCTAAGCTGCTTTCCCGAGTCTTTGAACTCAGGGAATAGGCATTTTGGCGGGACGTGCTCGACAGAAGTTGACGCGTTGTTGCACATGTAACAAGTGTCTTTTGGCATAGTCCTTTAGCCTCGTTATTTTTTGTTGCTGCATATGAAGTAGTTCGCTTTAGAGGCGTGCATCAGCTAGTGCGATTAGATGCGCTTCCATAAATCTTGCCTCTTTCTCTCTTGCCTACAGCGATAACCGTGACGACGAGTCGGCTGTCGATCACTTCATAAACCAAGCGATAGCCGATGGAGCGGAGCTTGATCTTGTAACAGTTGGGCATATCCCGAAGTTTGTCGGCCTCGACGCGAGGATTCTCGAGGCGTTCTTTCAGCTTTTTCGCGAACTGCAGCTGGATGGTGTTGCCCAGCTTGCCCCACTCCTTGAGCGCTTGAGTGTTGAACTCCAGGGCGTACTTAGTCGGCTCCGCCGGCTTGCGCGATGAGGTCATCGATATCTACTCGTACAGTAGGTTCACCAGCGCGAGCGCGTACGATTTCAGCCAGCCGCAGATCGTCAATCAGCTCCAGCATGGCTTCATAGCGTGCGGGCGGCACGGCATAGAAGGCTGGTTCATTTCGATTGAGGATCACGACCGTTTCGCCGCCACCTTCGCGGATGGTGCCCATTGGGTCCTTTTTTAGTTCTGTCACCGACGCCGCAACGTCAGCCAGTACCGTGTAAGTCATCGCCATATCCACCTGTTCTCTGCTATCCGCGCTTCTAGGGTGCCTGAGCTCTATCTATGGGCCGAACCGTCACGCTTCGTTGAGCGAATGTGGGTTCTCTACTGTGGGCCGAGCTATCTTGATTAAGGTCTTCGTAAGGTCATTTGTGCGAACGGGGTAAGCGCGCATAGCGTAGCACTCTGAAAAGCACTCTGTAAGATGTTTTTTGATGTGCTTTATGCCTTTGATGTGCGCCGCGATTGAGGTGTCCCAAAATGGGCCGAAATCTACAGAGAGCGGGGCAGAGCGACGACGAAGGCCAGCTGGAGGCCGCGTTTTTACTGGGTTCCAGCTTTTTCCATGGCAGGTGCCGATCTTTCGTAATGCGAAGGTCGCAGGTTCGACTCCTGTCTCCGGCACCAATGAAATCAAAGGCCCGCAGCTATGCGGGCCTTTTTTTGTTTCCGGCGGTCGGAGCGGACGTTAGCGCGTCTTGCGGGTGCACATGGCGATGCCGACCGAGGTGAAACCCAGCAGGGCGACGACTGCGATCATCACTGCGGCAAAGGCGTTGTCGAACGCTCCTTGCGCCAGACTGATCAGCGGGCCGGCGATGACTTCGGGTAATGCTTCTGCGGCGATCAGGGCACCATCGAGGCTGTCGAGTGCCAGGTCGGGGAGCGCCATCGTGCCCGGCGTGACGATGGCTGCAGCGTAAACCGCGGACATCAGGCTGCCGAGGATGGCGATGCCTAGCGCACCCCCGAGCTCGTAAGACACTTCTTCGATCGATGCGGCCATGCCCGCTCGATCCGCTGGGGCGTGCAGCAGCATCGCGCTGGAGGCGGCGCTCATCGCCGCGCCGACACCAAAACCGAGCAGGCTGAACGATAGGATCTGCAGCCATTGCTCGCCCGCGTAGCCCAGCAAATAGAGCAGGGCACCGACTGCCGACAGGGCCAATGAGGTGCTGAGGATTCGTTCGGCGCCGATGCGCGGCAGCGCCAGCCCAGCAAGCGGTCCTGCGATAAAGGCGCCGAGCGGAATCGGCAGAATGGTCAGGCCAGCCTGCAGCGGCGACAGGCCAGCCACCAACTGCAGCCGCTGGCTGACCACTAGCTCCATGCCCATCAAGGCGGCGGAGGCAACCGACGCGGTGATCACGCCTGCCGAGAAGCTTCGATCGCGGAATAGCGTGAAATCGATCATCGGTACGGCGGTCTGGCGCTGACGGCGCAGGAAGGCCAGCGTGCAAACGACCGCTGTGCATGCCGCTACGCTGGCTTGCAGCAGGGAAGGATCCGCCTTGCCGGCCTCCTTGATTGCCAGCGTCAGCCCAACCAGCGCGCCCATGACCCATAGCGAAGCGAGCAGATCGAAAGGCCGTTGCGGGTTGCCGGGTCTGGACGGCACCCAGATCACCGCGAGTACCAGCGCGAGCAGGACGATGGGTACGTTGATGATGAACACCGAACCCCACCAGAAATGTTCCAGCAGCACTCCGCCGACCACCGGACCGAACGCCGCGCCACCCGAAGCGATAGCGGCCCAGATGCCGAACGCCAGGGCGCGTTCGCGCGTGTCTTCGAACACGTGACGGATGATCGCCAGGGTTGCGGGCATCATCATGGCCGCGCCTACGGCTAACGCAACGCGGGCGGCAATCAATATTTCGGGCGTCGGTGAGAACGCCGCGCCGAGGGATGCCCAGCCGAACACCACAAGACCGGAGATGAACATCCGCTTGTGACCGAAACGATCGCCCAGCGCGCCCATACCGGGCAGCAGGCCC
>SWCC01000395.1_pt1 | contig 12328 bp, 9 predicted proteins | sample 4692971 | NCBI WGS metagenome assembly SWCC01 (sample SAMN10267277, study PRJNA491770) | bioreactor metagenome | isolation source: DHS bioreactor inoculated with subseafloor sediment | place: Japan: off Shimokita Peninsula | collected 2006-08 | reverse complement strand
ACAGCGCGGTACGTGAGCAATTCTCGGAACAGGAAATTTCTGATTTGTCCTTTCTGGTGGTCGCGATCAACGGTTGGAATCGCCTAAACGTGGCGGTGCGCGCGGTCCCAGGCACAGCCGACAAGGCGTTCGGTCTGGACAAGTCCGATCTCTCCTAGCGCGCTAATACCCCTTACCGATCACTGACCCCGGGGCGGTCGGCTTGCTTGCGGGTTGATCGTTGGTGGTCGGCTCCGACTTAAACGGGCAGGCCCGTAGCCCAATAGCGCGGGCAACAACCCCCTACTTCCCTCGAGAGGATCATTCATGACGCGTCCCAATTGGTTCCAAGTTTCTGCCGAAGGTGCACGGGCGCTAGCCGAGCTCCACAAGTACGCCACAACCGGGACGAACCTGCCCGACCAACTGGTTCACCTGGTTTTTCTCAGAGTCTCTCAGCTGAACGGCTGTGCGCACTGCATCGATATTCACACGCGTGACCTTATCAAGGGCGGCATGACGGTCGACAAGCTCGTATTGGTACCGGTTTGGGAGGAGGCTTCCTGTTTGTTCTCGGAGCAGGAGCGTGCAGCTTTAGCATGGGCTGAAGAGGTCACGCTGGTCAGCGAAACGCATGCATCCGACGAAGCCTATTCCGCAGCCTTGGCTACCTTTGGGGAAAAGGATCTTGTCGAACTCACGATTGTGATCGCGACCATGAACGCCTTGAACCGCATGGGCATCAGCTTCCGAATGAAGCCGCTCGCCAAGGCTTGAGTGAAAGTGGAAGGCTGGCGCTGCTTCCTCGCCATGGCGGGCTCGCGTTCGTGACGTCCACCGTATGGCCTGATTGACGTTAGTGGCGCCCTTGGCATGCCAGGCGGACCAGCTCGCCCAGTCTTTCCGCTTGTTCAGGTTGCGGGCAGTTGGTGAAGCTGGCCAGTATCGCCGGCCCCTGGGGGGCACCAACCCACCAGGGCGACAGCGGTTGCACTGCCATTCCTTCTTGCAGCAGCTGTTCAGCCAAGCGTCGATCCGACGTTTCAGACGGCAGCCGTAACACCAGATGCATGCCACCAGGAGAGGGCTCAACCCGCACGCAGCCCTGCAAGCCTCTCTCTAGCGCAGCCATTGTTTGCGCGCGGCGCTCACTGTACAGCCGTCGCATCCGCTGGATGTGCCGGGCGAAATGTCCGTCATTCATGAACTGGGCGAGAATGGCTTGGGTCATCGCTGGCGTCGCGGCGGCGAAAAGCGCACGCCCGACTCGCTCGAATGTCGCGACCTGGTCTTGTGGTACTACGAGGTACGCCAGCCGGATACCCGGATACAGCACCTTGCTGAACGTGCCGGCGTAGAGCACACGTCCGTGCCGGTCCAGGCTGGCGAGGGCTGGCAGCGGACGACTGACATAGCGGTATTCGCCGTCGTAATCGTCCTCCACTATCCACGCACCACGCTGCGCAGCCCATTCGAGCAGGGCTTGCCGGCGTGGTAAGGACAGCGTCATGGACAACGGGCTTTGATGCGCGGGAGTCACCACAGCCAAGCGCGCATCCCGATAGCGCTCAATGGCCAAGTCCACGTCCAGGCCATGCCTGTCTACCGCCACGGGTAGAGGCTCAACGCCGAACTGTAGCAGGACCTGACGAGCCGGCGGATAGCCTGGGTTTTCCACCCAAGCCTGATCACCCCGCGCAAGCAGTGCTTGCAAAACGAACATCAGGCTGTGCCGCCAACCCGTCGTAATGAACACCTGATGCGCGACGCAATCGATGCCGCGCGCTACCTGCAGATAGGATGCTATCGCGCTGCGCAGCGCCGGTAGTCCGTGCGGCGCAGGGTAATCCATATCCAGGCTGCGCATGCTTCGCAGGTAACTCGCACCGAGGCGCGCCCAGATCTTGCGCGGAAAGGCATCCAACGCGGGCACGCCCAACTGAAAGGGCAACAGCTGCGGCGGGCGCCACAGCATGTCCGGGTCGCTCGCGATGGCGTTCACGTCGGCCGCGGGAGGTCCCGCGGGGGCCGTGCTGCGGCGCAGATCGGGATTCACAATGGTCCCCGCCTGCCCCCGCGTCAGCAAATAGCCTTCACCCACCAGTGTCGAATAGGCGAGCTCGACGGTGCCGCGGGCGACGCCGAGCTCCTTGGCCAATGCGCGAGCCGAAGGTATGCGGTCACCAGGCGCAAGCGACCCACTGGCAATGGCTGCTCGCACCCGGTCGTAGAGCTGCCGGTAGAGCGGCGCGCTATCTGCCGTATCGGCGACGGTGAGGGCATCTGAAAACGGATTGTTCATGGCCTAGCTGGAATGTCCGATCTTGGTTCAATGCAGTGTGGCAGCTCGGGCATAGCATGGCTTCATGACCCACACCAATCATCAGCACCTGCCTAACCTATTGGACTTGGCCGATTCGGCGCTACGTCCCCGCGACGGTCTGGCGGACCTGCGCCTGGCTCATCCCTTGCTCTGCCATCGCCATCCGCATTGGCAAACGCAGTGGACGCGATGGCGCGGATCGGCGCCTGCAGGGGCAAGGGTATCGTTTGATCGGCGCGTTCGACGGTGATCGCCTGGCCGCCGTTGCCGGCTATCGCTTTCAGGAAAACCTGTTGTTTGGCCGGTTCCTCAGCCTAGAGGATCTGATAACGGCTGACACCCACCAAGGTGCTGACTGGAGTTGCCGTCTCCTACTGGGACTTGAACGACTCGCCCGCGCCGAGGGCTACCTGTGCCTGGTCGTGGAGCGCCACGGTGGCCAGCCCGGCGCAGAAGATCGTTACCGACGCAGCGGACTCATCCCCTCATCGATTCGCTACAGCAAACTGCTAATTACTGACTGACAGGAGCCATCCAATGTCCCCTTCCAACACCCTATGCGTGCTTCGCCTGATTGCCAGCCCACGCGGCGCCGAGTCGGAGAGCTTGCGCCTGTCTCATCAGGTACTCGACGGCATTGCTCGCCAGTCAGGGGGGAGACCGCTTAGCGTGACGGACCTGGACTTGAATACGCTGGCCCACGTCGACGGCAGTTATGCGCGAGTACTTGCTGGCTCGGCAGATGTGGACCCGCCCCAGCCGGCGAGCAGCCTTCAGCGCTCCGACAATCTGATCCACCAATTGGATAGGGCCGATGTGCTGGTCATCGCAACGCCGATGCACAACTACGGCGTGCCTTCTGCCCTCAAGGCCTGGATCGATCACATCGTACGCATCCGGGTGACCTTCAACAGCACGCCGCAGGGCAAAGTCGGCCTGCTACGCGACCGCCCGGTTTATGGCGCGATCTCATCGGGCGGACTCATCACCGGGGATCGGGCGCGCCAACCCGACTTCCTGAGGCCGTATCTGAAAGCGGCGCTCGCGACGGTTGGGCTGAACCATCCACAGTTCTTTACGGTTGAGGGGACTGCTGGGGGAGACGTCGAGTTGGCAGGCGCACGTGCAAGGGCCGAGGAGCATGTAATGGAATTTTTCTCCGCACGGTCCTCGGGTCAAGCAAATTCAGACCCTCAGTCATTTAGTGTGATTGATGGGATACAAAGCCGATTTAGATGAGGAGTGGTTAGAGCCCGTAGGGCTCTTGCCGCTCGGCGTCGAACGTACCTCTACAAGCCATAATTGATCGCAGCGGCGAGCAGCATCTGTATGGAACGCAGGTGGGAGCTTTGGTTTGCCCACGACCATTAAACAAATCTGTCGCCTTTTGGGTCTTGTGCCCAGAGGTTTTTCAATGACGGACGACGTAGCCCGCAAAGCACGGCTACCTCTGGCCACTGAAGTTGTACATCCCATAACGGCTTGAAGACCCATCCATCCGGAACGTACCGACTCACCTTCCGCTTTACATACACTTTAAATAACGATAATAATTCTCAGCCGCTAGCGCATTTAATTATCAGAAATACTTAGACAGAGCGGCACTTCTCTGCCCACAACTCAGCCAAAGGTGACGGGCAGCGCTCCGTCGCTGCTGCCCTGCTGCGCCTGAGGCTCTCAATCAGGAGCTCACCTCCGCATGATCAGGACGACCCGCCGTATCGGCGTCACTGCCAGTCTGCTGGCCATCGCCATTGCCCAGGCCGCGCAGGCCAACGAGACCGAGGACAACCGTCAGCAGAAGCAGGACGGCCCGGTATCCCTTGCCCCGCTCGTCATCCAGGGGGATGTGCTTGGTAGTGCCAGTGACGAAGAGGTACGCACCTATGCCGGCAGCCGCAGCGTGGTCCAGGCTCACGAACTGAAGAAGGCCAGCGTGCGTGGCCTGGATGACGCGCTGGCGCGGGTCCCAGGGGTGAAGATCCTCGACGAGACCGGTACCGGGGTACTGCCGCAACTGTCCGTGCGCGGGCTTTCGGAAAGTCGCAGCGGCCGCGTCCAAGCGCTCGCCGATGGCATCCCGCTGGCCCTGGCGCCCTATGGCCAGACCAGCCTGTCGCTGTTTCCGCAGACCCTGGCGACGGTCGATCGCATCGACATCGTGCGTGGCGGCGCGTCCGTGCAGTACGGGCCGAACAACGTCGGCGGCGTGATCAACTTCATTAGCCGGCCAATTCCGGATAAGTGGGAAACCACCCTGCAGGAGCGTGTCACCTTCGCGCCCGGCGGGCGCCAGCTGTACGACAGCTACCTGGGCACCGGTGGGCGCCTGACCGACAACTTCGGCCTGCAGCTGGACGTCAACACCATCAGTGGCGAGTACGGTCGCGAGCATTCTGAGACCGATGTGCAGAACTACCGCCTGCGCGGCCAGTGGGATATCGATGACAGCCGCAGCCTGAGTTTCGGCGTGCAGCGCTACATCGCCGACATGGACCTGGCCGGCGCCCTCAGCGTGGCCGACTACAAGGACGACCCGCGGCAGTCGACCCGCAAGCTCGATCGTTTCGAAGGCGACAGCGACCGCGTCTGGGGCACCTATACCCAATACCTCGGCGCCATGGGCCCGTTCGACGACGTGGAATTCAGCTGGACCAACTTCGCCCAGCACAGCTATCGCAACTTTGTTGTCGGGCTGCCCTTCGCGCCGGATGCCACGCCGACCACCCTGCAGGATGCTCCCCGCGACTTCCGTGTCTGGGGCAGCGAGCCGCGCCTGAGCCTCGGCATCGACGGTGATGGCGTCAGCCAGACCTGGCTGCTTGGCGCCCGCCTGGTCAAGGAAAACGTCGATTTCGATGTCGACCGTCTGAACCTGAATACCGGCGCCACAAGCGTGGTGCGCGACTGGGTATTCGATACCAAGGGCCAGGCCGCCTATGTGAGCAACGAAATCAAGCTGCTCGACGACCGCCTGACCCTCACCCCCGGCGTGCGCTATGAGCACGCCAAGATGGAGTACGCCGACGGCGTCAGCGGCATCGAGCGCAAGACCGTGGCCGAAGAGTGGCTGCCCGGTCTGAGCATCGGCTACCAGGCCAGCGACGACTGGTTCGTCTACGCCAACGCGCAGCGCTCGCTGCGGGTGCCTCAGGTGTTCCAGATCGTCAGGGATGGCGTGGTCCAGGCGGAAATCTCGCGCAACTACGAGACCGGCGTGCGCTTCACCCCACAGGACAACCTGCGCATCGACTTCGGCCTGTACCGCATCGACTTCGATGACCAGATAGTGTTCGCCAACAGCCGCTTCCAGAATCTCGGCAGCACCCGCCACCAGGGGATCGAGACCGAGGTGTTCTGGACGCCGGCCGCGCTGCCAACCCTCGACCTGCACGCCGGCTACGCCTACCTCGATGCCGAGCTGCGCACCGGCGACTTCAAGGGCAACGAGGTGCCGTACAGCTCCAAGCACCAGTTCACCGTCGATGGTCGTTACCGCTTCGCCGAGTTCTGGACCTACAGCCTGGATGGCCTCTACGTCAGCAGCGCCTATACCGACGACGCCAACAGCGCCGAGGAGAATGCCAGCGCCTCAGTAGGCGAGCTGCCCGCCTACTGGATCTGGAACACCGCCATCGAGCGCGAGTTCAAGCTGCAGGACGACAGCGTGCTGACCGCCTCGGCCGGCATCAGCAACCTGTTCGACCGCCAGTACTACTTCCGCGGCATCGACACCAGTCCCGAGGGACGCCAGCCAGCACCGGGCCGTACCCTGACGCTGGGGGTGAACTACCGCTTCTGATCGCCTAGTCGTCCTGCCTCATCCCCTGGCGTCACGCCAGGGGCCTCATTTCACGCGCCCGGCTGCAACGTCGGTACCGTATTCGAAGCCATCAGCCTCACTCCGAACGCCACCAGCACGCCACCCTGTCAGCCGATCCAGCGCCCTAGTCAGTCCACGCCGGCGCAGCAGTCTGCCGAGCGGAATGGTTGCGGCGATCAGGATGGCGAACCCGCCCAGGGTCAGTAATACGTGAAGGCCTGAGAGGAACGAGTACGCCGCCACATCCGCACCGGGCGGAACGAACTGGGGCACAAAGGTGACGTAGAACACACCGGCCTCGGGGTATTCAGACGGACAGCTGTCGCGCGCCGATACCCTGGCGATCTGCCAACCAACGCCGATTCGAGAGCCACTTCGGGCTCAAGCGAAACAGGGACAGATTTATTTATTGGGCTGACTGTCCGCTTGTGGCCGATTGCTGCCGTCCGATGACCATCTGACCTATACCCCAACCAGACACCCCCAAACCCAGCCCCAACCTGCCCAGATAGGGTCGATTTTCCAATAATTTGGCATCTGTCTGGCTGCCTTTAAGATCTCAGCTATACACATTTCGCTGAGAGACGGCATGCACGGACAACGGATTGGTTACATACGGGTCAGTACGCTCGACCAGAACCCGGATCGGCAGCTTGAAGGCGTTCAGGTGGGCAAGGTGTTCATCGACAAGGCGTCCGGAAAGGACACGCAGCGACCGCAGCTTGAAGCGTTGCTCAACTACGTCCGCGAGGGTGACACCCTGGTGGTCCACAGCATGGATCGTCTGGCACGTAATCTCGATGACCTGCGGCGCATGGTGCAGCAGCTCACCGGGCGGGGAGTGCGGATCGAGTTTGTGAAAGAGTTGCTGGCCTTCACCGGCGAGGATTCGCCGATGGCCAACCTGCTGCTATCGGTCATGGGGGCGTTTGCCGAATTCGAGCGGGCGTTGATTCGTGAACGGCAGCGCGAGGGTATTTCCCTCGCGAAACAACGCGGTGTATACCGAGGGAGGAAAAAAGCGCTGTGCGACAACCGGATCGAAGAGCTACTGCGTCGTGTTGAAGCCCGCGAGCCGAAAGCCGCCCTGGCGCGCGAGTTCGGCATCAGCCGGGCCACCCTCTATGAGTATCTGCGGACTCCGGCGTAGGACCTGATCCCTGGTAGGGAAAAGCTTTCCCATCCAGAGGAAGAGCTTCAGATCCTGCAGTGCTCTGTCAGCAACTGTTGCGCTGAGGTGGGGTTGGGATTTGTCGCACATGTCGCCAGGGCATCACCGTTGTTGTGCTTAGCTCTGTGGGTGTGTCGCCGCTGTCGCCGCTGTCGCCATCACAGGGACGCTGCTGACGTGGTGGTTGGTATTTAATCGATAACCGAAAAAGTACTGGATATTTGTAACGCCTCAGTTTTACAACTACCACATCAATGGATTAATGAGTACGGATTGTGTTCTTGAAGCTCAACCAGAACCTAACTCTTTGGGCTTTAGATTCTGATCACAGCAATTCAATCCGCAGCTGCTCCCTTTAGGGCGGCGACAACGGCGACAGCGGCGACAAACCACGTGTTGGCCCAGCTACCAATGGTGACCGGATGGCGAAGAAGCGGCGACAGGCCCAGCCTGTCGCCGCTTCTTCGCCTATACCAATGCTCCACTTTACTATCGGGGTGACGCCAGCGGATTAATGCAGAGGGTGTTTCCGGTAGCAGTTAACATTCGATGTTCCACGAGTACTCTCAGTAATTGGTTGCGGTAGGCTGCGCTCTTACGGGCAAAACGAGGGCCCAGGCGCTGTAAGTCACGTCCGTAAAACTGCTGCCAATCCCTAGCGCAGAGCCATTCGAAAAGCTTTTGCGCTTCGATTAGATGCGTATCGATCTTGATCGGGTGGAGCACACGCAACGCCTCTTCCAGATACCACCTCATGAGCATGGCTGCACGTTCGACTAGGGGGCGAGTGATGGAGGAGGAGCCCTCAGTAATCGCGAAGACCCCAGCGATTCGGAGCACGTTTTCCGCGGCTTTGGCAGCGGTGGGCTTGATCTCTAGTAGATCACCACCACGGCCCAATGACACCTCGACTTCATCATGCATCTTGATCCAAGCCGATAGCGCCTCCCGCTCCAGGTGCAAGGGCGGTGGAGCCAAATCGCCCGTAGCATTTAATGGGCAAGCAAGCGTCAGCAGATCATTCATGCGCTGCCAATAGCATATTAGCCGAGGGTCTTTCGTCGGGTCAGCGTCGCGGTACAGCCGGTGTCCTGATAGCGACTCCGGCCAGGCGACCAGAAAACGAGCCAAAAAACCTTGCCCCAGCAAGACCCGACTGGTCAGTACTTCCTGAGCGACGGCTGGCTGGATCAACAGATGGGCACTCAGCCGGCAGCCGCTGCGGGACGCATTTTCTCCCTCTTTGGCGCGGGTGCGGGTGATGGGTTCGCCATCCCACATCCTGGAGAGTCCGGACACGGTTTTGAGCATGTTCTCGGGCCTGAATGAGTGCCCACCCAGAAACTGGCCACCCTCATCGCTGAAAAATCCTTGTGACGGGTGGCCATGCAAAAAGCTTTTATGCAGACCCTCAAGGGTGGGCTCCACACACAGGATAAACGGGGAAGGAGGGTTTTTGGGCTCCTTCAGTTTTGCCAGTTCTGCCAATAGTGTGTCGGGTTCTCCTCGCCTGCCGAGAACAGCTGCTCGGCAACGCTGAAAAACGTCGGTGGCGTCGCGATGCTCCTTCACTGTCCGTGCAAACTCTGAGACCAGCCGGTTTTGGTGAGAGTGATGAGCGCTTAGGGCGATCCGGTCTGCACTGCTTTTTCGGTCTCCCGACTCGCCTACCGACAGGCAGAAAATACTCAGTGGGATCTCTTGCCCACCACGTACCACGTTTGCGTGGGGTTGAGCTGCCATAGCAGCGGCTGCTAGGACGGACTGTGCCGCCAGGGCATCAGGTACCTGTACGGCCGAGATGATGGCGTTAGCGGCGCCCCCCAGAACCTCGCCTAGAGCGTCTACTGGGTATGGGGCGCAGGCTTCCAAGCGTGGCAGTAAGGGCCGCGGCATATCGAAGCTGACTTTTTGAGGCATGTGGGTTCCTCCATGCGTAGCGTGCTAAGCATGTGAACTTTTTAGGTTAAGGAAAATGTGGCCGGTACCGCCGCAGCTAGAACTGCGGCGATAAACTGAGCTATTTTAGAAGCAGCATTCCTCGCACTAACTGCTCCGAAGTCCACAACAAGTGCTGCCCCGCCCGGAAAGGCTGTGGAAAGCGGCGGACTGCTTTGCGCCTCCGCAACAGGGTGCTCTCGCTGCAGCGCAAAATCTCGCCCGCTTCTCTAGTAAACAAATGGTTTCGGCATAGCTGTGGTTCTCCCATGGGTTAGGTGAAACCACGATGACGTTTTTTATCAGCGATTTGTGCTCTAAACTGACAACATTCTGGTAAGCAAAAAAATGCCAGTGGCGAGTTGTCGTCACGCTGTCGCTCAGGTTGGATAGGGGCAAGCGCAGATGGCGGTCGCTCAGGAACTTGACCCGTTTGCAGAGGGCAGCAGGACGCGAAGTGACTCGCATCAAAAGAGGCGTCTACTTCCCCATCAGCCGTGCGGACAGCAGGTCCGTACATCACACCTGCGATTGAGCCGTCGCGAATACGCTCTACAGCTCGTCAATCAAACGCAGCGGTACCCACTCCCTGGGCTTGACGGGATACCGAAGCGATCAAGGTTCGTCAGCTCAATTTGGGTAGGACTGAACAGCCGCCTGCGGGTATGCCAATAGCTTCGCCCCGAAGGCGGTGCTTCCATGGATATATGCTGCTTTCGTTCGAGCCGAGCCCTTGCGGCGAATGCAGACCATAGGCCTGTTCAAACCTAAACCGGACGTTTTTTGTTCGACATTTGCGGCGGGGGCTTGGGGCAAAAATGGGGCAATCGCAGCGCCATTCCATGCCATCCAATGCTAAATGCAGGCCGCACGCTAGCTACACAATATGCACTGAAGCCCGCTATCTACGCGGCTTAGGGCCGATTTATCAAGAGTCACCGCCCATCATGGGCGTATGGGCGGAGAGGTCGGCGTTGGGTTTGGTCATCGGTTGCGGCGCGGCTCGTTGTAGGGCGAGGGAACCCGGATCATGCGTCCCAGTGGTGGCGTTATGTTGCCACTTGGTTGGGAAGAGGGATTCCCGCGGAAAGCCGGCAAGGTTACCACGGGCTGAATTGCGCGGCAGGGAATGGACCGGCAAGCGTCTTGATCGACATCCACCAAGGCATGTCATCTGTCGGGCCGCGCGACGAAAGCGTTGACAGGTCGGTCGCCGCTGCCGATAACTCTGCCCCGTCGATCGGTTGTCGGTGCGCCGCGTGCGCGACCTCTGTTGTACCTTTCGATGCCATCCGATCTTGCGACTGTTCAGGCCCTCGATGCCTGTTGCGGTAGCTTGCCTGATCGTCGTTTCTGCCTCGCATCGTTCGCGTTCCGGCAACCGCTGGCGAACAGCGAGTGCTTGCATGCATGACCTCCTCGCGTCAGTTCCCTGCAGTAACTCTGGCAACTCTCCACCAAGTCCAAAGTGAGCAGCAGACATGTCCCGACTACTCGGACTCGATGCCCTGCGCGGCGTTGCGGCATTGTGCGTCGCCTATTCCCATCTGATTGCAAAAATGAAGCGTGACGGCCATTTCGACGAGATGACCGGCCTGCTGTTTCTTCTCAGCAAGGCGGTGCTGGATGTCGGCAAGACCAGCGTGCTGGTGTTGTTCGCACTGAGCGGCTATTTCGTCGTGGCAGCGCTGTACAAGAGTCGTGGCCGGTACGAGCGGCCTATCGCAGCATTCGTCTACCAGCGTTTCTTCAGGCTGTTTCCGTTGTACTGGTTGTCGCTGTTTCTCGGCGTCATGTTCCCCTGGGACGATCCAGCCAAGGTGTTCAGCCCGGCGGTGATCGCCATCAATGCGACGATGCTGCAAGGCTTCGTGCTCGTCGAGAATGTGATTGGCCTGTACTGGACGCTGCAGATCGAGCTCACCTTCTACGTTCTCTGCATCCTGCTCTTCGCGCTGCGCCTCGGTGGTTCGGCAAAACGGGATCTGCTGTTTCTGCTCGTGCAGTATCTGTTCACGCTGTCACTGGCCTTTCTGCGCTACAAGCTGGAGATCAAACTGCCGGTGGCCCTGCCGCTGATGCTGAGCGTATGTTTTCTCGGCGCACTGTGGAAGGCGACGGACAACGGTCGGGCAACCGATACCGGGCACTACGCGCGTATCGCGGTCGGACTGTTCTATCTGTTCCTGCTGCCGATCTGCGTGCTCGCTTATTCGCGCGATACGGGTTTCGGTGAATCCTGGTACCGCTACTTCGTCAGCTACGGCGTGGGCGTTGCGCTCTTTCTTGGCGCCACGCGCATCAGTGGCAACCGGCTGCGCTGGCTGGCGCCGCTCGGCGGCGTCGGATACATCATCTTTCTCTCGCATCCATCGGTGTTCGCCATCGTCGAACTGTTGGGCTTCGGCGCTGGCGATCTGGCGGTTCCGGGCCCGCTTTATATCGCGGCGATGCTGATTCTGCTGACGTTGTTCGGGTTCTTCGTCAAGCGAACCCTCGCCGATCCCATTCAGCGTTATGGCGACGCGGTTGTGGGTCGCCGCGGACGACGGAGGGGTGAGGGCATCGTTTTGCCGGTTCGCCAGGACGCCTGAACCGGATGAGGTACCACCCGGCCAGTCGTGGTCGAGGCGGGCTGGACTCCACGATCTGCTGGTGTAGGGTATTGGCCACTTTCAGGATTGCGCGAGGCGCTGATGAATCTCACTGAACTGGCTGCGCGTCTGGGCGAGGAGCTGCAGCGCCTCGGCGCCCAGGTCACCACGGCGGAGTCCTGCACCGGTGGCGGTATCGCCGAGGCCATCACCCGTATCGCCGGCAGCTCGGCCTGGTTCGAGGCAGGCTACATCACCTATTCCAATGCGCAGAAGACCCGCCAGCTTGGTGTGCCCGCGGAGTTGTTCGAGCAGGTCGGTGCCGTCAGTACCGAGGTCGTCCAGGCCATGGTGCATGGGGCCCGGCAGAACAGTGGCGCGCGCTTTGCGGTGGCGGTCAGCGGCGTTGCCGGACCGAGCGGCGGTACGGCCGAGAAGCCGGTGGGCACCGTCTGGATCGCCTGGGCTGATGGCAACCAGGTACATGCACAGCGGCATCT
>SWCC01006650.1_pt1 | contig 12426 bp, 7 predicted proteins | sample 4692971 | NCBI WGS metagenome assembly SWCC01 (sample SAMN10267277, study PRJNA491770) | bioreactor metagenome | isolation source: DHS bioreactor inoculated with subseafloor sediment | place: Japan: off Shimokita Peninsula | collected 2006-08 | reverse complement strand
ATATCGAGCATCAGTATTACCTGAATCTGTTCAGGGCCGAACACCGTTTTTTTAAAAAAGCTTATTTTTTAATTGAAAGTCTGAAACTTTATTTTTTCCAGCGATTCAGGCTCAAACATGCGAAACTTATGCTGGTAGTGTCACGCAGCGACGCCGATTACCTGAGGTCAAAATTTCCTGATCCGGGGATTGTACACTATCTGCCCAGCTTTCATGCTAACGAGGAAGTGGATATTAGACCCGGAAGTGGAAGTTTCGTACTTTATCATGGAAATATCGAAGTGCCCGAAAACGAAATGGCTGCCGGGTTTTTGATCAAGAAGGTATTTGCCAATACAGATTATCCATTGGTAATTGCAGGCATGAATCCTCCGCCAAGGATTATTGAAATGGCAAATGCGCATCCCAACATCCGAATTGTGGCCAATCCTGACGATGACATGCTTTTTTCGCTTATTCGCGATGCTCAGGTAAATATTCTGGTTACTTTTCAGGCAACAGGATTGAAGTTAAAGCTGCTGAATACCCTTTACAATGGACGGCATTGTCTGGTAAACTCACCCATGCTTGCAGGTACAGGACTGGAATCTTTGTGTATTGTTGCCGACAATGAACAAGAGATCGGCAATAAGGTTGGAACATTGTTGAATACCCCTCTGGATGCAAAAATCAGCCATCAAAGAGCGGCGTTGCTTGAGGCGCATTTTTCAAATACTGCCAATGCCGGAAAACTGATCAGCCTGATTTTCGGTGGTTAATACGCGTCCGCCTTCACACTTCACTATTCGCGAAGGAAATTTTTCGATAAGTGCATAATTATGGGTAGCCATAAGTACGGTCCGGCCCGATGCACTGATGTTGAATAGCAACGACATGATGCCCTCTGAAGTTTCGGGATCAAGATTTCCGGTAGGTTCATCGGCCAGAATCAACTCCGGATCGTTTAATAATGCCCTGGCAATAGAAACCCGCTGCTGTTCGCCCCCGGACAACTGGTGAGGCATCTTAAATCCTTTGGTTCCCAAACCAACTTTTTCAAGAACATCACGAATGCGTTCATTGATTGCCGTTTTATCTTCCCATCCGGTTGCTTTAAGCACAAAAAGCAGGTTATTGTGTACACTGCGGTCACTTAAGAGTTGAAAATCCTGGAAGACAATGCCCAGCTTACGTCTGAGATAAGGAATGTCCCGCCTGCGGATGGTTTTAATATTGTACCCCACTATTTCCGCTTCTCCTTCAATTACAGGCAATTCAGCATATAAAGTCTTTAGCAGGCTGCTTTTGCCGGTGCCGGTCTTGCCAATTAAATAAACGAATTCACCTTTATTTATCTGAAGGTTAACCGAAGAAAGTATAAGTATATTGCGCTGATATACATTCAGTTCGTTTAAATATAAGGTTCTTACGTTTTCCATAGTCTCTTTGAGTATTTGAAGTTGTAAAGATAGTAAAGTAAGCAATAACCTACGTTCTTCTTCCCTTTAAAGGTAAATTTCGGAGGTGGAAACCCATGGTTATTTATACTTTGAGCCTGATTATATAAACCGACTTATGAGTTCAATGATTTTGTTGCGGTTAAGTGGTTTGCTTATATATTCATCGCATCCGGCAGCCAGTGCTTTATCTCTGTCTTCAGCAAAAGCGAAGGCAGTAACTGCTATTATGGGCAGATCAGGTCTGAATGATTTAATGATACGGGTGGCTTCATACCCGTCCATTACCGGCATTTTAATATCCATCATTACGAGGCTGATTTTGGGATTGGACTGGCAAAAGTCTACCGCCTCTTTACCATTACGGGCATGAATAAATTTTAAATTCTTGCCGGCCAGCAACTTGGTTAAAAAGATAAAGCTTACCTCATCGTCTTCTGCTACAAGTATTAAAGCATCGTGCTCGCTGGATAGTTTTACAAAAGCACTGTTATTGGTTGGCAATATATTGTTATCGCCTGGCTTAACATCAATGACAAAGTCAAAACGTGTACCCTCTCCTGGTTTTGATTTCAGACGAATTGTGCCGCCCAACATTTCAGTAAATGCTTTGGTAATGGATAATCCGAGGCCTGACCCTTCGTAAGCCCTTGAATAGCTGGTATCGGCCTGAACAAATCGGTTAAAAACAACGTCTTGTCGTTCATAAGGTATACCACGTCCCGTATCCTCAACAAATCCTGACAATTGTCCATTTTCAACAGAACATCCAAAAGCAACGTATCCCTTATCGGTGAATTTGATTGCATTTCTGATCAGGTTGTTGTAAATGGATTCTACTTTCGACATGTCAGTGCGAATGATCGCATCCGCCTCATTACATTCATTTTTAAGTATGAGTTCTAAATTGTCATTATTGGCTTCAGCAGTAAAGAATAAAAGTAGCCGTTTAAGTAAATTATTAATATTAAATTGTGAAATAGTAAGCAACATCTGCCCAGATTCAATCTTTGAAATATCTATTATATCATTTATGGTAGACAGCAGCCGGTTGCCACTTGTTCGGACAATAGCCATATATTCTTCGCGTTCATCACTGGTAAGGTCAGAGTCCTGAAGCAAATCCATAAACCCCAGAACGCCATTCATGGGAGTTCTGATCTCATGACTCATATTGGCCAGAAAGGCTGATTTTAACCGGTCACTTTCTTCAGCCTTCTGCTGAGATTCAATTAAATCAGACATAATTTTGCGACGCAGGGTAATGTCTTCCTGCACAAATACATAATTGGCAATTTCTCCGTTACTATTGCGAACTGCTGAAACAGCCACATTTTTCCAGTATTTTTCTCCGTTCTTTTTTTTCGCTTCCAATTCTCCTTTCCATTCTTCTCCCTTTTTGAGCGTAGCCTGAATTTCACTGAATAATGGTTCTGAGGCCGGGCTGAGTAATAATGGGGTGTGTCCTATAATATCTTCCTCACTAAAGCCACTCATCTCACATATATAAGGATTTACATAGGTAGTAATGGTTGATGCATCGGCAATAAGAATGCCTACCGGACTTTGATTGATGGACCTAAGCAGCAAATTCACCTGATCTTCGGCTTGTTTCCTTTCTGTAACATCCTGAACAATGGAATGCAGCATTGTTTTGTCGTCGGTAATAATTTTACTACTGAACACTTCCGCATCAAACACGGTACCATCACGTTTTCTGTGTTTGAATTCAAGAGTTGACTCCGCAGAGGATTCTACTTTGTGCAACGACTTTCGAATTTCATCCTCAGGCAAAGTATTGATTACTGATAAATCCATACCACGAAATTCCTCCCTTGACCAACCATAAAACTTACTGGCAGCCAGATTGGCCTCTTCAATCTTTGCGGTTTCAGGATTTATGATGAACTTTTTGGCAGAATGATTCTCAAACAACAATCTGAATTTCTGTTCACTCTGCATGAGTGCTAGTTCCGCCGTAAGCCGTTGAGATACATTGGTAATAAGCACATGTCGGGCGGGTTGTTTGTTATAGGTAATTTGATGAGATGAAATTTCTACAAAAATGATTTCTCCATTTTTCAACTTATGCTTCCAGATTTCGCCCATATGCAGTGCATTGCTGGCTTCACTCTTCATCTTTTGTATAAAATAGGGTATCTCATCTTCGGGCCTGAGTGCTTTTACATCCATTTGCAGAAACTCCTGGTAGTTGTAACCATACATTTTCACCATAGCATCATTCACCTCAAGAATCTGATAATTATCTACATTATAGATAAGCATAGGCTGAGGGTTGCTGTTAAACATACGGCGATAATTTATTTCACTTTGTTCTAAAAATGCCTGACGCTGACGATCTGCTGACTGATCACGGAATACAAGTACCACACCGCTTATTTCATTGCGCTCATCCATAATAGGCGCTCCACTGTCAAGTATAGGTATTTCACTCCCGTCGCGCCGAATAAGCACTGTGTGATTCCCCAGTTCAATAACGGTGCCATGTTCAAGCACTTTCTTAACCGGACTTTCTATTTTGTTCCGGGTGGATTCATTGATGATGTTAAATACTGTGGCCAATGGCTTACCTATGGCTTCCGCTTCTTTCCAACCCGTGACTTTTTCAGCAACAGGATTCAGATTTTCAATATTCCCTTTTTTATCAGTAATAATTACAGCATCGCCAATGCTATAAATAGTCGTTTTGAATTTTGCCTGTTCGGCTCCATGGCTTTTGTAAAATCTATTGCTTCTCCATATATCATAATAAAGGATTAAGAGTGCAGTAAGTATAACTCCCAGTAAAAAAATGGGTATAACAAGATTCATTTTATGATAATACCATTGCAACACCTCGGCCTCATCAGCGAATGAAAGCACAAACCAGGAAGTGTGCTCAATGCGTGCTGCATATCCCACAACTTTTTGCCCCCGGTAATCCAATCCCTGTATGCTCCCCTCCCCTTCTATTGCATCAAGCAAAGCATTAAAGGAAGCGGTATCTAGAACGAAAATATTTTCATTTGAATTTTCTACATCTTTCAGGTTACTCAATACACCAATGGTATTCTTATTTTTACGTAATAACACAATTTGTGTCGAGTTATTCATATAGGTTTGTTCCACCCAGGGATATAAATCAACTTCAGGATCAATACGCATCACCATATAGGCAGGGACAGGATAATCCATGATTTCTACATCGAGCGAAGCGATAAAATCAATATAAGCTCTTCCATCCTCAGTATAAAAAACATCAGTTGTTGAAGCCCGGCCGGGCAGGGATTGATGCAATATGTTATTTTCAATGGAATCCAATGAAGCCGCCATTCTACTGGATGAATAGAGAATATTGCCAAAGCTGTCTGTAAGAAAAATAATGCTGTAATCATGCTCAGCAGCTATCCCTTTCAGGTAATTGGAAATGGTGCCATTAAACTTTTCTTCTGAAGGTCTGGAAAGCGCAATTTCATTATAAACAAACGAGGTATTCATCCCTATTTCCCAGGCATCGTTTAATTCATCATTGAACCAATCGTTGATTTGTTGTGATTTTAATAAAGTTATGTTTTTAAGTTCTTGTATATTTTGATGAATTATATCTCTCTTTTCAGCTTTAAAAAATAAAGCAAGAGCTAAAGAAAGCAGTAACATCAGTACTACAAAAATACTGTAGTAAAAAGATTTATTCACGTAAAATGACGTTTTCACCCTCATAGCTTCACTGAAAAGGTTTTTATTATTACATCTATAAACTTATTAATGTTACAATCTTGGTTCAGGTTCTTACATTTTTAAAAATTTATGCCGGCATTCACCCTCCTCTGTTATGATTTCCAACATATACAGACCTGAATTCAGATGGTGGGGCAGCCAAAATTCATCAGGATTGAGCACTGATTCCATTTCCCAAATCAGGCTGCCCTGTATGTTGAAAAGCCTTAGTCCTTTTATTTTCTGCCCGGGCAATGATGATTGAATATGCAGTTCACCATTTGTGGGATTAGGAAACAACTTAAAATTATTTTTAGCCAGTGTTTCAGACAGGGCATTCACCTGGGAAATGTCAAACCAGTTCAGATTGTATTCCCCTGCAAGTGAATATAACCGAAGAATTTGATTCCCGGCAGGCAAAACAACAGATAGAGGCTGGTTTGACCATGACTGCCATCCACCAGTTGCTGAAATATTGATATTCCCAACAGTAGTAAAATCATTTTCATACACCAGCCTTATACTTATCCTTCCATTCGAATACATTGAGGCTACCCTGAAATCAAAATTATAAGTCCCGGCCTGTGCAATGAAAACATTATAATCAACATAATCTCCGTTATTAGCAAAAGCTAAGTTGAAACCACCGCCAATATCCAGGCAATTTTCAAGCTGGAATCCTACATTCAGATCATAATCTTCCGCTTCTATTAATCCGGGAATCCATTTGCGGGAAGGTACCTTTAGTGTCACCGGCATACCGGAAAAATGCTCAAGCAAGCTGGAATCGCTGGCAATATTGTTACCGGAATAGGAAAGACTCAATTCGCGTGCCGAAAACATTATGGGTTGGGTGAGCACTAATTTAAGTTTCATTTGATTGTCAGTATCAACGCTGACTTCCTGGATAATCCGGCCTTTCCCATCCACAACCAGGGCAAAATCGGCAGGAATGGCATTCATCACGGTTACTGGTTTGTTGAGAGTTAATAGTATATATTCTCCTGAAACTGAAGTTTCTGATGAAAGGGCATGAAATGGCACCTCTGAAATGCTCATTGAATCATTCAGAGTAAAGAAACTCATATTTGAACCTCCCCTTTCAAAAGTCAGTCGCAATCTATTGCGTCCGGCGGGCACAATTACCTGACTAATGGCAGTATTGTGCCAGTTTTGCCATCCTCCCGTGGAAGGTAATATATGTGATGGGCTTATATCCGTACCATTTATCGAAAAACGCACCCGTCCTGCTGTCGCATTGTATGAAGCTGAGCGAAGATTTATTGTCCAGGCCGCAGACGAAACGGTGTGAATGGTATACTCAAGCCATTCTCCATCTTCAGTCCACCCTACATAATATCCGTTACTGCCAGGATCAGTATCCTGAGAAGTACCAATATCTACCCCATCGTTGCGGTAGGACCAGCCGGAATTCCAGATACCGAAATCACCGGTTTCCAAATGATAATCCGCACTATCTTTATCATAGTAAGCCGCAGAACTTCGGCCTGAATCATAATCCGGAGCGGCAATGGACTGCCCGGCCACATGGCACTTAAATGGTTTCGTAGTATCGGTAAATGGCTGTCTGATCATGGCATCAATCACGTCATACTGAACCGTGCAATTTTCTATCCGGTGTAGGTTGGCCCATTCCATTACTGCATCAAATGCCTGATCGGCGGTAAAAACAGGAGAGCCATTTTTCCAGTAATTCATCAGATTGTTATAGGCCGTACTTTCGTGCACCCGGAGTACATTATTGATACCCGCCTTTTTTACCGGCCACCACGACCAGCCAATTTTATTTTCTTCACACAAGGCAATAAGGTCTGTAAACCAAGAATTGGAATTTTCACCCGACTCTCCCAGCCATATAGGAACATTATAATTGTTACGCATGGCCACAATCCAGGCCAGAGATTGTTGCGTATTGTAAGTCCAGTATTTATGAAAGCTGTATACCATATTTTCATCCCAGGGCGGGGTGAGACCGGTATAATCATTGCCAAACCAGTTGCCCTCAACAATGATGATGTGATTGGTATCCACTGTTCTTATGGCATTGGTAATATCTGTATAAAGCTGTCTGAGCAGGGTTCCACCCGGCAACTCCCAGTTGGGTTCGTTGAGGATGTCATAACCGCCTATCCAGGTTTCACCGGCGTACCGTTGGGCGAGTTGCGCCCACAAAGCTACTGTTTTTCGCCTGTTTTCGGCACTTTCCCACAACGATGGTTTGGAAGGGTCGTAATCAGAAATATTGGATTCATGACCCTGTCCTCCGGGTGCTCCATGCAAATCGAGTATAAGATATAGTTGATTGTCACCACACCAGGCCAGCAGGCTGTCAAGTCTTACAAAGCCCTCTTCAAGCCAGGTATCCTGTCCTGCAACAGGTTCATCTTCAATAGGCAGGGTTAGCCATTTATAGTGCATGGCTACCCTTACACTGTTAAATCCCCAGGCTTTCAGAGAATCTGCATCCCGGCGGGTGAAATGATTGTCGAGCCAGGCATCATAAAAAACAGCCGTCCGATCTTCGCCTATGGTTTCAATGAGTTTCTCACGGTATTGGTACATTGCACCTGCAACTTCCACAGATTTCATCATATAGCCCTCCTGCAACAGCCAGTTACCCGTTCCAATTCCACGAAGAATAACTTCATTGCCTGCACCGTCATAGATGAACTTTCCGGAAGTATGCAGGAAGCCCTGCGCCCCGGCCAAAAATGGCCATAAAAGACTCATTAAAAGAATATGCAGGGTTTTATTCATAGAAAAATGAAACGGTTTAGCACCATATAACTGTAGATTTAAAAAATTACCCAATCAACTCTCCATAAAGAAAAGACATCCATATAAATATAAAACTGCCAAAGCGTTAAAAATAGTAATTAACAGAACATGGACAATATATTTTATCAGTCTTTTATATAAAACATGTACATTGTAAATATGTTTGGAGTCTAAAATAAATAATCTATTAAATCTTTACACATATCCAGACCCTGCGTTGGCTTGCATCGCAACTTATTGTTTTTTAACCTGAATATTTAAAAATCAGCGCGTAAGTTTTGGCTAGATATTATTACAATTCTCGCTTATAAATTATTCGCAGTAGGCAGCTTGCCCGCTTTTGCCCTTAAGTCAAAAGCGATTCCCTGGTCACAGCCTGACGCTCGAGTGGCCAATCTTTAAATAATTTACACCAATCCGGCAAATCCCATAAAGGCCAGGGAGAGCAAACCGGCCACGACCAGGGCTATTGGCACCCCGCGCATGCCTTTGGGTACACCCATAAGTTCGAGATGTTCACGAATGCCGGCAAAAATAGCCAGTGCCAGGGTAAATCCCACGGAAGTGGCCACTGCGTAGACCACGCTTTGCACCAGGTTAAAATCTTTTTGAATGACCAGAATGGCCACGCCCAGCACTGCACAATTGGTAGTGATGAGTGGCAGGAAGATACCCAGGGCCTGATACAAAGCAGGACTTACTTTTTTCAGAATAATTTCAACCATTTGCACCAATGCGGCAATAACCAAAATGTAACTTATGGTCTGAAGAAAGCCCAGGCCAAATGGCACCAGAATAAATTGATAAATAAGGTAAGTAACTATGGTTGCCAGCGTCATCACAAAAATTACGGCTCCACCCATACCAACCGATGTAGACAGTTTGCCTGAAACTCCTAAAAAAGGACAAATGCCAAGAAACTGCGCAAAAACGATGTTATTGACAAATATGGCCGAGATGATGATAATAATGTATTCCATATCAGTTGTTTTTCCGGTTAAACTTTACGCAATTTATTGATGAGGGCAATCAGGTATCCCAAAGCTATAAATGCTCCTGGTGCAAGTACAAAGAGTAGTATGGCATCCCCCTGTATAAACTTCATACCGAAGAAAGCGCCGCTGCCAAGTATTTCCCTGATGCTACCCAGCAGGGTAAGGGCAAAGGCAAAGCCCAGGCCCATGCCCAGGCCATCGAGAATGGAACTAAAAACGGTATTTTTAGATGCAAAAGCTTCAGCCCTGCCCAAAACAATACAATTGACCACAATAAGGGGGATAAAAATACCAAGTTGTTCATGCAATGCAGGTGCGAAGCCAGCCATTACCAGATCAACTACGGTTACAAAAGAAGCAATAATAACAATAAATGCAGGAATACGCACTTTATCGGGAATTACATTTTTGACCAGCGAAATAACTACATTCGACATTACCAGAACAAAGGTAGTGGCCAGTCCCATACCCATGCCGTTAATGGCTGAGGTGGTCACCCCCAGGGTTGGACACATGCCAAGCAACAAAACAAAAACCGGGTTATTGCGCAACAATCCGCGAGAAAAATATTCCAAACGATTCATTGTTTATCTCCTTTCGCTTTTAAAGTTTCATAGGCTCTGTTAACCCCATCAACAAATGCGCGCGAGCTGATGGTAGCTGCTGTGATGGCATCCACTGCGCCTCCATCTTTTTTCACAGCAAGTGGGAAGCTTTCCGCTTTCATTCTCTCAAACTGAACCGGAAAATTGGATTTCTCCACGTCCATCTTATCCCCCAGCCCAGGAGTTTCCATGTGTTTCAATACGGCGGTATTGTATATACTCAGGTCGGGTAAAAATCCAATCATCAGTTGAATTCTCCCCCCGAAACCGTTATCAGAATATGTTTCCACGGTATATCCCACTAAAGTATCTGCATTAAATGCTTTATAAACCACCACCGGATCTTTGCCGGTGGGAGGCAGTACAGCTTCTTCTTCAAGCTGCCCGAAAACCGGCAGCACCTTTTTTATCGCCTTTTCTTTTTTGGCCTGCCGTGCTGCCTCAATAGGCTGTTTGGTAACATTATAAACGGCAGCCAATGAAAGAGATGCCACCAGTGTTATAACCAGCAACACCACAACCATATTTCTGAATGAAGATTCCAGTTTAGCCATGGGCCATCCTTTCTCCAAAACGTTTGGGTTTAAATGCCATATTTATAAGCGGCGTAAAAGCATTCATAATCAGGATGGCAAAGGAAACTCCTTCTGGATACACTCCCCATACCCTGATAAGTATGGTAAGCAAGCCGGCACCTGTACCAAAGATCAACTGCCCCTTCGCAGTGATGGGCGAAGTTACCATATCCGTTGCCATATAAAAGACCCCCAGTATCATTCCTCCTGCCAGCAGATGCATCAGCGGATCAATAAACCGGGTAGGGTCAACAAGCCATAGGATGCCTGAAAAAATTACTGCTGAGCCTAAATAAGAAACGGGAATATGCCAGGTGATGATTTTGCGATAAAACATATAGGCAGCCCCTAGTAGTAACGTAAAGGCCGATATTTCACCCAATGAACCACCCTGAGCACCCAGAAAGTCGTTGACATAACCGGGAAAACCAGGATTGTGCATAATCTCCTGCACAGATTCACCTTTCATTAAGCCTTCTTTAAAAAAGCCCAGCGTTGTAGGTCCCGAAAGGGCATCGGTAAGCGGGGCCTCAAACAAAGCTTGTGGTTTTGGCCAGGTAGTCATTTGTACCGGAAAGGAGATAAGTAAAAATACCCGACCCACCAATGCCGGATTGAAAGGGTTTTTACCCAATCCGCCAAATGACATTTTTGCTATACCAATAGCGGCCAGGGCCCCGATTATCAAAATCCAGGCGGGCAGGTTGGCCGGAACATTAAAAGCGAGTAATACCCCGGTAACCAGGGCACTACCATCGTTAATGGTAACCTGGCCCTTAATCAGGTACTTCTGAATAAACCATTCAAAAAAGAGACAGGCTAAAATAGATATCAAAAATACCCTGGCTGCATCCAGACCGAAAAAATAGACAGATACCAGTATGGCGGGGATCATGGCAATAACCACACCATACATGATTGATTTTACATTTTGTGAGCTGTGAACGTGGGGTGAACCCGAAACGGTTAGTAGTTGCATATTATTTCTTCCCCCTGTTTCTAATCATAATACCGGTTTTATTTTTCCCAAGCCGGATGTAATCAAGTAAAGGCCGGCCCGCAGGGCAGGTATATTGGCATGAACCACATTCTATACAATCCATAATGCGCTCCTTTTCTGCTTTTTCAAACAAAAAATTTTCAGACAACTGAGCGAGCAATATGGGTTCAAGTCCCATTGGACAGACAGTTACACAGCGTCCACAGCGAATGCAATTTAAAGGAGCCGCACGTTTGCTTTCTATGCCGGGCATCAACAATATCCCCGATGTACCTTTAACAACAGGTACATCAAGAGAACTCAGGGCTTTTCCCATCATGGGGCCGCCACTGATTACTTTCCCGGTATCTTCAGGCAGACCACCTGCATATTCAATGAGATTGCCAACCGGGGTACCGATGCGAACCCTTAGATTACTGGGACGATCAAGCTTCTTCCCCGTTACGGTCACTACCCGGTCAATCAATGGCTTATTCTTTTGTACAGCCTCATAAACCGCCAGTGCTGTACCCACATTTTGCACCACACAACCCACTTCGAGAGGAAGTTTTCCCGAAGGAGTCTCACGTCCTGTAACAGCTTTGATCAGTTGCTTTTCACCCCCTTGTGGGTATTTAACCTTCAATGGAACAACTTCTATTTCAGGGAAAGGGATACAAAGCTGCTGCAAATGATGTATGGCATCAGGCTTGTTGTTTTCAATACCAATAAAGGCTTTTTCAACCGCAAGGGCACGCATCAGCAAGCGAATACCTGTTATTACCTCTTCACCCTGTTCCAGCATAACCCGGTGGTCAGCGGTAAGATAAGGCTCACATTCCACTCCGTTAATCAGCAGGTATTCGGCTTTTTTACCTTCAGGTAAGCGCAGTTTAACATGTGAAGGGAAGGTAGCACCTCCCAATCCCACTACACCCATGTCATAAATTTTGCGGATGATTTCTTCGGAAGAGGCTGTGATCTCACTCTTTAAATCAGGTGAGCGGTCAATGCTTTCCTCCCATTCGTCTCCTTCTACATCAATCAGTACAGCGGGACGGCGGTACCCCGATGAATCCATGACATCATCAATTCGAGTTACTTTTCCGGAAACGGACGAATGCACATTGGATGAAATAAATGATTCACCTTTGGCAATAAGCTGACCCACTTTTACCAGATCCCCTTTTTGAATGGCTGCCCTGGAAGGTGCGCCCAGGCTTTGCGAGAGTGGAATGATCACTTTTGCGGGCAAGGGCAGCAGTTCAATCTCCCGGTCGGCCGACAATTTCAGTTCCGGGGGATGAACGCCACCTATTT
>SWCC01011081.1_pt2 | contig 12427 bp, 14 predicted proteins | sample 4692971 | NCBI WGS metagenome assembly SWCC01 (sample SAMN10267277, study PRJNA491770) | bioreactor metagenome | isolation source: DHS bioreactor inoculated with subseafloor sediment | place: Japan: off Shimokita Peninsula | collected 2006-08 | reverse complement strand
GCAGCGTCTTCCGGGCTGCCGCGGCGGAAATCGAATGGCGGCCACTCCTCGTGCCACACGGCCTCCTCGTCCAGATAGCGCAACTGCAGGCCCTGCACGTTTTCCAGCACCCGCTGCACGCGTGGCTCACTGTCGAGGTCGCGGTCGAGCACCACCCAGTAGACGCGCTCGAGGTTGTCGCCAGCCAGGCGCCAGCGCACCCGCTGCAGATTGGCACGCCGCAGGCCGGTGGGATTGCGCCAGCCGGCGCGGGTCAGCTCCAGCACCGGCGCGCCATCCTCACCGCCCAGCTGGCCGATAAAGGCGTTGCGCTCGTCACCGAAGCCGTCGCGAATCGGCCGCCCGATCACCTGTTGCAGGTCGCGCTCGAAGGCCCACACCGCACGGCTCAGCTCGCGCAACTGCAGCTCCTGAGCGCGCACAGCCTCATCGCTCTGCAGCACCGCTTCGAGCATGCGGTAGGTGCCGAGGCCAAGCAGCGCGAACAGGGCGATGGCAATCAGCAGTTCGAGCAGGGTGAAGCCGGCGCAGTCGCGCGGGCGAGCGTTCATTGGCGCGCCACTCCCGGGCCGACCGCAATGAAGCCGGTGAGGCTGGTCACCGCGCGCTCAGACACCGAACCGCTGCGCCCGCGCGGCATCTGCAGCGCGACCCAGACGGTGACACGCAGCAGGCCAGGGTCGGCGCTGGCCTCGATTTCACTGAGCGTTTGCCACTTGCGGCTGCCGTAATCCAGCTCCTGGGTTTCGCGGCCGATGGCAGGCGGCGTCTGCTGCAACTGCAGTTCGCTGATGCGGTTGTCGGCGATCCAGCCCGCCAGGGTCAGTTCTTCCAAACGCCCTGCGTTAGTCAGACTTCGTCCGGCAGCGGTAAGCACCACCGCCGACACGCTGGCGAAGATCGCCAGTGCCACCAGCACTTCCAGCAGAGTGAAACCGCGGCCGGCCCTGGCCGAGCGTCTGCTCATCGCCTGTCCTCGATGACTTTCGCCTCAGGCAGACGGAAGCCGTCACTGGCGACCAGCCAGCCACCACCGCGCGGCTTGCGCTCGGACAGCCGGAGGCTGAACGGCGAAAGCTCGCCGCTGGAAAGGATCAGCAGTTGCGGTTCCAGTCGCGGTGCCCGCCGTGCCGTGCGCTCATCATCGCGGGACAGCCCGGCGCGGTCGTCCTCGCGCTGGGTCGGGGCTACCAGTTCCAGCGGCGTGCCGTCCAGTTCCAGATCCAGGCGCATCCATTCCGGCACCTTGTGCACCTTGCGTCGCTCGACTTCCAGCCAGCGTGTGGCCGCCTCGTCGTAGCGCAGTACACGATAGCCCTCGCTGTTGACCAGCAGGCCGTATTCGCGACTGTCGAGCACCGCCTCATCGCTGAGCACGCCGATCAGCGCCGCCAGGCGCCGCGCCTCGTCACGCAGCTCGCGCGAGGTGCTCGAACCGCCGACGCTGAGCACCGCCACGCTGACCAGAATGCCCAGCAGGACGATGACCACCAGCAGCTCGATCAGCGTGAAAGCGCGGGCGCGCTGCCACATCGATTACAGGTCCCAGTTACCGATATCGGCGTTGAGGTCGCTGCCGCCGGGCTTGCCGTCGGCGCCGAAGGAGTACAGGTCGAACTGGCCCTGGGTACCTGGCGAGAGGTACTGGTAGTCGTTACCCCATGGGTCCTTGGGCAGGCGCTTGAGATAGCCGTCGCGGTTCCAGTTCTTCGGTTGCGGATTGCCGGAAGGCTTTTTCACCAGCGCATCCAGGCCCTGCTGGGTGCTGGGGTAGGTGAAGTTGTCCAGCTTGTACATATCCAGCGCAGCGCCGATGGCCTTGATGTCGCCTTTGGCCACGGTGACCTTGGCCTGATCCGGCCGGCTCATCACCTGCGGCACCACCAGCGCGGCAAGGATGCCGAGGATGACCACCACCACCATGATTTCGATGAGGGTGAAGCCCCCTTGCGTGCGTCGTTGCAACTTCATTGTCATTACCCCACCAGTTGGTTGAGAGAGAGGATCGGCATCAGGATCGCCAGCACGATGACCAGCACCACAGCCCCCATGAACACCAGCATGAACGGTTCGAACAGACCGACCAGCAAAGACACCTGGGCAGCGAGGTCGTTCTCCTGATTGCGTGCGGTTCGCGCCAGCATCTGATCCAGTTCACCGGATTTCTCGCCGCTGGCGATCATGTGCAGCATCATCGGCGGAAATTCGCCGGTGGCGTCGAGTGCGCGGGTCAGGCTGCTGCCCTCGCGCACCTTCTGCGCGGCCTCGACCACCCGTTCGCGAATGCGCAGGTTGGCGATCACCGCGGCAGCGATGGACAACGCCTCCACCAGCGGCACGCCGCTCTTGGTGAGGATCGCCAGGGTCGAGGCGAAGCGCGCGGTGTTGGTCGCCCGGCTCAGCCGACCGATCAGCGGTATCCGCAGGATGAACGCGTGCCAACGCAGGCGCAGCGCCGGGTCGCGCAAGGCCGCACGCATGGCCAGCACGCCGGCGATGATGCCGAGCACGATCAGCCAGCCCCAGTTCTTCACCACGTCACTGGTGGCGATCAAACCGCGGGTCAGCGCCGGCAGTTCCTGCCCGGTATTGACGAATACCTTGACCACGTCCGGCACCACGTAGCCGAGCAGCAGCACGACGATGGCCAGCGAGGCGACCATCAGGATCACCGGATAGAGCAGCGCCAGCTGGATCTTCTGCCGCGACTGCTGACGCTGGTCGGTGTAGTCGGCCAGCTGGTCGAGCACCAGGCCGAGATGGCCGGCATGCTCGCCGGCCGCCACCGTGGCGCGGTAGAGCTCGGGAAATGCCGATGGATATTCGCGCAGCGCGGCGGCCAGGCTGTGGCCTTCCATCACCCGCGCGCGCACCGCCAGCAGCATCGATTTGATCTTCGCCGAGGTGGACTGTGCCGCTGCCGCGCGCAGGGCTTCCTCGATCGGCAGCGCGGCCTGCACCAGCGTCGCCAGCTGCCGGGTGACCAATGCCAGATCGCGCGCCGACAGCCCGCGGCCGAAGCTGAAACCGCCGCGGCTGACGTCTTCCTTGGACTTGGCCTGCTTCACCTCCAGCGGTGCCCACTGCTTCTCGCGCAGCAGCTGGCGCGCCTGGCGCGGGCTATCGGCTTCGATCAGGCCTTTCTGCTCACGGCCGCGGGGGTCGAGGGCAAGGTATTCGAAGGCAGCCATCAGGCGGTCTCCAACACGGGCGATTCGCGGTCACGGCCGCTTCCACCTAGGCTGCTTGGGTGCATGGACGTGGCCCTGGCCGCGAATGGCGCCATGACGCACCACCTGCCGTTCCGCAGATGCCTCACCAGGCGAGCCGGAAACAACCTCATCCCCTCACTCCTCACGCGTCACCCGCAGCACTTCCTCGATGGTGGTCACGCCTTCGCGCACCTTGCGCAGGCCGTCGTCGCGGATGCTCGGCCCCAGTACCCGCGCGTGGCGCAGCATGTCCTGCTCGCTGGCGCGGGTGTGCACCATGGTGCGCAGGGCATCGTCGAACAGCACCAATTCGTAAATGCCGGTACGCCCGCGGTAACCGAGCCCGCGACACTGCTCGCAGCCTTCGGCGTGATACAGCGTGGGTGCGTTGTCCGGACTCACACCGAGCAGCGCGCACTCGGCGGCATCGGCGACGTAGGCACGTTTGCAGTCATTGCACAGCACCCGCACGAGGCGCTGGGCCAGCACACCGAGCAGCGAGGAGGAAATCAGGAACGGCTCGACACCCATGTCCACCAGGCGCGTGACGGCGCCGATGGCGCTGTTGGTGTGCAGCGTGGAGAGCACCAAGTGGCCGGTGAGCGAGGCCTGCACGGCCATGTCGGCGGTTTCCTGATCGCGGATCTCGCCGACCATCACCACGTCGGGGTCCTGGCGCAGGATGGCGCGCAGGCCGCGGGCGAAGGTCATGTCGACCTTGGTGTTGACCTGGGTCTGGCCGATGCCTTCGAGGTGGTATTCGATGGGGTCCTCGACGGTGAGGATATTGCGCGTGCGGTCATTGAGCGTGGTCAGCGCGGCATATAGCGTGGTGGTCTTGCCTGAGCCGGTAGGGCCGGTGACCAGAATGATGCCGTGGGGCTTCTTCACCGCCTGTTCCAGGTGGTCGCGGTCCTGCTCGTTCATGCCCAGATGACGCAGGGTCAGGCGCCCGGCCTGCTTGTCGAGCAGACGCAACACCACCCGCTCGCCATTGGCCGAAGGCAAGGTGGAAACGCGGATGTCGACCTCACGCCCGCCGACCCGCAGCGAGATGCGCCCGTCCTGCGGGATACGCTTCTCGGCGATATCCAGCTTGGCCATGACCTTGATCCGCGAAACCAGCAGCGCCGCCAGCTCGCGCTTGGGCTGCACCACTTCACGGAGGATGCCGTCGACGCGAAAGCGGATCACCAGGCGCTTCTCGAAGGTTTCGATATGGATATCCGAGGCGTTCTCGGCGATCGCCTCGCCGAGAATGGCGTTGATCAGGCGGATGATCGGCGCGTCGTCCTCCTGCTCCAGCAGGTCCTCGGTTTCCTGAATCTGGTCGGCCAAGCTGGCCAGGTCGAGGTCGTTGCCCAGCCCCTCGACCATCAGCATCGCCGCCGAGGAATCGTGCTGATAGGCCGCGCCAAGCGCCTGCTCGAAATCCTCCTGCGGCAGCCATTGCATCGGCAGGCGCATACCGACCACCCGCTGCGCCTCCTGCACCGCAGTCAGCGCGGCACCTTCGCGCAGGCCCAGACGCAGCTCACTGCCGCGCTCCAGCAGGATCACGCCGTGGCGGCGGGCAAAGGCGAACGGCAGACGGCGCTGGGCCGGCTGTTCGAGCAGCGTGGTGACTTCGTTTACATCGAGTTCGGGCATCGTGCAGCTCCACCAGCGATACGCAGCGACCCGACGTCACTGCGTTCGAAACACTCCAATCGGGTCCAACCAGCCTAGTTGGACTACAAGGATTGGATGACATTTCAACGTGCGCGCGTTTTTCCTGCATATCGACTTAACCCGACACCAAGGTCGGAGGCGCTTGGCACCGCTGACGAATACCCCGTCAATGGCGCGTCATTCATGATGCGGCCGTGTCGTGTGCCTGGCGCGGACGACTTGGACGTACGCAGAGCCAAACAGGACGCAATCTGCAGCGAAGCACGGAAAACAGGCAGTCATCCTGCGACCGGCGCGTCAAATACAATCGTTTGATTGAAACAGTTGTTTGATTTTTTCAAGGCTTGCAGAATGCCGCGCCGGGCGATCCGTTTTTGCGCATCGCCCGGCTGGCTTCACCTGTTCCATACCCCGTTCGCCAGAGCAGCGGGCGGGTGAAAAGCACGTCGGTGCGCGGTTCGGCGCAGCACCGGTCATGATCACGCAGGAGAACAACAACAATGCACATCGGTGTTCCTCTCGAAACCCACTCCGGGGAAACGCGCGTCGCCGCAACCCCGGAAACCGTCAAGAAACTGATCGGCCAAGGGCACCGGGTGACGCTGCAAAGCGGCGCCGGGTTGCTTTCCAGCGTGCCGGACAGCGCCTATGAAGCGGTCGGCGCGACCATCGGCGATGCGGCCGCGGCACTTGCCGCCGAGCTGGTGCTGAAGGTCAATGCGCCGGACGAGGCCGAACTGGCGCAGATGCCGTCCGGCAGCGTGCTGCTGGGCATGCTCAACCCGTTCGACAATGCCTGCATCGCGCGCATGGCTGCCCGCGGCATCACCGCCTTCGCCCTGGAGGCCGCGCCGCGTACTTCCCGCGCGCAGAGCCTGGACGTGCTGTCGTCGCAGGCCAACATCGCCGGTTACAAGGCGGTGCTGGTCGGTGCCCATCACTACCCGCGCTTCATGCCGATGCTGATGACCGCCGCTGGTACGGTGAAGGCCGCCCGCGTGCTGATCCTCGGTGCCGGCGTCGCCGGGCTGCAGGCTATCGCCACGGCCAAGCGCCTGGGCGCGGTGGTCGAGGCTTCGGACGTGCGTCCGGCGGTGAAGGAGCAGATCGAATCGCTCGGCGCCAAGTTCGTCGACGTGCCGCTGGAGACCGACGAGGAGCGCGAATGCGCCGAAGGCGTCGGCGGCTATGCGCGGCCGATGCCCGCTTCGTGGATGGCGCGTCAGGCGCAGGCGGTGCACGAGCGTGCGCTGCAGTCGGACATCGTCATCACCACCGCGCTGATCCCTGGCCGCAACGCGCCGACGCTGCTGCAGGAAGCCACTGTCGAGCAGATGAAGCCCGGCTCGGTGATCGTCGACCTGGCGGCCGGCCATGGCGGCAACTGCCCGCTCACCGAGATCGATCAGGTGGTGGTGCGCCACGGCGTGACCATCGTCGGCCACGCCAACCTGGCGACGCTGGTGCCGGCCGACGCCTCGGCGCTGTACGCCCGCAACCTGCTGGATTTCCTCAAGCTGGTCACCGACAAGGACGGCCAGTTCCAGCTCAACCTCGAAGACGACATCGTCGCCGCGTGCCTGATGTGCCGCGACGGCCAGGTCGTGCGGACCAACGGTTAAGGGAGACGCGAACATGGATCTGATTTCAGACGGCATCTACAACCTGATCATCTTCGTGCTGGCGATCTACGTCGGCTACCACGTGGTCTGGAACGTCACCCCGGCCCTGCACACCCCGCTGATGGCGGTTACCAACGCGATCTCGGCGATCGTCATCGTCGGCGCCATGCTGGCCGCCGCGCTCACCGTCACCCCGCTGGGCAAGGCGATGGGCACCCTGGCCGTGGCGCTGGCGGCGGTCAACGTGTTCGGGGGCTTTCTGGTCACCCGCCGCATGCTGGAAATGTTCAAGAAGAAGGACCGCAGCGCGGCCAAGGCGGAGGGCAAGTAAGCCATGAGCATGAACCTGATCACCCTGCTCTATCTGGTCGCCTCGGTGTGCTTTATCCAGGCACTGAAGGGCCTCTCCCACCCCACCACCTCACGTCGCGGCAACCTGTTCGGCATGATTGGCATGGGCCTGGCCGTACTGACCACGGTCGGCCTGATCTTCAAGCTCGGCAGCGAGCTGGCCACCGCCGGCATCGGCTACGTGATCGTCGGCCTGCTGATCGGCGGCAGCGTCGGCACCGTCATGGCCAAGCGCGTCGAGATGACCAAGATGCCCGAGCTGGTCGCCTTCATGCACAGCATGATCGGCCTGGCCGCGGTATTCATCGCCATCGCGGCGGTGGTCGAGCCGCAGTCGCTGGGCATTGTCGAGCAGATCGGCTACGCCATTCCGGTGGGCAACCGCCTGGAGCTGTTCCTTGGTGCGGCCATCGGTGCCATCACCTTCTCCGGTTCGGTGATCGCCTTCGGCAAGCTGTCGGGCAAGTACAAGTTCCGCCTGTTCCAGGGCGCCCCGGTGGTGTTCAAGGGCCAGCACATGGTCAACCTGGCCGTGGGCCTGGCGATCGTCGGCCTCGGTTTGGTCTACACCTTCACCGGCAACCTGACCGCCTTCGCCATCCTGGTGGCGTTGGCGTTCGTCATCGGCGTGCTGATCATCATCCCCATCGGCGGCGCGGACATGCCGGTGGTGGTGTCGATGCTCAACAGCTACTCGGGCTGGGCGGCGGCCGGTATCGGCTTCTCGCTGAACAACTCGATGCTGATCATCGCCGGCTCGCTGGTGGGCTCGAGCGGCGCGATCCTCTCGTACATCATGTGCAAGGCAATGAACCGCTCGTTCTTCAACGTGATCCTCGGCGGCTTCGGTGCCGACGCCGATGCCGGCGGCCCGGCGGGCGCGCAGCTGGAGCGCAACGTGAAGTCCGGTTCGGCCGACGACGCGGCCTTCCTGCTGACCAACGCCGACACCGTGATCATCGTCCCGGGCTACGGCCTGGCGGTGGCCCGCGCGCAGCACGCGCTGATGGAGCTGGCCGAGAAGCTGACGCACATGGGCGTAACCGTGAAGTACGCGATCCACCCGGTGGCCGGACGCATGCCGGGGCACATGAACGTACTGCTGGCCGAGGCCGAAGTGCCTTACGAGCAAGTGTTCGAGATGGATGACATCAACTCCGAGTTCGGCCAGGCCGACGTGGTGCTGGTGCTCGGCGCCAACGACGTGGTCAACCCGGCGGCGAAGACCGATCCGAAGTCGGCGATCGCCGGCATGCCGATCCTTGAGGCTTACAAGGCCAAGACGGTCATCGTCAACAAGCGCTCCATGGCCAGCGGCTATGCCGGTCTGGACAACGAGCTGTTCTACATGGACAAGACCATGATGGTCTTCGGCGACGCGAAGAAGGTCGTCGAGGACATGGTCAAGGCCGTGGAATGATCGCCTCGCGCTGAAACGAAAAACCCCTCCCGGCCCACGCCGCGAGGGGTTTTTCTTTGCCCGCCGAAGCTCAGACGCTGAAGCCGAACACCTCGCCCAGATGCCGGCGGTAGCGTTCGACGTCCGCCTCGATCTGCGGCCGCTTCATCACATCGACGCAGAGGAAGGTCGGCAGGCCCTGCAGGCCGAGAAACTCGTTGGCCTTGTGAAACGGCAGGTAGACGGCATCCACGCCCTTGCCGGCGAAGAAATCGCTGGGGTCGTCGAAGGCCTGCTGTGGCGCGTTCCAGGTCGCGGAAATCATGTAGCGCTTGCCCTGCAGCAGGCCACCGCTGCCGTACTTCTGCGAGGCATCGAAGCGGGTGCGGCCGTCGTTGGCGTAGAGGCTGCCGTGGCCGGCGGTGAACACCTCATCGAGGTATTTCTTCACCGTCCAGGGTGCGCCCATCCACCAGCCGGGCATCTGGTAGATCAGCGCATCGGCCCAGAGAATCTTCTCGACCTCCTGCTGCACGTCGTAGCCGGCGTCGATCTCGGTGGTGCGCACCGCGAAGCCGGCCGCCGTCAGGGTTTCGTTGGCTGCCTGATGCAGCGTGGCGTTGTACTGGCCGGCGGAGTGGGCGAAGGCCTTGCCGCCGTTGAGTAGCAGAATCTTCTTCATGGGAACCTCACGAGCTGGATGGCGCGCAGCTTACCCACGGTCGGGCATGACACCCAGGCCAGGGCGAGCAAATCATCTTTGCGCGCCAGTCATGAATCTGCCGTGTATTGACTTCAGATCAGCTCGCTTTTGCCACCGAAGTCGTCTCCGGTCGCGACGCGTACCGCTGCGCCAGCACCGCGCAGACCATCAGTTGAATCTGGTGGAACAGCATCAGCGGCAGGATCAGCGTGCCCAGCGCGCCGCCAGCGAACAGCACCTGCGCCATGGGGATGCCGGTGGCCAGACTCTTCTTCGACCCGGCGAAGAGGATGGTGATGCGATCTTCCAGATCGAAGCCCAGCCAGCGCGCCACCAGCCAGGTGATCAGCAGGGCCAGCGCCAGCAGCAGGCAGCAGGCCAGCACCAGACCGAGCAGCTGCGGCAGCGGCACCTGCTGCCAGATGCCCTCCACCACCGCATGGCTGAACGCGGTATAGACCACCAGCAGGATCGAGCTCTGGTCGACGTTCTTCAGCCAGCCCTTGTTGCGCGCCACCCAGTCGCCGATCCAGCGCCGCGCGATCTGCCCGGCGATGAACGGCAGCAGCAGCTGCACGACGATCTTGCCGATGGCACCCAGCGTCGAGCCGCCTTCACCCTGGGCGCCCATCAGCAGCAGCACCAGCAGCGGCGTGAGGAAGATGCCGATCAGGCTGGAGGCTGCCGCGCTACACACCGCCGCCGGGATATTGCCGCGCGCCAGGGAGGTGAAGGCGATGGCCGACTGCACCGTGGCCGGCAGGGCGCAGAGATAGAGGATCCCGAGATAAAGCTCCGGCCCGACCATCGGCGTCAGCACCGGGCGCAACGCCAGACCGAGCAGCGGGAACAGCACGAAGGTGCAGCTGAACACCAACAAATGCAGGCGCCAGTGGCCCATGCCTGCGAGGATCGCGCTACCCGACAGTTTGGCGCCGTGCATGAAGAACAGCAGGCCGATGGCCAGATTGGTGATCCACTCGAACACCACTACGCCCTGCCCGCGTGCCGGCAGCAGCGTGGCGATGGCCACTGCGCCGAGCAGGGCGAGGGTGAAATTGTCCGGTAGCAGGCGGGGTCTGGCCATGGGCGCTCCTGATGCGTGTGGCTTGCAGCGAATGACTCAGGAGTCTATTGTCGGCGCGAACATCCGACTAACGCTATCAGCCACACAAATGTCGAGAAAAGGACAGGCCAGCCTCGCCCAACGCAGCATTCCGGTCATGGATGCGCTGCCGCGACCGCTGTTCGCCCGCAGCGAATCCCTCGCCGAACGGACCATCACCCCCCGCCACAGCCACCCCTGGGCCCAGCTGTCCTACGCCATCAGCGGTGTGTTGCGCGTGCATACCGAGCGCGGGCGCTTTCTCGCTCCGCCGCAGCGCGCCATCCTGATTCCGCCCGGCCTGCTGCATGAGGTAATCAGCTCGCCGCAGACCGAGATGCGCAGCCTGTACATCGACCAGCGTGTGGTGCCCTGGGCGCCTGCGCATTGCCAGGTGCTGGCCGTGAGCCCGTTGCTGCGCGAGCTGATCCGGGCGTTCGGCACGCTGCCGGTGGACTACGACGAACAGGGCGCCGACGGCCGTCTGGCCGCGGTCATCCTCGACCAGCTGCGCGCCGCCCCGGAGCTTGGCTATTCGCTGCCCTGGCCCGACGATGCACGCCTGCGCGGCATTTGCGAGGCGCTATACGAACAGCCGGACCTGTCCCTAAGTCTGGCGCAGTGGAGCGAGCAGCTGCATATATCCGAGAAGACCCTGACCCGCCAGTTCCAGCGCGACACCGGCCTCAGCTTTCGCGCCTGGCGCCAGCGTCTGCGCCTGCTCAGCGCCCTACCGTTGCTGGAACGGGGCCAGCCGGTTACCGACGTCGCGCTGACGTGCGGCTACGAGTCCACCTCGGCGTTCATCGCCGCGTTCGGCCAGCAGTTCGGCACCACCCCGGGGGCGCTGGCAAGGGCGCCGCGTCCCTAGCGAACAGTTGCTCGTCGCGCGAGCAGTACAGTCGCGATGGTTATCGAACTGCACCGGCACAATTGAAATCCCCTGTGGCTGTAACAGTAGCTGGCTGCGCGCGATCCTGTCTGCCCATAACCCGCACCCGGTTTGCCGGGAAGGAACGCGCTCATGGACCGCTCGCTGACTCGTCCATACCAAGCCACCCTCCATAGCCGCAGCTGGCAGCAGCTGTTGCGCCTGCTGCAGCGCTGGCAACGCAACTACCGTACCCGGCAGCAACTGGCGCAGCTCGATGACCGCCAGTTGGCCGATATCGGCATCAGCCACAGCGAGCGCGTCAGCGAACTGGACAAGCCGTTCTGGCGCTGAGGCGGCTCGCACTATCACGTCTACCGATCCCCGCCTAAGCTGATCGGCACGGCCGTGGCGGCGGGAACGCAACGCCCATGGTACGGTCTAGAGCCTCACTACTGGAGATCTGCCATGTCCCGAATCCTGCTCCCCTTCTTCGCTGCCGGCTTGCTGCTGAGCGGCGCTGCCTCGGCAGCCAGCTTCACCGCCACCACCGACATGGTGGTCGGCGGCCTGATCAATACCGTCGATGCCACCTCGGACCTGACCTCGTCCCTGCGCGACGACAAGCTGGTACTCGATGCCCGTGACGACGCCGCACGCTTCGTTGCCAGCCGTGGTGATCTACGCGGCGCCCATCTCGAGGCGGCGCTGCAGCACATTCGCAGCCAGCAGCCGCATTTGCAGGCCAGTGACCTGCAGCTGGCCGAGGCGATACTCGCGCTTTGATGAGCCAGGCAGTGGACGCTGCCGAAACCTGCGGATGCAACCGGGCACTGGCTCTGGGACAGGCGTTTCGCTAGCCTTGGCGCCGTTTTACTCGGCAACAGGGTTCCCATGCGTTCGTTTTCCATCGCCATTCTGCTTATCGCTTTCACCACCGGCTCGGCGCACGCCTTCGATGTCACCACCGCAGGTGTCGTGCAGACCAGCTACGTCAGCAGCCAGCTGACCAGTGCTCCCTTCGACAACAAGCTGATCGCCGAGGCCCGCGAAGACGCGGCGGGCTTCGTCGCCAGCGAAGGCCAGCTGGCCGCGGCTCGCCTGCAGGCCGCCCTATCGCGTCTGCGCCAGGAACACCCGGAGCTTGCCGCCAGCGACCTGGAACTGGCCGAAGCGATCCTCGTCCAATAATCGCACCGGCCTGCCGGTGCCCCGACCCGTGAGAGATTCATCGATGAACAAGCTATTGCTCGCCGCCCCGCTGGCGCTGGCCGTCGCCGCGGGCGCTGCCCAGGCGCAGACCCTCGTCGCCACCAGCAACATCGTGGTACGTGCCCTGGACCGCAGCATCAACTTCACCTCCGACGTGACCAGCCGCATCAGTGACATGAAGGTCGTCGTCGAAGCGCGTGAAGACGCTGCCAGCTTCGTCGCCAGCGCCGGCGAGATCCGCGGTGCGCACCTGGAAGCCGCGATCGGCACCCTGCGCAGTG
>SWCC01005173.1_pt1 | contig 12469 bp, 9 predicted proteins | sample 4692971 | NCBI WGS metagenome assembly SWCC01 (sample SAMN10267277, study PRJNA491770) | bioreactor metagenome | isolation source: DHS bioreactor inoculated with subseafloor sediment | place: Japan: off Shimokita Peninsula | collected 2006-08 | reverse complement strand
TTCATGCAGGCCACCACCAAGTCCAAACAGTCGGAAGCTAAGCAGCTTCTGAAGCAGGTCTATACCATGCAGCGTACCTATCGTCAGGCCCAGGGAACCTATGGTGACGCTGGTGCGGTCGCCGCCGCGGGTGGTTCTTTCCCAGTCATCGGTGTTGAAATCATGGCAAGTGCTATTTACACTTATACCATGACGGCTGCTCTGAACACCTTTTCCTGTGTAGCCACCGCTAACCTCGATGATGACGTTACCGTCGATACCTGGCAGATTGATCAGGACGGCAATCTGCAGGTTACTACTGACGACGTGACCACCTAAGCTATGTTACTTGTCGTAAAGCGAAAGCGCCCCACCCCGGTGGGGCGCTTTTTTTGTGGTCTGTTTTGGTCTAATTGTTGTTGCTTTGAAAATGGGCGGCGATATTAATTATTGCATGAAACTTACCGTCATCCTGACATGTCTATTATGTCTGCTCAGTGCGGCTTCGGTCGGCGCCGCTGACAGTTCCTCCACTGAGATGGTCGGCCTCAGGCACCTGAGCGAATATCTCGGACTTCTTCCCGAAGATATCTCCTTCCGCGGAGATTACACCCAGCCGGATTCCTTCCGCCTGCAGGTGGTCGCAGATTTGATGACCAACCCTCTGGGCATGATCGATTATGCCGATGCTATCAAGAAAGCCCATATCAGGACGCAACCGGAGATGGCCGCCGCTTACCTGTTCCAGGATCTGGCCAGAGAAGGCCGACCGGCGCGCTCTCGCGCCTACCAGGCCAATGTCAGCGAAATCCAGAGGTCCTACAGCCTCTATTACACCGATTTGAATCTGAATCGACTGTTGACCCAGGCGGCCATATATCTGGATATCACCTTTCCGCGGTCGACCGAATTGAGCCTCGGTCGTCTCACTTCTTCCGAGAGACAGTTTCTGCGCCGTGAGTTTCTGGAATTGATTGTTGTGCACGAGGAGGAAGAGTTCTTCTCGGTGGAAGCTATGGATTCGTTGGAGAAGGTCGAAGAGGAGTATGCCGAACGATTTGTGAAGTTCGGTATGAAGATAGATAAGGACCCCATTATCGACGCCGGTATCGAATGCCTTCGGCACATGACCCTGGAAGTGAAAAACCTTCAGCAGGCCCTGTCCAGGCCGAGCCAGTCGGTGGAAGACATGCTCAATGTCACTACTACTTTCTTTCCCGACGGTGCCGACCTGGAACACGTTCTGGGCCGCCAGTCCGGCTGGGCGGTTGGTGGCCGCGGCAACGATTACTACCACGGCGAATATGAGTTCATTCTCGATTTCGGCGGGGATGACGTTTATGACCTCACCTATGATCCCGCCAACCCTCACGGCGTGATAATTATCGACCTGAGCGGTAACGACACCTATCGGGCCGGTTCGGATTTTGCCTTCGGCTCCGGCTGCTTCTCCGTGGGTCTGCTCCTGGATTACGGCGGCAATGACAGTTATAGCTGCCAGTCGTTCGGTCTCGGCTCCGGGTACTTCGGTTTCGGTCTGGCGTATGACGCCGAGGGGGATGACCGCTACAGTGGCGATACTTTTCTGCAGGGAGCGGGATGTTTCGGTTTGGGCCTGCTTATTGACGAGGGAGGCCGCGATGTTTACAACGCCGCTCTGGCCGCCCAGGGCTGTGCCTTCACCGAAGGTCTCGGCGCCCTTTATGATCTCGACGGCAACGACATTTACTCGGCGGGCGGCAAGTACAAAGATGTCCTGCGTTACGAGGATCACTACTATTCCTTCTCGCAGGGCTTCTCTATCGGTTTCAGGCCGCTCATGTCCGGGGGGATCGGGGTGCTCGTGGACGGGGCGGGCAACGACAACTATCTCTCCGATATTTTCGCCCAGGCTACCAGCTACTGGTGGTCGCTGGGTGTTATTTGCGACGAAGCCGGCAACGACAGCTACCAGTCATTCCAGTATGCCCAGGGTGCGGCCACACACATGTCCAACGGTATCCTGGTCGACGACGGTGGCAATGACGTCTATTTCTCCAAGGGTGTTTCTCAGGGCTGCGGACATGACTATTCCTGTGGTCTGCTCCTTGATCGTGGCGGCGATGATACATACACGGCTTATGACCTCTCCCAGGCGGCCGGCTCGGCCAACGGCGCCGGGGTGCTGATAGATAACAGCGGCGATGATCGGTATTTTATCAAGAAGCCGTCCAACAGTCAGGGCTATGGTAATCCGAGGCGCGAGTTTGGTTCGATTGGCCTGTTTCTCGATCTCGGCGGTCAGGACCAATATGCCGGCAACGGACATGACAATTACTATTGGCGAACCAAATCCAAATGGGGTGGCGGTATGGATATTGAGCTGAATCCGCCGGATAGTTCGGAGGGCAATAAGTGACACGTCCTGCCCGATATGTGATTTCGTGCGGCCTGGCTATTGCATTGATTACAGCTATGGCTGTGACCCCGGTACAGAGCGCCCAGACCGTTCAGCAGAAGGTTGACTCGCTGTTTGTCATCGCGTCATCGGGTGAGATAATCTACAAGGACCTCGTGCAGCCGGCTATTGATTCGATATCCGCTATGGGTGTCGATGCCGTGGCACCGCTCATTGACAAACTTAACACCAACTCGGCGCGTGAACGCGTCACCATAAATAACATCTTCAAAAAGATTGGCCGCCCGGCCGTTCCCTTGCTGATTGAAGCTCTGAGACGTCCGGATGATCTGGCTGTTCAGCGCGTCTGCAGCAACCTGGGGGATATCCGGGATTCATCGGCGGTGGTGCCGCTGCTGCAGGTTTCAGATCACCCGAGCTGGCAGGTTCGGGAAAACGCCGTAGATGCCCTGGGCAAGATCGGTGACCGCCAGGCCGGCTCCACGGTGCTGGCCGCGATGTCAGATTCGGTCGGTCAGGTGCGCAAGGCCGCCGTGGTGGCGGCGGGGAGACTTGATTTGCAAGACGGTATTGCTGAGTTGGTGCATAGCCTCGGCGACAGTTTCTACGGAGCGCGGATGTCAGCCGGCGAGGTTTTGGTGACGATGGACACCGCTTTGGTCGTGACCACTTTGAGCGATTCGATTGACTCGGACAACGAGCTGGTCGGTGACCTGGCCTGCCAGGTGCTCGGAAAGTTCGGCACCGACCTGGCTACCGATGTCCTTTTTGCTCAAACCCATTCTGCGGATCCGGACCGACGCGCCCACGCGGCGGTGGCTCTCATCATGGGTGACCCCCATGATCATTGCGGCTATTGGCAGCAAGTCCTTGACCGGGAGACCGACCGCCTGACGAAGTTGAAAATACTGTCCGCTATAAGTTCTGTTGAGAATGTCCAGTAAAAGTCCTCAGGATAAATTTAATCGGTACCGCGATCTCATTGTTGGTAAAGCCACTCCCGCGGCGAAAGAGCGCGCCCCGAAACATTACCTCCGGCTGGCCGAATTTCTCGGCGGGACCGTCGAGACCAACCACGCCGGTGCCTATTGTCTGGTAAAAGAGACCTACCCTCTCGACCACTGTCACGGGAATATGACCGGTGACTTCTACGCGCCTGACCTGGGCTGGCCGCGGGCGGCCTTTACTTCCGCTGAGGAGGAGAGCCGGGTTGACCTGTCATCGCTGCTGTTTTTCGACACCGAGACAACCGGCCTGGGCGGCTCCGGGGCGGTCGCTTTTCTGGTGGGGTGCGGGTCGGTAGTAGAGGACGGATTCGAGGTTCGCCAATATTTGATCCCTTATTATCCCGATGAGGCCGCCATGCTCGAAGCGCTGCTGATAGAATTCGGCCCCGAGAAAACTCTCGTCAGCTTCAACGGCGCTGCTTTCGATCTGCCACTGCTTCGCAGCCGCATGATCATCAACCGGGTGGCGCGCCATATCGACTACGACTTCCACATCGACCTGCTGCACCCGTCGAGGCGGTTATTCCGCCGTCGACTTGGAGACTGTACCCTGACCAACCTGGAAAGGGAACTGTTTCAGTTTTACCGCGATGGTGACATCCCCGGGTACCTGATTCCTTCGGTTTATTTCGATTGGCTTTCCGAGCAGACGATGGAGCCGTTGGGGGTGGTGCTTGAGCATAACCGACTTGATATTCTCAGCCTGTACTATCTGGTCAATCTGGTAGCCGAGGCTTATCAGTCGGAGGGGGAGACGCTCACGGAAGTCGATGACCTGCACTCATTGTCGCGATTGTATGGCCGCCGTCGGCAGACTGACAAAGTCCAGGATTGTTATCGACGGATTGACGATCTCACCGACCGGCGTCTGCCCGAAGATATCGTCCTGTTTCATTCCCTCAATTTCAAGCGGGCCGGTGATCTTCCTCAGGCGGTGGCCTTGTGGCAGCAATTGTCACAGTCGCAGTCCAGGGAGGGATTTCTGGCCAATCTGGAACTGGCCAAGTATTTCGAGCACCGGGCCAGGGATTTTCAACAGGCGCTGGAATGTACCCGCCGGGCCGAACGGCTGTTTACGCCTTCGACCAGAGTGAAAAGCGCCTTGCGCCGAAGACTGAGTCGGTTGCAGGGCCGTCTTAGTGACTGAAATCTTCCCTTGATCATAGCTTAAATCGCCGTCCGGCTCAACTGTAGCCCACTATGCGCCGATACGTAGGATATGGGGTAATTGACATGGATAGAGATTTGTATAAAAAAATACTTGAAGACCATCGGGAGCTGGCGGCTCTTCCACAGACTCTGGCTGAAGTCCTGAGAGTGATCAAAGATGAGAACTCATCGGCCACTGACCTGGCCGACGTTCTCAGGCGCGATCCCTCTTTGACGACCAAGATGTTGCGGGTAGTGAACTCTCCGCTGTACGGAGCCGGCCGCGAAATTACCACCATGACCCAGGCGGTGATGACTCTGGGGCATCGGGCCGTATCAGCCCTGGCCCTGTCGACGTCAATCTATCATATCGCCGGCAAGTGGGATACCACCATCGACCGCACCCGTTTCTGGCGCCATTCGCTGGAAGTGGCTATTGCCTGCCGGGAGATTGCCGAGGCGATCCGTTACAATTGCGCCGAGGAAGCATTTATCGCCGGTCTGATTCATGATATCGGACTGCTGGTGCTGGAGAGATCCTTCAGCGAGAAGTTCGCGCGTGTCTGGCTCGAGGCCGAACGGGGTGAATCGATATTCGAGCAGGAAGAACGTGTTTGGGAAACCAACCACGCGCGCATCGGACGGTTCCTTCTTGAACAGTGGAACCTTCCCGAGGTTATCTGCCAGGCGGTGGGATACTATCACAACCAGTTCTCTCCGGGCAACAACGAACCGGAGTTTCGTCTGCCGCAGATTGTGGCGCTGGCCGATATCATCTCTCGCTTTTCCATCACCAAGGCCCAACCGAATCTATCGCTTGAGCAAGACTACAGGGAGATCCTTTGCACCAATCTCAAGCTTGACCCCCATCGGCTGGTCGAGATAGAGAAAACGCTGTTTGGCAAGACGGTGCAGGAAGCCAGCTTCCTTGAGATCGAGATAGGCTCGCCGAATGATCTTATGATCGAGGCCAACCAGTTGCTCTATGACCAGTACCTGACCGTTGAGAAACTGCTTACGGAAAACAATCAGTTGCACGAGCAGATCGCGCGTGATAAACTCCACAAGGCCGCGCTCGAAACCCTCAACACTATCACGGCCACCTTCAATCATTACATCAATAACGCTTCGGCCACGATTCTCGGGCGGGCGCAGTTGGTGGAAGTTGCGATAAGCAAGGGCCAGGTTAAGGACCCCGAGGGAACCGTGGATATGTCGATGCAGGTGATTGTCAACGGTGTCAGTACGATCAAGGCGGTGATGGAGGAACTCAAGAACCTTACCTCGTTCGACACGATAGTCTACCACGATGACACGTATGTCATCGACATTGAGAAGAAAATCAAAAAGCAACTCGAGTCTATTGACCAGATAAAACCTGTGTTGTCGTAGTCAGGCTCGAGATTCAAATAAAAAAGCCGGTGCCAAAATGGTACCGGCTTTTTTAGTAATGGCGGTTTGCCGAGGGAGGGTCAACTCAATCGGTATGGCGGGCTCAGTCTTCGTCGGTTATGATTATGGTTGAGTGCTGGCCGGAAATGTCCAGACTGTTTGCTCCCTTGCCAAATGTATATTTCAATTCGCGCGCAGGTCCGCGCTTTTCGGTAATCTCCTTAACTGGGTATCGACTATGAATAGCACCGTCAAAGGCGATGGCGGTGAGTGTCAAATTCGGCGGCTCCAGAAACTTTACGGTGACAACGCCGCGCGTGGAGTTGATAGTGGAAGCGCCGGCGATACTCCGGTCAAGAACAACATCGATACTTCCCCTGTCATTGTTTAAAAAAAAAAAAAAAAAAAAAAAAAAAAAAAAAAACGAGCCTGACCGATTCCTGGCCGTGACTTTGCGGCCGATACGGTTGGCGTTGATCGTCGCGTAGGCGTTCTCGGCCGTAACGTAGCCGGTGACGTTACGGAGATTCATTTCACCCATGGAATTCATGATATCCAGGTTGCCGTCCAGTCGCTCAATCCTGACTGGTCCCTGCTCGTTGGCGATTCTGACATCGCCCGTGTGTCCGATCACACTTATCTGTCCGGAGCTGCGAATAGTCACGGTACCGTCCGAACCGAGAACGGTAATCGGGGCCGAGGTATTCTCAATCTCAATATCTCCCGAACAGGCTTTCATCTGAATCGGGCTGTTAGAATTCTTGATGCTGATAGAGCCTTCGACTCCCGTGCTGATTATATCACCGAAGCTGTTAGCGATAACCAGGGCACCCTGGATGTCATTGGCCGTCACCAGGCAGTACTCGGCCTTTACCTTAACGCTGTTGCGCAGGCCGGTAATATCGACCTTGCCGAAAGAACTCTGGCAGATGACCGGGTTGTTCCTTGGCAGCCTCACATACACGGTACTGCCGGTGACCATGGTTTTCGGATCCGAAAGTTTCGGCATTTCCGTTTCGCTGTACAGTCAGTCGTTTTTCAGGTACAGTCTCAGATTGATCTGCTTGGCGAATTTCTCCGCTGTGCTGCCGGATTCGGCCGACACCACGATGTCGGAGTTAACCCGGACATAGTCCCGATTCCAGCCGACAATATTCAGATCGCCGATGGGATTGTGAACATAGATCGGCGTCGAGGTCGACAATTTGTTGCTGCTGTCGGCATAAACCCGAACATAGCTAACCCCTCTGGAGCCTTTGTCGTAGAGAATGTCAAGACTTCTCGCCACATCAGGTACATCAGGAGCCTCTGGGGCACTCACGACGCGCACCGGGGCTACCTCGACCGTCTCTAATCTGGGGACGCCGTCCGTGATGACAATAATTCGCGGCGGTCCATCGGGGTCAACATCGAGTACAACTGAAACTTCCAACTCCGGAAGAAGTTCAGCCAATTCATCGAATTCGGGGAGCATCTTCTCAATGTGAATTCTCTTCAACTCGTCTTCCATACACCGCTTTTTCAGGTAAAGCGTAATGTCCCCGGCGTACTTCTTGTACTCTTCCGATTCGGTTGATACCTGCGCATCCAGCATTTGCTGAATCACCTCCAGTTCCGAACTCAGGCTGCTGAAAAGTCTTCGTGTTCTTGCCACGTCTTTTTCGGCATCAATGTGCTCCTGGTAATACTCCTTGTTGGCGTGCAGGGCATCGGCGAGTTGCTCGTGGAGTTTGGACAGGTCGGAGTCAAGCTGAGCCGTTTTCTCGTAGTAGGTTCCCTTGGCCAGTTCTTTGGAAATCTCTGTGACCGCGGCCAGGTATTCCTTACTGATCCCGGCTTTGCTTTCGGCCAGGTATCGGCTGTAGTCATGGGCCAGGAATTTCAACTGTTCCAGAACATAGATGTAGTTTTCGGCCAGTTCCAGTGCTCGGGAATCAATCCTGATTGTCTTCTCGATCTTCTTCGGCTTGTCATCCAGATTTTCGTCTGGTGGCAGCACAGACTGCGCCACGGCCACCCCGCCGGCAAAAATTACCAGCAGAGAAATAAGAAGAATATTCTGGTTCCAGCGAAACACTGACATATTAACACCCGGTAGCTGTTATTTCACGCCGTCCCACGGATCTTCGCTCAAGGCGGCCTTTTGGTCCTGCTTACTGTCGAACAAACCCTTTAGCCTGAGCGGGGCAATAGTGGACCCCTTCGTATTAACAAGAATAAGCATATAATCGTATCGCCTCAACTCAAAAATCGACATTTCAGTATCCTCCGTTCTCATTAGAATTATACGACTTATGTGTGACAATGTTTCTCCCTGTCTGACGCAATAAATGACAATATTGTTCGAAATGGATTTTCAAGCTTGCCGAAATTACCCGGAATACAGTAACATACCACCGGCAACAGGTCACAACCCGCCAGCGGCGGTAACCCACTAGGAACGGATTTGGTTCCTTCGGGATGGAGATGACTGGGGGATTCAACTATGCACGGATTATACCGATATACGTAGTATATTTTTTAATCTATGGTTTGGTGATGAGGCGACAATGAATTTAAGCAGGATCTCGCTGTATATCATAGTCTTAATACTCTTTTCGACTGCGGCCTTTGCTTTTGATCGCGCCGCCATTCACGAGCGTGACCTTGGCCGTCTGACGCTCTCTGGCCGACAGCAACTCAATCCAACCTTTGCCGGAAAAGCCGCACAGGTCACTCTGGGGACCGACTGGACAATCTCCGAGTCGGTATCACCGGCCAGATTTCGCCAGGAAAACGTGTCGGTTACCACTACCGGTAACAAAGGCTGGATTGTCGCCTGGAATGATGATCGCTTCGGCAATGAGAATATCTTCCTGCGGCGGCTCGACTCGCTCGGCGTTGAGACCGGCGCAGAGATTCATATTCCTGCCATTTTCAGCGGCATTGACCTGATTGACCCCCGTCTGGCGGTGGATGCCCAGGGGCGGATACTGCTATTTTATCGCGATGCCACCGACGGGCTATTATTCGGTTCGCGCTTTGACTCAAACCTGGTGGTGGATATAGAGCCGTTCCTGGTCAACGACACCAGTTTCGATACTTTCGTCGGCTTATACGATATCGCGGTTTTCCCTAACGGACGGTCGGTTGTTGTCTGGGAAAACTACTCCGCCGTAGCCTCCACCGTGGAAATGAAAATCTATGACTCCGATAGTGCCGTGGCGCTGGATTCCAGTACGGTGACCTCGGGTGGCGGCCTCACGCCCCCGATAGCCCCCTTGGTAACCGTCAATCCGGCCGGTTATTTCCTGGTGGCCTGGGAGGACTATCGCAATGCCAACCAGCCTGATATCTATGTGCAACTTTACGACCAGGCCGGGTTTGCCTTGGGCGGTAACACCAATATCATCGACGTCGCCGCTTCGGCGGCCGACCAGTATGCTCCCGAAGCCGCTTTCTCTGCCGTTGACCAGTTCCTGGTGGGGTGGATAGATCAGCGCGACGGGCAGCAGGTCTTTGTTCAACGTTACCATGTCGATTCCTCGCTGATAGGAGCTAATCTTAATCTTTCCGGGACCGATCCCGATATCATCACCTGGGACTTAAATCTGGCGGTGTCGCCGCAAGGTCGTTTCATGGCCAACTGGGCTGCTTTTGGGGCGCAGAATAATATCATGCGCCTTCATATCGACAGCGGCCTGGTAATTTCCGAATCACCGACCGTCGTCAACAGTGCCGTTGTCGGCCAGCGCTGGGCGCCGGCTGCGTCATGGAATGACAACTACCGCTACGCCGTGACCTGGGAAGAACTTTTTGACAGCGACCCGGATATATATTTCCAACTGTTCGATTCTACCGATAACGCCTTGCTGGCCGGTGAAATTCAGTTGAATACCGATACTGTCGGCGCTCCCTCGGAGGATCCGGCCGCGGCGGCCTCAATAAGCGCCACCGCCCTGGTTGTTTTTTCCGACAAGCGATTTGACGCCGGAGATGTTTTCGTGCAGGCCATCGATATCAGTGGTGATATGAGCACCGGCAACGTAAAGCTTAATCAGGACGCTGCCGGGAACCTTCAAGCTCAACCGTCGATTGCGATATCCCCGAACAAAGCTCTGGCCGTCTGGTTTGATACACGGACAATCAACCTCGTACCGGGGCGACGGATTTTCGGGCGTTTTGGAACACCGACGGGCAGCTTCACGGAAAACGAGTTTCTGATTTCGGATACGGTGCAGGGGAGTGTCTTTGCAACGCCCCGGGTGGTCATGAACCGTCAGGATCGCGCTCTGGTTGCCTGGATCGATGACCGTCTGTCCGGCGACAGCCTTCAGGTAATTGCGCGGTGGCTGGACGCATCAGGGCAACCGGAGACCACCGAATTCCCCGTATCGGATATCACCGGTGATTTCCGCGAAATCGATCTGCATCTCAGTGTCGACTCCCTCGACCGATTCTATGTGGTCTGGCGAGGTGTCGGTCTGGACACCGGCGCCGTCAATGTGAAATGGTATGCCGATGACCTCTCCGACAGCGGCAGCTTCAGCTGGATGTCGCCCTACGACAGTGTTATCGTTGACGAAGTAGTTGCAGCGGTCGGTGATTCCGGCAATGTTACCCTGTTGTGGACGGGTATCGATGCTCTGGCGACCAAGCTGTATATGACGATTCTCAATCACGATGGCAGTATCGAGGTGCCATCGTTTGAAATTACCGATGATCCCCTGGCCCTGCCGAGCGAACCGGTTCTGGCTACCGGTGATCACGGCTGGCGCATAGCTGCCTGGATTGACCGTCGCCAGGGACAGTCGAGCCTGTATTACCAGGTGTACCTGCAAGATTTGTCGCCGGTAGGCAACAACCTCGCTGTTTCCACCGCGACCCCCGAGTTCATGACTTCTCCGGCGATCGCGGCCACAGTCGGCCGTGCCTGGTTTACCTGGGTTGATCCCCGTGAGAACGGCCTCAATGTCTACGCGGCTAATCTGGTATATCTGCCGGTCGGCGTGGGTGATGATCCGGCGGGCAGTCTTCCGGCAAGTGTCGCGCTCAATCAGAACTATCCCAACCCGTTCAATGCCGCCACCCGTCTGGCGTTCACGCTGCAAAGCAGGCAGGCCGTCAACGTGGCTGTTTACAATGTTCTTGGCCGGAAAGTCAAGGTTTTGGCCGATGGCGAGTTCCCGGCGGGAGAACACTGGCTTACGTGGGATGGCACCGATGAACTGGGGCGCAATGTTGCCAGTGGGGTGTATCTCTATCGCCTGAAAGCCGCTTCGGCGTCTCAGTCGCGCAAGATGATGCTGCTGAAGTAGTCAGAGCCGAGCTGATTGCAGCTTTTCAGTAAAAACCGACTCCAAATCTCAGACCAAGACTAAATTGTGTGCTGCGTATTTCGTGCGGAATACCGGTGCTGACCGTGCCGGTGTCGTCGAAAGTCGGCGTGGCCGGATCATCGCCGTACCATCGCTGGGTCTGCGAGGTACTCACCGTCAGGCTGTGCAGATCGCCTACGATATCGACAAAAGGCGTGGTATGGCCGTTGCCTACGGTCACCAGGTGGGCTTTGAATCCGGCCGCAATCCCCGGGCCGTTACCGCTGGCGGTGGATATCTTGTTTCTTTGAATATGGTCATCCTCGTCGGAAGTAAACACTGGGGCGAAAGCCGCTTTTGCCGAGACCGAGGAACGATGCTGTGAACCCAGTCGCGCCATCAGGCCAATCTGGGGCGAACCGTATTTCACCTCGTATGTCAAAGCCGGGACATTGGTTACCGCGAAGGTGATGGGGTCGCTGTACTGGAGGGTTGTCTCATCGAGTTGTCTCTGCCAGCCGGCGTAATTGTCTATGGTTTGCTTTATCCTCTGATACCGGAAACCGGCCAAAAGCGATACGCCCAGCGAGTTCCGCCGGTACATCTCGCGGGTTATCTCCAACGACAGGATTATCGAGCGCATCTCCGCATCGGATTCGGTGTAACTCCACAAGAGGTCATAATAGCCTGGCACCTGGTCCCAGTCGGAATCTTTCATCTGACCGTCCGGATCACCGATATTGGTGAGAACGCCCGCCTCGACCGACCAGGGGTGTTTCTCAGTCGGGGCCGACATTACAGTGAAACTGACTCCCCCGATGAGGGCGTCCACCGGAAATTTCAGCAGGCTGCGGACTTTCCGTAGCAGCGTGTCTCCGGTCGGCGTGACCACCAAGCCCTGGGAATCGAGCTGGTATTCGGTATAGCCGAACTGCCGGGCTATTACCGGGCTGACGTTGATATTCACCTTGCTGAGTGCCGACGCTGCCGGAAGGGCCAGGCATGCCGCCAGAATCAGGATGAGAGAGTATCTTTTCATTGCTGACCTCATTGTATGGTGTAAAACAGTCCGAATTTACGACGGTTTCAGACAAATGCAACCTTAATCTGAACAGGAAGTTAGGAGCAGACAGCCGATCCATTGGAAGATAAATGGTGAACCGGAATGTCTATTGCGGGAAAAACAGAGCACCGAAGTCCTGAAAGAAATGAGCGATTATCCCCGGCCAGATCGTCCCGGTGCGGAT
>SWCC01007092.1_pt1 | contig 12544 bp, 8 predicted proteins | sample 4692971 | NCBI WGS metagenome assembly SWCC01 (sample SAMN10267277, study PRJNA491770) | bioreactor metagenome | isolation source: DHS bioreactor inoculated with subseafloor sediment | place: Japan: off Shimokita Peninsula | collected 2006-08 | reverse complement strand
CAGGAGGCGGGCATGACGCTCTACACCACGGACTACCTGGAGTATTACCTGACCCTGGTGGCTTGGGTGGTCAACAACGGCATCTGGAGCATCCTTGTGACCAGCGGCGTGTTCGCGCTGCCGTTCGTGGCCATCGTGATCCAGGAATGGCTCAAGGCCCGCAGCGAAGGCGCTGACGAGGGCAACAAGGGCGTGCTGTCGTCGATGCGCATCGAGAACCGGGTGTGGGTGGCGATCGTAGTCATCATGTTCGCCGGCATCCCGTTCATCCCGGTGGATCTTGCCACGATCAAGTTCGACACCACGCGCTCCGCGCAATGCCAGGTCAACGTCCCGCTGCCCAACGACACGGGCTGGGCCAACGTCTACACGGCGCTCAACGACCAGAGCGCGCTGGTGCCGGTGTGGTGGTTCTTCATGCATGCCATCTCGAAGGCGGTCACCGGGGCCGCGGTGGCGGCGATTCCCTGCGGCACGGACCTGCGTCAGGTTCGCATGGATGTGGATGCCACGCGCATCGACGATCCGGTGCTGGCACAGGAGGTCGCCGATTTCACGCACGACTGCTACGGGCCGTCGCGCGCCAAGCTGTTCATGAACCGGCCGACGCTCTCCGACGAGCAGATGAACGACGTTACCTGGATCGGGTCGAGTTACTTCCTCGACACGCCCGGCTTCTATGACACCTATCGCGCCAAGACCCCACGCACGGCCTGGCCCTACGACGCGACCCGCGATGCGGGGCTGGCACAGGTGGACAGCGGCGGCGGCTATCCGTCCTGCCGACAGTGGTGGACCGATGGCGGCCAGGGGCTGCGCAGCCGACTGTTGGCACAGGTCGACCCGGACCTGCTGACCCGCATCGGGCGCTGGGCAGGCTTCCTGTCGCAGAGTGAGGTCAATGACTCGGTGATTCGCGCCGTGGTCTCACCGCGGCAGCAGAAGATGAACCAGGGCGCCGTCTACACCGATTACGGCGGTCAGATCGACAGGACGCTGCCGAACATCGTCACGCGCGGCGCGAGCGACCTGGGGCTGACCGTGGGCTCGCTGGGCTTCTTCCCCGCGATGGACGTGGTGCGCCAGGCGCTGCCGATGGTGCTGACCATGCTCAAGATGGCGCTCGTCATCTGCATCCCGCTGGTGCTGCTGATCGGCACCTACGACCTGAAGACGGTGGTGACGGTGAGCTGCGTCCAGTTCGCGCTGTTCTTCGTGGACTTCTGGTTCCAGCTCGCGCGCTGGATCGACAGCACGATCCTGGACGCGCTCTACGGCTGGCATTCGCCGCACAGCAACTTCAACCCGCTGATGGGGTTGAATAACGCTTTCGGCGATATGCTGTTGAATTTCGTGATGGCGATGATGTTCATCGTGCTGCCGACGTTCTGGGTGATGGAACTCGGATGGGCGGGAGTTCGCGCTGGAAACTTCCTGGGCGGTCTCATCACTGGCACGTCCGATGCAAAGTCGGCTGGAGGTAGCGGCTCTCGTCTTGCGATGACGGCCGTATCGAAAGGTGCAGCGAAGTAAGGAGCACTCTCTCGCGCTGATGCGGCGGCTACGGCTCGTCGGGATCGCCCATGTCGATCCGCCAGTCATCTTTGTCGTACAGGCCGACGCCCGAGTGTCCGCCTCTAAGTTCCGGCTGCTTCTCGTCATCCGCATCGGCATTTCGCGCGAACCATGTGGCGACCACCGCAAAGGCCAGCAGCAGGACGAGCCAGGATACGGTGTAGAGCAGCATGCCAAGCACGGCCAGCTTGACGATCCAGAGCACCGCCGTCGCCGCGCCTGCGGGCACCCCACGCGTCACCAGCCGGCCGGCGACACGCTGCTCGCGGCGCAGGTATCCACGCCAGGCACGGCCAGCCCCCCGGCCCAGCCGGTGGCTCCAGCGCCCGTTGTGCGTGTTGGTGGTCATGCTCATGTGCCTCGGTTTCAGTGGTGCCTCACCTCAGGAGCGGCCGGTTGTGGCTTGCCCTCCAGCATAGACCGCGATCAGGAGGGCGGGTGGGTTGCGGCTGGCAGAGCCAGGCTGGCTCGGGTGTCGCCAAGATGATTAGATTTTGCAATAGAAATCAAACCTTATGCTACTTTCCCTGCGAGGTTCTTGCGATGCCTCTAGGGGCTGATTGGATTCCGTGCTATTTTTATAGCATGGATGGAAATTCTAGGCACCAGGTAATCAAGCGGCTGCAGGCCGGACTCCCCCGCGGGGCGCCGTTCGACCTCGCCACCCTGAGTCAGTTCGGGGTGTCGCCCCAGCTTGCCGCCCACTATGCCGACGGCGGGTGGCTCGTGCGCCTGGCCCATGGCGTCTATGCCTTCCCGAATGATGAATTCGGGGTCTACAGTGCGCTGAAGTTCCTGCAACAGCGCGTGCCCGGCCTGCACGTCGGCGGCAAGAGCGCCCTGGCCCTGCAGGGCGTGCGCCACAACCTGGGCAGCCGGGAGACGCTGGTACTGTGGGGCGACGGTCGTTTCGCGTTGCCGGCCTGGTTCACCGCGCGCTTTCCGGCCCGCTACGTCCACGCCCGCCTGTTCGACTGGCCGGACACGGCGCTGGCCAGCATGACCCTGACCACGCCGCCTGGCCTGCCCGAGGATCTGCGGGTGGCTGCCTCCGAGCGTGCCGTTCTGGAACTGCTGTACGAAGCCGGCGCCAAGCAGAGCCTCGAAGAGGCCCGCAACATCTTTGATGGACTGCGTTCCCCCCGCAAGGACTTACTCGGGCAACTGCTGTCCTGCTGCGCCAGCGTGAAGGCCGTGCGCCTGTTCCTCACCTGGGCGCGCGAGACCAGCCTCGTGGATGTCGATGCTCTGCTGGAGCAGTACCCGGTTCGCACCGGCAGCAACACGCGCTGGATGAGCCGGCTCGATGACGGCACCTTGCTGAGCCTGAGACCTCATGGATAAGACCTACGCGGACACCGTTCGCCTGCTGCTGGCCGTCGCGCCTGACGTGTTCGCCAACGACATCTTCGCCATGAAGGGCGGCACGGCCATCAACCTCTTCGTGCGGGACATGCCGCGCCTGTCGGTAGACATCGACGTGGTGTACCTCCCGTGGCAGACGCCGCGCGACGAAGCGCTGCAAGCCATCAACCAGGAGCTGGCCGCCATCGCCACGCGCGTTGCACCACTGGGCGTGCAGACACGCTTGGTTCGCGCCAAGGACCTGGGGGACACCAAGCTGATCGTCGAGAACGACGCCAACCAGGTGAAGATCGAGGTCAACGTCGTGTTCCGAGGCAGCGTGCTGCCCGTTGAGCGGCGGCCGCTGAGTGCTAGGACCAGCGATCTGTTCGGCATCGAGTTGGACGTGCCGATCCTGGCACCGGACGAGCTGTACGCCGGCAAGCTGGTGGCCGCGCTGGACCGGCAGCATCCGCGCGACCTGTTCGACGTGTGGCAGCTCTTTGAGTCGGGCGACATCAGCGATGGCATGGTCGAGTGCTTCGTGATCTATCTGGCGGGCCACAACCGGCCGCCCCACGAAGTGCTGTTCGGCAACGACAAGGACATCGCCGGCGAGTACGAACGGGCCTTTGTCGGTATGGCCGAAGTGGACTGCCCCTTGGACACGCTGCTGGAGGCTCGCGCGCAGTTGCGACGCGAGTTGCAGCAACGGCTGACGAAGGCGCACAGGCGGTTCCTGAGCGGCCTGGTACGCGCAGAACCGGACTGGTCGCTGGTGCAATGCCAGCACGCCGCGCAACTGCCGGCACTGCGCTGGAAGCTCAACAACCTGGAGACCTTTCGCAAGAAGCGCCCCAAGGACTTCGCCGCGCAAGCCGCTGCGCTCGATGCCGGCCTGGGCCAGATCTGACGCGGCGACAGAAGTATTCCCCGCTTGTCGGGCCTGCCCCATGCCGCATTCATCGTGGCATCCGCGAAGCAGTGGCCCTATACCCAAAGGCTTCCGACAAAGGCCAAAGGGCTGGGAAGGGGCAAGGGAACGGGGCCAAGGGGAAAGGCCCTACCCGAAAAGGCCAAAAGGCGCCCCCGATCAGCCCGTCATTCGGGGGGGCGTCATGCTCTCGCTGTTCCAGCGCAAACGGGTGCCACCCACCGCCGGCACACCGCCCACATCCGCCATCGAAACTCCGAAAGGGTCGATGCGGCCCGAGTCGGCCGCATCGCTGCTGGCGACGCCGCGTCGGCAGAAACTGCTGGAACACATCTGGCAGCGCACATCGCTCTCGCGCCGACAGTTCGCCACGCTCTACCTCGCCCCACTGGAGCGCTACGCCGAGCTGGTCCAGCAGTTCCCGGCCTCCGAGAACCACCACCACGCCTATCCGGGCGGCATGCTGGACCACGGCCTGGAGATCGTCGCCTATGCGCTGAAGCTGCGGCAGTCATACCTGCTGCCTGCGGGCGTCACGCCGGAGGCACAGGCGGCCCAGGCCGAAGCTTGGACCGCAGGCACGGCCTATGCGGCCCTGCTGCACGACATCGGCAAGATTGCGGTCGATCTGCACGTCGAGCATGCCGACGGCAGCGTCTGGCATCCCTGGCACGGCCCGCTGCGAAAGCCCTACCGTTTCCGTTACCGAAAGGAGCGTGAGTACCGCCTGCACAACGCCGCCACCGGACTGCTCTACGCGCGCCTTCTCGATCGGGACATCTTCGACTGGCTCAGCGGCTATCCCGACCTCTGGGCCGCGCTGCTGTACGTGCTGGCCGGCCAGTACGAGCACGCTGGCACGCTCGGCGAACTGGTCGTGCAGGCCGACCAGGCATCGGTCGCCCAGGAACTCGGCGGCGATCCCAGCAAGGCGTTGGCGGCGCCCAAGCATGCGCTGCAACGCAAATTGCTCGACGGCTTGCGCTACCTGCTCAAGGAGGAATTCAAGTTGAACCAGGCCGGCCCAGCGGACGGTTGGCTGACCCAGGACGCCTTGTGGCTGGTGAGCAAGACCGTCTCCGACAAGCTGCGCGCACATCTGCTGTCGCAGGGCATCGACGGCATCCCGGCGAGCAATACGGCGGTGTTCAACGTGCTGCAGGACCACGGCATCGTGCAACCGACGCCGGATGGCAAGGCGATCTGGAAGGCTACCGTCACCAGCGACGCCGGCTGGTCGCACGCCTTCACCTTCCTGAAACTCTCGCCGGCGATGATCTGGGATGCCGCCGACCGGCCGGCGCCGTTCGCAGGCCGTGTGCAGCTCGAAGAGGAACAGGCGGTGGCCGATGGGCCGCACGTGGAAGGCATCGAAGCTGCACCCGCGAGCACGGCGCCGATCGCAGCCACGGACACCGGCGTGGCCGCGCTGCTCGACCTGCTCGACCTGCTGGGCGACACCGCTCCACCCACGGCACCGGAGACCCCGAGTTGCCCTGTTGCCGAGACCGAACCGGCCCCTTCGACCGTGCCCCCGCCGCAGATTAGCCGCGCGCCCGCCCAGGATCGCGCGGAGCCCTCCGGAGCGCACTTCATGGCCTGGCTGCGTCAGAGCATCCAGACGCGCAAGCTCATCATCAACGACGCCAAGGCTCTGGTGCATACCGTCGCCGGTACGACCTACCTCGTCAGCCCCGGCGTGTTCCAGCGCTACGCGCAGGAGTACCTTCAAGTCGCCACGCTGGCCAGGCAGGAGAAGCTGGAGGGGTGGCAGTGGGTACAGAAGCGCTTCGAGAAGCTGGGACAGCACCGCAAGCAGCCGAGCGGGCTGAACATCTGGACCTGCGAAGTCACGGGGCCGCGCAAGTCGCGCCGACTGCACGGCTACCTGCTCGCCAGCCCGGATACGCTGTTCCGGGAGACGCCGCCAGACAACCCATACCTGCGGCTCCTGCATGAGGACCTCTTACCAAGCGCGAACCTTCTGTAAAACCTGCCACCTATCCAAGCCGGGAATTAGCAATCTAGGTTGAGCAGGTCGTGAGCTGCATTAAGCGCATCCTGAGCGGCATCGCCCCCATTCAGCAACCGATCACGGTTAAGCCCGCCTCCGCGAACCCATGCTGTGGGTAGGTGCCCGTTTTCGGCTCGTCTTATGAAAAAAGGTGAGCGTCCAGCCGTCCCATCGTTACTCAGGTTGAGACGCCGAGGAGCAACAGCTCCTCGATCCGGCTGGTGGGCCAGATGGGCAGTTTTCCCCGGGGTGTCCTTGAGCCAGGCGCCGGACTCGAGCCCGTTCACTCTGGTGGTGGCCAGCAAGGCTCTGGATGGCGGCGGCGCGGTAGCTGCAGCCGGTCGTGTAGGGCCTGCAGTTTGGGCAGGGCTTTCTGTTCACGCAGCAGCTGCCGGACGGCCGCGTCGAGTGCGCGGGCGCGCCAATCGAGGGCATAGAGATCGGCGATGCGCCGCAAGGCCTCGGCTGTCACTGGGCTCCAGGTCGTTGCTGCGGTAGGCCCAGAGTAGGCCCAGAGATAGGGGCGTTTGGTTTTCCCCTCGCCGGGATCGAGTTGCCGCAGAGGGTGTTTCATCGGCATGCAGCACCTGGCGTTGGAGCAATAAGGCGCGCAGCCGATCCACCAGGGGCTGCAAGGCCACGCCACTGCCGGCGGAACCGGCGCGGCGCTGATGTTTTCGCACGGGCGGCAGGCTTATTGCGGGCGACTGTGCCAGTGGACGAAGGACCTGGCCAGGATCAGGTCGAGCTGCTCGCTGATGTCTTCGCCGATCTTGACCAGCGCGGCGCTGCATTTGGCGGCATGGAACTAGCGAAAACGGCCTTGATGCAGACGGCGCTGACCCAACCACACACCGGTGCCGTCCTACTGCAACAGCTTGAGCCGCGAGCCGTGCCGATTGCGAAAGGCATAGGTCGTGCCATCGCAGGGTGGTCGCCCGAGGGCCTGCTGAAGGTGCACCAAAGCCCGTCGATCCCCAAGCGCATGTTGATCGGTCGGCCACCAGCCAAACCTGGGCCGGCATTCGCGTCAGGCCATCCCCCGCAGCAATCCGGCCAACCAGCTTGCATCGACGTCCGCCGGCAACGCCAACCGCCAGCCACTGGCATGCCTGCAGCAGCCACACTCCGGCCACTGCCACGGGCACCAGGGTAAGCGGCGTGGCCGCCCGCTTGCTGCGCCTGATCCAGTAGGCCAGTGCCTCGGGTTTGAGCGCATGCTACTGGCAATAAGCAACTGCGTCAGCCCGCTGTCCTGCCAGGCCTGAACATGCCGAGCCCAGGACTCGCGGCGCGCGTGCATCGTTTCCATATAAATCCCCTACTGGAAAAGCACAGGATGCAGGGCGGGGTGTTCGAGCAAAAGGGGGTGGGGCGCTTACTGTCGATACGCGGCGGCAGCCGCAAGACCGTCGCCGCGAGCAGCCTGTCCAGCACGCTCGAATACATGGATGAAAAGCGCATGCAGGCTGATACCGGAAGTTTGCGAAACGGCGCGGAGGATCAGCGCGGAGCTGGGCAGCAGCCAGGGTAGTTGGCTGCATGCCGAGAAGATCGGCGGCTTTTGCTGCCTGGTGGGTTCCGCGCGTTCGAGATTCGGGTTAATGAGATGGTCATCCCCACCCTCCGAGGGCACACTTTCGCAGGGTGTTTTATTTCGGAGGCCATCATCATGAGCACAGCTGCACTGGTAGGTATTGACCTGGGCAAGCACAGCTTTCATCTGCATGGACAAGGTTGCTCTGGCCGAGAGGTCTTTCGCACGAGAGCGACACGCCAGCAAATGATGCGATTGCTTGGCAACTTGCCGGCTTGCACGGTGGTGATGGAAGCCTGCGCCGGAGCGCACTTTATGGCGCGCCAACTGACGGCGCTCGGGCATGAAGTGAAATTGATCTCGCCGCAGTTCGTGCGTCCTTTCGTCAAGGGCAACAAGAACGACTTCATTGATGCCGAAGCGATCTGCGAAGCCGCCTCGCGGCCCAGCATGCGCTTCGTCTCGCCCAAGACCGAGGCCCGGCAAACGTTTTCGGTATTGCACCGGATGCGTGATTCGCTGGTGCGTGATCGTACCAAGACGGCCAACCAGGCCCACGGTTTCCTGCTGGAGTTCGGCATCAGCCTGCCCAAGGGACTATCGCTGGTCAGACGGCTGCCGAGCACGTTGGATGAGCATGAGCTGCCGCCTCGCCTGGTCACACTCTTAACGCGGCTGCATCAGCATTTCTGCTATCTGGACGGACAGATCAAGGCGCTGGACAAGGAAATGACCACCCAACTTGAGGAAGATGACCTGGGGAGTCGCTTGCGGACGATTCCCTGTGTCGGCCCGATCACGGCCAGCCTGTTATCGGCCGAAATGGGCGATGGCAAGCAGTATGGCGGCAGCCGTGATTTCGCGGCATCGGTAGGGCTGGTGCCCCGCCAGCACAGCACCGGCGGTCGAGCCAATTTGCTGGGGATCAGCAAACGAGGGGACAAGAATCTGCGGCGACTTCTAGTGCAATGCGCCCGGGTCTACCTGCAGCGCCTAGAGCATCAGCAGGGTGCCCTGGCCGACTGGGTCCGCTCACTACGCCAGCGACGCCACTCGAATGTGGTGGTGTGCGCCCTGGCCAACAAGTTCGCTCGAATCGCCTGGGCGATCGCAGCCAACCACTCGGAATTCGAAGCAGAGCCAGTCGTCTGCGCCGCCTGACTCTGCCATTACAGCTGTACCACGAAACACCCTTTCAGGTTTTGCGATGCTGAACAACCGATGACGTGAACGGCCCACCGGCTTGGTGAAGAACCTGACATAAAAATCGGCTTTTGAAGCCGCCGGGTTTTTCAGGATCACCAGGCGCGACTCTCATCGTGGCGCGGGGCATGCCCAAACGAGACGCCGGATAGATTTACGCAAGCCATAGAATCATCGCTGGTCAGTATTGCAGAAACGGGGTGACCATAAATTTTTTCTTCAAAAAATCTCTTGCAGCACCCATCAGGCGGCGACAGCCGCCACCACCCCCACTCAAGACGCCAGAATCTTCCCCGGATTCATGATCCCGTGCGGATCGAGCGCGCGCTTCACCGTCGCGATCAAGGACAGCTCCGCCGGATTGCGGCTGTAGTGCAACCACGGCCGCTTGTGCAGCCCAATGCCGTGCTCGGCCGAGACCGATCCCGACAGGCTGCGCACGATAGCGTAGAACGCGGCCTCGATGCGCTGTTCGGTCTTGCGGTCGTCAGTCGGCAGCGAACCCACCACGATATGCACGTTGCCGTCGCCGACGTGGCCGAAGTAGATCGCCCGAACGCCGGGGAAATCGCGCGCCAGCGCCTCGCGCATCCGGGCCACGCATTCCTCGATGCCCGAGATGGGCGCGGACACGTCGAAGTTGATGGTGGGCGCGAAGGTGCGCAGCATCTCGGAGATGGCATCGCGCAGTTCCCAGAAGGCTTGGGTCTGCGTGTGAGACTGGGCCACGGCGGCGTCGGCGATCCAGCCTTCGGTCAGCGCGTGTTCCAACATCGCCTCGAAGCGCGCCGCATCCTCTTCGGGTGCGGCCGCCTGCAGGTCCAGCAGCACGTATAGTGGATACGTGGCCGGCAGCGGCGCGGCGATGCCGCCGGCGGTCGTGGCCGCGGCATAGTAGTCCTGCCACATCATCTCGAATGCGCTGACCCGGCCGCCCAGGAGGTGCTGCGCATGGCGCAGCAGCTTGATGGCCGAGCCGAAATCGGGTGCGGCTACCAACGCGGTATTGGCGCCAGAGACGCCCGGATGCAGGCGGAGCACGGCCTGCGTGATGATGCCCAGCGTGCCCTCGGTGCCGATGAACAGATGCTTCAGATCGGGGCCGGCATTGTTCTTGACCATCTTGTTCATCATGGACAGCACGGTTCCGTCGGGCAGCACGGCTTCCAGCCCCAGCACCAGGTCGCGCGCCATGCCGTAGCGGATCACGCGGTTGCCGCCCGCATTGGTGGCGATGTTGCCGCCGATCTGGCAGGAGCCGCGCGCGCCCAGGTCCAGCGCGAACAGAAAGCCCGCCGCCTGCGCGGCTTCCTGAACGACCTGCAGCGGCGTGCCGGCCAGCACGGTCATGGTGGCTGAGGCAGGGTCCAGTTCGACCACGCCGGACATGCGCTCCAGTGAAACGAGCACGCAGCCTTCTATCGGCGTGGCACCGCCGGCCAGGCCGGTCAGCCCGCCCTGCGGCACCACCGGGCAGCGTCCTGCATGGCATACTGCCAGCACGCGCGCAATTTCGGCGGTGTTGTGCGGGCGCACCAAGGCCAGCGGCCTGCCGCCTTCCTCACCGCTCCAGTCGTTCAGGTACCGGGCCCCGATGTCGGCGCCCGCCAGCACTTCGCCGATGCTGGCGTCGGCGCGCAGCGCGGCCAGAATTCGTTTAGGGTTCCAGGGCCCGGACGCCGGTTCCGATGCAGTGATGTTCATGAAGAGACTCCTCTTCCAGTTATGGAACGGCCAGCGTGTCCAGCCTTTATGATGGGCGGCCGCGGATTCTGGGGAAAGAGCGAGTTACTAACCCGAAATTTTGTATCCGGACAGTCAAAAAGTTTTCCGATGCTTGTACCTTCGCGGACGTGCTCGAAAACATACTCCGTAACACGCCCGCCCGGCACTTTGCGGATATGGAACTCCATTTCTTGGTCATCTGGCAGACCGGCCATTGAATATGGACGCACATGTTCGGGACTGAACTGTAGCATCGCGTACTGTCCGGGTGAGAACTCAAAGGGCTTGGCGAGGCGAATGCGGATGCGGCGAATATCGTGAGTGGGCGACTCGACGGCGACAACCATGCCTTTGATGATTCGCGCCGGGTGAGTGACTATGTCGTCTGAGATCTATGATCTCAATTGCGCAATTGCTGGTGAGCACTGACTGACAGGCTAGTACATAATGCTCTTCGATGCGATTTGAGTCACCGCTTTTCGCCGCCGAACTAATGACGCTGCCATCTATAACTCGGCAGCGGCAGGTACCGCATCGTCCAGACATACAGCTGTAGGAAATACCCACACGGTGCTCACGGAGCACTTCCAAAAGGTTGGCACCGGAATCAAAAGCCAAGCGGCGATTGTTCGGTAGTACGAGAAGTTCCATAGATCTGCTTCGTTATTTATAGGCTTTTATGGTTCCATGGTTCATGGACCATATGCTAATAGTCAATAAACCATAAATGAATATTAGTATCACCGCTATGAATAATATTCAGAGCATCCCTTACCTGCCCGTTGTTTGACTAGGCGACCCCGACTCACAGCGGGGTCCATTCGCTTTCCTTCACGGCTGTGCTCACGGCCATGACGAGCTTGTCGAGATTTTTGGCAGTCACGCCCTCCAGTGCCGAATGCCCCCGCAGCATCGAGCGCGGTTGCAGCAGTGCATGGTAGATCTGCCAAGGGTCCGCCCGCCTGGTCAGCTTGAGGACGGACTGGATCAGCTCGTGCTTGAGTGGGTCGAGGTGCCAGTCCGGCACGCGCTGGCCGCGGTTGCCCACGTTCAACGCCAGCAAGTTGCCCGCCTTGATCTCGTAGCTGATCCACCTGCGGGATTTGCCCGCCATCTTGGCAAACGCAGCGACGGGAAGGTTGTGCGGCGCTTCGAAGACATCGAACAAATCCATTCTCTCGCGCTGAATGTCCGAAGGCACCAGCGGCGCGGCCGATCGAGGGGGCGGAACCGCCGGCAGCCGCTGCGCGGCGGCAGAAACCAGCGGCATGGCGTCACCTGGCTTCGTCACGAGCAGGCTTGGCGAAGCGGCAACCGGCATGGAGGACGCGCTTGCGGTTTGCTCACTGGGGAATGCGGGCACGCCTTCCAGATGCACGGTGAGCGGCATGCTGGCCGCCTCGACCTGGTTCTGCTCGAAGAGGTCGAGCCGATCGGCCCAGTCCTGCATCATGCGGCGGCGCTGCTCGACGTACGCGGCATGGTTGTAGGTCGCGCTAACCTTGTTGGGATCGATATGCGAGAGCTGTGCATCCACCCAGACCTTCGGGTAGCCGATCTCGTTGAGCGCAGTGGACATCGTGCCACGGATACCGTGTCCGGTCAGGCGTTCCTGATAGCCCATGCGTTTGAGCGCACCATTGAGCGTGTTCTCGCTGATACGCTTCTTCAAGTCGCTGTCGTGCCGGAACAGGTAGCGCTGGGCCGGCTTGAACTCATCGAGCAGGTGCCGGACGATCTCCATGGCCTGAATCGACAGCGGCACGATGTAGGGCGGGATGTCCTTCGGCTGCTGCCGCTTCTTGCGCATATCCACCTGGAGTTGCTTCACGACGTCGGGCGGAATGATCCACAGCCCTCGGTCCAGATCGAATTGATCCGGCATCGCCTGCCGCAGCTCGCCGGTTCGCACGCCGGTCAGCAGCAATAGCCGCAGCCCGAGCTGGGTCTGCCGCCGGCCGCGATAGCTGCGCAGCCGCTGCAACAGCCTTGGCAGCTCGGTCATGCGCAGGAACGGGTTGTGGTTGACGGGTGGCAGCGGCAGCGCCACCACATCGAGATCGGAGGCGGGGTTCTGCTCCAGGCCCGGCACGATCACCAGCGCGTAGCGGAACAGTTGGTTGAACCACGTCCTGACTTTCTCGGCGACGGAGAGTGCCCTGCGCTTCTCGATCCTGGCGATCACCTCCAGGAGGTCGGGCCGCTTGATCTC
>SWCC01018466.1_pt1 | contig 12563 bp, 9 predicted proteins | sample 4692971 | NCBI WGS metagenome assembly SWCC01 (sample SAMN10267277, study PRJNA491770) | bioreactor metagenome | isolation source: DHS bioreactor inoculated with subseafloor sediment | place: Japan: off Shimokita Peninsula | collected 2006-08 | reverse complement strand
TCTCACTAAATTTACGTTGCAATTATTAATGAATGATTAAATCAAAACCATTGGAGGATAAAAATGAAAAATAATAATATCAAAAAGGAAATGGGCAAAGTCCATCCCCTGATTCCAGGATTCTTTCAACAATTTACAGAAGGTAAAATCTCCCGTCGCGATTTTATGCGTGGTGCCACTTTGTTAGGACTATCATCCACACTGGCAGCCTGTGCGGCACCCGGCCCAGTTGCTGAAACTGTCGCTCCCGTTGAAACCGGCGGGATTGTTCGCGGCGGTACGCTAACGAGCGCGATGGAATTACAATTGATCGATCATCCAGCCAGAATAAGCTGGACCCAGAGTTCCAATATCATGCGTCAAGTTTGTGAAAACCTGACGATTACCGGTGCGGACAATATCACACGTCCTTATTTGCTGGAAAAATGGGAAGCCAGTGATGATTTGAAAACCTGGACTTTTTACTTACGAAAAGGTGTCAAGTTTAATAATGGTGATGAACTCACGGCCGATGATGTCATCTTCACGATGGGTGAATGGCTGGATCCGGACGTCGGATCATCCATGTTAGGTTTATTATCCTATCTGGATGGACCTGAAAGCATTGACAGAGTGGATGATTACACGGTCAGGTGGAACCTGAATGCACCGAATATTAGCATTCCGGAACATCTCTACCACTACCCCGCAGTGATTTTACACCGTGATTTCCAGGGCGATTTCATCAAACAACCAGTCGGGACGGGTGCTTTCACGTTGGAAGAATATGCAGAAGGTGAACGGGCAGTTATGAAACGACGTGAGGATTACTGGCAAATGGGTGAAGATGGTCAATCGCTGCCTTATTTAGATGAAATTATTTACGTTTCGATTGACAAAGATGCAGCTATTGCAGCCTTGCAATCCGGTCAGGTAGATACAATGTTCCAGCCACGCCCCAGTGATTGGCAGGCATTGAAAACCAATCCGGATGTGAATGTGCTTTCAGCCAGTACAGGCCAGGCATATTTAATCCGTATGCGGGTGGACCTGGAGCCTTGGTCAGATGTTAGGGTGCGCCAGGCAATGATGAAATGCCAGGATCGCGAAAAGATCCTGCAATTAGGCTATTATGGTGAAGGCGATCTTTCGATCGATGCCCATGTTGCTCCCATCCATCCCGAATACTGTGAAAAACCAATTCCAGCGTATGATCCCGAAGGTGCCAAAGCCTTACTGGCAGAAGCCGGTTATCCCGATGGATTGAAAGTAACACTGGCAACCAAAAATGACGAATCGGAACCTGAAATTGCCCAGACACTCAAAGAGTTAGCGGCACCAGGCGGTTTTGATATTGAATTAGACATTACCGATCCGGGTGGGTTCTGGGATCGCTGGACAGAAGTAGATTTAGGAATTACTTCGTGGACGCATCGTCCATTAGGTATCATGGTATTACCACTGGCTTATACAGCTGATGAAGATGGCAATCCGGTACCATGGAATGAAACCCGTTGGGTGGATCAGGAATTTGTCGAGCTGTTAGGGCAGGCTGAACAAACCCTGGATCTGGAAGAACGTCGTGCCATCATGTGCCAGCTTGAGGATATTTTCCAGGAGCGTGGGCCAATTGCCAATAGTTTTTGGAAGAAAGTCTGGCGTATTTCCAGAAATAATGTAATGAACATTCAGGCGCATCCCACAGATTACGATCTGTTTTATGATGTCTGGAAAGCATAGACAATTTTTCAAGATGCCGTCCAGAAACGGCATCTTGAAAATTAATTAATTATCTTTTCGGAGTAAATTTATGGCAAGATTTTTACTGCGGGGATTACTCTCCACAGTTATTACTATGTTAATCGTATCACTGGCATTATTTTTCTTAATGGAGGCTGGTGGCAGCGATGTTACAGTGCGTATCCTGGGGGTATTTTCAACCCCGGAACAGCGGGCTTCGCTGAGCCTACAATTAGGTCTCGACCAACCGGCGTACCTCCGTTACATTAACTGGCTGGCCGGTAATGATTGGAGAGCCAGCCGTTTGATTGGGTATCCGGTTGAAACAATTGAGAACGATCAGACCGGTGAAGAAGAGTGGTGGGTCAATAAAAACGGTCAGTATTTGCAGTGGAAGTTGTCTTCTGGTGAATTAATGACACTCATCCGCCAGGAAAATGGGCGTACCATTGAAGAACCGGCTGGTGATGTTTGGACGACAGTTATTGATGACCAAACCGGGAATGAAAAAAGCATCTTTTGGGGAGTTGATAGCAATAACAACGCGGTCAAATGGGTACAGGGTGAAGGGGAAGAAGTCTATATTCTAACCAAAGCCGGCATGCGTAAAGAGGGCGATGGACCCCAGCAGTACATTCCATTATCAAAGGGATTATTGCGCGGGGATGCAGGTTCTTCTTTACAGACCGGCCGGGCAGTGATGGTTACTTTGCTGCCCAGAATTCGCAATACCCTGGTGCTGGCTGGTGTGGCGTTCCTGATTGTGATGCCATTAGCCCTTATCCTCGGTATCATTGCCGGGGTTAACGAAGGAAAATTTATCGATCGGATCATCTCCGTAACCAGCCTGGGTTTTACAGCTACACCTGAATTTGTGACCGGTGTTTTTCTGATCCTGATTTTTGGCATCTGGCTGAAGTGGTTCCCGGCGGTGTCCGTATTTTTAAGCGCGGATGCTATCTTCTCAGATCCAAAAATCCTGATTTTGCCGGTGTTGACGTTAACTGCTGTTGAATTAGGCTATGTTGTCCGCATGACAAGAACCAGCATGGTGGAAGTCATGCGCTCCACTTATATTCGTACAGCCATTATCAAGGGGCTGCCTTACAGACGGGTTGTAATGAAGCACGCACTCCGCAATGCATTAATGGCTCCCATTACGGTCATCATGTTGCATGTGAACTGGCTGATTGGTGGCGTGGTGGTCGTAGAGACAATTTTTGGTTTCCCAGGTTTGGGAAAATACATTTATGACTCAGCTATTTTTGGAGATTTTAATGCCATTGAAGCTGCTGCGATGATTACCGTTCTGATTGCGGTCATCACCCGTTTGTTGGGCGACTTTGCTTACACATTGTTGAATCCACGGATTCGTTATTCTTAAAGAGGAGGAGAAAAATGGTTTCACATCAAGTTATCGGTAAAATATCTCGTCCTTCGCGGTTGAGACGGATGCTGAACGGGCTAAAAATTGTATTTGAATCAAAAATTGCCACATTTGGTCTTATTATGGTCCTGTTTTGGGTCATCCTCGGGCTTGTTTCATTATTCTGGACACCGTTTGAACCCAATGCAACCGATTTTACTCAAAATTTATCGCCCAATTCGGTGAATATTTTAGGGACAGATCACCTGGGGCGCGATATTCTTTCGCGTTTGATGACCGGTACACAGGTAATCTTACTCAAAACGCGTCTTCCAGGGGGGGGTGTCATTCCTGGTGGCGTTGCTTTATGGGGGGTATTAGGTTCGTTGTTATTGGGAACTGTATTGGGTCTGAATGCTGGGTATCGTGGTGGTTGGGCTGATCAATTCATCATGCAGATTCTGGATGCATTAATTGCTTTCCCGGTCATCGTACTTTACCTGGTCGTCATTGCTGCTTTGGGACGGGGTGATCTGGTGGTCATTGTCGCCATTACTGTTACCGGTGCGCCTGGGGTAGCCCGCCTGGCACGCAGTCTGACACTGGACATTCGTACCCGTGATTATATTCGTGCAGCTGAAACCAGGGGTGAGAACCCGTGGTATATCATGTTTTGGGAAATTTTACCCAATGTGAGCAGCCCACTTTTTGTGGATGGTATGCTGCGGGTTGGGTATGCAATATTTGCAATCGGTACACTCGGTTTTCTGGGTATCGGTTTGCCACCACCAGACCCGGATTGGGGTAACATGGTGAACGAAGCCAGAAAAAATATCTTCTCCAACCAGATGGCAGTTATTTGGCCTGCTTTAGCCATCTCCACTCTGGTGGTAGGTTTGAATTTGTTTGCGGATGGGCTGAATGAAGAACTCAATAGATTTCAAAAGTGAGGAATGATTAAAAATGGATAGAACCTCAAAAAAACCAACACCGGTGTTAAAACTTGATAACCTCTCAATTGCTTACAAAGTACGCGGAGGGGAAGTGGAAGCTGTTCAGGATGTCAGTTTTGAAATCCGGCGGGGTGAATCGGTCGGGATTGTCGGAGAATCCGGCTGTGGAAAAAGCACAGTAGCCTGGTCGGTTGTAAATTTCCTGGGATCCAATGGGTATGTAAAACGCGGTTCGATCCTATTTCAGGGTCGCGACCTGACCAGTCAACGTGGTGAAGCGCTAAGACGTTTGCGTGGTGATCAGATTGCAATGGTTTATCAGGATCCGATGAAAGCACTCAATCCCTCTCTGAGAATCGGTGAGCAAATGAATGAAGTCTTAATGGTTCATCAAAAGATCTCCCAACAAGAAGCCTATGACCGCAGTATTAAAATGTTAAAACGGGTTTATATGCCTGATCCACAGGATGTTATGATGAGGTATCCTCACCAGTTATCCGGGGGACAACAACAACGCGTTGTGATCGCCACCGCCTTACTGAATAACCCGGCTTTATTAATTATGGACGAGCCCACGACCGCACTGGATGTTACTGTGGAAGCAGCGGTTTTGGATTTGATTGATGACTTAAGGCGTGAATTTGATACAGCGATCATGTATATCAGTCACAATCTGGGTGTGATCTCGCGCGTCTGTTCCAAAGTCGCCGTCATGTATGCGGGGAAAGTTGTGGAATGGGCAGATGTTCAAAAGATTTTTAAATCTCCTAAACACCCCTATACCCAGGGATTAATTCGAGCCATTCCCAAGCTGGGCGAAGATAAATCATCGAGTCGCTTATATCCCATTCCAGGACGGGTGCCAGCACCCATTCGCAGACCGGAAGGGTGTGTATTTCACCCACGCTGTGATTACGTGCAGGGATTGTGTCGTGACAAAAAACCGGAATTTCGTGATGTGGGTGATGGCATCATGGCGCGCTGTCATTTCTCTGAGAAAATTGATCCATCCGAATGGGAACCGCTCGATGTGGAAGAGATAAAACCTGTCATGCCCCCCATCACAACAGACAGGGTGGATTTAGAACCGATTCTTCAGGTTTCCGGATTGAAAAAATATTATGATGTGATGGGTTCCACATTCAAGGATATGCTGGGATTAAATCCCAAAAAGTATGTCAAAGCGGTGGAAGATGCCAGTTTTGAAGTGATTCCTGGTAAAACGCTGGGAATCGTCGGTGAATCTGGTTGTGGAAAAAGCACACTGATCAAAACGATCATCGGATTGGAAGAGAGTACCGGCGGTCAGATAGATTTTCTGGGGTTGGACATCAACAAGCCACTCAGTGAGCGCTCGGGTGATGTGTTAAAAGAGCTTCAAATGGTCTTTCAAAACCCGGACTCCACCATGAATCCGTCTTATACGGTTGGACAACAGATAGCCAGGCCGATGAAAAAATTTGGTGTGGTGCCCAAAAATAAAGTCAGAGAAGAAGTTGTAAAACTTCTCAGAAATATGCGCATGGGAGAAAATTATTATGATCGCATGCCCAATCAATTAAGTGGGGGTGAAAAACAACGGGTTGGGATTGCGCGTGCTCTGGCCACGTATCCCGAATTAATCCTGTGTGATGAACCGGTCAGCGCATTGGATGTTTCAGTACAGGCAGCAATTTTGAACCTGTTATTGAAAATCCAGGAGAAATATGGAACAACGATGTTGTTCATTGCCCACGATTTAAGCGTTGTCCGTTATTTTAGTGATGAAATATTGGTGATGTATTTAGGGCAAATGATGGAGAAAGGTCCCGCAGAAAAAATTTATTCCCCGCCGTATCATCCGTATACAGAAGCGCTGCTTTCTGCTGTGCCGGTCATCGATCCGGATGCACAGCAGAAAAGAATTCGCTTATCGGGGAATGTCCCTAGCGCGATCAACCCGCCCACAGGCTGCCGGTTTCACACCCGCTGTCCGCGGCGGAATTTATTACCAGATGGTGGAAAAATATGTGCAGAACAACTTCCACCCTGGCAGAATATGGGTGATGACCATCATATTTTTTGCCATATTGATGAAGAGACTCTGCGTTCATTTGAACCAGTGATTACAGTGAAGGAGGGATGAGATGTTAGTTCGGGATTGTATGACCCACCATCCGGTGATGATAGAACCAAATATGTTGTTGCGTGATGCCCGTCAGGTGATGGTTGAAAATGAAATTGGCCATTTGCCGGTGGTTGATACGGGGAAAAAACTGGAAGGATTGGTGACCCGTTCACATTTTTCCATGAGCCTTGACCAGCTGGATAGTTTGGATATGTGGGAAATTTCCAGCAAAATAATTGATTTAAAAGTCAAAAATGTGATGATCAAGAAACGTCAGGTGATTACGATTACACCCGATAACACGGTTGAACAGGCAGCGCGCTTGCTCGTCCAGCATGATATCAGTTGCCTGCCGGTTATCGAAAATGAGATGGTTGTCGGTATGATTACAACCATTGATCTCCTGCGTTCCTATCAGGAAATGTTAGGGATGCCCTCCCGAGGGATTCGAGTGACAGTGCGCATGCCAGCCCAAAAGAAAAGCTATTCAGAATTAGCGAAATTAATTTCAGCCATCGGCGAACAGGAATGGGGAGTGATTGGCATTGGTACGTTCCCCGCTCCCCAAAAACCGGAATACTATGATGCCGTTGTGAAAATTCCCGGCGTCAGCATTGAAGAAGTGCGGGAATTGATTGAAAAGATACCCAATCAGCAGATCATTGATATTCGTGAGGTGGGGTAGGGATAGCGTAAAGGTGGAAGGTGGAAGGCTGAAGGCGAAAGGCGAAAGGCGAAAGTGAATTGTGCTTAGGGGTTTGGCCGTCAACGAATAGGAAACGAATGAACGAATTTCACACGGTGCATTGCGCATAGGGATTTGTTTGTCACCGAATAAGAAACGAATGAACGAATTTCACCCGGTGCATTGCACTTAGAGATTAACCATTGACAAAATTCCTGGACAGAATGACCATAAAATGAACCCCCAGGAGTGCATTGCACCTTGCCTCAGACTTTTTTATCCAAACCATATTGGCAAACGCTATCCATAAATGGGACGCGCCTTACGATCGCTCATATTAATCGTCATTCCTTCATGAAAAGTCAATCACATCTTTTTCCACTTCAGGATAAAGAACGTCAATCTCTTCCTGGATTACTATGGTCATTTCTAAGGCGGTCGCAATGTGGATATAATGGCGGGGATTGTCCATCTTGCCTCCTTTTCGATCCTTCAAGTATTTGTGCAGCACCTGATAACCACCAATCTGGTATTCCTAAACTTCTGCTGCAACGCCTTCAAAGGAATGAGTGGTGTACATTCAACCTCGAGTCCTGTCTATCAAAGGCTCATTCCTCCCCCACAGCTGCCCAAAAAACACAAAAAGGCAATAAATCTCCTACCCGCCAACACCCACACAACCTGTTCCATCAAATCTAATTGGGTTCCGGTATAATCCTTGTATGTCTTCCTCGCACACCCGTATTCGCCGGCTCCAACAGCGCCTGCAATCCATTACCACGATTGCAGAGCAGCTCAAGCGCATCGATCAGCGCTTCTTCTGGTACCGTTTATCTGCATTTGCAGGTGCCTGGGTGCTGGCAATTCTGACGCGCTTCCTTTTCCCCGGCTGGATGTGGGTGTGGGTGTTGGCGGGTATGATCCTGGTGTTTCTGGTGGTGGTGTTTTTTCATCGTCATCTGGACCAACAGCGCTTGCAGTATCAAAGCGCCCAGGCATGGCTGCAGGTGCAACTGGCACGCGCCCAATTGCAGTGGGATCTGATCCCTGAAATTCCTGCTCAACCGCCAAATCCGGATCATCCGTTTATGAACGATCTCAATCTGGTTGGGGAGCGCTCTTTATTGCAATTAATGGATACCTGTGCCACCCAGGGGGGTCGGAATCTGTTGCATAGCTGGTTCTTACAACCAGACTCGAAGATTACAGCGATCCAAAACCGCCAAAATCTGGTCAAAGAATTGGTTGAGCTGAGCGGATTTCGCACCCAAATGATGTTATCTGGTTGGCAGATCAGGCATGACTTTAAAGGGCTGTGGGATGACGCGGGTATCCTGCGCTGGCTGAAAAGCCACGAACCGAACCGGTCGATCAAACGTTTATTGGTATTATTATCCGCCCTGGCCGGTTTGAATTATGTGCTGCTGGCGTTGAATTTACTGGCTGGCTGGCCGCCTTACTGGCAATTCAGTCTGATACTATATCTGGGGGTCTATTTTTTTCAATATCGCAGCTACCAATCCACCTTCGCGGATGCGTATCAACTCAGTAAGGATTTGCAACCCCTCGAAAAAAGCCTGGTTTATCTGGAAACATATCCTGCCAGGCAAGGCAGCGATTTAGGTGCTTTATTATCACCGCTAAAAAAACCTGGTCAGAGACCTTCTGCTTATCTTAAAAAGATTGTGATGATCAGCTCGGCGGCTTCTTTGCAAAATAATCAAATCCTATCCTTGCTGGTCAATGCTCTATTGCCCTGGGATGTCATTTTTGCAACCATTCTGGATGGCTTCAGGCAGCAACTGAGTCAATATTTACCAATCTGGTTGGACGTCTGGTATCAGGCGGAGGGCTTGACAGCCCTGGCGAATTACGCTTATCTCAACCCGGAATATCATTTCCCTGTGATCCACGCAATGACTGCCGATCCACTGTTTTCAGCCCAGGGATTGGGGCATCCGCTCATCCCCAGGACTGAAAAGGTCGTCAACGATTTTTCATTTCAGCAAATCGGTGAGGTGGCACTCATCAGCGGCTCCAACATGTCCGGAAAGAGTACCTTTCTGCGCACGCTGGGTATCAACCTGACATTAGCCTATGCCGGGACGGTGGTGAATGCCAGCCACATGCAATGTGCCATTCTGCGATTGTTTACCGTTATCCAGGTCAGCGATTCCTTGAAAGATGGATTTTCCTATTTCTATGCGGAAGTCCGGCGCTTACGAGCGTTATTGAATTGGCTGGAAGATCAGAACAACACACCAGTATTTTATCTGATTGATGAAATTTTCCAGGGCACCAACCATGAGGAAAGGCGCATCGGCAGTCTGGCATATCTCAATGCACTGGTCAATGCGAATGGAGTCGGGGCAATCTCGACCCATGATATTGAATTAAGTAAAATGGCGGAAAGCGAATTACGGATTCACAACTATAATTTTCAGGATTCTGTGGTGGATGGAAAAATGAGTTTCGACTATCGCTTACGTCCCGGACCCAGCCCGACGACGAACGCCCTCAAAATTATGGCAATAGAAGGGCTACCGGTTGAGATCAATTAATTGGATTGGATGAATCTTATCGCGGTGGTTAGCATCCCGTCTTAATGACCTGTTTTGGGATTAGTCCGGACTAATTCCATCCAAATAGTGTAACTTTTAAGATATACTTACATCTAATTGAGTAGAAGTCATATGCTAAAGCATGAGGTGCAGGATGAAATTTGTTAATGAGGCAGGCTGGGATTGTATCGCCAGGGTCATTATTGGGGTTGTTTTATTGGTTTTAGCGTTCAGTAATGTCGTCTCCGGGGGGCTAGCAACTTTATTTATCATCCTGGGTATTGTTGCTCTGTTGACAGGTTTGGTTGGAGTTTGCCCGCTGTATATGCTCTTTAAAGTTCGCACAAAAAAAGAAAATAAATAATTGAACCAAGGCTATGATAATCCATCGATCTACTTCCATCCCCAAGGTTTTTTGTAAATGAAGCAAAGCGCATTTGAATTCAAACTGAGAAAAAATCCCCGCCCGGTGGTGGTCGAATTTTGGGCACCCTGGTGTGGTCCCTGCAAAATGATGGCTCCTTTTCTAAAAAAAGCGGAACAGGAATATGCCGGTAAGGTTGATTTGTGGCGCATCAATGCAGACGAAAATTCCGAATTGATCCGCTCAATCGGTGTTCGTGGAATCCCAACCATGATCGGTTATAATAAAGGTGTGGTCGTTTCTCGTAAGACCGGAGCAATGACCGCTGAGAACGTGTTGGGATTTTTCTCGGCCGTGGCAGAAAACAAACCGTTTTCCCGAACCCTTTCCTGGGTTGAAAGAATCATGCGGATTGTTCCTGCAATCATCCTCCTGGTTTTAGGCTGGCTGAATGGTCCTAATTACTGGGTGTTGGCTTTAGGTGTCTTGGTGTTATTCAGCGCATTTTATGATCAATGCTCGCTTTGCAAAGTCGTCAAGGCCCAGGTTCAGGAGATATTCAAGAAAAAGCCAGCCTGATTACCAACTTATTATTTTGTGAAGAACAAAACCAGCTCCCGGGGGGATCGTACCCTGGATGGAGGGCAATATGGGGAACTGGTTTTGTTTTTTCAATTTAATCTCGATTTGAACTATTCTTACAAAACTGTTCTTCGCAGCAACTGAGCATTAATGGCGACGATCACTGTGCTGAGGGACATTAAAATTGCACCGACTGCTGGAGAGAGGATAATTCCGATCGGTGCTAATACACCTGCTGCCAGTGGTAGTGCAAATACATTGTAACCAGCAGCCCAGACTAAATTCTGGATCATTTTTTTGTAGCTGGCATGGCTCAAGGAGAATATCTTTACCACATCCAGAGGATTGCTCTTTACCAGGATAATTCCTGCTGATTCAATCGCCACATCCGTCCCGCTGCCAATGGCGATTCCCACGTCAGCCCGCGTCAGGGCGGGGGCATCATTGACGCCATCACCCACCATGGCAACCTTTTTGCCCTGTTTTTGTAACTCAATGATCTTTTGGTCTTTGTGCTCGGGCAATACCTCTCCAAAAAAGGTGTCGATACCCAATTCAGCTGCTACGGCTTTCGCGACTGCCTGACTATCGCCAGTGAGCATGGCAACTTCCATACCCATTTTATGCAGCTTTTCAATGGCCTGCTTGCTCTCCGGGCGGATTACATCTGCCAAGGCAAAGGCAGCAATCACCTGGGTTCCCTGGGAACTATCCCCCACAAGGTTAATCGCACTTTGTCCCTTTGCGCTGGCCTGTTGCTCGAATAAAGCAAGTTTTTCAGGCAGTTCAATTTCCAGCATTTCCAATAAACGCGGGCCGCCAATATAAAAGGTTTGTCCATTGCTCATGGCACGGACACCCCGCCCTTGTATGGCTTCAAATTCAGATACTGCTGGTAATGATAATTTGCCCTCTTCAGCTGATTTGCGGATACCACGGGCAATCGTGTGCTCAGAGTCGCCTTCGATAGCAGCTGCTAATGCAAGCGCATCCTCTTTGCTCCAACTTTCGATTGTCTCGATACCAACCACACCAAAGGTACCTTCGGTTAAAGTACCCGTCTTGTCGAATACAACCATGTTTATCAATCGTGCTTTTTCTAATGCCAGACGATCGCGAACCAGTATGCCGTTGTTTGCACCGATCCCGGTCGTAATAGCTACCACAAGTGGAATGGCCAGACCTAATGCATGCGGGCAGGCGATCACAAGCACTGTTGCAACGCGTGCAATCACTTCGACATTAAATCCCACCGCGATAGTCCAGGCGATTGCCGTAATCGCAGCTACGCCAATCGCAACGAAAAACAACCAGCCAGCAGCTTTATCCGCCAGAATCTGCGTGCTGGATTTGCTTTGCTGCGCCTCATTAACCAGACGCATAATGCCTGCCAGCGCTGTCTGATCTCCCGTAGCAGTAACCTTCACTCGTAAACTACCGTTCCCGTTGATGGTGCCAGCAATCACTTTAGCACCAGGCTGTTTATTGACTGGCTTCGATTCCCCCGTGATCATCGCTTCATTCACATCAGAATCACCTTCCTGCACTTCTCCATCAGCCGGGACACTGCCACCAGGTCGCACCAGGATGAGATCTCCGCTTTGCAATTTGTCCGATGACACAGTTTCTGTACTGCCATCCGGATTGATTCTGTCCGCTGTATCAGGCAACAATTTTGATAACTCCTTCAATGCACCAGAAGCCTGCCTGATACTTCTCATCTCGATCCAATGGCCGAGCAGCATGATGTCGATCAGGGTGACCAATTCCCAGAAGAAAGTCATGCTGTCTGGCAAAAATAGAGCAGCCAGACTGTAAATCAGTGCCACGCCAATTGCCAGAGAAATCAGGGTCATCATGCCTGGTTTACGATTCTGAAGCTCAGGAACCGCCATCTGCAAGAAGGGAACGCCTCCATATAGAAAGACGATCACTGCAAATAGCGGGGTGATCCATTGGCTGCCGGGAAAAACTGGCATTTCAAAATTCAACCATTCCTGAATGGATGGGCTGTATAAAAGGACTGGAATTGACAGTATCAATGACACCCAAAATTTTTGGCGGAACATCTGCTCGTGACCGGTATGGTCAGTGTGCTTTTCTCCATGACCAGCATGCTCGGAGGTAGATGTGCTTGAAGTTCCATGATCATTATGATCCATGGAGGCATGATCTTTCGATTGATGGCTCCGGGTTGCATGTTCCGCATGGGACTGCGATGCATCA
>SWCC01006241.1_pt1 | contig 12590 bp, 8 predicted proteins | sample 4692971 | NCBI WGS metagenome assembly SWCC01 (sample SAMN10267277, study PRJNA491770) | bioreactor metagenome | isolation source: DHS bioreactor inoculated with subseafloor sediment | place: Japan: off Shimokita Peninsula | collected 2006-08 | reverse complement strand
TGGAACAGAATTTGACGGATACATTCTCGCTGTCCATAGCGATCGGATTGATGTGATTTCGGACGACTTTCGTCTTATCGAGTACTGCAACGGAGCAAGGAGCACAAGTCTCTCATTCGGCGATATTGCTGAAATATCGTGGGCCGCGCCGTCGTCAATCATTCCGCTCACTCTCGCTGGAATATTCCTCGGGCCGATACTTATTCCGTCTCCGCGAAATGGAGAGAACAGCCATTTGCTGAATGAGGTAGCAGCTGGGATGGCCGCTGGCGCGTTTTTTGGATACCTGCTTTCAACCGGTCCTGAGAAAAGCTGGGCATGGCAACCTAAATCAGGGGATCCGGAATTTCTTCGGAAGTATTCGTTTGAAAAGGCTTCTTCTCGCTAGGGTATTTTCGGCGTAGTTTCCGGCACACACATTTCTTCAAGAGGCCTATCATGTTCCGTCGCCTGTTCATCGCCCTGTGTCTGATTGTTATTGCATCAAGTGCAGGCGCGCAGACGTACCGCTCCCGCGTCGTCACCGATCGCTGGGGTGTAACGCATGCCTTCGGTCTCGGACCGGATCACGAACAATTTTGACAACTCCATGACAAGCTGCGCATTCAGCTGACGTATCTTTTCCTGAGTGCACAAATGGAGAGTTCATCATGTTCCGCAGCATACTTTTTGCTTCCCTGCTCATCCTTTGCTTTCTCATCGGCAATGAGATTCACGCGCAGGAATTTGTCAACGTGGGCGTCCGGAACGGTGTGCAGTATGAGGGAGACCTGTGGGAGGTTGACAAAGACAGCGTATATCTGGGTGTTCCCGTACCGGGGATCGAGACCATCTCCCCCGTTCCAATGCACGAAAAAGCAATTCCGCTTCCGGATGTGTATTCCATCACCATCCGTCACGATGAATCCAACGCCTTCGGTTTTATTGCACGTACGGTTGCGGGGTTACTCATCGGTGCCGCTGTTGGCGGCCTGGCGTATGCGCTTATTGGTGAAGATGAGAATTCTTTTTGGACTCAAGGAACCAGAATCAAGGGGACACTTACATGGATAGGGTCCTCGCTTATCGGCCTCGGGTACGGGATTCGATGGGGACTTTCCGGCGACTACTCTTCCAGGAAAGAAGCATATTTTCCCTGGAAAGCTGCGGATCATGCGGCGCTTCAGGCTCTCGCGGATCCGAGTGTGATCACTCTCAGTGCTCCGGGCCAAGGGCCGCAATCTGTCTGGGAGTATGCCACGGACTCCCTCCCTCTGCTGCATGTGGAATTGCTCAGCGGCGATGAGTTTGACGGGTACATATACGATCTTTCTACCGACGGCGTGGCGCTGCTCTCCGATGATGCGGAGTTTCAGTCGATCTATGGAAGGCGGCGATATCAGGAAATCTCCTTCTCAGAAATCGCGAGCATATCATACGATCCCTGGGGCAGCATCGCGCCATGGATAGCAGGCGGAGTACTCGGCAGTCTCCTTTTTTCCGGTATCGATTCTGTGGAGCAGCTCCCGCTGGCGATTGGCGTCGGTGCCGGTCTCGGGGCAGGCGTATACCTTCTCGCATCAACGGATCTGCCGGATGGTTGGATATGGCATCCCGGCGCTGGCGATCCGGAATTCCTTCTCAGGGCTTCATATCATTTACGGTAACTCTTGCTTTTCTTGTATAAAATCCACAGTATTTGCCATCTATTTCACTATCGATGATGCCCGATCCACCTCTCGCTCACATGCGCGAAAACGAGATGTTCACTTTTGCGTACATTCGATTTATGTAACCGGAGGAAGTATCCATGAAATTGAGACGAAATTATGCCGCGCTGCTCGGCGTGCTCGCGATGATGCTTTTGTGCACGAATGGTCTGCTGTCACAGGACTCATGGGAATCAGTGAAGGCCCCGCCGACGGGACGAATCTTTGCGTTGAACATCGTCGATGGCCTGGGCATCCTGGCTGGTACGGAAGACGGCGGGATGTTCCTTTCAACCGACAACGGCCTGAGCTGGAATTACCATGCGTTGGCCATGCGCAGTGTGCGCTCATTCTACAAACACAGTGACAACCGTGTATTCGCCGGCCAGCAAAGCGGCGCTTCCGTCTCCACCGATAACGGCAGCACCTGGGAAAGCCTCGGGCTTTCGTCGAACGAAAACGGCTTCGGCATTGCGGTGAATTCCAGTGGACACATATTCGTCGCCGGCTGGCGTGAAGGCATGAACCGAAGCACCGACAATGGCGTTACCTGGGAGGTCGTCGTCACCGGAATGGACAAAACCGACGGTGACCATGTCGTCGTCGACGCTTCGGATGTCATCTACGCAGGGATGTATAACGGCGGTCTCTACCGCTCCACCGACAACGGCGACAACTGGCTCTTCGTCGATTCCGCCTTTACCTACAAAGCCACGGGCGCGCTGGTGGTAAAAGGATCCACCGTATTCGCGGCCATCAAGTATTTGGGTATCTACCACTCCACCGATCACGGCGTCACGTGGACAGGCAGCGACACCGGCTTTGACGAGCTAAATTTCGCCGCCCTCGTCCCGGTTTCGGAAACGGAATTGTTTGCCGCGACTGCGAGCGATGTCTATCGTTCAACGGACGCAGGAATTACCTGGGTGAAACAGTCGAATGGCGGCTTCGGAAATTCCATACTTTCGATGGTGCTCACCAGTGGCGGACGCCTCATCGTGGGCACGAACTGGAACGGCATCCTCTATTCAGACGACAACGGGGCGACATGGATAAATTCGTCGCAGGGACTCACGAATGTCGACGTCAATTCATTTGCCGTCGGTGCTGATGGCCGACTGTATGTATCCCATCGCGTGCCCCCGGTCGCGTCCTCTACAGATCACGGCATGACATGGATGGACGCAAGCGATCCGCAACTTCTCGCCCGACAGCTTTTCGTTGGTCCGACAGGGAATCTGTATGCCGCATCCTATACCGGATTGTTCATGACCACCGACAAGGGATCAATCTGGACAGCGGATACCGTGGGTATGATGAACAAGAATCTGTTATCCGCAGCTGTAACAGACGCGGGAGATCACTTCGCCGCAAGCCGCAGCAACTGTTACCGCCGGCTCTCGGGCGAATCGTCCTGGACGGACGTCACAAACGAACTTGCCGGCTACGACATCACCTGCATGGCAGCGGCGGGAAGTTCAATTTTCGTCGGGACGGAACGCGACGGCCTCTACCGCAGCAGCGACAATGGCGCGAGTTGGACCGACGTTTCCGCAGATATCGCAGATGCCTTCATCCACACGATCGTGTATGATGCCGCACTCGGACTGTATATCGGCTGCAACAACGCCATCAGCCACAGTTCGGATCTGGGAGCGACCTGGACGAAACGCCTCGGGCAGAATCACCCCGGCAACAGCGTGACAGGCATTGTACCGGTGAGCTCAGACATGGTGGTAAGTTCATCAGGATATCAGGGGATTTCGGTGCTTTCCTCAGCAGGCGGAAGCTGGGTCAAGGTAAACAGCGGATTATACAATACAAGGATCAAGGCTCTCATTCGCGATAAAGACGGATACTTCTATGCCGGGACGAAAGGAAACGGCATTTTTCGGAACAGGAATCTTGTGCTCAACACACAGACAGCGCCTTCGCATCCGTCGAACCTTTGGCTGAGTCAAAACTATCCCAATCCGTTCAATCCCAGCACGACGATTCGCTATGGACTCCCACTGCGTGACCACGTCTCGCTGAAAGTGCATACCATGCTCGGCGTCGAAGTCGCGGTATTGGTCGACTGTATTCAGGAGCCTGGATTTCATACAGTCTCGCTGCAGGGTGCCAACCTGCCGTCAGGACAGTACTTCTACCAGCTCCGCTCAGGAAACGCCCGCATCAGCCGATCCATGCTGCTGATCAAGTAGCATTGCACTTTTGTACCGACAGCATATACAGCAAACCCCGCCATATGGCGGGGTTTGCTACTCTTATACCGTCGTCGCCCTTTGCGAAATGTGCAGAAATCAGACGCTTACCGGTAGAAATACACCGATAGTTTCGTTTGCTGACTTGTCCAGTCAACAGATTCCAGTTCGACGATTTCGGTGTCGCCCTGCGAATTTTTTGACGTCTGGCGCCACGAGAGGTTGGCGACTTTCGATTGGGCGGCCGGACCTGCGAGTTCTCCGTTCATCGGGAAGGATGGTCCAAACGATTCGATGGGGAAATCCGTGATCACAATGGCTGCGTTATACGTATAATCACCCCCGAGACCTACGCCGGCGATGATGGCGTTGAGAGTCGAGATCGAATTGCCATCGTCAGAGAGGCGGCCGGCAATACGCGTATTCATGTCAACCCCTGACGTTGTATAGGAATACTCAACACTGAATTCCTTTTTGTTCCAGGTGATCGGAGGCGCACTTCCCACCCTGTTTGACCAGATGATGCTCGGGATGTCTTCCCCCCCCGTTGCTTTTATTGTGCTGGGCGGTGTCGATGTCATTCCCATCAGAGTGATCATCATCGTGCGGAATTCCGTCACATGCACCAGGGCCTGCGCACTCCCGGCAGCTTCACTGCTTCCGGGCGGGTACATCGTCACACTGACATCGTATTCGCCCTGCTCGGTCCACAGGTGCGTGACCGTGCTGTCGTCAGTCACCGACGCAGTTTCTCCATCGCCGAAATCCCAATCAAATCGCGAGCCTGCCGGAGCGGTGCCATTATGCCTCGCGACCAGCAGCAGATCCTGATTCAAGCTAACGGCCGTGTCTGCCGGCTCAATCCACAGCGATTGCAGGCGGACCTTGAACCAGTTGAATCCCGCCCAGGAATAGTCCTTATCTCCGGGGGCTTTCGCGTTGACCTGGATGCCTATGAGGTTGTCTTTATCCAGACGCTCAAGCATAAGTGTCCCGGCGGGATCATACTTCTCAACTTCTCCGATACTGGGCACATCGACCCATCCGACAAGCTTGAAAGGAATGCTGTTATCAGCAGGAACGATTTCGACCGTGAATTCGCGATAGGGAAGAAAGGTCGTCTTTCCGCTCGCAGCGTCAAGCAGCTTCACGCGCGGAAGATCCTCATTATCGATCGGAACTGCCCAGAGTTCGTATGCAGGATACTGTCCCTCACCAATGGTTTTCGCACCGACTTTCCGCCAGATGCGGTCGATTTCATTCGCATCGCAGAGCGTGGAAAGTGGAATGAACACGATCTGGTCGTACGCAAACGTACTGCCTTCGGCAAGGGCTTTTGTATTCGCGGCAGACGTGTAAGGACGAAATTTTTTCGTTGCAAAATCGAAGACAATGGTGCCCTCACTGTCGGGGTAGTTCGGATCGTAGACCTTCAGGCGTCCTACCCCGGCATCGATTTCATAGGCATACGAAATGATGGCATGTGTCGGAGCTTTGTCATTGTTCTTCACGGCGAGATAGATGAATTGCGGTTGATTGACCACAAGCAGTGAATAGCAGAGGCTCCAGAATTGATCTTCGTCGGATTTCAGCATGAAGTCGTCTAAGGGGGTGCTGCCAGTCTCCGCCCAGAATGCATTCGAGGTCACGAACGTCTCCTGCAGTTCGCTGCAGAATTTGATCCCTGTCGCATCATCCTGCCAGATTTTCGGAGTCTGGAACCAGTACTGTTCGTCATCGAAATGTGAGGAGATAAGGAGCGAGGTACTGAAATTCTTATAGAAATGCGCCGCACCGATACTCATGCCCGCGCACATACCTCCGGATTCCGGGTACGGACCCTCGTTGGCGAAAGACCAGCCGTTCGCTTGTGGATCAAACAGCGTGTGAAACCCACCGCCCTGGCGCAGGAGTTCGATCTGTGTGCCGGAGACAACGATCTCGGAGAAATGGCGTACGGCCACATCGAGCCAGGTATCGGAGCGTCCCACAGGCGTGAGGGGCTCGAGCGTCCCGGCTGCACGGTCGTAATAGAATGCTACCGGAAAGCGTCCGGCGAGATCCGGCAGGGGAATGCGCAGGCGCATCAGGCTCTCGGCAAACTCGCCACCATTCTCGATGCGGATCAGCGGCGAGACCGGATCGAAATTCGACCCGAATTCATGGGCCGTGATATCGGCATAGGAAATCTTCACCTGAGTAGACGAGGAATACGCACCGACAGGCACTTCAAGCGTGAGGCCGTCAATGGCTGTACCCGCAGCCTCTACTGTGGCGGTGCCGCCGGGTGATACCGTCTGCTCGAGCAGCTGCGTCATATCGCCTGTGGTGATTTTTCCGGAATCACTATTGGGAGCCGACGCATCATCCCCGGAACAGGCGGGAAGAGCAACAGAGAGAATCGCGACAATGAGGAGGGAAAAGAAAAAGTGGCGGGGAAGAAAGAAAGAGCGTGCTACCTGCATGACTGCAACCCGTATATCGTGTTAAAAAGGATAATCAGGTATGTTATCGATAGGTGAAGATACGCATTAACGCAGGCAAATGGAATACGAACAATGAGACGGAATAATCCACTTCGAGATTACATTATCAAGCACGGAGGGATTCAGTTCTGTCCGGAATAGTGCATGATACTCTGGAGGAAACGGGGTTTCTTATCCTTGTACAGGCAATAGGTTCGAAGACTGCCGAGGGAGGTACTGAGTTGAGGCGAGTATGCCGCAGGTGGGAGTTCTTCCTCGTCCCCTCCTGAAGATCCGAGTATCGCACCAACAATCATGCCGGCAAAAGCTCCGGCGAATGCTATCCCGAACCCGGTTCCGCTGTTCGTTTCTGTGGAGGCAGCAGCGAGTCCCGCACCGACAATTGCCCCGGGAAAGAATCCATAAATCGCACCAAAAAAACCGCCGAGAAACGACCGAAACCAACTGTACTGCACGCCATGACAATAGACGGAATCCACCTGCGAAGGATGCAGGAGGAAGACCTCGTCGAGCGGTGGAACGGTGTTTCTCGCCCAGGACTGCATGCTGAAATCCACGATGATTGCCGTATCGCTGGCATGAAGCAGAATCGCATCCCGCACAGACCCATCCGAAAGGTACACGGTCGCATCCGAATCGAGCTGTGCCTGCACAGCGGGCACGAGAAACAGGCAGCAGAAGACTGCGAGAAGGGTTGGTCTCAGCACTGAGGTATTCTTCCTCCGATCCGGGGCTGTGATAGCAGGCAGTGTTGATAATTGCATTTTCATGATACGAGTACTCCGTTAGAACAATCAACTCCTGGAAACAAATTCAGGAATCCCGAATAATATGTTGTCACGAAGTTGTCAATACTGTTCGTTGTGGGAGTCGGCAGCAGCAGAAGTCGACATGTGGTGGAATTGATGCGGATTTTTTTAACTTGAGGGATATCCCTCCATTGTGATACGACACACCTTGCAGCAGATTTTTCAGAAAACAATTCCACTCCTCCTGGGCCTTCGCTCGAGACTGGAGCAGTATTTCCATCAATTTCGCGGGACCGAACATACGTTCATGGTCATCGTTGCTGTGATCATTGGATTGCTGGGCGGTCTCGGCGCGGTGGCGATACAGTGGCTGATCAAGCTGTTCCAGGAAATTTTCTGGGGAAACTGGGACCTGACCGTGGAATACCTCGAGACTGTTCCCGTGTGGTGGAAAATCGCTGTCCCCGTGATCGGCAGCGCCATTGTCGGCGCCGTGGTGTACTTCTTTTCTAAGGAGGCCAAAGGACATGGCGTCCCCGAAGTGATGGAAGCCATCGCCCTGCGCGACGGTAAAATCAGACCGCGCGTGGTGTTTGCAAAGCTGTTTTCATCTTCGGTATACATCGGTGCGGGCGGGTCTGTCGGACGTGAAGGACCCGTTATTCAAATCGGTTCATCGATCGGTTCGGCCATCGGACAGCTGCTGCGCGTCAATCCGCGTCGGACAAAAACGTTTGTCGCCTGCGGTGCCGCCTCAGGCATTGCCGCTGCATTTAATGCCCCTGTGGCGGGTGCGCTGTTCAGCGTTGAGATCATCCTCGGCGACTTCGGCGTCGCACAGTTCAGTCCCATCGTCATCTCCTCCGTTGTCGCCACCGTGGTTTCACGCCATTTTCTCGGTGATTTTCCTGCATTCATCATCCCAAAATATGAGCTGGTAAGTCCTCTCGAGCTCATCCCCTACGCGGTGCTGGGAGTACTTGCCGGAGCGGTCGCCCTGCTGTTCACCAAAACGCTGTACACCCTCGAAGATTTCTTCGACAACCTGAAGCTCAATGGCATAGTGAAAACCATGATCGGCGGATTGCTGCTGGGGTGCATGGGCGTGTTTGTTCCGCAGGTATTCGGAGTCGGCTACGATACGATGAACGCCGCGCTCCTCGGACAGCTCTCATGGATGGCAATGCTCCTGCTCGTTTTCGCCAAGGTGTTCGCAACCAGTCTCAGTCTGGGGTCGGGCGGATCCGGCGGCGTATTCGCTCCGTCGCTCTTCCTCGGAACGATGACGGGCGGGTTTTTCGGTGCACTTGTACACATGGTATTTCCTGAGTACTCCGCTTCCTCAGGTGCGTACTCCCTCGTCGGCATGGGTGCCGTTGTCGCAGGTGCCACACATGCACCCATCACAGCAATCCTCATCATTTTCGAAATGACGAATGACTATAAAATCATTCTGCCCCTGATGATTTCCTCGATCATCGCCACGGTGTTTACTACGAAGATGCAGAAGGAATCGATCTACACGCTCAAGCTGCTTCGCAAGGGTATTGATCTGTTTGGCGGACGAGATATCAACCTGCTGCGCCAGCACACCGTAAAAAGCATTGTCCGCCGCGATCAGAATATAGTTCTCAATACGACATCACTGCCGGCACTTCTGAAAATCATGCTCTCGGGCAAGCATGAAGAATATTTTGTTGTCGACGAGAATGACTCGCTGCAGGGCATCATCACGCTGCAGGTGGCGAAGGAGTTTATCGAAGACAAGGAAATCCCTCCCGAGCTGATTCTTGCTTCCGACCTGATGCGTACGGAAGTCCAATGCCTCATGCCTGACGACAACCTCGATCTCGTCATGCACCATTTCGGTCGAATTGACAGCCGGCAGCTGCCGGTAGTGGAAAATGAGCAGACGCGAAAGCTGCTCGGCCGCGTGCGTGCGAAGGATGTCATCGACATGTACAACAAGGAAATTTTCAAGAAAGACCTTGTTGGCGGAATGCATTCGATTGTTTCGGGTATGGAGCGCGACCGCACCATTGACGTGTTCAACACCCATCAAATCGTGGAGACCACCATCCCGGGTCAGTTCGTCGGCAAGTCGCTGATAGAACTCGATATCAGGAACCGCTATGGAGTGGAGGTCATCCTGATCCGCAAGAAATCAGACGAGACCGAAGACCTCTCTGAGCGTCCCGGCACCCTGCCCACCGCCAAATACCGCTTCGATGAGGGCGATGATGTGCTGCTGATCGGGGAAAAGGAAAACATCGAGCGCTTCCGGCACAATAATCCGCTGGAGTGAGGGTTCGCTACCTGGCAGAATCTACTCAGCCTGTTGCTTCTGCCTGCGCCCTGCCTCCTGACGTTTCCAGCTCGTTAATGCGACAGGAATAAAAAGACATCCGATTCCATAGATCATCGACGTCCAGCGCTGGTCTGTCTGCAGCGGCGTGAGTATATGTACCTCGGTTGCCGCGACCTTCTCGCTGTAATGGGTACGGGTGTACAGGGCATAGCGAGTGCCTCCACCAATCTGCCTGTCCACGAGCAGGCGCAGCGCTTCCTCGCTGGAGGGCGGATCGAAAATGAAATGGCGCCCGATCGTCCCGGAGAGTCCGTTGCCATAATTGCAGATTGCATGATACGGGACGTAGGTGTAGCCGAAAAAAATCAGCAGCAATCCAGCCGCTACGCTCGCGAAGCTCCCGAGCTTCACGCCAGTATCGATGGTCATATTTTCTCCCATTCAGGTATCAGAAATGGCAGCAGGTCATGCATCTGGTGATATTTCTTATGAAGTAATTCAACGAAATGTGCGTTCGTCGGTAGGTATTCCCAGAGTTCTTCGCGTTTCAGATTGTTGATGGATTTCCCTTCCACACGCTGTTTCTCAAGAAACGCAATGACATCTTCGTCCATTAGCGAATTCATTTCCTCTTCGGAGGACTTATTAAATACAGCCATGAATGAAAACGCTTCGAGCGCAATGTCGCGTTCGCCTTCGACCCCCGCCCAGCCGTTAATCCCGATGCAGATACGAATACTGAAGGTATTGTCCTGCCACTCAGGGTAGATAAAGCGCGCCGCGGTTTCCAAAAACTCGTTTCGTGATACGACCCGGAGAGGATGATGCGTCAATCCGTTTCGAATTTTCTTTGCATCGAGATACCGCTCTACCAAAGGGAAAAACAGGGAGCGGAACTGCCTGTCATGCTGCAGGGCATCGATCAGTTCGGCTGTGGATGCGTGTACCTCGAACGCGTTTGCGAGCAACGGAGCGCCATGAACCAGCATGTACTCGATCACGAGTTTGTACTGATCAAACAGGTCAGAAAGCTCGTTTGACGTATCAAGAGTCTGAACCGTCTTGATGAATTCCTTGTATTCCTTTCCTTCATAAGTAATGGCTTGGATTGAGAGGTCGAACAGCTGCGGATACTCCTCGAGCAGCAGGCCATACGTGAGACCATAGACCCGCCTGATCTCGTCCGGACTCATCTTCCCCGGTTTGATCGCAATTGACTCGCCTGTGGACGACGGACGGGGTGCCTCCGTAATGACAATATCATCCGGAAGTGAGCGCTCTGTAAAGAGGTCGTCCTCGATCATAGGATTTACCACGACTGTTTTTACACGAACATCGACGTACGAATGGCCTATGGCAGGAATGTCCATCGTGTGAATAATCCGCAGCGGCAGAAGATCTGAGCGACGTAGATGCCAGGCGATGCATTCCTCCCACGCGCCCTCCGCCTTGTGTCGCTTCGCTGTCAGGATTAAGGTGGGAACCTCGTGAATCATTCCCTCGCCGACCGTCGCCGAATATATTTCGCTGTCATTGAGGAACTCACGCATGATATTTTCATTTCTTGGAAGCGGCAGCAGATTCCACCCGGTCATCACACCGGAGAGTCGATATTCAGGTTGACGAGCCTGATCGAAGGATTCGATCTTCCCTGTTTCCGGATACCCTTCCAGCAGGCGTTTCCCGTCATAGAGAACCGTTCTCCCCTTTGCGACATGGCCCGAAAGCTGACAACCAATGCGGAGTCCGTCATCGCGCAGCGCGGACAGCGAATATTCTGTAACAAGCGTATCGGGATACATGTCATGCACATACCTCCCCTCCGCAAGCAGCGTCATGCTGCGAACGGGTTCGAGCCGATCCATGGCAGTGCGAAGCAGGCGAGAAAATTCCGGATCCATGCTTTGCGCCTGGCCGAAGGCGACCGAGGAACAGACGACAAGTGCGAGCAGGATGAGACTGGATCGACCGAGTAATCCGAGTACATGTCCGCCCCCTTTTCCCAATAACGGTTTCTTCTGACAGGATGAATAATTCACGATCCGAGCATCCACAGCCACCTCCACAATGATTTTTCTTTCGACAATCTGAATTCTGTCACAATGTGCGGCATATTACATTTATCGGAGAATAATGTCAATAGATCGGTAATTGCACAGACGGGTTCACCGATTGATCGGAAAATCCGTAAGAAGTCGCTCTGCCGCAACCGCGTGAATTCGTTCTGCCATCGGAAAGCTCTTTTGACCGGCATGAAGCAGGATGAGTTCATCCAGTCTCAAATCCTGCAGTGCCGAGCGCATTGAAGGAGTGACTTTAGGAGTTGAAGTACGCTTGATTTCTACTCCTATTCTCTTTCCGCGATGCATGAAAAATAAATCCAGTTCGGCCCCGGCGTGCGTCCGCCAGAAATAGCATTCGTCCCATCGCAGTCCGACGAGACGAATAACCTGATCGAGAAGGAAGCCCTCCCACGAAGCACCGATCTGAGGCCTCACGTCAAGATCCTCCGCATTTGCAATCCCGAGCAATGCATGGAGAATGCCGCTGTCCGCGACGTATACCTTCGGCGATTTAGTCTGCCGCTTCCCGAGATTCTCATGCCACGGAGAAAGCTGCCGAAGCACCAGCGCCGATGTCAGAAGATCGAGATAACGTCGAACGGTGACATCCGAAAGCCCGAACGATCGGCTGAGTTCGGAGGCGTTCCACAGCTGACCGTGATAATGTGCGATCATGTTCCAGAAGCGTCTCAGGGTTGCTGCAGGGATGGAGCTGCCGAGCTGTGGAATATCACGCTCAAGAAAGGTCTGAATATACTCCCGCCGCCATAACAGACTCGATGCATCATCCTTTGCCAGATACGATCTCGGAAAGCCGCCCCGCTGCCAGAGCTGACCGAGCGACTCCATTCCAAGATCGCGGACAGTGAAACCACCGAGCTCATGATACGCAATGCGCCCCGCCAGACTTTCGGATCCCTGTCTGAGAAGATCCGGTGAGGCGCTTCCCAGAATCATGTAGCGTGTATGCGCCTCGTGGCGATCCGCCAGCACCCGAAGAACCGGGAATATCTCGGGGGTGCGTTGTATCTCATCAATGATAATCAGACCCCGGAGGTCGCGCAGCGCCAACATCGGCTCCTGCATCCTTTC
>SWCC01000898.1_pt1 | contig 12606 bp, 11 predicted proteins | sample 4692971 | NCBI WGS metagenome assembly SWCC01 (sample SAMN10267277, study PRJNA491770) | bioreactor metagenome | isolation source: DHS bioreactor inoculated with subseafloor sediment | place: Japan: off Shimokita Peninsula | collected 2006-08 | reverse complement strand
AGCCAGGCCTTCATCCCGATGTCGGGCAAGCCCTACCTGGTGGTGGTAGCGCCCGCGGGCGAGGCGCCGACGGCGGCGCAACTGCGGGTGTTCGTGGCCCGTGGCGACCAGGGCGTGAACTACGCCACCGGCGTCTGGCATCACCCACTGCTCGCACTGGGCGGGGTGTGCGACTTCCTCGTGGTCGACCGCGCTGGACCGGGCCACAACTGCGACGAGATCACGCTCGACACCGTCGGCCTGATCGCCAGCGCGGACTGGTCAAGCTAGGCAGCGTCGCGACGCGCCGGACACGCTCCGGGCGCGTGGCGAAATGCGCTCACCCGGACATCAAGCCTTTCGCCTGGCCTGCAGCAAGGGCCACAGGCTGGTCAGCGCCAGCGCCACCACGATCAGCGCCATGCCGGAAAACTCGTTCGTGCTCGGCCGCTCGCCCAGTTCGATCCAGCCCGCAAGCGCGCCGATCAGCGGGATGCCGAGCGCTGACAGACCGGCTACGCCAGCAGGCAGCTTCTGCAGCACATAAAGCCACAGCAGCCATGCGAGGCCTGTTGCGAACACCGCGTTGAAGAACAGCGCGCCGAAGAAATACGGTGTCGGGTCGATCGGCCGCGACGGCACCAGCAAGGCCACCACGCACAGCGCAAGCGCGCCGAACAGCATCTGCCACGCGGTCATCGACAGCAGGTCGAAGTCATGGTCGCGCCGCATGCGCTTTGCCACCACCGTCGACAGCGCCCAGGTCAGACCGCCGCCCACCGCCAGCACATTGCCCATCACGCTGCCGGTCATTGACCACGGGTCGAGAATGAGCAACAGCCCGAAGGCTGCCACCGCAGTCGCAACCCACTGCACGCCGCGCACGCGCTCGCCAAGCAGCCACCACGCCAGCGGCATCAGCCAGAACGGCATGGTGTAGACAAGGATGGCGGTCTTGCCCGCGCCGCCGCTGACCAGCGCCCACTGAATCAGCGCCGTAAACGTCGCCGTCTGCAACAGGCCGAGCAGGAGCAGCTCGCGCGGCGCCACCGGACGCAGCGGCCGGCGCGCGATCAGCACCACGATGAACAGCACCACCGCGGCAAGCAGCGTGCGGATGGCGGAAAAGTCGAAGGGATCGACGTAGCTCATCACCTGCTTCATCACCACCCAGTTGTAGCCCCAGATCAGCGACATCAACAGCAGCGCCAAGACTGCCAGTCTGGCAGGACGAACCGAAAGCATTGCATTACTCGCGAAAGCGGCGGACACCCGCATACAGCATGCGGGCCGGGTCCGCCGAAAAAGGAAAGCCGGCACACGGCCGGCGCAGGAAATATCGCCTGTAGCATATCGAAAACAGGCCGGCAGCGCCCATGACACTTTGGCTGCGAAGCGCCGAGCCAGATGCCGCATCATGCTCAACCGCCGATGAGGCCGAGCTTGCCCAGAAAGCAGTGACCTGACAATGTACGAACGCTTATGCTGCGTATCGCTCCTTGCGATCACGTGCTGAAAACCCATGCCGCCACATGCCCGAACTGCCTGCCGATACAACCGGATTGCGCACGTCAGCCCCGCACGTGCTTGAACGAGATTACGAGACCATGCCCAAGTTCACCGCCAACATCACCCTGCTGTTCAACGAGCACGATTTTCTCGACCGCTTCCAGGCTGCTGCCGATGCGGGATTTGAGGGGATCGAACTCCAGTTTCCCTATGCCTTCGACAAGGACACGGTCGCCGAGCGACTGGATCGCAGCGGGCTTCCTCTGGTGCTGCACAACCTGCCCGCGGGCGACTGGGACGCGGGTGAGCGTGGCATTGCCTGCGATCCGGCGCGGGTTGGCGAGTTTCAGGACGGTGTCGGTCGCGCAATCGAATACGGACAGGCGCTCCGCTGCCAGCAACTCAACTGCCTCGCCGGCATTGCGCCGGCAGGCGTGCCCGCCGAGACGGTGCACCAGACCTTCGTCGACAACCTGCGCTTTGCCGCCGAGGCGCTGAAGCGAGACGGTATCCGCCTGCTGATCGAACCGGTAAACACCTGGGACATCCCCGGCTTTCATCTGTGCCGCACCGCGCAGGCAATCGACATCATCGAAACGGTCGGTTCCGACAACCTGTTCCTGCAGTACGACATCTATCACGCGCAGCGCATGGAGGGCGAACTGGGCAACACGATTGCCCGTCATCTGCCGAAGATCGCCCACATGCAGCTTGCCGACACACCGGGGCGGCACGAACCGGGCAGCGGAGAGATCAACTTCGCATGGCTGTTCCGGCATATCGACCAGCTTGGCTATCAGGGCTGGATCGGTTGCGAATACAAACCGGCTGCCGGCACGGTCGAAGGCCTCGGCTGGATGAAGGCACTTGCGGGCTGACTGCGGCAAGCCCTGATGGGCGAATCCGTTCAGTCGCGTATTCTCGCGGATTCACGGTGAGCGGACCGAAAGCGGGCTCGCCAATCCACCACTCGGGGAATTTTCATGCGTCACATTGCCATTGATGTCGGTTCTTTTCACTTTGTCGCCCGCCTCGAAGAGGCCGCAGCGCCGCTCACCAGCGCAGCCTTCCTCAAGCTGCTGCCCTTCACCAGCAAGGTCATCCATTCGCGCTGGAGCGGCGAGGCGGTCTGGGTACCGATGGGCGAGTTCGACACCGGACTCGACTTCGAGAACCACACCAACCACCCTTCGCGCGGCGATGTGCTGTTCTACCCCGGCGGCTTCTCCGAAACCGAGATCCTGTTCGCCTATGGCAGCAGCCAGTTCGCCAGCAAGATGGGGCAACTGGCCGGTAACCACTTCCTGACCGTCGTCGAGGGCAACGAACTGCTCATGGAGATGGGCCGTACCGTGCTGTGGAAGGGCGCGCAGGAGATCACCTTCACCGATCTCGGCGAACGCTGAGCCTGCGACCGGACCCGCCCGCATGAACGCCACGCCCCGTGAAGTGCTCGCGGCCATGTTTGCCGCCGCCGTCAATTCCGCCCAGCCCGAACACTGCATTCCGCCCCACCTGCCCGCCCCCCCGAAGGGACGCACCCTCGTCATCGGCGCCGGCAAGGCATCAGCGGCGATGGCTCGCACACTGGAGCAGCACTGGACGGGTCCGCTCGAAGGGCTGGTCGTCACCCGCTACGGCTATGCCGTGCCCTGCGAGCGCATCGAGATCGTCGAAGCCGCACACCCGGTGCCGGATGCCGCAGGGCGTGAGGCCGCCAGCCGCATGCTCGCCATGGTGGATGGGCTGAGTGCCGACGACCTGGTGATCTGCCTGATCTCGGGTGGCGGCTCGGCCCTGCTCCCCTTGCCCGGCGCAGGCGTCACGCTCGAGGACAAGCAGGCCATCAGTCGCGCCTTGCTCAGATCGGGCGCAAGCATTACCGAGATGAACTGTGTGCGCCGCCACCTCTCCGCCATCAAGGGCGGCAGACTTGCGGCAGCCTGCCACCCTGCACGCGTGGTGAATCTGCTGATCTCGGATGTACCGGGCGACAACCCGATGGACATCGCGTCCGGCCCGACCGTGGCCGACTCGAGCAGCTGCGCGGATGCGCTTGAAATCGTGCGGCGCTATGGCATCGAACTGCCGGATGCGGCGCGAGCCCTGCTCGAAACCGGCGCGGGCGAGACCATCAAGCCTGCGGATGAACGCCTGGGGGGTGTCAGTACGCACCTGATTGCGACGCCGCAACAGGCGCTCGAGGCGGCAGCTGAAGTGGCACGCGCGGCCGGGATCACCCCTGTGCTGCTCGGCGACCGTCTTGAAGGCGAAGCGCGGGACGTGGGCAAGGTGCTGGCCGGAATCGCGCTGCAGGTGCGCACCCACGGCCAGCCCGTACCACCGCCCTGCGTGCTGCTGTCCGGCGGCGAAAGCACCGTCACGGTGCGCGGCAACGGCCGTGGCGGGCGCAACGTCGAGTTTCTGCTGGCGCTGGCGATTGCGCTCGATGCGGCACCCGGTATCGACGCAGTGGCGGGCGACACCGACGGTGTCGATGGGCAGGAAGAAGTTGCTGGCGCCTTCATCGGCCCCGACACCCTCGCCCGGGCGTGGGAGAAAGGCATCCGTCCGCGCGACAGCCTCGACAACAACGACGGCCACGGTTTCTTCGAGGCGCTTGGCGATGCACTCGTCACCGGCCCCACACTCACCAACGTGAATGATTTCCGCGCCATCCTGATCACCTGACGCGCCCAACAACACCCAAACAGAGGACGAGACCATGAAAACAATTCAACAACTCACACTTGAAGACGTAAAGCGCATTGCCGCAGCGGCCGAGGCCGAGGCCGTTGCAAAAAGCTGGGCGGTGACCATCGCGATCTGCGATGCCGGCGGACACCCGCTGTGGCTGCAACGCATGGACGGCGCCCCGCTGATGAGCACGACGATTGCACCGGACAAGGCCCGCACCTGCGTGCTTACCGGCAAGCCCAGCAAGGTGTACGAGGACATGGTGAATAACGGGCGCTACGCCGCACTGCGCCTGCCGGTCGTGCCGCTCGAAGGCGGCGAGCCGATCATTGTCGATGGCACGGTGATCGGCGCTGTCGGCGTGTCCGGCGTGAAGGCAGGCGAAGACGCGATTGTCGCGCGCGCGGGTGTCGCAGCACTCTGAGCGGAGGCTGCGCGCCGCGTCTGGCACCCGGCCTGACATCATCAGGTCGTCGTGGCGTCTCCCGTGCCTGCGCCCAGCCAGTAACCGGGGCTGCCGTAGCACGCCTTCAGATAATCGATAAAAGCCCGCACCCGCAGCGCCAGATTACGGCGGTGCGGAAACACGGCGTACACTCCATTGGCAGGCGCGGCAAAGTCGTCCAGCACGGACACCAGCCTGCCAGCACGCAGATCAGCCGCCACCTCCCACAGCGAACGCCACGCAAGGCCCTCGCCCGCCAGCGCCCACTCGTGAAGCACGGCGCCGTCGTTGCAGTCCAGACGACCGTCGACCTTCATCATCGTGGTGTTCCCGCTGCCGTCGGAGAACAGCCACCCGCGCTGCTGCCCCAGCGACAGGCAGACGTGATTGTCCAGATCGTCAGGTGAAGCCGGAACACCGTGCCGGACCAGATAGTCCGGGCTGGCGACCACCACCCGGCGGTTCTCTGCCAGCCGCACCGACACCAGACTGGAATCGGCCAGCTCACCGATGCGGATCGCACAGTCGATGCCTTCATTGACGAGGTCGACCAGGCGGTCGGTCAGGTCCAGCGTGCAGCTCACGTCCGGATTGTCGTGGAGGTAGTTGCGCACCAGCGGTGCCACATGGCGACGCCCAAAACCCGCTGGCGCCGAGATGCGCAGATGTCCGCTCGGTTTCACTCCACCCAGACTGACCGAGGCTTCGGCGTTGGAGAGGTCATTGAGGATGCGCTGGCAGTCTTCGAGAAAGGCACTGCCCTCGAAGGTGAGCGTGATGCTGCGCGTGGTGCGTACCAGCAGCTTGACGCCGAGGCGCTGCTCCAGCGCATCGAGCCGGCGCCCGATCACCGCGGGGGTCACACCCTCCGCGCGTGCAGCAGCGGAAAGGCTGCCTCGACTCGAGACACTTACGAAGCTTTCAATCTGCTTGAGCTGGTCCATTTGATACTTTTAGTAAAAGATAAAGTGATCATACCGCTTATTCAGTTTTATATAAGAGTTCCATAGACTGCAGCCCATTCGGGGAGGAGACAGACCCGATCCAAGACGCTGCGCCCCGGGGGCTCCCCTCCCCGGAGCAGCCAGCGCACCAGACACCCTGCACGCAAGCCGTTTCACAGGACAGCCATGGAACTCACCGATATCGCAATCATCGCCTTCGCCGCACTCGCTGCGGGCGCGGTGAATTCCGTTGCCGGTGGCGGGACCTTCTTCTCCTTTCCGGCCCTGCTCGCCATCGGCGTGCCGCCAGTTGTTGCCAACGCAAGCAACTCCGTTTCGCTGTGGCCGGCCAGCCTCGCGAGTGCGTGGGCTTTTCGACGGGAGCTGGCACGTTTCTCACGCTGCCTGCCGATGCTGACCATGGTGGCCTTCGCCGGCGGCATCGCCGGTGGCCTGCTCCTGCTCGCCACCTCCAACGCAGCCTTCGCACGGCTGATTCCGTGGCTGCTGCTGATCGCCACCCTGCTGTTCGCCTTCAGCCGGCAGATCTCCGGCGCACTGAAAGGGTTTGGCCCGCTGCCGACAGCGGGCAACACACACCGCATCGGCCGTGGCGGCTTTGTGTTCCAGCTGGCCGTGTCGATCTATGGCGGGTTCTTCGGTGCGGGCATGGGCATCCTGATGATTGCGGCGCTTGCAATCCAGGGCTTTGAAGACATGCATGAGATCAACGCGCTGAAGAACTGGCTCTCCACAGTGATCTACAGCGTGGCCGTCGCCACCTTCACCATCGCCGGCGCAGTGTCCTGGCCGCACACCGTGGTGATGCTGGTCACCGGCACGCTGGGCGGATACCTCGGCGCCCGCGTGGCGCGGCAACTGCCTGCCGCCCTGATCCGCAGCTTCGTCATCCTGATCGGCGCCGTGCTGACCATTTACTACTTCGGCAAAACCGCCTGAAACCCTTTACCGATTTCTGCTCACTTAACTGAAGGATTCCACATGAGCCTCAACCTGCCCCAGGGCATGCAGATCAACGCCCCCATCGAAGCCCGTTTCGACGAAATCCTCACCCCTGAAGCCCTCGCCTTCGTCGCCAAGCTGCATCGCGCCTTCGAGCCCCGCCGCCGCGAACTGCTGCAGGCACGTATCGACCGCCAGGCCCGCATCGACGCCGGCGAGATGCCCGACTTCCTCCCCGAAACGCAGCACATCCGCGATGGCGACTGGCAGGTTTCCCCGCTGCCGAAGGCACTGGAATGCCGCCGGGTGGAGATCACCGGTCCGGTCGAGCGCAAGATGATCATCAACGCCTTCAACTCGGGCGCTGACTCCTACATGACCGACTTCGAAGACTCGAACAGCCCCAACTGGTCCAACCAGATCCAGGGCCAGGTCAACCTGTTCGACGCCGTTCGCCGCAAGATCAGCTACACCAACGAAGCCGGCAAGGAGTACCGCCTCAACGACAGGATCGCCACCATGCAGGTGCGCCCGCGCGGCTGGCACCTGGACGAAAAGCATGTGCTGGTCGATGGCGAGCGCGTGTCCGGCGGCCTGTTCGACTTCGCCCTGTTCTTCTTCCACAACGCTCGCGAGCAACTGTCGCGCGGCTTCGGCCCCTTCTTCTACCTGCCCAAGCTTGAGGGCCACCTCGAAGCCCGCCTGTGGAACGACATCTTCTGCATGGCGCAGGACGAAATCGGCCTGCCGCGCGGCACGATCAAGGCCACCGTGCTGCTCGAAACCATTCTCGCCACCTTCGAGATGGAAGAGATCCTGTACGAACTGCGCGAGCATTCCGCCGGCCTGAACGCCGGGCGCTGGGACTACATCTTCTCGTGCATCAAGAAGTTCAAGAAGAACACCGACTTCTGCCTTGCCAACCGCGCCACGATCAACATGGAAGTGCCCTTCATGCGCAGCTATGCGCTCGCCCTGGTGCAGGCCTGCCACAAGCGCGGCGCCCCGGCCATCGGCGGCATGAGCGCGCTGATCCCGATCAAGAGCGATCCGGAAGCCAACGAAAAGGCCATGGCTGGCATCCGTCACGACAAGAATCGCGACGCCAACGACGGCTATGACGGCGGCTGGGTGGCACATCCGGGTCTGGTGCCGATTGCGATGGAGGCCTTCACCAAGGTGCTGGGCGACCGCCCCAACCAGTGGGAAAAGCAGGTCGGCGGCAAATACGGCCCCAGCGACTGGCTCGACTTCCAGCCCGAGCAGCCGATCACCGAGGCTGGCGTGCGCAACAACATCAACGTGGGCATCCACTATCTCGGCAGCTGGCTGGCCGGCAACGGCTGCGTGCCCATCCACAACCTGATGGAAGACGCGGCCACTGCCGAGATCGCACGCTCGCAGATCTGGCAGTGGGTGGTGTCACCCAAGGGACGCATGGACGATGGCCGTGAAGTGACGGCCGAGCTGATCCGCAGCATGATTCCGGAAGAGCTGGCCAAGGTGAAAGCCACGGTGTCGGCGCAGGGCGAACAGACCGCGACCTACGACCAGGCCGCGGGCATCTTCGAGAAGATGAGCCTCACGCCCGACTTCCCGGAGTTCCTGACCCTGCCGCTGTACGAGGCAATGGACTGATCGACTCAGCCCTCAAGTAAGTGCCTTGAAGTGAAAACGGCCCCGCGAAATATCGCGGGGCCGTTTCAGTTGATCACGGGCAAACCGCATTCGTCGGCCTGTTGTTGCGCCCCACCACACGATCCTTCGCCAGCGAAAAATACGGATCGCAGGCAGGTGGCGTCGCGCCGGTGCTGACCATGAGCTGCGCAGAAGACAGCCCCTCGGTGCCGCTGGCATCGACTGAACGCACAAGATAACGATAAGTGGTCCGCGGCTGCAGCCCGCGGTCCACCCAGGACGGTCCATCGACCGTCACCGCCGACACCGCATGCATGACGCTGCCGACGCCCGCGTCCGCGCCTTCCCCACGATAGATCCGGTAGCCGGCAGCACCGGCAACCGGCGTCCATGCCAGCGCAATCTGATCCGCAGAGCGGTCGATCACCCTCAAGTCGGGCATCTGCGTCGCGACAGGCGCAACCCGTCCTGCGCCACCGCTGGCGAGCTTTTCCACCATGCGCCAGATTGCGGAAATCTGCACCCCGTCGCGGGTCGCATAGTGGCCAGGCATGTCGTAGCCGAAATCGGTGTAACCCCACCAGTCCCAGCACCCCTTCGGATTGAAGGGCGTAATCGGCACCGCGCTGGTGGCGGCGGTCTGCGGATAGAGCACGACGATACGGTTGGCATCGGCCCATTCGTTGAAGCCAGCGCGGGTCACAAAGTCTTTCCCGATCAGTCCGGCCTGCTGCTCGCAACCGTGGAAAGCCACATGCAATCTGCAGGCTTCACCAGCAGCGCAATCGGCCGGCACATACAGATAGCCGGTGTCCGCCATCGACGCCCGGATCGGGTTCAGCGGCTGGCCACCACGCTGGATGAAGGGGCGCTGGTCGAACTCGCGTACCTGCCCCTTGAGACTGGCAGATGCGCTGCGTGCCAGTGGCCCGTAGAACAGCTGCAGCGCAGCGCCTGCGGCGTCGTAAGTGGGTGCCCCGGCATCGCCGTCGGGGCAGCTGTTGATGAATGTCCCGCCCGTCGTCGCACACGGATTGCACACCGCGCCATTGGCATCCGCACAGCTCGCCGAGATCTGCGCATGCGCCGCACGCAGTTCGTTCTTGTAGAAGATCTGAGTTTCTGGAACAAGACCTTCGTACCAGGTGTGCAAGGCATTGCTGACAGGACGCTTGACGATGCCGTCGTTGTAACCGTGAAAGATCCACACCCGCTGACGCTGCAGATTGCTCACGTCGTCGTTCAGGCCACGCGCAGACCAGGCGCGGGCCGCGGCATGCATGTCACTCAGGTTGATATCGGTAATCGGCTGTGCCGGGTAGGACGGGTCGCCCTGCATGCAACGCGCCATCACCCTACCCACCCCGCTGCCTGCCCATGAATCGCGTCCGGCGCAAAAGTACGGACCGCCTGCTGTGGCAGCAACCCCGCTGATGGTGGCCGCATGCGCGGTACCGAACTGCACCGCCATGAAGGCGCCCGAAGAAATGCCGGACACCGTCGTTTGCGGCAGGTCGAGCACGTACGCGGGCAGATCCTCTGCCATGGCGGGCGCCAGCACCACCAGCGAACTTGCCGCCAGCATCGCCACGATCCCTCTCCGTAGCCGCCACCTTCTCTCAACCGCCATTCCTGTCCCCTTTGTGCAAGGCATTGGTTACCGGGAACATAGACGGCGATCATGCAAACGGCAAGGGATGCGGCGATGGATGTCGGCCTGCCTGCGCGCAGCGCCAGGGCGACAGCAAGCACATCCGGCGCGCGAAGCCGTCGCCGGAAAGAGAAAACGGCGCACGCGGCGCCGTTTCATGATGGAGCGGAGTGAAGCCCGCGCTCAGCTACCCAGGTCCTGCATCGTCGCACGGGCTGCAGCCACGGCAGACTCGTTGCAACGCAGGTAGCGCGACGAGGCCAGCCACTTGCGGTCGGGGTAGTAGGAGAAAACGAACTGCCCTTCCTTCAGATGGTCTATCACCCTGCGGGCAACGCCGTCCGCCACGGCAGGACATCCCTGGCTGCGGCCAAGGCGGCCGTTTTCCGCGATGAAGTTCGGATCGACATACGAGGCCCCGTGGATCACGATTGCACGCTCGTAAGCGTTGTCGTTTACACCGGGTTCGAGTCCCTGCATGCGCAGGGAGTAGCCGTTGCGACCGTCGTAGGTTTCGCCGGTGCGAAACAGGCCGATACTGCTCTGGTTACTGCCGACGCGATTGGAGAAGCTGGTGGCGAGTTCATCACCGGAGTTGCGACCGTGTGCGACCAGTTCCTCGTGCAGCACCTGCCGCTTGTCGAGATCGAACACCCACATGCGCGGCACGTTGGCAGACAGCGAGTAGTCGATTACCGCCAGACGACTCGACGATTCAACCCCTGACGCCGTCGCGCACTGCATGGCGGACAAGGCAAGTTTGAGCACCTTGGGTGCAAGATTTGGCGCAGCAGCGGAAAGCTGCGCCTCGAGCAGTGCATCGGACGAGCCCGCCGATGCATTTGAAGACAGCACAAACAGAGGCAGGCCCAGCACGAGGGCTGCCTTTCGAAGCGAAACGTTCATTGTGTGAAATCCGTCCGGCTTGACGAGAACTAAGGCGCGCTGATCGAGCGCCCTGCTCTTTTTGTATGTCAATATCGTCCCTGAAGCTCGGCAAAACGACTTATTTTGCACAAACAGACCGCATCTTATCAGGCAGTTGCAGAAAACGCAGATGAAAAATCGTATCAACTCCCCAATCCGGGCAGTCCTGTTATTCCCGTTGTTTATTGCCTCCCTGCTCACCGGAGCCGCAGCGGCGAACGACAACGCGGTCAGCGCCGAACTGCGCGCGCAGCTGCAGCCCGTGATCGAGGGCCGCGCCCATGACAGCAAGGTGCGCACAGAACTTGCCCGCGCGTATGCCGCACGAGACTTCGCACCGCTGTGGCAAGCGCCTGCTCGGCGCCAGCAGTTGCTCGCCGAGATCGAGGCCCTCGCGGATGACGGCCTGAACCCTGATCACTACCTGGCTGAGCTCCTGCGCAAACCGCTTGCGGCGTCCGGCACTGCCATGCAGCGCGCGCAGGATGACATCCGGATCAGCGAAGCCTGTACCGCAGCCCTGAACCATCTGCAGCGTGGCGTGCTCGACCCGGCCCGCGCAGGCCACTACTGGCGGCCATCCTCGCTGCCTGCACCGAATCTGCCCTCCCCGGCGGCCCAGCTCGGCAAGCCCGGTGACGCCGACCTTGCGGCCCTGTTCAACCGGTTTCGCCCAAAAACGGAGCTCTACACCGCGCTGCGCAAGGCCATGGCTGAAGCCCGTCAGGAGCAGTCCGGGACCGGCCTGCCTCAGGTGTCACCCGGCCCGACGCTCAAGTCCGGCATGAGCAGCGCCCGCGTCATCGAACTGCGGGCAAGACTCATTGCCAGTGCCTATCTCGACGCACAGGACAGCTTCAGCCCGCAGATGGACGACACGCTGATCGAGGCTGTGCGCGCATTTCAGCGCGACCAGGGTCTGGAGGCGGATGGTGCCGTCGGCCCGATCACACTCGGGGCCCTGAACCGCAGTCTCGCGGAACGTCAGGCCATGCTGCGCATCAATCTCGAGCGTTCGCGCTGGCTTGCTGCGCGCCAGCAGGGCGAATACGTACTGGTGGATATCGCGGGCTATCGCCTCTCATACTTCCGCGACGGCGTCCCCCTGTGGTCGGCCAGAACACAGGTCGGCACAGCGGCGCGGGAAACGCCGGAACTGTTCTCGCGCATCACCCACTTCACCATCAACCCGACCTGGACCGTGCCGCCGACCATCCTCAGGAAGGACATCATCCCCAAGGCCAGCACTGACCCGGAGTACCTGGCCAGCCGCAATATTCGCGTTCTCGACCGGGACGGCGACGAGGTTGACCCCGCCACCGTCGACTGGAGCAACACGTCCGGCCTGACCCTGCGCCAGGATGCCGGCGATGGCGCAGCCCTGGGCAAGGTCGCGATCCGCTTCTCCAACCCCTACGCGATCTACCTGCACGACACCCCCAACCAGCGCCAGTTCAAGCGCAGCACGCGCGCATTCAGCTCTGGCTGTGTGCGGGTTGAGGACGCACTCGACCTGGTCAGGCTGCTGATCGAGGGCAACGGCGGCGACGCCCATGTGGCGCGTTTCGAGTCGGTGCTGGCCAGCGGCAAGACCGGCAATCTGAGCCTCGCGGGCTCCGTCCCGATCATCATCGCCTACCTCACCGCAGCCCCGGACGCCGAAGGTCGCATCACCTACCGCCCCGACATCTACAACCGCGATGCCGAGCTGATGGCCGCCCTCGATGCCGCGTCGAAGTAATCCCTTCGAAACGGTTTTTTCAGGTTTACCTTGATTTTCAGCCCTGCGTTGTTTATAGTGCTGCTTCTCCGACGCGGGGTGGAGCAGTCTGGCAGCTCGTCGGGCTCATAAC
>SWCC01016137.1_pt1 | contig 12626 bp, 12 predicted proteins | sample 4692971 | NCBI WGS metagenome assembly SWCC01 (sample SAMN10267277, study PRJNA491770) | bioreactor metagenome | isolation source: DHS bioreactor inoculated with subseafloor sediment | place: Japan: off Shimokita Peninsula | collected 2006-08 | reverse complement strand
TTGCGGCGTTTTTTTATACTTTAAATGGGGAGATGATTCGGACGGCCGCCCGCCCAACGCGGGAGGAAAGTCCGGACTTCGCAGAGCACGGCACTTCGTTGTTAAAGCGGAGGACCCCGCGAAACCGCGGGGGACGGAAAGTGGCACAGAAACTATGTACGGGCCGGCGTAAAGCCGGTGCCGTAGTGAAAAGGCTAAACCCTGCCGGGAGCAAGGCCAAGCAGTCCCGCTGTTTTTCCCTTGCGGAAAAACGCAAGCTGCTCGTTTGAAAATGCGGGACGGGTAGGCCGCAAAGATGAATGGCCGTTAGAACAGAATCCGGCTTATGGAATCATCTCCCCCGAAAAAAGGAGGGCGTTATGGGAAAAGATATGACAAATCTGATTTTTATCAGCGTCATACTTCTTTTGTCTTTGTGGGAAACCGCGGGGATATATTTTGCCAGAGCCAAAGGTCTGACGCGCAATGTTTCAAGGCTTCTCACACATTCGCTCATTCTCACTTTTTCAGTGGTGGCGCTGATTCAGCTTCTGTTCTGGGAAGACGCGCTCAGTTCTCTTTTCAGAAAGAATGTCGCCGCACCGGTAGCTGCGGTTCTGTTTTTTATGTTTGTTCTGTCATTTGCCGAATCCTTTTCAGCCGCGAAAGCGAGGTTTAAAGGTATGACGAAAAATATTTCAAGAACAGTCACACACGGAATAATATGCGTTCTCGCAGCCGCGCTTTTTTTCAGAATTATTTAAAGTGCCGGTTAGATTCTTTTTTTGCTTCTTGCGCGGGACCTGAAATTATGTTAATATTTCGCAGTTTTTAAGGAGGTTCAGGATGAACATTTATGTTGGGAATTTGGCATGGGGAATGACGGATGATGACTTGAAGAGCGCTTTTGAAGAGTTCGGTGAGGTCACTTCCGCAGTAATCATTAAAGACAAGTTTACGGGCCGCTCAAGGGGTTTCGGATTTGTTGAAATGACTTCAGAAGAAGGCGGCGAGAAAGCTGTTGCCGCGCTTAACGGAAAAGATCTTAAAGGAAGAGAAGTTAAGGTAAACAAAGCAAGACCTCGCGAAGAGAGATAAATTTTTTCGCGCGACACATATTTCGTAACACAGGATTGATAGTTGTGTTTCTGTAATTCCGCGGAGCTGAAAGTTCTTCTTGACTGAAAGTTCGCCTTGGCGGGAGGAGTTCTATCTTCTCCGCGGTTGTGTCATTTTTTCAGTAAATTACTAAATTAAGGCTAATCCCTTGACTATGCTCTTCGGTAAACCGGAGAGGGCGACAACAATGGCCACCCCTACGCTTTGTTCAGGTCGAGAGCCGTTTCTACTGTTTTTTCAGGTGATATCTTTTTTAGATATTTTTCCGGTGGCCGTTCTTGGGAAATCTTCCACGAACTTAATGTGATGAGGCACTTTGTAATTAGCCAGCCGCTTGCGGCAGAAAGCTATGATTTCCGCTTCGCTTATGTCGCTTTGTTTTTTTATATAGGCGACGGGCACTTCCGTGTTTGCCTTTAATTTCTGCCCTTTGACGGCGACTTCCTCTATCTGAGGCAGATCGCGCAGAACGTTTTCTATTTCGCGGGGATAAACATTGAGGCCGCGGCAGACAAACATGTCTGTTTTTCTGTCCATTATTTTTATGTAATCGTCTTCATCCTTAAACCCGAGATCTCCGCTGTAGAGCCATCCGTTTCGCAGCGCATTTTTGGTGGCTTCGGGGTATTGAAAATATCCCTTCATCACATTATCGCCTTTGATTATGATTTCTCCTATTTCATTCGGGGGAAGTTCTTTGCCTTCGGAATTTACGATTTTCACTTCTATTCCCGGCAGAGCTTTGCCTATATAGCCGGGCTTTCTTAATTCCGGCGGGTTGAATGTCACGACGGGCGCGGCTTCGGTGAGGCCGTAGCCTTCAAGGACGCTTTTATGAAATTTTTTTTCAAAAGAGGAAAGAATATTCACAGGCAGGGCGTCGGCGCCGCTGACAAAATAATTTACGGACCAGAGCGCTATTCTCCCTATAAGTGACGGCACTTTGACAAAGAGGGAATAAACCTGCGGTATGCTGACGAAAAGGGTAATCCTTTTTTTGAAAATAAGCTTGAGAAACTTCGGCCCCTTAAGTATCCGCGGAAGGAGGACGACGCTTCCCCCCTGAAGTATGGGCAGCAGCAGGCAGACCGTCAGCGCGAAAGAATGAAATAAAGGCAGAAAGCATATTGCCCTGTCTTTGTGATTTACCGCCACAACCCCCCCGCAGCTTTCCACATCGCTCAAAAAATTTTTATGCGTGAGAATCGCGCCTTTCGGGTGCCCCGTCGTTCCTGATGTGTAGAGAATTGCCGCCGTGTCTTCCGGCGAGATTTCTTCGCCGCCGCTCACCTCTTCGGGGAGCGCCAGATCATTCCACGAAATAATTTCCTTTATGTTGTTGACTTCTTCCTGTATTCTTGTGAAGTGTTCCCCGAAAGATTCGTCGCTTATGAGGATAAGCGCTCTGGAATCATTGAGTATGTAGATGAGTTCGGTGGTGGTGTAAAAAAAGTTGAGAGGCACCAGGGCCGCGCCTATTTTCCAGCAGGCGAAAAATGAATAAATCAATTCGGGATTGTTTCTCAGGAGCACCGCTACATTGTCGCCTTTCTTTATGCCTTTGGCTTTAAGCAGCTCGGCGAAACGGTCTATCTTATCAATGACTTCTGAAAATCTGATGAAGGAGTCTTCATAAAAAACGGCCTTCTTCTTAGGAAATTTTTCCGCCGCTTTTTTCAGCGCTGTGTATAAATTCATATCCATACAATATTATAGTAACTTTTTCCGGATTAATTGTAAACCACCAGACATAACCCCAGATGTAAAACCGCCGCTTTATTTTGTCGCAATTTTGTCGCAAAAAAGTCGCAGAAATGTCTCAATTTTATTTTACAATAATATCAGAAAGAGGCAAGTGAAAAAAATGCTCCCCCTATTTTATAGAAATGTCAATGGCTTCTGATTTCAGCGGAAGCGTTAGCGATTCGGGCTGGATTGCGGCGACTGACTATACATTTAGTTCGCTGTCAAGAAATACAAAGTATTATTTCAGAGTGAAGGCAAAAGATAATGTGGAAAATATTTCCGCATATTCGTCAGTGGTTGGTAAAAAGACTCAGCCGTGCGTGTGGCAGGAAAAGACGACGACGAAGACGGAGCCGAATGCTTTCGGTTTTGAGGGCGACCGGATATGGACTTGGAAAGTGCCGGTAAACGGCGGGAGTCTTCTGACGATAACAGCATTCGTGAGATATGATTTGGATTATGGCGGAGCGGCAAAGCCGAAGATTACGCTTTACAATTATGGCGTAAATTCGTCGGCTCAGATGACGGGCGGCACAGGAGTATGGGAGAAGCTGACGGTGAGCGGAACACCGACGGGGAAGGGCGTGTTGTTCCTTAAAGTTGAGGGTTTTTCTCCTGCGGTCGGGGCAAAATATGGTGAATCAATAAAGTTCGCGGAGCCCTGCATATTTAACTTGACATATTAAATATGAAGGGTTATAATAAGGCATGAAATACAGGGTATTAACTTCAAGCATTAAGAGAGCGCTGAAAACATTTCCCGCAGTGGTTATTACAGGCCCCCGGCAATCCGGCAAAACCACGCTGCTTAAGGGGATGCTTGGTAAAACGCATAAATACTTTAGTCTTGAGGATCCTGACCTGAGAATGCGGATAAAAGACGACCCGCGGACTTTTCTTATGCAGTGCGGCAAGCGGGTTATTCTTGATGAAATTCAGTATGTCCCCGAACTTCTTCCGTATATCAAATCTGAAATTGATAAAAGCCGAACTCCTGGAAGATGGGTTATTACGGGGTCTCAGAATTTTGTTTTGATGAAGCAAATCAGCGAATCTCTCGCCGGACGCGCGGCGGTTCTTTCACTGCTTCCTTTTTCTCTGGCGGAGAGGCAAAATCAGGGGAAGTTATCTGTATCGTATGAAAAGCTTTTAAGAAAGTCTTTTTATGTTAAGGGAAAAACAACGGATGTGAATTTAGCGGAAATTATTTTAAGGGGCTCATATCCTGAGATTGCCTCTAAAAAAGCCGTTGATAAAAATCTGTGGTGCGGCTCATATATTGCGACATATCTTGAGCGCGACATACGCAATCTTTCGCAGGTGGGGGACTTAGGGCAGTTTGAAAGATTTTTGCGGCTTTGCGCGGTGAGGACGGGACAGATTTTGAACACTTCTGATTTGGCGAGGGATATAGGGATTTCCGTTCCGACGATTAAAAGATGGCTCACTCTTCTTGAAACAGGTTACCAGGTTTTGCTGTTATATCCGTATTACAGGAATATCGGCAAGCGGCTGGTGAAAAGTCCGAAACTTTATTTTAGCGACACTGCTTTAGCGTGTTATCTTATGGGAATAAATGATACTAAAACGCTTATCAGTAGTCCGTATTTCCCGCATATTTTTGAGACTTTTATTGTGACGGATTTTTGGAAAAGGTTTCATCATTTCGGGCAACTTTCATCTATCTATTATTTAAGAACCCGGGACGGGCTTGAAGTTGATATTGTTTTAGAACTCAATCAGAAGCTTCATCTTTTTGAAATAAAAAGCTCCGCAACTATTACTCCACGTCACGCCGATTCCGTAGCGAAAGCGAAAAGAGATTTGGGCGCTTTTGCGCAGTCCGCGGGCATTATTTCAAGAGCGCCGGGACATTTTGCCGTGAAAAAAGACATATATAATTTTTGCTGGCGCGATATTCTTATGCTCTGACACAGGTTTATAATTTATGCAAACGGGGGTAAAATTTTGTTGCAATTTTGCCGCATAAATGTTGCAACTTTATTTTACAATAATAATATAGAAATGTTGTCAAAGGGGGAAGATACAATTTTTCCGGCTTCCTTTAAATAAAGGGGGGGGGATTTTTCAACGGGAGAGGAAAACTGCTATAATAATATCTTATGAAATGTTTGATAGCAGGTCACCGCGGAGCGAAAGCTCTGGCCCCCGAAAATACTCTTAAAGCTTTTCGTACAGGCTTTGAAAAATCCGATGCCGTTGAATGCGACGTGCGGCTGACAAAAGACGGTTTCCTCGCCGTGATACATGACGGCGATTTAATGAGAACAGCGAAGCGCCTGGGAAAGATTAAAGATTTCACAATGGCTCAGCTTGCCGAGTTTGATGCCGGTGCAGGGGAGAAAATACCTTCTCTTGCGGATGTTATAAAACTTGCCGCCTCTTTCGCTAAGACGCTGATAATAGAAATTAAAAGCGGCGGAGATGAACCGCCCGAAGTTCCGGCGAAGGCTCTCAAAAAAACATTTTCCGCTTTTGAGAGTCTTCCTGAAATAATAGTCTGCTCTTTCAATCACGAAACGCTTAAACATGTCAGACGTATAATGCCTGAAATCACGATAGTCTCTACCATGAAAGAAGGAATGTCTTCTGCGGAAATAGAATCGGCGGTGGAAGATTTCAGGCCCGGCGGGGTGAGCGTTGAATTTCACGGTCTTTCGCGGGAGCTCGCCGCGAAGATAAAAGAACGGGCTGACTTTCTGCATGCCTGGGTTGTGAATGAGGAAAAGGATTTCAGAAAAATGATGGATATGGGAGTTGACTGGGTGTACACGGATTTTCCAGGGCGTTTGGGAGCGACGGATTGAAGCGGATGGCTGTTAAAAATCAGAACCGTCCCCATAAACTGACGGAAGGTTCCATTCTGAAAGCCATAGTTTCTTTGTCGTGGCCGGTTGTGGCGGCCAACATGCTTCAGACGGTTTATAATCTCACAGACGCTTTCTGGGTGGGGCGTCTGGGTGAGGCGGCCGTGGCGGCGGTTTCGTTCAGCTTTCCCATTCTTTTTCTGCTTATTTCCATAGGCGCGGGGCTTTCCATAGCGGGCACGGTTCTTGTCGCTCAGTACAAGGGCAAAGGAGACGATGAGAGCGCGGGTTATATATCGGCTCAGACACTTCTTATGATAATAGCCGCCGCCTGCGGGATATCTGTGGCGGGATATATTTTTACGCCGGGGCTGATTTCTCTTACGGGCGCCGAAGCCGAAGTTATACCGGGCGCTGTTTCGTATCTGCGGGTCTCATTCGCGGGGCTGATATTTTTGTTTGCTTTTTTTGTTTTTCAGTCGCTTCTGCGAGGCGCGGGAGAGGTGAAACTGCCCATGATTATTGTGCTGATTACGGTAATTCTTAATTTCGCCGCCGACCCTGTTTTTATAATGGGCTGGGGGCCCATCCCGCCGTATGGCGTTGCCGGTGCGGCTCTGGCTACGATATTTACGCAGGCTCTCGCGGCGTTTGCGGCTCTGGCCATGATCCTGAGCGGCAGATACGGAATAAAAATTAAGGTCGCTTATTTCAAGCCGGACGCGGATACTATGAAAAAAATATTTGTTCTGGGGATGCCTTCCTCTCTGGAACATTCCGTCAGGGCTTTCAGTTTTACACTCATGATATTTCTTGTGGGCGCTTTTGGAACAACGGCTGTGGCCTCTTACGGAATAGTCACCAGGCTTATGAGTTTTATAGTTATGGCGGCTGTGGGAGTCGCCATGGCGACGACAACACTCGTGGGGCAAAACATAGGCGCGGGAAATCCGCGCAGGGCGGAAAAGACTGCCGCCACGGCTTCGGCTTTTACTTTCACTATTATGACTTTGGCCGGCGCCTTCTTTTATGTTTTTTCATCGCAGTTGACAGCCTTTTTTATTTCAGGCAGTCCCGGTGTGATAAGCGCGGGCTCGGATTTCATAAAGATTGTTTCATTGACTTTCGGTTTCGCGGGTCTTCAGATAGTGCTCGGCGGCGCTTTCCGCGGCTCCGGCAACACTTTCACGGCGATGCTTCTGACAATGCTGACTTTTATAGGCCTGCGTTTTGCGAGCGCTTACGGCCTTTCCTGCCTCTGGTCGGAAAAAGGTATCTGGTGGTCATTTCCGATAAGCAATATAATAGGAGGCCTCGCCGCGGCGGCGTTTTTTTTGAGAGGCGGCTGGATGGAAAAAAATCTGACGGACGATTTCACTCTCGCCCGTGAAGTCCTTGAAGAATCGCTGCCTCAGGAATAAACCCGTTTTTTGCAATTTAGGAATGAATAACAGGGACTTTATGCCACTCTATATGGCGGTATAATGTGAATGAATTCACATTATTGGGACGAATAATGTTGACAAGTGCACATTTATGGGCTATACTAATATCATGAAACGGGATATATATAGAAAACTAATAGACTGGAAAAACGAGAAAAACCCCAAGCCGCTGCTTCTTTTTGGCGCCAGACAGACAGGCAAAACATACATTCTGAAGGAATTCGCAAAGAAGGAATATCAAAATCTCACATATTGTAATTTTGAAGAGGATCCCCGATTGCAGGAATTTTTTAAACCGGATCTTAGGCCGTTGCGGATACTTGAACAGCTTTCACTTTACAAAAAGACAAATATCAGGCCCGGAAAAGACCTGCTCTTTTTTGATGAGATACAATTGTCAAATGGCGCGTTGAATTCTCTGAAATATTTTAATGAAGAATTACCTCAATACCGCATAGCCGCCGCCGGATCTTTGCTCGGAGTTAAATTATCCGTGTCGGGCTCGTTCCCTGTCGGAAAAGTGACAATGCTTTCGCTATATCCGATGACTTTTCCTGAATTCCTGACAGCTATGGGTGAGTCAAAATACAGACTTATGCTTGAAAATACTGAAAAGCTTGAGCCTTTTCCTCTGCCTTTTCATGAAGAATTGATAACTCTTCTGAGGACATATTATTTTGTCGGCGGGATGCCGGAAGCTGTCCGCTGTTTTGCCGGCTTGCGTTCTTATGATAAAGTGAGGTCAATCCAGAATAATATCCTGAAGGCCTATGTTTTTGATTTTGCCAAACATGCTCCGGCAACCGACATCCCGAAACTTTCACTGATATGGGATTCAATACCCGCTCATCTTGCAAGGGAAAACAAAAAATTTATTTTTTCGGCGCTGTCAAAAAGCGCAAGGGGCCGTGATTATGAAAATGCCCTCAGGTGGCTTGAGGATGCCGGACTTATCAATTTGTCTTATGCTGTAAAGACACCACGGAAACCGTTAGCCGGGTTTGCTGACAGAAGTTGTTTTAAGGTGTTTGCACTGGATGTCGGTTTACTGAGCGCCATGGCCAGCATTGCTCCCGATATATTATCCCTGCAAAGTGAGCTGTTTACGACTTATAACGGGGCATTTGTTGAAAATTACGCCGCTCAGCAGCTTACAGCTTTGCGGCAGAAGTTATTTTACTGGAAGAGCAGCGGTTACAAAGCCGAAATAGATTTTCTTTATGAGGATCAAAAAGCGGTCTATCCTCTGGAGGCAAAAGCGGGAATAAATCCAAAAAGCAAAAGCCTTCTCTCGTATGATAACAAATTTACTCCCGGGGTTAAGATTAGGACGACACTTCTTAATTTAAAAAAAGACGGACGGCTTTTAAACATCCCGTTATATGCGATTAATTATCTACGGAAATATCTCAATATGGCATTGTTTCAAAGATAGGAATATCTGTTGTTTCCGTGTTTCTTGTTTATAGGCGGGATATTAATTATAATGCGGAGCATATAATAAGGGGGAAAAATGGGTTTAAAAATTTTGCTTGACGGCGAACTGGTAGATAAAGAAAACGCTAAAATATCCGTTTTTGATCACGGCCTTCTTTACGGCGACGGTATTTTTGAGGGCATAAGGGCGTATTCGGGCAGGGTATTCCGTCTGAAAGAACACATAGACAGACTTTACGATTCCGCCAAAGTGCTAATGCTTGAAATTCCGGTGGATAAAAAGAAAATGATTGATGACATAAGGGTGACGCTTAAAGCCAACTCTCTCACCGACGCTTATATAAGGGTGGTTGTCACCCGCGGCGCCGGGGATCTGGGACTGGATCCCCGGAAATGCCCGAAGGCGTCTTATTTCATAATAGCCGATAAAATATCGCTTTACCCTGACGAGCTTTATGAAAAGGGCATGGAGATAGCCACGGTTTCCACCCGCCGCAACATTCCCGAAGCGCTGAATCCCCGCGTTAAGTCGCTGAATTATCTGAACAACATAATGGCGAAAATAGAAGGAACACAGAGAGGAGTCGCCGAGGCGCTGATGCTTAATTCTCAGGGTTTTGTCGCCGAGTGCACGGGAGACAATATTTTCATAATTAAAAACGGCGTTCTTATAACGCCTCCCGCTGCCGCCGGAGCGCTTCTGGGCGTTACGCAGGAAGCCGTCATAGGGCTGGCGGAAGCCAGGAAGATAGAAGTCAGAAAGGAATTCTTTACCAGATACTGTATTTTCACGGCAGATGAATGTTTTCTCACAGGCACCGCCGCAGAAATTATACCGGTGGTTGCGCTTGACGGAAGAACAATTGCATCAGGCAAACCCGGTGAAATCACGCTGAAGCTTATTGCCGATTTCAGGAAGCTGACCAAAAGCAGCGGTGAGGTCATATAATATTGATTTGCGATATTTGCAAAATTAATCAGGCCTCGGTGCATTTCACTTCTTTTCACGGAGGTTCCGTTACAAAGATGCATATCTGTCACAGCTGCGCCGTGAAGATGGGCGTTTTTGACGGCAATATGCAGGAGAAGCCCTTTGATATTCTCGGTAAATTTCTTTCGGCTCTCGCTCTTCCCGAAATTGTGTCCGACCAAAGCTGTCCTGAATGCGGAAAAAAGCTTTCTGAATTTCGCGAAGACGGCAAACTCGGATGCCCGCAATGCTGGGAGGCTTTCCGTGAAAATCTTGAACCGCTGCTTAAAAAGCTTCATGGCCGCTCATCGCACAAAAGGAAAGCCCGCGCCGGAATGTTTCATCCGCCGCGGCGGAGCGGAAAAGATCTGCGGATCAGGTCTCTTCAGAAGGAACTTCAGGCCGCTGTTGATAAAGAGGAATATGAAGAGGCCGCGAAAATCAGGGACAAAATAAAAGGAATAAAGAAGGGCGGCAAAAAATGATTTTCTCAAATCTCGCCTCAAAAAGCAGCCGCTGGCAGAACACGGAGCCGGGGGGGCATTTTGTTTCCACAAGAGTCCGCTTCGCGCGGAACCTTGAGGGTTTTTACTTTCCGAATCAGGCCTCTCCCGCCGAGCAGAGCAAAGTGAGAAAAAAGATTTTTGAAGGCATAGACGCCATTAAAAGGTGGAAAGGCGCCGGGAAACTGGAGCTTGAGGAGCTGGATGTAACCGACAGAAAATTTCTCATAGAGAGACATCTTGCCAGCTATGACCTTGTTTTTACAGAGCGTGTGGCGGGCCTGATAATGGGCGAGGATGAAACAGCAGGCATCATGGTGAATGAAGAAGATCATCTGAGAATTCAGGTTTTGGGTAAAGGCCTTTCTCTTGAAGAAACTTTTGCGGAAGCTTCTGCCGTTGAAAAAGAAATCAGCTCCGTCTTTGATTTCGCCCACAGCGATGATTTCGGTTTTCTCACTTCCTGCCCGACAAATGCGGGGACTGGTTTGAGGATATCTTTTCTGGCGCATCTGCCGGCGCTTGTGATAAGCGGTTATATGGGAGAAGTTATAGATTCGCTCGCGCGTGTGGGCGTGGCCTCGAGGGGCGTTTACGGCGAGGCAACCAAACCGCTCGGAGGCTTTTTTCAGATATCCAATCAGGTGACGCTGGGCGTTTCTGAAAACGATATAATTGAAAAGCTCGCGGCCATCTCAAAGCAGATAGAAGACGCTTCCGATAAGGCGATGGAAAAACTGATAAGCAAAAGAAAAACGGAGATGGAGGATAAAATATACAGAAGCTACGGAGTTCTGCAGTACGCCAGAAGAATATCGTATGAGGAACTTATAAACAGAATATCCGACATAAGATTGGGTTTGAGTATGGGTCTTGCGATTCCGCTGGGCGGGGAAAGATTAAATGATATGCTTTTCCTCTCACAGCCCGCGCACATAGAAGAGAGAAACGGCGCGCTGTTAGCCCCGGAGGAAAGAGATGAGAGAAGGGCGGAATTTTTAAGGGAGATTATGGGTTAATGAAGACTTTCCAGGATATAATATTGACTCTGTCCGAATACTGGGCGGCGAAGGGCTGCGCCGTGGTGCAGGCCTATGATGTTGAAAAGGGCGCCGGCACTTTTAATCCCATGACTTTCCTGAAGCTTTTTGATAAAGGCCCCTGGAGGGCGGCTTACACTGAGCCTTCGCGGCGTCCTCAGGACGGACGCTACGGGGACAATCCTTTCCGTTTGTATAAACATCTTCAGTTTCAGGTCATTCTCAAACCCGCGCCGGCGGACTGCAGAATTCTGTATATGAAAAGTCTGAAGAAAATTGGCATAGATGTTAAAAAACACGACATAAGATTTCTGGAGGATAACTGGGAGTCACCCTCTCTCGGGGCCTGGGGCAGAGGCTGGGAAGTGCGTCTTGACGGTTTGGAGATAACGCAGTTCACATATTTTCAGCAGGCCGGAGGTGTTGAGCTTCCTGATGTGCCGGTTGAACTGACATACGGACTTGAAAGGATAGCGATGTTTCTGCAGAAGAAGAAAAGCGTCTACGATATTGAATGGACCAATGGCGTCAAATATGGCGACATAAGGAAAGAGGAAGAAAGGCAGTTCAGCGCTTATTATTTTGAAAAGGCGGATGTTGAGGGCCTCGGAAAAGTCTGTGATTTTTACGCGCGCGAACTTGAAAGGCTTCTGGATGTGCGGCTGCCTCTTCCTGCCTACGATTGTCTTCTCAATTATTCGCATCTCTTCAATGTCATAGACGCCCGCGGCGGTATGGACCACGCGCGCAGGGCGGTCATGATAAAGAAGATGAGAAATTACGCCCGCAGCATAGCTCTTTTATATATGGAATTTCAGGGCGCGCGGCAGGAAGGCGTAAAATGAAAAAATCCGATTTTCTTGTTGAGCTGTGGGTGGAGGATATGCCGGTTTCGGTGCAGGGGCCCTCGGAGCAAAAACTCAAAGAGGCGGTGGAGAATCTTTTTATAAGCGAAAAAATAGATTACGGCCGGTCAAAAACTTTTTCAACGCCGAGGCGCGTCGCCGTTTTTTTTCAGGATGTTTCCCGCGTTACCCGCGAGGAAAAAGTTTCCATAAAGGGCCCTCCCGCGAAAATATGTTTTGACGGTGAGGACAAACCCACGGCTGTTCTTGAGGGCTTTCTTAAAAAACATTCCGCCGATCCCGCGGATGTGAGGGTGCGGGACGAAGGCAGAGGAGAATTTGTTTTTCTTGAAAAAACTATTCTCTCGCGGAGTTTTGAAGAAGCGGTGAGGAATAAAATAGCGCCCGCCATAGAGGGAATAAAATTCACGAAAGTTATGAGATGGGACGAATACAGTTTTCCGCGGCCTGTCAGAAATGTGCTCATAATGTTTGGAAGGAAAGCTTTGAAAGTCAGATGTTTCGGCATCAACTCATCCCGCTTAAGCAGGGGCTTTATGGGATCCGCCGTGACCATAACATCGCCCGCGGACTATGAAACGAATCTCAAAAGAAAAAGAATCCTCGCTGACGCTCCCGCGAGATTGAAATTTTTCAGGGAGAAGGAACTGAAAGCCGCTCTTTCTTCCGCGGAACATATTTCGGACTCGGATG
>SWCC01005219.1_pt1 | contig 12634 bp, 8 predicted proteins | sample 4692971 | NCBI WGS metagenome assembly SWCC01 (sample SAMN10267277, study PRJNA491770) | bioreactor metagenome | isolation source: DHS bioreactor inoculated with subseafloor sediment | place: Japan: off Shimokita Peninsula | collected 2006-08 | reverse complement strand
GTAGTAGTGGAACAGCTCCCAGCCGAGCTCCTCGATGCTTGCGCGGCCACTGGCGATGCGCCCGGCGTCGATGTCGATCAGGTCTGGCCAGCGCTCGGCCAGCTCGGTGCGCGTGGCAACCTTGACCACCGGCGCCATGGCCAGGCCGTAGGGCGTGCCGCGGCCGGTGGTGAACACGTGCAGGTTCATCCCGGCCGCCAGCTGCAGCGTTCCGCAGACGAAGTCGGATGCCGGCGTGGCGCAGAAGATCAACCCTTTGCGCGCAACCCGCTCACCCGGCCCGACCACGCCGTTGATGGCGCCACTGCCGGATTTGACGATGGAGCCCAGGGACTTCTCGACGATATTCGACAGCCCGCCCTTCTTGTTGCCCGGCGTGGTGTTGGCGCTGCGGTCGGCGGCGCCGCGCTCCAGGTAGCGGTCGTACCAGTCCATCTCGGCGATCAGTGCATCGGCGACCTCCGGCGTTTCGGCGCGGGCGGTGAGCATATACACCGCATCGCGCACCTCGGTGTTCTCCGAGAACATCACCGTGGCGCCGGCGCGCACCAGCAGGTCCGCCGCATAGCCCAGCGCCGGGTTGGCGGTGATGCCGGAGAAGGCGTCGCTGCCGCCGCACTGCATGCCGAGGATCAGCTCGCTGGCCGGCACCGTTTCGCGGCGGCGCTGGTCGAGTTTTTTCAGCCGCGTTTCGGCCAGCGCCATGATCTGCTCGATCATCTCGCCGAAGCCGCTGTTCGACTCCTGCAGGCGGTACAGCCAGGGGTCGCGCAGGTCCACCGAGGGATCACCCTCGTGCATCACCTGTTCGGCCTGCAGCTTCTCGCAGCCGAGGCTGATGACCAGCGCTTCGCCGCCCAGGTTAGGGTTGCGCGCCAGGTTGCGCACGGTGCGGATGGGGATGTAGGCGTCGCGGGCATTGATCGCCACACCGCAGCCGTAGCTGTGGGTCAGCGCGACCACATCGTCGACGCTCGGGTACTTGGGCAGCAGCTCGTCGCGGATGCGCTTGACCGCGTGTTCCAGCACGCCGGTGACGCACTGCACCGTGGTGCTGATGCCGAGGATGTTGCGCGTGCCGACCGTGCCGTCGGCGTTGCGGTAGCCCTCGAAGGTGTAGCCCTGGAGCGGCTCGAGCCCGGCCGGCACGGCGGTGGCCCGCGGCAGGCTTTCCAGCGGCGGCGCGCTGGGCATCTTCAACTGCGTTTCCTTTACCCAGCTACCGCGACGGATGGGTTCGAGCGCGTAACCGATGATCTGCCCATAACGGCGCACCGGCTCGCCTTCGCCGATATCGACCAGCGCGACCTTGTGGCTCTGCGGCACGGCGTCGACGGTGACCAGCCCGCCCTCGAACTGCGCACCGACCGGCACGCCGCCGTCATTGACCACCACGGCGACGTTGTCCGCCTCATTCAGGCGGATGCAGCGCGGGGGAATCCTGGTGGGGAATCAGTTGCACGGTTTCGCTCATGTCTGCTCCGGTTAGGGTCCGGTTGTTGTTCTGTTCGGTGATCGCCGGGGGTGCCATACACGTGGCTCGCCTCGTAGGGTGGACGGCCGAAGCCGTCCACCGGAGCCGGCCCGGCAAGCGTGCCTCAGCGCACCATGCACGGCTTCTTGTTGTTGAAGGTCCAGTCGGGGATCAGGTACTGCATGGCGATGGCGTCGTCGCGGGCACCGAGGCCTTTTTCCTTGTACAGCGCATGCGCCTTGCGCAAGGCATCCCAGTCGAGTTCGACACCCAGCCCCGGCTTCTGTGGCACCGCGACCTTGCCGCCAACGACCTTCAGCGGCTCGCGGGTCAGGTGCTGGCCGTCCTGCCAGATCCAGTGGGTGTCGATGGCGGTGACGCGGCCCGGTGCGGCGGCGGCGACGTGGGTGAACATCGCCAGCGAGATATCGAAGTGGTTGTTCGAATGCGAGCCCCAGGTCAGACCGAACTCGGCGCACATCTGCGCCACGCGCACGGAGCCGGCCATGGTCCAGAAATGCGGGTCGGCCAGCGGAATGTCCACCGAGTTGAGCTGCACGGTGTGACTCATCTGCCGCCAGTCGGTGGCGATCATGTTGGTCGCAGTCGGCAGGCCGGTAGCGCGGCGGAACTCGGCCATCACTTCGCGACCGGAATAGCCGTTCTCGGCACCACAGGGGTCTTCGGCGTAGGCCAGCACGCCGTGCAGGTCGCGACACAGGCCGATGGCTTCGTCCAGCGACCAGGCGCCGTTGGGGTCCAGCGTCACGCGGGCGTCGGGGAAGCGCGCGGCCAGGGCGCGGATCGCCTCGACTTCTTCTTCACCGCGCAGCACGCCGCCCTTGAGCTTGAAGTCCTTGAAGCCGTAGCGCTCGTAGGCCGCCTCGGCCTGGCGGACAATGCTCTGCGGGGTCATCGCCTCCTCGTTGCGTAGGCGGAACCAGGCGTCATCGGCGCCGGATTCGTCGCGGTAGCCGAGGTCGGTCTTGTTGCGATCACCGATGAAGAACAGGTAGCCGAGCATTTCCACTTCATCGCGCTGCTGGCCGTCGCCGAGCAGTGCAGCGACGGGCACCTCAAGGTGCTGACCGAGCAGGTCGAGCAGCGCCGACTCCAGCGCAGTGACGGCATGGATGGCGATGCGCAGGTCGAAGGTCTGCAGGCCGCGGCCGCCGGAATCGCGGTCGGCGAAAGCGCGGCGCGCACGGTTGAGCAGGGCGTTGTATTGGCCGATGGGCTCGCCGACCATCATGCCGCGGGCGTCTTCCAGCGTCTGGCGGATGGCTTCGCCGCCCGGCACTTCGCCGACGCCGACATGCCCGGCGCTGTCCTTGAGGATGAGGATGTTGCGGGTGAACCAGGGGCCGTGAGCGCCGCTGAGGTTCATCAGCATGCTGTCCTGCCCGGCGACGGGCACGACGGTAAGTTCGGTAATGCGGGGCGTGCCCGTTGCGGCAATGGTCATGGGTGTCCCTCTGTTGTTCTTGTCGGGGTGCGGCGCCCGCGCGGGGCGCCGTTACGCAGTTTCGCAGCGTGGCCTTTCGACCGGCTTTCACCTCAGCCGATGTAGGTGGTCTTCACCGTGGTGTAGAACTCCTGGGCGTAGCGGCCCTGCTCGCGCGGGCCGTAGGACGAACCTTTGCGGCCGCCAAACGGCACGTGGTAATCCACCCCGGCGGTGGGCAGGTTGATCATCACCATGCCGGCCTGGGCGTGACGCTTGAAGTGATTGGCGTACTTCAGCGAGGTGGTGCAGATGCCGGCGGACAGGCCGAACTCGGTGTCGTTGGCCATCGCCAGCGCCTCGTCGTAGTCCCTGACCTTCACCACGTTGGCTACCGGGCCGAAGATTTCCTCGCGGCTGATGCGCATGTTCGGGTCGCTGTCGACGAACAGCGTCGGCGCCAGGAAGTAGCCCTCGGTGCCACACTTCACCCGCTCGCCGCCGCAGGCCAGGCGTGCGCCTTCCTGCTTGCCGATCTCGATGTAGCGCAGGTCCTGCTCCAGCTGCGCTTCGGACACGACCGGGCCGATATCCACGCCCTGCTCGAGTGCCGAACCAACCTTGATCTTCTTGATGCGCTCGACCATCGCCTCGACGAAGCGGTCGTAGATGCCTTCGGTGACGATGATGCGGCTCGACGCTGTGCAGCGCTGGCCGGTCGAATAAAACGCGCTCTGGGTGCACAGCTCGACGGCAACGTTGAGGTCGGCATCGTCCAGCACGATCTGCGGGTTCTTGCCGCCCATCTCCAGCTGCACCTTGGCGCCACGCGCCACGCAGGTCTGGGCGATACCGCGACCGACACCCACCGAGCCGGTAAAGCTCACCGCATCGACATCCTTGGCATTGACGATGGCCTCGCCGACTTCACGACCGCGGCCCATCACCAGATTGAACACGCCAGCCGGGAAGCCCGCACGGGAGATGATCTCGGCGATGGCCCAGGCGCAGCCGGGAACCAGGTCGGCCGGCTTGATCACCACGCAATTGCCGAAGGCCAGCGCCGGAGCGATCTTCCAGGCCGGAATGGCAATGGGGAAGTTCCACGGGGTGATCAGGCCGATCACGCCGAGCGGTTCGCGGGTCACTTCCACGCCGACACCGGGGCGCACCGACTGCAGCGTCTCGCCGGCCTGGCGTAGGCATTCGCCAGCGAAGTACTTGAAGATATTGCCGGCGCGGGCGACTTCACCGATGGCTTCCGGCAGGGTCTTGCCCTCTTCGCGGGCCAGCAGCGTGCCGAGCTCTTCGCGGCGGGCGAGGATTTCCAGTCCGACCTTTTCCAGCGCATCGGCGCGCGCCTGGATGCCGAAGGTGGCCCACGCAGGGAAGGCGCGGCGGGCGGCGGCAATGGCCTGCTCGACCTGTGCGGCATCGGCCTGGGCGTATTCGCCGATCACGTCAGAGAGGTCGGACGGGTTGGTGTTGGCCTGGTAGCGATCCGAGCCGACCCACTGGCCGTCGATGAAGTTGTCGTAGCGTTGTACGTCAGCCATGCAAAGTGTCCTCTGATGATGCCCGGCGCGGCCGTTCGGCAGCGCAGCGCCGGGGCGATTCCGGAAAGGCTTACTGGGCGCCCTGCTTCTCGATCAGCACCGCCAGGCTCTCGTATTCGTCGGGCTTCAGCTCGGTCAGTGGCGCGCGCACCGGGCCGGCGTCGTAGCCGGAAATGCGGGCGCCGGCCTTGACGATGCTGACCGCGTAGCCCTTGCAGCGGTTGCGGATGTCCAGATACGGCAGGAAGAAATCGTCGATCAGCTTGCCGACGGTTTCGTGATCCTCGCGGGCAATGGCCTTGTAGAAGTCCATGGCGGTCTTCGGAATGAAGTTGAACACCGCCGAGGAATACACCGGCACGCCCAGCGCCTTGTAGGCGGCGGCATAGACTTCCGCGGTCGGCAGGCCGCCGAGGTAGCTGAAGCGCTCGCCGAGGCGGCGGCGGATCGACACCATCAACTCGATATCGCCCAGGCCATCCTTGTAGCCGATCAGGTTCGGGCAGCGCTCGGCCAGCTGCTCCAGATGCGTCGCGGTCAGGCGGCAGACGTTGCGGTTGTAAACCACCACGCCGATGTTCACCGACTTGCAGACCTGCTCGACATGCAGCGCGACGCCTTCCTGGCTGGCTTCGGTGAGGTAGTGCGGCAGCAGCAGCAGACCCTTGGCACCCAGACGCTCGGCTTCCTGCGCCATCTGGATGGCCAGACGTGTCGGGCCACCGACACCGGCAAGGATCGGCACCGTGCCGGCGCAGGTGTCGACGGCGGTCTTGATGATCTCGCTGTACTCGCGCGGTTCCAGCGAGAAGAACTCGCCGGTGCCGCCGGCAGCGAACAGCGCCGAGGCACCGTAGGGGCCGAGCCATTCCAGACGCTTGATATAGCCGGCGCGATGGAAGTCGCCCTGCGCGTCGAAGTCAGTGACCGGGAACGACAGCAGGCCGGTAGAGAGGATGGCCTTCAATTCTTGTGGATTCATTATTCGAGCATCCTGAATGCATGTTGAGGAGGTACAAGGGCATCAGCCTTGAGATACGTTATCGTACAACTAAAAATAGTCCAACCGTTTTTTCTGCGCATTTTCTTCGGCGCTGAAGCTGAATGAAAGCTTTCTGCCTTTCACTCCTCCGGCCAGGGCAAGCTGTGCGAATTCTGCTGCTTAATGGCATAAGCAGTTGAGCAAACCCAGGCAAATGCACTGATTATTTCGTTTGACAGCTGACGTAGCGAACTGTAAAAAATCCTCCATAGTCGTATGACGACCTATGACCACAATAACAATAGCGAGGCCCCGGACATGTTCCGCAATTGCCCGTCCCCTGCGCAGCCGCCGGCTGCCGATACCACCATCCGCTGCGCCACCCCAGCCAATTCTCACAGGGCGACTGTCCCGGCAGCTCGCTTCGCCTGCAGCGGAGGCCGCGCACAATGAGTCAGCCGTTCAGCGCGACACCCCACGTACAGAGCATGCAGGTCATCCCCGTGGCCGGCCACGACAGCATGTTGCTCAACCTCTGCGGGGCCCATGCCCCCTACTTCACACGCAATCTGGTGCTGCTCACCGACAATGCCGGCAACACCGGCATCGGCGAAGTACCCGGTGGCGAAGGCATCCGCCAGGCACTGGAGCGCTGCCGGGCGCTGGTCATCGGCCAGCCGATCGGCCTCTACAACCGCACGCTCAACAGCCTGCGCAGCGCCATCGCCGGCAACGCCGCCGGCAACGCCGCCGGTACCCCGCAGGCAACCCGCCACGAGGTGACCTCCGAAGCCGAGGCGGCGGTACTCAAGCAGCCTCACGAGATCAACCTGCGCCTGGACAACGTGATCACCGCGGTAGAGGCCGCCCTGCTCGACCTGCTCGGCCAGCACCTCGACGTGCCGGTAGCCGAGCTGCTCGGCAGCGGTCAGCAGCGCGACGCGGTGCCGATGCTCGCCTACCTCTTCTATATAGGTGATCGCCAGCGCACCGACCTGCCCTATCTGGCCAGCACTGGCGAGGACTGGTACCAGCTGCGCCATCAGCAGGCGCTGACCCCGGACGCCATCGCCCGCCTGGCCGAGGCCGCGCGTGCGCGCTACGGCTTCGCCGACTTCAAGCTCAAGGGCGGGGTGATGCGCGGCGAGGAGGAGATGCAGGCGATCGCCGCGATCAAGGCGCGCTTCCCCGATGCCCGCGTGACGCTGGACCCCAACGGCGCCTGGTCGCTGGACGAGGCCATCGCCCTGTGCAAGGGCCAGGGCCACCTGCTCGCCTACGCCGAAGACCCCTGCGGCCCGGAAAATGGCTACTCCGGCCGCGAGATCATGGCCGAGTTCAAGCGCGCCACCGGCATTCCCACTGCCACCAACATGGTTGCCACCGACTGGCGGCAGATGGGCCACTCGCTGCGCCTGGAGTCGGTCGACATCCCTCTGGCCGACCCGCACTTCTGGACCATGCAGGGCTCGGTGCGCCTGGCGCAGATGTGCGAGCAGTTCGGCCTGACCTGGGGCTCGCATTCGAACAACCACTTCGACGTCTCGCTGGCCATGTTCACTCATGCCGCGGCCGCTGCACCGGGGCGCATTACCGCCATCGACACCCACTGGGTCTGGCAGGAAGGCCAGGAGCGCCTGACCCGCGAGCCACTGCAGATCGTCGCCGGCCAGGTCCGCGTGCCCGAGCGCCCGGGCCTGGGCATCGAGCCGGACATGGACCGAATCATGAGCGCCCACGAACTGTACAAGAAGGTCGCCAGCGGCGCGCGTGACGACGCCATGGCGATGCGTTACCTGGTGCCTGGCTGGACCTACGACCCGAAGAAACCCAGCCTCGGCCGCAATACCTGAACCCGCAGCCCAAACCCGGAGAACTCCAATGAAAACAATATTCCGCGCCTCCCTGCTTTCCGCCCTCGTCGGCATCGCCGGTCTCGCTGCCGCCTCCACCACGATGGCCGCCGATGTGAAATGGCCGACCCGCCCCGTGCAGGTGGTGGTGATCGCCAACCCCGGCGGCGACACCGACTTCAACGCCCGCACCATGGCCAAGTATTTCAACCAGATCACAGGCAAGAGCATGGTGGTGACCAACATCGCCGGCGGCGGCGGCACCCTGGCCGCCGAGCAGGTCAAGGGCGCCGCAGCCGACGGCAACACCATCCTCTTCACCCACCCCGGCCAGCTGATCGTCAACGAGGTCGCCGGCCTCACCGAGGACAGCTACGAAACCTTCGACGTCTCATGCATCGCCGGCGTCGACAAGAGCACGGTGTTCGTCGCCTCCAAGCAGTCCGGCGTGACCAGCATGCAGGACCTGATCGACAAGTCGAAGGCCAAGCCGGGCAGCGTCACCTACGGCACCGAGATGGGCAGCTTCTCCCACGTGCAGGGGCTGATGCTGGAGAAGCTGACCGACACCAAGCTGAAGATGGTCGACGGCGGCACCGTTTCCGACCGCGTGGTGGGCATGCTCGGCGGCCGCCTGGACCTCGGCGCGATCACCTACGGCTCGGTGCAGGACTACGTCAGCGGCGGGCAGATGGTCGCCCTCGGCCAGCCCAACGACGAGCGCAACCCGCTGCTCGGCGACGTGCCGACACTCAAGGAGCAGGGCCTGGATATCACCATGGACAAGCCCTACGTGGTCGCTTTCCCGAAAGGCACCGACCCGTCGATCGTGAAGAAGATGGCCGACCTGATGAAGCAGATCACCGAGATCCCCGAGTACGCCGAGGACCTGAAGAAGTTCAAGCAGCCGGTGGCCTACTACGGCACTGAGGAAGCCAAGCAAATCCTGGCCAAGACCCGCGACGACTTCATGCAGTTCAAGGACGAGCTGCGCACGGCCAAGAAATAAACCCGACGCAGCGCCAGCCGGCTGAACGGACCGGCTGGCCGCTCCTCTTCGCGTACGGAGGTTTGCCATGACCACTGCGAACAAGAAAGAACTGACCATCGGTGTAGCCATGCTCGGCGCCAGCGTGGCCTATCTGGTGATGGCCTCTCGTGTACCTGGCCACGAAGGCATCGATGCCGCCACCGTGCCCTTTCTGCTGGCCGTCCTGCTCTGTCTGCTGGGCCTGCTGCAGACCCTGAGCGCTTTCACCCGCCATGCGCGGGCTGACGTAGGCACCAGCGATACGCCAGACGAGCCCAAGGCAACGGTCACCGAGCCGCTGACCGTACTCAAGACACTGGGCCTGATCCTGCTCTACGTCGTGCTGCTGGGACCGGTGGGCTTTCCCATCATGACCACGCTCTACCTGTACCTGCAGTTCATCGTGCTGACCCCGGTGGAGCGCAAGATCCGCCACCTGCCCTATGCGGGCATCGCGCTTGTCACGTCCATCGTCATCTATCTGCTGTTCCGCGAGGCCTTCGATCTGTTGCTGCCCGCTGGCCTGCTGAATTTCCTCTGAGGAATCGACCATGCTCGAATTACTGCAGCAAGGCTTCGGTGCCGTCTTCTCGCTCAACATCCTGCTGCTGATGCTCGGCGGCGTCGCGGTCGGCATCGTCTTCGGCGCCGTACCCGGCCTGTCGGCGACGATGGCAGTGGCGCTGTGCTTGCCACTGACCTTCACCATGGGGCCGCAAGCTGGCCTGTCGCTGCTCGTCGCGCTGTTCATCGGCGCTACGTCCGGCGGGCTGATCTCAGCGATTCTGCTGAAGATCCCCGGTACGCCATCGTCCATCGCCACTGTGTTCGACGGCGGCCCGCTGATGGAGCAGGGCATGGGCGTGAAGGCGCTCGGCGTCGGCATCGTGTTCTCCTTTCTCGGCACCATCTTCAGCATCATCGCGCTGATGTTCATCGCCCCGCAGCTGGCCAAGGTGGCGCTGAGCTTTGGCCCGCACGAATACTTCGCCATCGCGGTGTTCTCGCTGACGTTGATCGCCACCCTGTCGGCCGGCTCGATGGTCAAGGGCCTGTTTGCCGGCACCCTCGGCATCGCCGTATCCACCGTCGGCATCGCCCCGGTGGAGGCGGTGCGCCGCTTCACCTTCGGCGTCAGCGAGCTGAACGGCGGCTTCTCCATGCTCACGGTGATGATCGGCATGTTCGCCGTGGCCGAGGTCATCAAGCTCGCCGAAACCGGCCGGCATGCCGTGCGCAACAAGGCCGGTTCAGTGAGCATGAAGCAGATCAAAGGCTTCGGCTTTTCGCTCAAGGAGTTCCGCCAGGAGCTGCCCAACGCGACCCGTTCCGGCCTGATCGGCCTGGCGGTGGGCATCCTGCCGGGGATCGGTGCCGGCACCTCCAACCTGCTCTCCTACATCGTCGCGAAGAAGCGCGCCAAGCAGCCGGAAACCTACGGCAAGGGCAACATCGGTGGCGTGGTCGCCAGCGAGACCGCGAACAACGCCGGCATCGGTGGCGCCATGATGCCGCTGATGACCCTGGGCATTCCCGGCGACACCACCACGGCGATCCTGCTCGGCGGCTTCCTGATCCACGGCATCCAACCCGGCCCGCTGCTGTTCATCAGCCAGGGCCCGCTGGTCTACACCATCTTCGCCGCGCTGCTGGTGGCCTCGGTGATGATGCTGTTCATGGAGTTCTACGGCCTGCGCCTGTTCATCAAGCTGCTCGACGTGCCCAAACACATCCTGCTGCCGATCATCCTGGTGCTCTGTGTGGTCGGTGCCTTCGGCCTCTCCAGCCGACTGTTCGATGTCTGGTCGATCCTGCTGTTCGGTGTGCTCGGCTACGGATTCGTCAAGGCAGGCATGCCCGTCGCGCCCTTCATAATCGGCTTTATCCTCGGGCCGATGGCGGAGACCAACCTGCGCCGCGGGCTGATGCTCTCCGATGGCAACTTTGCATCCTTCTTCACCAACCCCATCGCCGCGACTTTCCTCGGGCTGGCCCTGGCCTTCGTGCTCTGGCAGCTGTACAGCGCGATGCGGCCACGGAGCGGCGTGCTCGGTCAGGCGCTACGCACCTGAACCTGCGCCCCTCTGCGCGAGCAGAGGGGCTGCCGTCACGGCTTGGTGCCGAACGTCTCGCTTGCCAGCGTCCAACCCGCCACCTGCTCACTGAGGGTCAGCCCCAGCCCGGGCCGGGTCGGCACCTGGATACAGCCCCCGCTGATCTCGAGCCGCTCCTTAAACAGCGGCTCGAGCCATTCGAAATGCTCGACCCATGTGGCGTACTCGTAGGCTGAAGCGAGATGAATGTGCAGCTCCATGACGAAGTGCGGCGCCATCACGATTCCACGTCGCCGTGCCGCCTCGGCCACCTGCAGGAACGGGGTAAAGCCGCCGATGCGCGGTGCGTCATGCATGATCACGTCCACCGCCCCGCGTTCGACGAAGGCACAGGCTTCGGCCGCACTGCCGAGCATCTCCCCACTGCCGACCGGAGTGATCAGCTGTGCAGCCAGGGCGGCGTGGCCTTCCAGATCGTGGGCGTCCAGCGGCTCCTCGATCCAGGTCAGCTCGAACTCCTCCAGCGCCCTGCCCATGCGTGCCGCGGTGGTGCGATCCCATTGCTGGTTGACGTCAACCATCAGCGCCACCCCGTCACCGAAGTGCTTGCGCAACGCCTCGACCCGGCGCAGATCGGCGCGACGGTCCGGCTGGCCGACCTTCAGCTTGATCCCTCCGATACCGCGCGCACGCGAGGCCTCGGCCCTCTCGATGACCTCCTCGATGGGCGCCTGCAGGTAACCACCGGAGGTGTTGTAGCAGGGCACTGCGTCGCGATGGGCACCGAGCAGTTTGGAAAGCGGCAAGCCGGCGCGGCGCGCTTTGAGATCCCACAGTGCGGAGTCGAACGCGGCAATGCTCTGCACCGCCAGACCGCTGCGCCCGATCGAAGCACTGGCCCAGCTCAGCCGGCTCCACAGGCGGGCGATATCGTTGGGGTCTTCGCCCAGCAGCAACGGCGCCAGCTCCCGTGCATGGGCATATTGCGCCGGCCCGCCGGTGCGCAGGCTGTAGCTGAAGCCGAGGCCGTGATGGTCCTGCTGCGATTGCAGCTCGACGAACAGCAGGCTGACCGACGCCAGCGGCAGCTGCCGCCCGGTAAGCACCTTGGCGTCGCTGACTGGCCGCTGCAGTGGCAACTCCACAGCACGCAGGCCAATCCAGCTGATGCGGTCCGCTTCGTACAGGTCGCTCATTCGTGCCGCCGCCTCGCCAGTCAGGGGATGCGCTGGATAATCCGCCGGCTGATTGATACGGTCCAATTCATTAACGCTCTCGATTGATACCAGGAACGGATCAATGTTCGAACTCGCCCAGCTGCGCTGCTTCACCACCCTGGCCAGCGAACTGAATTTCCGCCGTGCCGCCGAGCGCCTGAACATGACGCAGCCGCCGCTGAGCCGGCAGATCCAGTTGCTGGAACATCAGCTCGGCGTCGCGCTGTTCACCCGCAGCACGCGCTCGGTGGCGCTCACTGCCGCAGGTCGCGCCTTCTTCGTCGAGGCGCAGGCGCTGCTCGACCAGGCCCACCGCGCGGCGCAAGGCGCGCGGCTGGCTGCACTGGGCGAGAGCGGCTCGCTGACCATCAGCTTCGTGGCCAGCGCGGTCTACAACTTCCTGCCGCGCGCGATCACACAGATACGCCGGGAACGGCCGGGCGTGGCCATCAACCTGCTGGAAACCACCACCTTCGAGCAGCTGCAGGCCCTGCGCGGACGCCGCGTCGACCTGGCGGTGGTGCGCGAGCCGTTGCAGCAGCCCGGGCTGGTCAGCGAATGCCTGCTGCGCGAGCCCTTCGTGCTGGCCACGCCAGCCGAGCACCCGCTGGCGCAGCATCCGGCGCCGACCCTGGCGATGCTCCACAGCGAGCCATTCATCCTCTATGCCCATGGCGCCTGGCAGCCGTTCAACGAGCTGCACACCGGGCTGTTCCGTGCCAACGGTATCCAGCCCGACTTCGTGCAGTCGCTGGGCTCGACGCTAACCATCCTCTCGCTGGTGAACGCTGGCCTCGGCCTGGCGCTGGTGCCACGCGGGGCCAGCGCGATCCGCTTCCAGCAGGTACGCTTTCGCGAACTGCCGCTGCCGGCGGGCATCTGCGCCGAGCTGCATCTGGCCTGGCGCGACGACAACGACAACCCGGCGCTGGAGGCGGCGCGCGATGCCGTACGCCAAGCGGCCGGCGATATTGCCCGGGACCTGCCACCGCTCTAGCGGACCTGGTCGCATCGCAACCCCATA
>SWCC01004697.1_pt1 | contig 12647 bp, 13 predicted proteins | sample 4692971 | NCBI WGS metagenome assembly SWCC01 (sample SAMN10267277, study PRJNA491770) | bioreactor metagenome | isolation source: DHS bioreactor inoculated with subseafloor sediment | place: Japan: off Shimokita Peninsula | collected 2006-08 | reverse complement strand
AAAAGCCGGTTTGACGGATGTCATAGCTTTTGACCTCGGAAACACGGGCCCCTGTCCGGAAAAACTTTGCGAGGTGTTTGTGTGTCTGCCCGCGGCGCGAAACGCGGCTTTAGCCATGGGGCACGGCATTGTCAGAGAGCTTAAAATTTTAATCGTTCACGGGCTTCTCCATTTATCCGGCATGGAAGACGCGACTCCTTCAGCCAAAAAGAAAATGCTGGATGCGGGAGACGCTCTGGTGAAAAGACTGGACAAATGAACTTTTCTTTTTTACTGCTCGCCGTGCTTCTTGTTTTTTCGGGCGTTTTTTCGTCAATGGAAACATCCCTGACCCATCTCAACCGCGCGCGGTTAAAATCGCTTTACAATCAGACGAAACTGAGGATTTTCAGCGACTGGCTGTTAAAGCCGGCCTCGGTGCTTTCGACCATACTCATAGGAAATAATTTCGTCAATATAGCCTTCAGTTCGGTTTTGTCATACATTATAATAAACGAGTTTTTATCAAGGGGGCTTTCCGGCAGTGCGGCTTCGTTTGCGGCTCTTGTTATCACTTCGGCGTTCCTTCTTTTTTTCGGGGAGATAATGCCCAAGAATATTGCCACGACCTATCCGCAGAAAGTCGGCAAAGCGCTCGGGGGTTTTCTGAACTTCGTGTCTTTCGTTCTCAGGCCCTTTACCAATTTTACATCTTATTTTTCGGCGCTTCTTATAGGAAGCTCTGCCGGGTCTTCGGATCTGCGCATAAGCAGAGGCGACATAGGAGAACTGTCAGAAACCCTTGAAGATAAGGAAAGTTTTTCCAAGATAATAGCCAAGGTGCTGTCGCTTAATCAGAAAAAACTTTCGGCGGTTATGACCCCCCGCGAAAGAATAGTGGGGCTGGATCTCAATTTAAGCCCCGAAACCGTAGAAGAGCAGATAATGGATTCGGGGATATCTCGTTTTCCCGTTTATTACGGGTCTTTAAAAAATATAGTGGGTATCGTTTATGCGAGAGAAATTGTTAAAGAGCTGATTCTCAAAGGAAAAATTGACATAAAACAGTATGCGCACCGGCCTCTTTTTATAGAAGGAGACACGACGGTGCTTAGCGCTTACAGGCAGCTTGTAAATAAGAGGGTTCATATCGCTCTTGTGACGGATGCGCCGGGGAACATTACCGGCATTGTCACAATGGAGGATCTTCTTGAGGAAATCTTCGGGGATATTTTAGACGAATACGATTTGAAACGGTGGGGCGCGGAAAAATGATTGTTATTCTGATAATCAGTTTTTTGCTTTCGTTTTATTTTGCCGGCACCGAAACGGCTATATGCTGTCTTTCCTCTTTTCAGAAAAAAGCTGTCTTAAACGGCCCCCGGCGCGCCGCCGCGGTGCTGAAAGAATTTCTGGATAAGCCTCACAGAATCCTGACGGCCATACTTATAGGCAATGCGTTGACCGTTGTCGCTTCCAGCGTGCTGACGCAGCTCATAGCGCGGGATATTTCTTCGCGTCTTAATTTGCCGGCTGAGCGCACCGCATTTACCGCAAGCGTGGCATTGTTTGTGTTTGTTGTTATGTTCGGTGAAATATTGCCCAAGACTCTTGCGAAAAAGAATCCCATGACTTTTGCAAGCGTTGTTTTGCCATTTTTGCCGAAGGTGGTTTTTTTTCTTACTCCGCTGGCCACATTGCTTTTTGCGGCAAGCGGTTTTTTGTCTAAATTGATGGGTGTGGAACTTTCAAAAACTCTGCCGCGAACGAGTTCTCAGGATTTCGCGGAAGCTTCGGAATTAGCATATGTTTCCGGGAAAATAAGCAGAGAGGAAAAAACGATGTTAAAGGGCATTCTGGAATTTCCGGCAAAGGAAGTCAGGCAGGTCATGGTGCCGGAGGTGGAGATAGATGCCGTGGATATAAACTGGGAAAGAAACAGAATCTTCCGGGATCTGGCCAAGTCCGGCCATTCCCGCATACCGGTTTATTCGGGTTCGCTGGACAATATTGTGGGCGTGATATACACCAAGGATATTTTGGGTGTTCTCAATATGGGGACGCTGCTGATTGTGCAGGACATAATGAGACAGCCCTCGTTTGTGCCCGAGACCGCACCGGTGAAAACGCTTCTTAAGAATTTTCGCAAAGGCCGTCAGCATCTTTCCATGGTCGTGGACGAATACGGAAAAGTGACGGGCCTTATCACGCTGGAGGATGTGCTGGAGGAAATAACGGGCGATATTTTTGATGAATTTGATAAAGAGGTTGTATATAAAAAAGAAAAAGACGGTTCTTACATTGTTCCCGCCTCCGAGGATGTGGACAGGGTCAACGACAAACTTTCTCTTTCTCTCCCCGAGGAGCCCGCGGAATCCATAGGCGGCCTCATGCTGGAAAAACTTGATTATGTGCCCCGCAAGGGCGAGGCGGTGGAAATAGACGGCGTGGTGCTTGAGGTTGAGAGCGCCGACAGGCAGAAGATTAAAAGAGTGCGGATCCGTCTTCCCCGGGTATGACGCAGTCGGCAAAAACAAAAGCCGTTATTCTGGATAACAGGCGCATCTGCGATAACAAAAACAGAGTTGCGGTTTTCACGGAAAAATACGGGAAGCTGGTTACTTTCGTCGCCGGTTACGGCAAGACGGTCAATCACTGGGGCGGAGCTTTTGAGGGCGGCAATATTCTTGAATTAAGTTTTTTGAAGAGAGGGACTTACTACACCATAACGGGCTGGGAAATGATTTATTCTTTGCCGGATAAAAGCGTTATGGATTTTGCCGCGAAGGAGCTTATTCTTGACGCCACCAATGAGCTTGTGCCTTTGAATGATCCTGAGCCCGGGCTGTTCAAATGGTTCATCTGGTGTCTGAGGCCTTTCGGAGACAGAAAATTGTACGCCTATCTGGCGCGTCTCATTTATCAGGGCGGTTTCCTCAATTTTTCGGATAAAATGATTCTCAGGGCTCTGGATAAAAATTTTGAAGATTATCTTGAAAAAAGTTCGCCGGATGAATTGGCGGAACTCCTGAAAAGAGAATTGGATTTTATACAGAATTTTATTGGAGGACCTCTCAGAAGTTATGAATTTTTCAAAAAAACGGCCCGGCGGCAGCTTGTATAATTCAAATGCAGTGGCGGATTGATCTTCTCGAAGGGGGTAATTGCAATTTTATTTTGTCGCAATTTTGTCGCAAAAAAGTCGCCGAAATGTCGCAAACATAATTTATAATAATATCAGGAAAGGTCTTGTTTTGGCAGCCGCAGGCTTTAGCCTGCGTTTGCGTTCGGAGGTAAAAAATGAGTAAAATAAAACAAATGATGATAGGATTAGGAGGTAGTAGAACCATGGCATTAAGTGGAAAAAGCTGGGTATTTGCCGGGATGCGCAATTTGCCGCAAGTATATAAAAAGTTAGAATACTTGGCGTTCCCTATCTATCTATGCACATTATAGAAACCTAAGACAAAAACTTAACCGATTATTTCAAAAAGCAATATCCGCCGCTGGCGGATTTTTTCTTTTCAAAAAAGATTTTTCCAGAATTGCTATTTGCTTGGTGCTATTAGGAACCGTCCCCAATAGGGCTTTCGCCTCAACAATCTGGACAGAAACACAAAAGAGCGACTGGTCAGACGGTCTCACTTCAAACACAACCTGGTATCCGACGACGCAATTACAAGCTGATTGGTATGGTTCAAGCGGGGGAGCAAGTTCACCAACATCTGCCGATTGGTTTGACAGCAACTGGAAATACCGCAGAAAAATAACAATAAATTCATCAACAAACATATTGAATAATTATCAGGTTTGGATAGCGACAACTGAATTTGGTTCAAATTGGAGTGGCATAAAATCAAAGGCGCAAAGCGACATGGATGATTTTCGTTTTGTTCATTCAAGCGGCGGAGTGTTAAATTATTGGATAGATCAATCAACCGCGGGGTTTTGGGTAAATGTTTCTACACTTACGGGAAACGGAAATACAGATATTTGGATGTATTATGGAAATGGTGGGGCAATTGCCGGAAGTAGTGTGAGCGGAGTTTGGGGAACAGGATTATGTGGTTTCTGGACATTGAATGAAGAAAGCGGCGGCACCGCAAAAGATAGTTCAGGAAATGGCAATAATGGAACAGCAACGGGGACATCTATTGTGAATGGAAAATTTGGCAGAGCAAGAAATTTTAATGGCACTAGTGATTATGTTAATACCAATAAAAGAGTTACGGAAATCGGATTAGAGAAAGATTTTACAATAGAATTATGGTTCTATAATAATGGGTCATCTATTTACTATAGGATTTTTAGTGATCATAATGGCGCAACAGGCACTAATTTTCAAACACATGGGGCTAATAGTAATGGAAAGGATTTTACATTCTATGGCCCGGGAGTAGTGGGCACTCCCATCATAACAGATTTTAATTTAAACCAATGGGGGTATTTAACGATAATTGGAGAAGATTCAGTTATATCAATATATCGAAATGGCGCTTTAGTTAATGAATCAAGCAATAGTAATTCCTTTGTAAATTATGGTAGTATTGGTTTCGGGCAAGCACCTGGAGATGCAGGGGCAAACTATTATTTCAACGGTATTCTCGATGAAATTCGCATCTACAGCAGAGCTTTATTATCCAATGAAATTAAAACGCATGCTGATGTGGGGAATGCGACAGTACAAGCGGTAGGCGCGGAGGAAGGGAAGTATTATTTGGCGGCGAATTATAAGGCGAATGTGTTGAACAGCGGGGCAGACGGGACGAAGGTTCATGATGTTTCGTGGAATCCTTCGGTGCAGTCGGCGGGAACGGAGATTAAAGTTTCTGTTCGGTCGTCAAATAGTTCGTTTGCGTCGGGTGACATAACGCCGTTGTGGACGTCGGTTTCAAACGGTGGGAATCCCGCCATGGTCGGGAGATATATTCAGTGGATGTCAACATTCACGACGACGTCGTCAACGACAACGCCTCGGATAGAAGACATAACGCTGACATACACTTCGCCGCCGTCTGCTCCGGCTATAGATTACAATGCAGGAGACTCCTATACTCAAATTACTTGGAAATGGGCGGATAATTCGTCGGGGCAGTATCAGGAGGACGGGCTCAAGGTTTACTCTTCAACGGGCGGAATATTAAAAACTCTTTCGGCGGATGCTACCTGCTGGACTGAAGCTGGGCTTAAAAGAAACACAAAATACAGCCGCTATATTCAATCACATAATACGGCGGGTTCAAATAATTCACCGACGGCAAATAAAAAAACTCAGCCCTGCGTATGGCAGGAGAAGACAACGACGAGGACGTGGCCGAACGCATTCGGTTTTGAGGGCGACGGAATATGGACGTGGAAAGTTCCGGCAAACGGAGGGAGCCTTTTAACGATTACGGCTTATGTGAGATATAACTCTGATTACGGCGGAGCGGCGAAGCCGAAGTTTACGCTTTACAATTACGGCGTAAATTCGTCGGCTCAGATGACGGGAGCCGCGGATACATGGGAAAAGCTCACTGTAAGCGGAACGCCGACGGGAAAAGGCGTTTTGTTCCTCAAAGTTGAAGGTTTCTCAACGGCGGTTGGCGCGCAATATTTTGTTGATGATATTCAAGTGAGTCAGCCCTAAAGGGCTTGCTACTCAATCTCCAGCGACTCCTCTCAATCCTATATGTCACGGCGAACAAGTTGTAGAAGGGGAAAACGATTAGGAGAAAAAGGGACCTGTCCCCTTTTTCCCCGGACCCCGGACCCGGACCTGACCCCGGGAAAAAATGTTATACTGCAGTCAATATGGGAAAGCGGGTTGTTGTTTTTGTGTTTAAGCATAGGGAGAGGTGATGATTAAGCTTTTTAGATCGGCGGTTTTGTTGGCGGGGGCGCTTTATTTTTTAAATAATGCGGCAGAAACAGTTGCGGCGGAGGAAATAGTTGTTTACGGCGAAAGACTCTTTTTCCCGGGCAGCGAAATAATAACAAGCGACGATATTAAGGCGCTGCCTGTCAATTCGCTGGAAGATATTCTGAGATTATCCGCCGGTGTGGATGTCAGGGGGCGCGGAAACTTCGGCGTACAGAATGATCTTTCCATTTCCGGAGGTTCTTTTGAACAGGTGCTGGTGCTTCTGGACGGAATAAAAATGAGCGATTTACAAACGGGTCATCACCAGATGAATATACCTGTTTCAAAAAATGATATTGAGAGAATAGAGGTGATTTCCGCTCCCGCCTCGTCACTATACGGCGCAGGCGCGTTTTCCGGCGCAATCAATATAATCACAAAAAAATCCCGAAAGAAGCTTGTGGAAACGGAATTATCCTTTTATGAAAAAAACACTTTTAGCGGAAAAGTGAGTTTTTCGCCGTCACTGTCTGCGGGTAATATGTTTCTGACGGCCTCGAGAAAAAGGTCGCGGGGGTATTTCCCGGGGAGGGATTTTGTCGTGAGCGATTATTTCGGCAGGATGTCTTTTTCCGGGAAAAATAACGTGAGCTTAAGTGCGGGGAAGCAGGACAAGGATTTCGGGGCTTATCATTTTTACGGTACAAACACTGACGGCGAAAGGGAAAATACGGGTCTTGAGTTTGCCAATCTGGAATTCAGGATACCGTTTTCACGTTCTTTTTTCCTGAGTAATAAAACATTTGTGAGACGGCACGAGGATAAATTCGGATATTTTTATTTCCCGAACTTTTACGTGAACAGTCACAAAAATATACGGCAGGGGAACGAAACGGTTTTTCATTTTTCTTCAGGACACAACTCTTTTTCGGCCGGCGCGGTGTATTCCAGTGAGGAGATAACAAGCAATGTTCTGAAGAACGAGGGCTCGCGCACGGTTTCATTTTTTGAGCGTTTCCGCCGTAAAAAAGGAATATCGGAATTTAATATCAATTTGCGCACGGACAGCAGCAGCCGATGGGGCAGAATAAGCTCGATTTCCGCGGGAGAAGAAATCACGCTAAAGCGTTTGAGGCTGCATATTCTTTACGCTTCGGCTTTCAGGCCGCCTTCTTATACGGAATTGCGTTACTGGGATCCGGCGAATGAGGGCAGCACGGCTCTTCATCTTGAAAAAAGTAGATATTATGAAGCGGGCGTTTCCGTGGAATCTTTTTCGGCTGCGGTTTTTCTCCGCCGCGGCAGAGATATTATAGATTGGGTAAAATTCGTCTCCACAGACACTTATCACGCCTGGAATATTCCGGAATTTGATATGAAGGGAGCGCGTCTGAAATATTTTTTCAGTTGCCGTGCCTTGACAGGCAGGGCTGGCTACACTTTTCTTAAAGCCTCCCGTCCTGATGGAATTTATGATTCAAAATACGCTTTAAGGTATCCGTCGCATAAATTTTCCCTTTGGCTTGACAGAAAGCTGTTTCAAAAAGTGTCAGCCGCTGTCACTGGCTCTTACCTGAAGAGAGAAAGAGATAAGGGATACTTTGTTCTGGACGCCAAAATAGAAAAAAAATCAGGGAATTACGGACTATTTTTAGAGGCATCTAATTTGTTTGACAGAAAATTCTATGATTTCCCCGGCGTGCCTGCTCCCGGCAGATGGGCGGGAGTTGGTTTTACGGTGAGTTTGTAATTTCGCGGGGTATTTTTTATACTTCGGGGAGAATTTTATGGAAATTAAAATCTATTATCAGGACACAGACTGCGGCGGGGTTGTCTATTACGCGAACTTTCTCACTTATTTTGAGCGCGCCCGCACGGAGTTTTTGAGCGAAGCCGGAGCCGATATAAATGAGCTGATGGCGCGAGGGATTTTTTTTGTTGTCCGCCGTGCGGAAATAGATTACATAAGCCCCGCCCGTTACGGCGAAACAATCATTGTTGAGGTGAAGGCCGGCAAATTAACCGGCGCATCAATAGAACTGTTTTATGAAATAAAGGAAAAGGTTTCACTCCGTCCGGTGGTTAAGGGGAGAACTTTGCTTGTGTGCGTTGACAAAGACATGAAGCCCTCGCGCATGCCTTCGGAAATGCGGAAAATTGAAATATGATTTTTGACATCGTTTTTCAATTAAATTAGAATAAGCCATGTCTCATTTAGTCATTGCAAGAAAATACAGGCCGACGAAGTTTTCTGAAATCATAGGCCAGAGCCAGGTCACGGTAACGCTGGGCAACGCCATAGTTAAAGACAAGCTCGCCCACGCTTATGTTTTTTCGGGCCCCCGCGGCGTGGGCAAGACCACTGCTGCGCGTGTTCTCGCCAAGGCGGTCAACTGCGCGGAATATCCCTCCGCCGAACCCTGCAACAAATGCGATTCGTGCAAAGCGATTCAGGCGGGGAATTCAATGGACATCATAGAAATTGACGCCGCTTCCAACAGAGGCATTGACGACATGAGAGAACTGCGCGAGAACGCCGCTTTCGCCCCGTCTTCGTCCCGCTACAAAGTTTATGTGATTGACGAGGCTCATCAGATAACAAAAGACGCTTTCAACGCGTTTCTGAAAACACTGGAAGAGCCGCCGCCCTATGTTATTTTTGTTCTTGCCACGACGGAGCCGGAAAAACTTCCCGTGACCATTCTTTCAAGATGTCAGCATTTTAAATTCGTTCTTGTTAATTCGGAAGAGGTAAAAAGCATTCTTAAAAAAATATGCGTCAGCGAAAACGCGCTGGTTTCCGACGGTGCGCTGGATGCCATGTGCGATGAGGCCGCCGGTTCCATAAGAGATGCCGAAAGCATTTTAGAGCAGGTTATTTCTTCATCGTCGGGCAAAGAAATAGAAAGAGAAGACGTGGAGTTTATTCTCGGCCTTGTGGAGAGCGTAAAAATCAGGGAGACTCTTTCCGCGATAGCTGCCTGCGACACAAAGGCGGCCTTCGGCATTATAGACGATATTTACAGCAAAGGCTTCAGCCTGCAGCAGTTTACAAGGCAGGTCATAATGGCGCTGCGCAGAGTGCTGGCAAAAGTTTTAAGCGGAAACGCTCCTGACGGCTTTGTTAATTCTGACCGCGTTTACTGGATGCTTGAGAGTCTGTGCGCGGCTGAGCAGAAAATGAAATGGTCAGAGTATCCGAAAATTTTGCTTGAGCTGGCTTTTTATAAAATAACTTCGGATTTTATACCCATAGATAAAGTTATAGAACTTGCCGAAAGCGGCGGGGATGTGAATGCGGCGGAAACTGTTAGTACTCGCGCGAAAATTGATTCCCCGCGTCCTGCGGTCAAAAGCGAAAACGCACAACGAAACGCTCCCTCTGTTCAAACGGCTCCCGCAAATCCGCCGCCTGCCTCTCGTGTTGCCGTTTTGATGAAACTGCTGAAAACCGAATGCGGCTCCGCGGGAAAGATATTTGATCTTGCTGATGAGGTCAGCATGGACGGCAGGAAAATTTACTGCCGCTTTTCCGGCAAAAACGAAGTGCAGGCAAAACGGCTCCTCGCCAACAGCGAAATTATGGAAAAGGTTCTTGCCGAACACGGACATAAGGGAATGAGCATAGATGTGACCATTGTTATGCCCGAAAAGCCTGAACCTGTCTCTCCCGAGAAAAAGATGACAGAAGCCAAACAGCTTGAAATAGAAGAGCCCATTATAGCGAAGCTGCACACACTGGTGGGCGGCGCTCTGGAAGGCCGGGAGGATGAGTAGTTTTTATTTTTGTCTGGAAAGGCTGAAAGAGGCTTTTTACACGTTCCCGTCTGTCACCCCTAAATATGCGGCCAAATTGGCCTCGGATTTCATCAAGCTTCCTGCCGATGTCAGAAAAAAACTGCTTAACGAGCTCAGCGACGCCGAAGGCTCTATTAAAATATGCACCATATGCGGTAATTATTCATCGGAAGAAATCTGCGATATATGCGGCGATAGTGAAAGGGATTCCTCTCTTATCTGCGTTGTTGAGGAAGTTATGGATGTGACGTCGGTTGAAGATGCCGGCTTTAACGGGATGTATCATATACTCGGCGGGAGAATAGATCCTCTCAATAAAATTCTTCCGGAAAATCTGAACATTGACTCGCTTTTTAAAAGGCTGGAAGCAGGCGTAGTGAAAGAAGTCATATTGGCGACAAATCTCAACAGAAAGGGCATTGCCACATCGAGGTACATATACAATGAAATCACACGGCGGTTCGGCGGTGTTAAAATAAGCCATCCCGCTCACGGCCTTTCTGAGGGTTCCGAGATAATATATGTCAATCCTCAAACGCTGAAAGAAGCTCTGGAAGAAAGGCGGCCTTTTGAATAAGCTTCCGGTCTAAAATCAGAAGTTTATACATTGTTTCACAACTTTGATTATACAAGATTGAGTTTTTCGCGGTGAATCTTTTTCATGAGGGAAGCATCTAAACAAGTGAAGGTTAAAATGCTGTGTTTTGGGAAGGTAAATTTCAGGAGGAAATAGAAATGATTATTTTGAATGATTCTAATTTTGAGCAGGAAGTTGTGAAATCGGATATTCCGGTTCTGGTGGATTTTTACGCTGACTGGTGCGGTCCGTGCAGAATGATAGCGCCGGTTGTGGAAGAAATTGCGAAAGAATATGACGGCAAGGTCAAGGTCTGCAAGCTCGATGTTGACGAAGCCGGCCAGACAGCCGCGAAATACCGCGTCAGCAGCATACCGTTTATCGGTTTTTTCAAAAACGGTGAGCTGGCCGATCAGCTCATAGGTGCAGTTCCCAAAGAAACGATAAGCGCAAAAATAGATTCGCTTTTATAAAAAGCGAATTTTTTAAATTTTAGCGCCGTGTAAACAGTTGGCGGTTGGCAAAGTACCGTCCCCGTATGCTCTTAAAGTGCTAATTCAAAGTTAAGGTTTGAATTAGCACGATGAAGTTTTGAGGTAAGCGCGGCAGAGATATCCTTTTGGGTTAGATTTTAGATGATTTAACGCGGGGACTTTATTTATTTTGCGGGAATATGTTATATTAAGCTCGTGAAAAAAACATTTTTGGAATTTTCGGCGGAGCTTGCGTGTTTCCGCGTATACTGAGCATAGGGCCCGTAACGCTTTATTCTTACGGGCTGATGGTTTTTATTGCCGTTATGGCGGCGTGGTTTGTGCTTAAGAAGGAAACGGCCGGACGTATAGAAGCGCGCCGTCTTGAAGACATTGTGTTTTTTTCTGTGCTCGGCGGTTTCGTGCTGGCGCGTTTGTTTCATTTTATTTTCTGGGATTTTGAAACCTTATTGACGAATCCGCTGGAATTTTTTTATGTCTGGCACGGCGGTTTGGCTGTGGGCGGTGGAATTATAGGCGGCTTACTGTCTCTTGTTTATTTTGCGAAAAAAAGCAAAATCCCTTTTTCCGAATTCTGCGATTATTTCGCCGCACCCATGATTCTGGGGCAGGCCATTGGAAGAATAGGCTGCTTTCTGGCCGGATGCTGTTACGGCAGTTCCTGCGGATGTTTCCCGGGAATCACATTCAGCAATTCCGCGTCTCTGGCGCCCTGCGGCGTTGCTCTTCACCCGGTTCAGCTTTATGAAAGCGCTCTCAATTTCGCGCTTTTTTTTATTATTCTGAAAACTCCGCTGAAAAAGAAAGGTTTACGCACGGTGCTTTATCTGGCGGGCTACGGAATAATAAGATTTTTTATGGAATTTATCAGAGGTGATACTGCCCCCGGATTTACGGGTTTAACAATAATGCAGATTATTGCTATTATTTTCGTAATATCGGCGCTGATTTATTTGCGCATAACTCTTCAAAAAAGCAGAAAATGAAAAGAGAATTTAAAATATCGCTTTCGCCTCATGAGTTTTCGCGCAGCGATGTGCCGTCTGTCATGAGGAATGTTGCCATTGCCCTGACTCCGGCACTGGCGTATTCGCTGTATCTGTGGGGAAAAAGAGCGGCCGCACTTTATGCCGTTTGCGTCTTTTTCGCCTATGCCGCTGAATACGCATTTATCAGAATACGAAAAAAAAGATTCATCAATGACGGCAGCGCTCTTGTGTCGGGTCTTCTTTTTGCCATGACTCTGCCGCCGTCGATTCCCTTTTCCTACGCCGCATACGGCATTATTTTCGGCATGGTGTTCGGCAAACATTTTTACGGAGGTTTCGGTCAGAACATATTCAATCCCGCGCTTCTGGGAAGAGCTTTTCTCGTGGCCGCTTTTCCCGCAGCCATGACGAGCTGGATATCACCTCTTGACGCTCTCACGACGGCCACGCCTCTCGGAGCGTGGAAATTTTCTGGTGAAATATGGGAGACGGGAAAAATTCTTATGGGGAACTGTCCCGGCTGTGTGGGCGAGACATCGGCCGTGCTTTTGATGATCGGAGGAGCGTATCTTCTTATCAGAAAAATTATTGATTACAGGATCCCCTTGTTTTACATAGGCGCGGTCGGTATTATTTCGTCTTTCTTTTATTTTTTCGCGGGAAAATCCTACGGCAGTCCGGTTTTTCATCTCTTTTCCGGCGGTCTGATGCTGGGGGCTTTTTTTATGGCGACGGATCCTGTTACGCTGCCGGCCAATTTCCGGGGAAGGATTATTTTCGGAGTTGGCTGCGGATTTTTCACTATGCTTCTGAGATATTTCAGCGGTTTTCCCGAGGGGGTTATGTTTTCCGTTCTCATTATGAACGCTTTGGCGCCGCTGCTTGAAAAAATACCCGCGAAGAATTCTTTCGGAGAAAATAATATAAAAAAGGAGCGAATAACAGGATGAAAAAAATTATAAGAATAA
>SWCC01005641.1_pt1 | contig 12656 bp, 10 predicted proteins | sample 4692971 | NCBI WGS metagenome assembly SWCC01 (sample SAMN10267277, study PRJNA491770) | bioreactor metagenome | isolation source: DHS bioreactor inoculated with subseafloor sediment | place: Japan: off Shimokita Peninsula | collected 2006-08 | reverse complement strand
CGGTGTACCTCGTTTTCTATCGTGTCGATGTGGGCGATGAGTTCCATCATGGCCGACTCGGAGCTGGGTGGGGGTCCGTACAGGAGTGAGTAAATCTCAGAGGTGGTTCTTCCGGTAGCTCGCGCGATGGCATTGACAAGGTGTTCCTTATCGGGACCTCGAGCAATTCCGAGCCGTGTGCCCATGCGCAAAGCGGCGGCCGCCCGCAAAGCCGCTGACGCCCGCCCGTGAGCGCGCGCTACCTTGTAGAGGCGGGCTCGACCGGCGGTGGCCTCTGACGATCGAATGACGACGGGGAGCGGCTCTGTCACGAGGGGTCCGAACCGCCTGCCGCGCCACAGGGCAACCGCGATGAGTGAAATGAAGAGCGCGAATACAGCGTTGCCCGTCCCCGGTGGGAAGAAGTCGAGCGATGGTGAGGGGTTGGGAACGGTGCCCCCGCCAGACGAGTCGAGCCACGTGAGCGATGACGTGTCGTAACCCACGCTGAGGTACCACACGGTCGTCTCGTGGCGGCCGATCAGGCGAAGCGCGAGTGCGGCGTTGCCGGCGTCGGCGATGAATTCATTGGTGACGACGGTGGGGTCCGCGAGGAGGGTCAGGGTGTAGTCGCCATTGGGAATCACCACCATGGTGTGTTGGTCGACATCAGGTGAAAAACAGCCAACCGCACCTGCGGGAAGGGCGCCGGCAAAGACATTCCCTTGGCTCGACACCTCGCCGGCCGCGACGGCGTCGGGATCGGCGCACCCGGCGTCGGCGCTATACGGGTAGACTACGGTGGAATTCAACGTGGGGGCGACCTGCTCAAGCATCTCGTACGAAGGATCTAACACCACGACGTCGCCCGGGTAGTCCAGGATAGATTCGACCTGGCTTCCGTAGATGTAGTTGCCTCCTGCGATCACCACTGTGGTGTTCGCTGGCTCCACGATGCGGGCATCCTTCAATGCGTCGATCTGGCGCAGAGTTAAGCCTTGGGACGCGGCAACCTCGGCGAGGGCGCGTGCTCCTTCTGGTTGGAAGTTTTTGGTCGAGAGAGGATCGAAGTCTTCCGTGGGCTTGACCAACGTGATGGCGCCAATCAAGACGGCAAGCAGCCCGATGGGCACCCACCACCATCGCAAGTGAGCGGCACGCGAACGCAAGCCAGGAGACGCGCTGGCTACAGTGAATCCTTCCCTCGTGGCTGTCATGTCGAGTCCTTGAGCGCGCCGGCCGCGTCCATCGACGTGTCTAGAGCCGTCATGCGCGTGTATTCGGCGCGCGTAGCGGTGGCCGACGCATAGCGCAGCCCATCGAAGGTGTCCGCAGCCCAGTCGAACTCGACCTTGAGAGCGCGGATGCTCTGGGCTGCGTCGCTCGCAAATTCGTCGGCCGTCATTCCTGGGGTGACAGACACCATCCCTTGGTCTTCTGCCGCACGGACGATTGCACGGAATCGTTCGAGGGTGGCTCGAGACCAATCACCCTGCTCGGCAGCCTCGAGCGCCGCATTCTTGAGGTCCGCGAGATCACGCGTGTCGTCGTCAAAGATGGCCTTGACCTTCTTGCGACGGCCCGAGGAGCGCAAGGGCCCCACGATGAGGAACGTCGCGAGGGCGAGGACCGCCGCGATGATCAGGGCTGTCACGATCCAGGCGGGGACTCCCCCAGGCGCGTTTCCATCGCCCAGATCGGGTCTCTTGGACAAGAGGTCGGCTATCCATTCGAGGACGCGAGAGAACCAATCGTTGTTGGTCGACTGATAGTCCGACTTGGCGAGCTCGTCTTGGACCCACCCGCGCGCGGTCTCGGCGTCGGGCTCGATGGGTACGCCGAGGTGAATCAGCCCGATCACCCGATCACGCGCTGTTGCGCCGTGTGACTCGCCTCGGCCGCGCGGGCCATGTCAAAAGCGAGTCCCTCCTTGCGCATGCGGAGGTCAATGTAAATCAGCGCATTGACGGTGCCGGCAAGTGAGTATTCGAGCACGCACGTCGCGATGAGCGCTATGGCGATGACAAGCGCCAGGATCACGAGCAAAACGGCGCCGCTATCAGGCGCGAAGGCAACAAAGAGTCCGGCAAAGAAGCCGACGCCGAGCGCCACTTGCTCGATGGTTCCGATGACGGTGCGCACCACGAGCAGGATGAGGATTGTCCACCAGAATCGACCTGGAACGAGCTTGAACGATCTTTTGATGCTCGTGAAGGGACCCGTGCCCTCGAGGATCATCGCGCCCCGTACGGCAGGCAAGTAGACACCGATCAGTCCAGCAAGGGGAACGAATAGCCACTGCCCAAAGATGACAACGATGCTGCCGAGAGCGCCAGAATCGTCCGCCATGGAGAGCCCGACAGCGCCACCAAAGATCACCACCGAATACACGGTGATCAGGGCAAAGAGGATGAGGTTGATGACGATGAGAGCGCCGAGGCGGGGGCGCACGATGGCCAGCGCCTGCTTCATGGTGATGCGTTCGCCCAGGAAGGCGCGGGCGATCGCGGGGACCAACACGGCGCTCGCCAAGAGATCGGTGGACATCCAGGCGAGCACGGCAAGGATGGCGAGCACGACGGTAGGGATGGTGACCCCCGTCGAGCTTCCGTTCGTGCTCGTCAAGTCAAGTTTGGGGTCCCTGAACGCGACCCACAGTGCGAGCACTGTCAGAAGCGCGCTCGCGGTCGCGAAGAGGACGGGCGCGCCCACAACGACAGCCCTGTTGAAGCGCATCGCGCGAAACGGAACCACGAGAAAATCGCCGAAACCTAACGGCCGCAGAGCGACGATCCCTGGTTGCCACGAGCGAAAGGTCAAGGGGGTGCCTTGCGGCGAGGCTGCGGCTGCCGCCGGCCGGTACGGAGGTGGGGGAGGAGGCGGCGACGACGGGCTGACAAAGGCATCGGCACTCGGGGCGGCCCACTGTTGGCCACCTGGCACGTTGGTGTCTGGCACTTCCCCTCCTCACTCGTGTCTGGCCCATCTTGCCACGTGCGTGGACACCAGCGGGCGCCATTCTTGCGGCGTTTGCCACAAGGTCCGCAAGGCCGTTTGCTTCGGCATCGACGGTCTGCGTGGCATCATGGCGCTATGGTCGCGAAAATTCTGGTGGTCGACGACGACCCCGCAGTTGCGGAAATGATAGGGATTGTTCTACGCGCAGACGGATTCGATCCTGTGTTCTGCGATCACGGTGACCGCGCCGTCGCCATTTTTAGGGCGGAGCAGCCCGACGCCATCTTGCTCGACCTGATGTTGCCCGGAAAATCGGGCATCGACATCTGCCGCGAGATACGGGCGGAGTCGGGTGTGCCCATCATCATGCTCACGGCCAAGTCCGACACTGTCGACGTGGTTCTTGGGCTCGAGTCTGGTGCCGACGACTACATCCCCAAGCCGTTTAAGCCACGCGAACTGATCGCGAGGGTGCGCGCGCGGCTTCGTCGCAACGACAACGGAGCGCCGGGTTTGGTGCGCATCGGCGAACTCGAGATTGACGTGACCGGCCACCGGGTCTCGCGCGACGGTGAGGTCATCCAGCTCACGCCTCTTGAATTTGATGTGCTCGTGACTCTTGCTAGGCACCCGGGGCAGGTCTTCACGCGCGAAGTGCTGCTTGAGGACGTGTGGGGCTATCGCCACGCCGCCGACACCAGGCTGGTCAACGTCCACATCCAACGCTTGCGTGCCAAGATCGAGCGCGACCCTGAGAACCCCGAGATCGTGCTCACGGTGCGAGGGGTTGGGTACAAAGCAGGCGGCCACACGCCGTGAAGTTGACGTCGCGCGCGATCGCCATGATGGTGCGCGCGCCGGTCCGAAACCTGTGGTTGCGTTGGACCAGATCCATGTTGCTCAGAGTCGTCACGTCGACTCTCGTGGTGGGACTCATGGCAGTTGCCGGGCTGGGCGCATACGTGACCACCGAGATTCGCGACGGACTCGTTGATAAGAGGGTCGTTGGAATCCTCTCTGAGTCCGCGAGCGACGTTGCTGGGACCCAGGCAACCATCGAAGCCTCGACTGCCGAGACCCCCGGTGACTTGCAGCAGTTGGTCAATGACCAACTCGAAGCCCTCCAACTCGGGAAGGTGGGCCGCGGGCTCGTCTTGCTCCAAGCGCCCGGAACCACCTCGGACGTGTTCCTCACGCTCTCCGGTTCTGATCCCGCTCTTGTCAATGTCATCACTCGTGACCTTCGTGACTCCGTCGTTCCCGACGGGAGCCAGTTTTGGCAGTTTGTCGAGTTGCCAACAACGGGCGATCCCGCCGTGGTGGTGGGGGCACCGCTCACCGTCCGCTCGGGGGATTACGAACTGTATTTTGTGTACTCACTAGCGGATGAGCAGGACACCCTCGACCTCATCCAGCAGGTTCTTGCCTTGGGTGCAGGTGTGCTCGTTGGCCTCGTGTTGTTCATGACGTGGACAGTGACGCTGCAAGCGGTGCGGCCCGTGCGGGCCGCCGCTCGAGTAGCATCGCGCCTGGCAGATGGGCACTTGTCGGAGCGCATGCGCGTGCGAGGCAACGATGAGATGGCGACCCTTGCCACCACCTTCAATGACATGGCAAGTTCATTGCAGCGCCAAATCACGCGCATGGAGGATCTGTCGCGGTTGCAGCGGCGATTCGTCTCCGATGTGTCGCATGAATTGCGTACGCCGCTCACCACCATTCGGATGGCAGCGGATGTGTTGCACGAATCGCGCGGCGACTTTCCCGCCTCCGTCGCACGTTCTGCAGAGCTTCTCGCGGCTCAACTGGACCGCTTTGAATTGCTCCTCGCCGACCTCTTGGAGATATCCCGAATCGACGCTGGGGCGGCACAGCTCGACTTTGAAGAAAACGACTTGGCCGAGATCGTCCGCTATCAGCTCGAGGGATTGGTTCCAGTCGCGGCAGAGCAGGGCATCGAGCTCCGGCTCTGGATACGCGACGGTGTCACCACGGCGTCGATGGACGCGCCTCGCGTGGGCCGCATTGTCCGCAATCTGCTGTCTAACGCCATTGAGCACGCGCAAGGCCAGCCGATCGATGTGGCAGTGGCGTCGAGTTCGCGTACGGTCGCCGTTGTGGTTCGTGATTACGGCGTGGGCCTCACGCCCTCGCAGGTTGCGCGGGTATTCGACCGCTTCTGGCGCGCTGATCCAGCGAGGGCTCGCACGATGGGAGGGACTGGATTGGGCTTGTCAATCTCCCGAGAGGACGCCCAACTTCACGACGGCGCACTTGAGGCCTGGGGTAGCCCTGGGAGTGGAGCATCGTTCCGGCTGATGCTTCCGCGCGGCTCAGGAGGACTTGGTGCGAGGGAGCCTTTGGCTCTTGACATGGGTGGAGATGACTTCGCCGCAGTGGCCACACGGGTCACGCTCAGCGTGGATGAGGTCAAGTGATGAGGCGACTCGCTGCGGCTGCACTCGTGTGTCTCATGCTTGTGGGCTGCGCAGGTATTCCCACGGAGGGGCCTGTGGAGCAAGGCGACTCTGACGTCTCTCCGCCCAATGCGTTCTTGCCCATCCTTCAGGGACCCACACCTGGCGCCACACCTCGTGCCATCGTGCAGGGATTCGTGACGGCCTCCGCTGGTGGTTCTGTCAGCGGTTTCGAGGTCGCGAGAGAGTTTCTTTCCGCCGATGCGAGCGCTGAGTGGGATCCGCTCGCGCAAGTGACGGTCTTTGATTCGCGGCAAGTGTTCCCCAACTTCGATGATGCCACCGGTACTTTTACCTACTCTGTTCCTGTCGCGGCGAGGGTCAACGCAGACGGGGTACTCGTGGAGGCTTCGCCTGACGAGCAGCGCACGCTCGAATTCAGCGTCGAGACGGACGCCGAAGGCACGTCGCGTATCACCGCGCTCGAAGACGGAATCGTGATGTCGGCCGCTGACTTCGCTCGCTACTACCGCCCCGTCAAACTGCTTTTCGTCTCCGCTGACCACGCCACCTTGGTTCCGGAACTTCGGTGGTTCCCTAGCAACGATCAGGTGGCCACGGCTGCCGCGCGGGAACTCGTCGAGGGCCCTTCGCCTTGGCTCGCGGATGCTGTGGGGACGGGCTTCCCGCCAGGTTCTGCCCTCAACGTTGACGCGGTGTTGGTCGAAAGCGGCGTTGCGACGGTCGCTCTTGCCCCAGGATCGGCGGGAGATTCATCCGCGAGGTCACTCGCGGGTGAGCAGTTGCGCCTCACGCTGACGCAACTGCCTTCAGTGCAAGAGGTCGTCACAACAGTGGGGATGCTGCCTCTGGCTGGGGATGGCTCCGCGGCTCCTGAAGTTGCGGCGCTGCCTGACGAGCGGGCCGCTGTCATCGATGGCGGTCGCCTCGGGATGTGGGACGGCACTGACATCAAGGTGACGCCTGCCGACGTGGGAGTGGTCCCCGCTGGGGCGACGGGCCTTGCGCTTTCTTACGATGCCCGTACCGTCGCGATGGTGGTTGACGGAGCGATCGTCACGTCAACAGCACTTGGTGACGCACCCACGCTTGAGATGCCGCCCGATGTCCCCGATGCGCCAGGCGGGCCCATCGTCGCCGTCAACGTGCTCGTTGACGGACGCAATTTGGTGGCCCCCTCGTTCGACCCAGGGGGGTGGCTCTGGACCGCAGAGGCGGTCTCTGAGGGTGTCGTTACTGTGGCTGGCCCGGACGGCGCATTGTCCCAACTCGGGGCGCCGCAATTGGCGGGCAGGACAATCCAGGCGATCGCTGTGTCTCGAGATGGATCCAGGGTTGCGGTCCTTAGCCGTGCAAGTGGTGTGCAGGTGCTTGAGGTCATGGCGGTAGTCAGGGGCGAGGCAGGAGAGCCGCTCCAACTTGGGATGCCGCTTTCCATGGGACCAGGGGTCGAGTCTTCGATCGACGTGGTGTGGCTCGACGATGTCTCGGTAGGCACGTTGAGCGCGGATTCGGGCGAGATCTCCATGGTCGAGGTGGGCGGCTGGACGTCGAGGGTGACGGCGTCCGCGGGCATTACTGCTATCGCGGCACGCAACGGCGTGCGCACGCTTCTAGCAATCGACGAGACAGGCGCACTGGTCGCGAGGTCAGGCAACGGCTGGACTCCTAAGGCAGCGAATGCGTCGGATGTGGCCTTCGCGGGCTGATGTCGTGCCCAGGCGCATCTGTGCCGCGCTCGTCCGCTTGGTGTGAATCGCAGCGTTCGTAGGGATCGCAGGTTGGATCATCCTTGCCCGATGGCTGCGAGCATCGACACCGAGTTGCAAGGGTCCCTCCGCGCGGTGGCGCGCGCGGTGACACGCGCAGTGAGTGACATGGCGCGGCTCATCGTGCCCGTGTGGTGTCCAGGGTGTGGGGCCCGCGATGTCCGGTGGTGTGACGAGTGCGCCGCCGTGTGGTGGGAAGCGCCGCTTCGATCTGAGTCTCTTGCCCCGCGGCTCGACGTCGAGGGACGGCCGGGTCTTCCAGTCTGGGCGATCGCGGAACTCGTTGGGCCCAACCACTCGATGGTGGTGGCGTGGAAAGACGGGGGGAGGAGGGACCTCGATCGATTCTTTGCCGATGCCGCGCGCAGGGCGGGGGAGCGGATCGCGCCGGCGCTCGAGGTCGGGAGGCGTGCGTATGGCCGTGAACCGATCGCCGTCATCCCCGTCCCCGCGCGTGCGACGAGCACACGCAAGCGAGGAATCGACCTCCCATTGCTCTTGGCAACGGCGGCAGCAGCAGGCTTGCGGCAAGCGGGAGTCGACGCGTCGGTACGCCATATCCTCGCCATCGGCAATGCCGAGCAACGTGGCGCGAGCGCGAGGCAACGGAGCAGGCAATCCTCGTCGCTGCGGCTACGGGCTAACCCAGGGCCGCCCACGATGGTGCTCCTGGTTGACGATGTGATGACCACGGGCGCAACGCTTGCCGCGGCCATTCGTTCCCTTGACGTGACATTCCTCACGGTGGGAGCGGTTCTGTGTCTTGCTGCGGCACCGCCTCCTGGCGGAAGTCGTCACGGGGCACTATCGTGAAAAGACGACTTCCCCGTCGAACCTCCAAGGCGAAGAGGGGGTGATGCAGAGGGCGCACAGAGGCGCCGACATCATCACCCGTTGTGCCGCGCAATAGCGCGGCAACTTCTGAAGGAGTAGCTGTCATGGACATCGCCATTGTGGGACGCAACACTAAGGTCAACGACGATATGCGTGGGCGGATCGCCAGCAAGATGGAGAAGCTCAGTGCGCTTGCTCCCTTGGCGACCAGGGCCGAGGTCCACGTGGTCCACGAGCGCAACCCCAAGCGCGTCATTGACGCAGAACGTGTAGAAATCACGCTCCACGGCCGTGCCGTTGTGCGCGCCGAGGCCTCGGCCGAGGACAGGGTTGTCGCGCTCGATCTGGCGACCGCGCGCATCATCGAGCAGTTGCGCAAGCTCCACGAGCGCAGGGCAAACCGACACCAAGGCAAGGCCGATATGGCGACCTTCGCGATGGCCGACATGGAGTCGGCTCAAGCGCCCGCAGCAGCGGAGGAGGTAGAGAGCGTCGAGGCGTGGGAGGGACAGCCAGCATCGGCAGTTCGGGAGATTCCTCTCGATGGAACTCCCATCGTCATCCGTTCCAAGGTGCACGCCGCCGAGCCGATGAGCGTGACTGACGCCATCGACCAAATGGAACTTGTAGGCCACGACTTCTTCCTGTTCCTCGATTCAGACTCGGGGCTGCCGAGCGCCGTATACCGCAGGCGCGGCTGGACGTATGGAGTGATCCACCTCGACCGCCTTGACAGCGAGCCAGAGCAGGCCATCGCCTAGCCGTCTCGCTGGACTCAGCGGTCACGTCGGCGGGGCCCGTCCGAAAGGGCGGGCCCTGCTGTGTATGCCAAACCGGGCCCTCAATCTCGCTACGATCGTTGTGCCCATAGCGAGACGAATCGAAGCGGATGGATCGACCACCTAAGATGGTTGGCGGCCCCACGCAGGAAGGCGGGACAAGCATCGTGGCAGTCATTGATCGGGTTATCCGCATGGGTGAGGGGCGCCAGTTGCGCCGCCTGCAGCGCGTCGTGACCCTCACCAACGGACTTGAAGACGTGTACGCGGAACTCACCGACGAAGAGTTGCGCGCCCTGACCGTCGACTTCAAGGAGCGGCACAAGGGTGGAGAGAGTCTCGACTCGCTCATGCCCGAGGCCTTCGCTGCCGTGCGCGAGGCATCGAAGCGCACCTTAGGACTGCGTCACTTTGACGTACAGATCATGGGTGGCGCTGCGCTTCACGGCGGCAATATTGCCGAGATGAAGACGGGTGAGGGAAAGACGCTCGTCGCCACTCTCCCCGCGTATCTCAATGCGCTGACAGGCAAGGGTGTCCACGTTGTCACGGTGAATGACTACTTGGCGTCGTACCAGTCGGAGCTGATGGGGCGCGTTTTCCGCTTCCTTGGGCTCGACACGGGCGTCGTCATCAGCGGTCAGGACCCCGCCACGCGCAAGCGCCAATACACCGCGGATATCACGTACGGGACCAACAATGAATTTGGTTTTGATCACCTGCGCGACAACATGGCGATGGATCCGTCCCAGTTGGTCCACCGCGGCTACAACTACGCGATTGTCGATGAGGTCGACTCGATCTTGATCGATGAGGCGCGAACTCCGCTCATCATTTCGGGCCCCGCAGCAGGCGACAACATCACGTGGTACGTCGAGTTTGCTCGCTTGGTGAAGACCATGAAAGTGGACACCGACTACGAGGTCGAGGAAAGCAAGCGCACTGTAGGCATCCTCGAGCCAGGCATCGACAAGATCGAAGCCGCTCTGGGTATCGACAACCTCTACGACCCGGCCAACACCCCTCTGATCGGCTTCCTCAACAACGCCATCCGCGCCAAGGAGCTCTTCAGGAAGGACCGCGAATACGTGGTCCAAGGTGGTGAGGTCAACATCGTTGACGAGCACACCGGGCGCATGCTGGCAGGGCGCCGCTACTCCGAGGGACTGCACCAGGCTATCGAGGCCAAGGAAGGTGTGCAGATCAAGGCGGAGAATCAGACCTACGCCACCATCACCCTGCAGAACTATTTCCGTCAGTACGACAAGCTCGCGGGAATGACAGGTACGGCCCAGACCGAGGCCGCCGAACTGCATTCCACCTATGGCATGAACGTGCTGCCGATTCCCACGCACATGCCGATGATCCGCGCCGACGAGGCCGACCTCCTGTTCAAGTCGGAGCAGGCTAAGTTCAATGCGATCATCGAGGACATCCTCGACCGCCACAAGAACGGCCAGCCGGTTTTGATCGGAACCGTCTCCGTCGAGAAGTCGGAGTCGCTGAGCAAGGAACTCAAGAAGCATGGCATCCCGCACAGCGTCCTCAACGCTAAGCACCACCAGACCGAGGCGGCTGTCGTCGCCGAGGCCGGTCGCAAGGGTGCAGTGACGGTTGCCACCAACATGGCGGGCCGAGGCACTGACATCATGCTTGGCGGTAACCCTGAGTTCAGGGCCGTCGAAGAAATGCGCAAGCGAGGCATCGACCCGCACGACAACCCCGAGGATTACGAGCGCGAATGGGTGAGGGTCTTTGAGAAGGCCAAGGCCGACGTCGCCTCGGAACACGAGGAAGTTCTTGCAGCGGGCGGGCTTTATGTGCTCGGCAGCGAGCGCCACGAGTCACGACGCATCGACAACCAGCTGCGCGGACGCTCCGGTCGCCAGGGGGACCCGGGTGAGTCGAGGTTCTATCTCTCGCTTGAAGATGACCTCATGCGGATGTTCCAGTCCGGACTAGCGGCCACGATGATGAACTCGTCCGCATTGCCTGACGACCTACCCATCGAGTCCAGGATGCTTTCGCGTGGCGTGCGCAGCGCCCAGGCTCAGATCGAGGGTCGCAACGCCGAGATCCGCAAGAACATTCTCAAGTACGACAACGTCGCGTCCTCACAGCGCACCATCATTTACGGCGAGCGTCGCCGCATCCTCAACGGTGAAAACCTCCGTGACCAGGTGCGTGACTTTGTGGACGATGTGGTGGGTAACTCCATCAGGTCCTCCACTGCTGCTGGGGTTGCCGAAGACTGGGACCTCGACGCCATGTGGAAGGACCTGCGCTCCATCTACCCGGTGTCGCTGACGGCCAAGGAGCTCATGGAGGAAGCGGGAGGCGAGCGGTACTTCACTCAGTCCTTCCTGGTGCGCGAACTGACCGCTGACGCTCGCGTCGCTTACGAAGCAGTTGAGGAACGTATTAGCCCCGACCTGATGCGTCAGGTGGAGCGCCAGGTGCTGCTCCAGGTGATCGACCAGAAGTGGCGCGAACACCTCTACGAGATGGACTATCTCAAAGAGGGAATTGGCTTGCGCGCCATGGGGCAGCGTGACCCACTTATCGAGTACCAGCGTGAGGCGCACCAGATGTTTGGCGCGATGGCAGACGCCGTCAAGGAGCAGGCCCTCCAGGTGCTGTTCAGGGTAGAGAAGCGCGAGACCGCTCCCAAGCCAGTCCTTGATGAGGCGGCCGCAGCGGCCACAGCATCGAAGGCGCGCAACGCGGCCGATGCCCCTGCGGCTTCAGGCGACAAGCCTGCGGCTCGTGCCGCGCAGCCCTCGGGTGCTGCGGCGCGGAGTGCGTTCGGCGCGGGTACCGCGACGGGCGGCGGAATGGTCCAGGCATCGATGGGCTCCTTGACCTACTCGGGGCCGTCCGACGATGGTTCCGGCAAGGCTGTGACTTCCAAGAAGGGCGCAGCGAAGGCAGAGGCCGACGGCCGCACCTTCCCAGGCACCGCCAAGAACGCACCGTGTCCGTGTGGATCAGGTAAGAAGTACAAGGCCTGTCACGGCAAGAACGAAGACTAGGGTTCGCGGGCTGGCCCCTGCACATTGTGGTGGGCCAGCCGCACTAGCCGCTGAGGTGGGGTAGCGCTCAACCCACGTCGAGCGCGGTCACGAGCCACCGGCCAGAGACTGCTTCAAGTCGCATGGCCAAGGCGTGAGCGACGTCGCCTTCGGTGACGACCACCCCGGCCTCGACGGCAGTGGAGCTCACCCTGCAGAGTCGCACTCTCGCGACCGAGACTTGGCCGCGCACGGCATAGTTTGCCCTGCGCGACAGCGACTGCTGGCGCAAGAGGATGGTGCGAAGTGTGGGAGTGATCCAACGCGCAAGGTGATTGATTCCGTCCGCACCCAAGGCGATCTCGAGAGCTTCTTTGGCTACCGTGCACACCAAGGGTGTGGGGTCTCCAAGTGGACCGCGCTTGAGGTACGGGGTTGGGACGAGGCGTGTCGGCGCGAGTCCAGACGTCGACGGAACAGGCGTCGACGGAATTGGCGTGAGCGAGGGTCGCGGGGAGGCGAGGGCGCGCGCGACGGCCACGGCGCTCATGCGCCGAGTCCGGCGGGGATGGCGAGCACGGTGCCCGGCTGGATGAGCGACGGATTAGCGCCGATCTGGGTTCGATTGGCTCCATACAGTTGGGGCCAGGCTGCCGCCACGCGGGCCTCGTCATCGTCGCCATCGAGGAGTGTCTCCGTGATGCGCCACAACGAGTCACCTGCTTGGACTGTGTACTCCCTCGCGGAGGTCGTCTTGTCCCCGCTGAGGGTGCTGGCCGACGGCACGGGCGCGGGCGCGGGCTCAGGTGCGGGTGCGGGTGCCGGTGCGGTCGAGGCGTAGGTGGGCGAATCGCTACCCACGTGGAGGACGCCGGGCGAGGGGGCCTC
>SWCC01006823.1_pt1 | contig 12729 bp, 11 predicted proteins | sample 4692971 | NCBI WGS metagenome assembly SWCC01 (sample SAMN10267277, study PRJNA491770) | bioreactor metagenome | isolation source: DHS bioreactor inoculated with subseafloor sediment | place: Japan: off Shimokita Peninsula | collected 2006-08 | reverse complement strand
ATCAATGGGTAAGCTCCAAGCTAGTTCAACCAATTCATGGTCGAGAAATGGCACCCGGGTTTCAAGGCTTTGGGCCATTGCAGCACGATCAACCTTGGTCAGTATGTCGTCGCTCATATAAGTTAGCGCATCGGTCATCATCATACGCTCAACAAACGACAGATCCATGTCTTCGCCCTGATCCCATAAAGCCTCGAGATTCAAAGGTGCCGGCACGGGCCCACCTGCCAATAGAACCTCGGATGGGTTTTGAGAACGGCTGACCAGAGCCAAATAGTAATCAAGGTCATTGTCTGGGCGCATGGCCTGCGCAAATTTGTGGATTGACGCCCCTGGTGTGCGACTGCGCAACTTGGTCGGGATTGCTGGGCCTAAAAGCTGAAATATGGAATCCCAATGACGCGTCGCAACGCTTTGCATGAGACGAGATGCACCCCGGCGCAGTGGCCCCGGTACCTGACGTGTCAGTTCCCAAAGACGTGCTCCCGCCAAATAGCGGTTATACCCCCCAAAAACTTCGTCCCCGGAATCACCTGACAAGGCTACGGTCACATGAGCCCGTGCTAACTGGCTGACCAGATATGTCGGCAACTGGGACAGATCAGCGAAAGGTTCAGAATAAATCTGAGGCATTTTATGAACCAAATCTATCACATCGTCGGGGGTGACAATCATCTCGGTATGTTCGGTGCCCAAATGTTCCGCGACAGCCCGAGCAATAGCAGATTCGTCATAAGCGGCATCTTTAGAGCCAATGGTAAATGTGCGGACTTTTCCTGAAGATTGGGCCTGCATCAAAGACACGATAGTTGCACTGTCGATACCCCCGCTTAGGAAGGCCCCAAGCGGCACATCTGATATCATCTGTCGCTGGACTGCAATCTGTAACGCGGTTTCGACCTGCTCACGTGCAGCGTTGAAACCGCCCTCAAAGGGATGGGTTTGGGCCTTAGAGATGCTGTTGAGAAGCGACCAATAGGCTGCTGGCTCGGGCAGATGACCCGTCGCGATATCTTGTGTATTAAATGTGATACAAGTGCCGGCGGGAAGCTTGAATATATCACTGTAGATTGAATAGGGCGTCGGCACATAATGGAAGCGTAAAAATAGAGGCAGCACCGCTGCCGATATCTGTCCTTGAAAAGAGGGGTGCGGCTTGAGGGCTGCGAGATCAGAAGCAAATAGTAAATCTTCGCCCTGAAACCCGTAATAAAGCGGCTTTTCGCCAAACCGGTCCCGGCCCAGAGTCAAGGTACGGTCGTTCGAATCCCAAAGCGCGAAGGCAAACATACCAACAGCACGAGAAAGGGTTTGTTCCACCCCCCAAGTCGCAAACCCAGCGAGCAGAGTTTCAGTGTCTGATCTGCCGTGCCAGCGAATGGACCCATCTATCGCCTCTAATGTGCGACGTAAATCAAGGTGGTTATAAATTTCTCCGTTGAACACAAGACAGAGCGCTTGACGCTGCATCGGTTGGGCACCGTGGTCTGAGACGTCTTGAATTGCCAGTCTCCGATGACTGAAACCCAGACCCGCCTCGACATCGCGCCATACCCCCCAACCATCGGGACCACGTGGCGCAATCGCTTGCCCCATTTGACAGCATAGATTTTCAGTAAGTTCCGGTCGTGGTCCCGAAGCCCAATACCCAGCTAAGCCACACATCAACGGTACCTTCTCAAAATTTTGGCGGGGACCCCGGCCAAGATGACATTGTTCTCGTCAAAGCTGCGGGTCACAACCGCACCGGCAGCCACAACAGTTCCTGATCTCAAGCGCACACCACCTAGAATAGTGACATTCGCGCCCAGCCAGACATTATCGTCGATGCGTACGGGCATATTGCGTATCGGTTGAAATTTGATCGGCTTTTCCGCAGCCATAAAGTTATGTTCAGTAGTCAGTATCGAACACCGGTGCCCAATTGCAACGTCGTTGCCGATCACAAGCCCCCCTTCCGCAGAAATGTAGCTGTCCCAATGAATAGAAACATTCTTGCCCAGCTCAAGGCGGTCAATGCCGCCGATCCGTACTGTGCGATCAATCACCAGCCCTTCTAGAGGCTGCCCCGTGATAAACGCAAGTAAGCGGCGGCGCAGATAGCGCATGCCCCCCATCTCTGTGAAACAACAAGCCAGATAAATGCGAAACGCAATTTTCTTGCCAAAAGTCATCTTAACCGACACGGGTTTCCTCCGAAACTAGGACCTGAACGTGATTTTGGATCGTTCGCCAAAGGACAGCCGTATAAACTAAACTCGCTATAAAAAGACAACAACCAGACGCCCAGAGAAAGTTCTCAATTGAAAGGTCATACTGAAGTGTTGCCAGTGTCACAGCCCCCAATATGGCCAGCTGCGCGATGTTCCACGCAAAGATTAGGCCCGGTTTTTTCAATGTCAGCGGGGCTGATCCTATGCAGCCGATGTAGAATCGTACAACCATCGTGGGCAAAAGAGCAATTATAAGCCCAGCCGTTGGAGCCCATAAAGGGTCGAATAAAAACCAGACAAACGCATCGGACAAAACCAAAAATCCAAGAGCAACAACCAGACCAGCCAAGATTCCAAAAGCCAATGTCCGCTGAAACAGTGGCAAAAAACCCTCTCTGGCGCGCACCGATTGTGAGAACTGTTGGAAAAAAACAGTAGATATTGCAGCACCAAGAAACTCGACTGGGATAAAGGACAACCTACTGGCTAAAGCAAAGAAGCCCGCCTTTTCGGCACCGAACAGAGCCAGCACTACAATAGGATATATAGCCATAACCGCAGCACCGATCAAAATATTTACCACATCCGTTCGAATAAAGGCCTGATGCCGCAGGAGCACCTTACCCGGAGGCACTGGGTGTTGGTCTCCAAAAACGCGTGTTACCGACAGGGGTAATGTCAGGAGACAAAAGACAATAAGACCTAATAAAAACCCCAAAATTAGGCCAAAAAAACCAGGTGCCAGCCAAAAAACACCTACCTGCGTCAGAACGGCAACAACCGTACGGGCCACCTGAGCACCTGCCAAGCGGCGGTAATTCACCCATTTTGACCGCACCTGTCGACCCAAGGCTGTCAGCCCAATTAACCCGCTCGTTAAAACCAGCAAAGCGGCCCAAAGGAATGGAGGCATCTGATCCACCGCATCGGCTACAAATACTGGTAACACCCAGCTGGAAGAGGCCCAAACCAGAACCAGAACCACCAGCCCAACACAGATTAGGGTGATCAAAGCCGCTCGGAAAACGCCCCATTCCTCATCGCGTGGTACAACTTGAAACACCATATCTAAGCGTAGGCAGATTGCACTGCCTACCAAAGTTGCCACCGACAGGAATGCTGCAAAAATGCCAAAAGCTTCGGGGGCATAGAGCTGTGTCAAAAGCGGGTAGGCGAGTAAGTTTATCGTTTGTGCAATGACACCCGATAACATGAGAAGCCCCGCGTTTCCCATCATCCCTTTCAGACGGAGCATTGGCATATGAACGCGCCTTTTGTCTGTCCCCTCAGACCGCCCCACCAACATGTGCGATCAGACGGTCGCAGATGTGATCTTGATCCGCGTCCTCCAGATAGGGGTGCATCGGCAAGCTTAAGACGCGGTGACACAGATCATCCGAGACAGCCATACCCGCTGGATCCTGTGGGAATTGCTTATACGCTGTCTGCGCGTGCATTGGAATGGGATAATAAACCGCGGTCGGAATGCCATCTTCCTGAAGTTTTGCTTGCACGGCGCTGCGCATTCCAGCATTGGGCAGCACAACGGTATATTGTGCCCAGGTCGACGTCATACCGTTAGGCACAGTCGGGCAAATAAGGAAGTTACCAAGCTTTTGACCGTAACGTGTGGCAATACGATTGCGCGCCTCGATCTCTTGCGGGAAAATTGACAATTTTTCGATCAAAATAGCGGCTTGCAAAGTATCGAGCCGCGAGTTGATGCCGATACGTTCATTGTCGTATTTATCACTGCCCTTGCCGTGCACACGATAGCTGTCAACCAAAGCCGCAATTTCATCGTCATTGGTAAACAACGCCCCACCATCCCCATAGCAGCCCAAAGGCTTTGCTGGGAAAAATGATGTTGTCGCGATGTCCCCAAAACCACCGGCGACCGTATCGTCGATGCGACCACCAAAGCCCTGAGCCGCGTCTTCTATGATCCATAAGCCTTCGCTGCGGGCGATGGTAGCAATTGCATGATGGTCTGCAGGCAAGCCAAACAGGTCAACCGGGATCACGCCACGCGGGGTTAATCCGTCGGCCCGAGCCGCAACAATTGCCCGCTTCAGGCTTTCGGGGTCCATATTGAACGTATCGGCCGCGATATCGACAAAGTAAGGAACAGCCCCAGTGGGTGGCAGAATTTCGGCAGTGGCGATGAATGTAAAGCTGGGACAAAATACAGCATCGCCCGGCCCCGCTCCAAGCGCCATTACAGCGAGTTGCAGCGCGTCCGTTCCGTTTGCACACGACAAGGCATGCTTTACGCCACAAAACTCTGCGAGTTGCGCTTCAAGATCGCGCACTTCCGGCCCCATCACGTAACCTCCGTGATCTAGGACCCGGTCAATAGCTGCGTATATGTTCGAACGAATTGCTTGTTGTTGTGCTTTGAGGTCAATGAAAGGAATGTTCATATTCGAGCTCCTGAATGAATAATTCTGGGTTCTAAGGCAAAAGAGATATCTTCAGGTGTCCAATTTATGCCATCGAGTACTATAACTATTTGCTAGATAAAAGATCTAATATCTTAATGCACAGTTGCATTACACGGTCTATAGCTTCCATGGTCACACGGCCCAAATGGAGCGCATCTGAACGGATTGTCAGATTTTGAGTGTAATGATCACGAAACCCCATAGGCCTCATGCCCCATAATACTCGCGGTACCATGCTACAAAAAGCCTGACACCTTCACGCAGGTCGGTATGGGGCTGATATCCAGTCAGGGTCTGCAATAATTGTGCATCCGCCCATGTGGCTGGCAAGTCACCTTTCTGCATATCTAGGTAGTTTCGGATTGCGGGAATGCCTGTCTCGTCTTCTATGGCGTTGATGAAATCGATAAGGCCAACCTTGTCAGAATTGCCTATGTTAACGACCCTATATGGCGCTGCAGAGGACAGGCTGTCACCAGCCATAATATCGCTCGAGTCAGTGGGGCGTAGGGGTTTGGTGTCGATCAACAAGCGGATGCCGCGCACCAAATCCTTAACATAGGTGAAGTCACGAAACATATCACCGTGATTATAAACGTCGATCGGTGTGCCTTCGAGGATACCCTTAGTGAATTTGAAGAGCGCCATATCAGGTCGGCCCCAAGGTCCATAGACCGTAAAGAAACGGAACATTGTAGTCGGAAGGCTCCACAGGTGAGCATAAGAATGCCCCATCGCTTCATTCGCTTTTTTTGTGGCTGCATAAATTGTCAAGGGGGTGTCAGCTTTTTCGGTTTCAGAGAACGGCATGACCTCATTTGCCCCGTAAACCGAAGACGTTGAAGCCATTAAAAGATGATCGACTTCAAGTTCCCGTGCGCATTCCATTACGTTAAAAGTACCTATGACGTTCGATTCAATATAGGCGCGGGGGTTCTCAAGGCTATAACGCACGCCAGCTTGGGCGGCGAGATGAACGATTATGTCAGGTTGTTCAGCATCGCACAAAGCCTTGAGCGAATTAAAGTCCTCTAAAAGTCCTATGGTGCACGAAAAATTCTCGTGTTGCAGAAGCATCTGATGACGACGCTCTTTGAGGCGCACGTCATAGTAATCTGTCATTCCGTCATACCCGATAACTTTGAAGTCGTCGGCAAGCAAAAGCTGAGAGAGGTGAAAACCAATAAACCCAGCTGATCCAGTTACTAGAACTTTACGCATCCAAATTAAATCCTACTGTTTTAATTACTTATATATACTGTGAGAGACCTATTCGCGAAGCGACAGACGAGACAGGCGCCACAAATCAAAGCCCTCCAAACTCACGCAACGACAGGTCGCATTCTATTGAGTTCCCCCGGCGAGATTGTACGAAACGGATTCAAATTTATTCTCTGCTTGCATTCGACCGACTGAGACATAGCTCATAAATCCTGCTGCCGTAGCCGCCTGTGGGGTATAGATGTTACGCAAATCTACCATCGCAGGAGTATTCATGCGGCTGGAGATCTTTTCTAGGTCGAGCGCACGGAACTCATTCCACTCAGTTAGCAGAACAATTGCATCTGCCCCCTCAACTGCTGGACCTACACCATCTTCCCAAACCACGCCGGGCAACAGCGCCTTGCCTTCGTGTAATCCTTGTGGATCAACAACACGCACCGTCGCACCGTTGCCGATCAGCGCGGGCACAATCATCAAGGAAGGTGCATCGCGCATATCATCGGTGTTGGGTTTGAAGGTAACGCCAAGCACGGCTATTACTTTGCCGTTCACCGAGCCACCACAGACCTCGAAGATCTTATCAATCATCCGGCGTTTAATCTCGTCGTTGACCTTGATTACAGCCTCGGTCAACTGCATTGGAGTGCCGTTTTCCTGCCCCATCCGCGCAAGTGCCTTTGTGTCTTTTGGAAAACAGCTTCCACCGTAACCGGGGCCCGCGTGTAAGAATTTACTACCGATCCGGCTATCTAAGCCCATGCCCTGAGAAACCATCTTAACGTTTGCGCCCGTGCGCTCGCACAATGTCGCAATCTCGTTGATGAAGGTAATCTTCATTGCAAGAAACGCATTGGCGGCGTATTTGATCATTTCAGCACTTTCGAGATCGGTCGTCAGTATTGGGAAGTCTCGTAAGTATAGTGGACGATAGATCGCACTCATGACCTGAGCTGCTCGTTCCGCTTCGACCCCAACAATAATGCGGTCAGGGCGCATAAAATCATCGATTGCAGCCCCCTCACGTAGAAACTCAGGATTAGAGGCAATATCAAAATTAGCTTCGGGTCTTGCATTCAAAATCGTTTGCCTGACCAGCCGATTGGTCCCCACAGGGACCGTCGATTTTGTGACCACTACCGTATAATCGGTAAGGGCCTGTGCAATCTCTTCCGCCGCAGCCATCACAAATGTCAGGTCGGCATGGCCATCGCCGCGCCGCGTTGGGGTTCCTACCGCGATAAACACTGCATCGGCGCCATCAACAGCCTGTTTCAAGTTGCTCGAAAAAGAGAGCCGCCCCGCTGCTACGTTTTTGGCCATAAGTACATCGAGCCCCGGCTCAAAAATGGGGACTTGACTAGCATTGAGCTTGGCTAACTTGTCCTGGTCTTTATCAACACACACGACGTCGTGCCCAAAGTCCGAGAAGCACACACCTGAAACAAGGCCAACATAGCCGGTTCCAATTATTGCGATCTTCATTTTAAAGTCTCCAATTTCTAATGCACTGAAAAATACGCGCACTAATCCACTTTGGCTCGCGGCTCTAGTTTTTTCCAGCGACAAATATCTAGGACAACCAGTGAACAGGAAGTCGTTTAGTGCTCGATACCGTAAATTTTCAAGCTCGCCCAGAAGAACAATAGAATAATGTGATCCTCTCTAGTGCAAGACATGAGTATTTTAAGGGAACCGCACAACTATCAGTCGTACTGGATGCTCACTGTGTGCCTCTACCGGTCTTTTTTTTACAAATCGGCCTAAGGCCATACTTCCCCTTCCCGGACCGACTTAGCCTATGGGCACGGTACGTGCTATGCCAAGAGCTGTGAAGCCGTTTAGGATTGCGGCGCGGATCTAGAGCTCCGCAACCTGGCAATCAAAGTCGCGCGCCGACAGACAGAGGTGGTTCGGTTCGTTTGAACAGTTTTTAGTCTTGTAAATCGTAGCGGCGCAGCTCCTCATGAACGCCAGCTATCTACCTGGCTTCATGCGGTGAATCCTCGCGGCACGATTTGTGCAACACAGCCCTTGACCACCACCACGCACTGTCACAAGTGTATTATTGGAATCCAATATAACCGATTGCGGCGCGTTCCACCATGACCTTTCTGTGAGTTTGAGGTTTCGCAAATTCAGCGGATCGCCTGAGTAAGTACTTCCTCAATCACCTGTGCCGCATGCGCTATATGGGCTTCTTCCAGCGTTGGATGCACCAAGAACATCAAACTGGTCTTGCCCAACTCACGTGCAACGGGCAACGGTATATCAGGACGCAGGCCCGTACCTTCAAAAGCCTTTTCAAGATACATTTCAGAACAAGATCCCTGTATGCAGGGCACCCCAGCGGCGCTGATTTCGGCTGCGATGCGATCGCGGTCCCAGCCGTCTTTCAGGTTCTCGGGGCGGACATAAGCATAATATTTGTACCACGCATGACGGCACCCTGCCAGCCTATCACAGCCCGGACATGTGGCGCAACGCGGTACTGGAACCCGCACAGGGCCATATTCGCCCGCAAAGGGGGTTAGCGCTTTTGTTAGCACAGCTCCGTTTTCCGCGCGCGCGGCCTGCCACGCGGGCATGCGACGCAACTGGATACGGCCAATAACCGATTGCATCTCGGTGATGCGCCAGTTTGTGCCAAAGCTTTCATGCAACCAACGAAACCCTGGCGCATGCTCGCGTTCATAAACAGCTTCATAACTTTTGCCGTGGTCCTTGAAGGCCCACATGCGCCGCCACACCGCTTCATCATCGCAGGTCACCATGCCGCCCTCGCCGCCTGTCGTCATTATTTTGTCTTGGCAAAACGACCACGCCGCCACATCACCCAAGCCGCCGACAGGCTTGCCTTTGTAGAGCGCGCCATGAGCCTGTGCGCAGTCTTCAACCAGTTTGATATCACGGGTGCCGATAGCGCGGCGCAGACCATCCATGTCGCAGGGCCAACCTGCCAGATGCACGGACAGAATGGCGCGGGTATTGGCGGTGATCACCGGGGCAACGGTCGCCCCACTAATGTTTCCGCTTTGGGCATCGACATCGGCAAATACCGGGCGCGCGCCTGCGTTCACGATTGTGGACACCGACGCTATAAAGCTGCGCGAGGTGACGATCACCTCGTCCTGTGTCGTGCCGCCGTTCTGCGACCCGATGCCCAGACCGTGCAGGGCCAGATCAAGCGCAAGCGTGCCGTTAGAAAGCGCTATGGCGTAGTTGGTGCCTGCAAATTCAGCGAACTCCTTTTCAAACGCACGGCTTTCCTTTCCAGTCCAATAGTTGACCTTGTTGGAGAGTAATACGTTTGTCACGGCATCTGCTTCTTCCTGAGTGAAACTTGGCCAAGGGGGGAAAGGTCCGTTCAACATATCTTAATGTCCTAATTCAAAGAGCGCGCGCAGGTACGCCGACCACACGCGTATTATCTGGGATGTCGTTTATCACGGTCGCGCCGGCACCTACCATAACGTCCGAGCCGATTCGCACGCCTTCCCGTACGACAGCGCCGATACCAATCCAAGAGCCCGCGCCAACCCGCACATTGCCCGCTAGTCGTGCGCCCGGAGAGATGTGAACAAAATCGTGCAAGATACAATCATGGTCGACACTGCATCCGGTGTTCAGGATCACGCCGCGTCCGATCTGTGCATCCGCATTGACCACCACCCCCCCTACCACCAACGTGCCCGCACCCAGCGCGGCCGAGGGCGACAGGGACGAAAAAGGGTGGATCAAAAGCGGCGCATCCTCCAAACACAGTATATCAAACAGACGCGCGCGTGTGGCGTTTGATCCCACCGCACAAAACCGCTGTGCTGAACTGTGATCCTGGGGAGTTCCACAGATCGGCCAGCCCCCATTGGTCCGCCGCTCAGGGTACTGCCCATCCAGAAATGCAATATCGCGGTAACCATTGGCATAGGCTACGTCCGCAACCACCTTGCCATGTCCGCCCGCTCCAATGATCCTAAGCGACTGCATGGATCAGCGTGTCGTGCGTTGGGAGCCAGTAAAGCGCGGCATCGTCGCCTCACCATCCGCCGAAATGCCGTCCCGCTTGATCACCTTGCGGATGGTCATCCAGATGATCTTGATATCCAGCCATACCGAGCGGTTATTCACGTACCACACATCCAGCGCGAACTTCTCATCCCAAGACAACGCGTTGCGTCCGTTGACCTGTGCCCAACCAGTCAGGCCGGGGCGAACATCGTGGCGCCGAGCCTGCTGGGGCGAATAAAGCGGCAAGTATTCCACCAGCAACGGACGCGGCCCCACAAGGCTCATATCACCCTTGAGGACATTCCACAGCCCCGGCAATTCGTCGAGTGAGGAAGACCGTAATTTGGCCCCCAGAGGCGTGATCCGCTCTGCATCGGATAGAGGTGTGCCACCCAGTGCGATGACATCACGCATAGAGCGGAATTTAACCATCTTGAACGGATGGCCGTGTTTGCCAGGGCGGACCTGCACAAACAGCACCGGCGAGCCCATGTCGCGCCTAATAACAATATAAAGCAGCACAAGCACAGGTGATAAGAGAATGAGACCTACAGCGGCACCGATGATATCCATCAGGCGTTTCATAAGATATTCCAATATTGAGCGGTTATTATCCATTGTCCTACCATTAATATACAAAGTCCAAAAGACTTTCATATAAATCGACATTCCCTCGTCGTGATCATTGCAACATCTAGACAGCTTGAGTGATATGCCCCTTTATTTGGCGCAATGCGACTGTAGCGACAGTGGGCGATCTTTACGATCGTGTGACCGTGCGCCACCCGGATCCAGTCATCGCGCGGGGCGGTCATGAACTCGTCATGGCCCCATAAAAGGAACAGGCCGGATCGGCCTTCAACGGCCAGAAGCGGGTCCATTGCAGCATGGCTGCACACCACAATGCCGATTTGAAATGTCAGCGTCTCAGCGTCTGATCCCCAACGATGTTGTACCTTGCCAGCGTTTGTATACCGCCATCGCGCGCCGCCTCGTTAATCACAGAACCGCACTCGTCAGTCAAATGCGGGGCCTAATGTTGGACCGCGGTATACCAATCGCCCTGTCGATCGGACGGGCGCGGCGCGCAATTCCAGAGATACTTGAGGACCGCACAAACGAACTTAGTGCAACGAGTCGAGAGATCATCGGTTACCTTTTCGACTTTATGGGCCAGATCGACGCCCGCATCACGGCCTTCGACCGCCGCATCGATACTGATTTTAAGTCCAATGCAGATTGCCGCTGGATCGCACGCATCTGCGGTGTCGGTCCAAAGACGGCGACAGCTGTAGTCGGAGTCGTGGGCGGAGGTCGGGAGTTCAAGAATGGAAGACATCTCGCCGCTTGGATGGGGCTGGTTCCACGGCAGCACTCGATCGGTAACAAGAGGCTGCTTATGTGGATCAGCAAGCGCGGAGACAGACACCTACAAACCCTGTTGATCCACGGAGCCAGATCCGCGCAGCGCAGCGAACGACGGACCCGTTCAGTCAGTGAGTCAACAGGTTGCCCGAGCGACGCGGCATGAACCGCGCCATCGTCGCCGTAGCCAACAAGAACGCCCGGATCATCTGGGCTATACCCAACAGAAACGAAGAGTTCCGCGCCCCCGTCTAAGCGCGCAACAAGGAATGCAAAAAGATCAAAGAAATGAACCGGCCGGCAAACTCCGGTATGTGAGGAACCTGGCTTCTATATTGGCCTCTTGAGGCCGACCATTTGTTGAGACGCACCACGCGGAATTCCCATTTGGGCGCACCATCCCGGTGACGCCGGATAGATGTTTGCAACCTGGGACCTGGCGGCGGAGCAGATCAGCGAAAATCTTGCAAAGGGAGAGACATCCATAGATGTAATGCAAGTAAGTACTGACGCCCAACCGTTCCGAAACCTCGCGAACGGCATACCACCGCACTGTTATCTGGTGGACTGCATCGCGCTTGAAATCTTCACTGAAATTTGGCTTCCCCATAACGGCCTCCTTGCCTCAAAGTTAGGGAAGAAAGCGTCTACAAATCTAGGGGCTATTCAATTAGTCATTGGCGAAAGCTACTTTCGACCCCGCGCCGTCTGTGACCGGGCGCGTTCCTACCACACAAAAGTTTTTGAAAAATGACAGCAAGAACTAGGGCTCTGTCGCAAACTTTTGAGTATCCAGACCGTCAGCTGATGTTACTGAATACGTCGAGAGAAACAAGTGTGCGGGTTGAGCGGAATGGCAATTGATTTCAATGGCATGCACTATCCGAAATCGGTGATCTTGTTTGCTGTGTTTTTCTACGTCCGCTACGCTGTGTCCTACCGAGACCTTGAGGAAATCATGGCTGAGCGAGGCGTTACCGTTGATCACGCCACCTTAAACCGATGGGTGGTAAAATTCTCACCCTTGATTGCTGCGAACGCCCAAGCCCGGAAGCTGGCTACGGCAAATTCTTGGAGGATGGATGAAACTTACATCAAAGTCAGGGGCAAGTGGACCTATCTCTATCGCGCCGTAGACCGAGATGGCCAAACCCTTGATTTCATGCTGTCTGAACGCCGTGACCTCGCTGCAGCCCGCAGGTTTTTCAAGCAGGCCATTGCCGCAAATGGCGTACCGGATCGAGTGGTCATCGACAAAAGTGGCGCCAATCTGGCCGGCCTGATGGCAGTGAACGTGATCCTGAAACTCACCGGGACGGGGCACCTCGTCACGATCCGACAGGTCAAGTATCTTAACAACATTCTGGAGCAAGACCACCGTTTCATAAAGCGGATCATACGGCCAATGCTCGGGTTCAAAGGGTTCCACTCGGCGGCAGCAACGTTAGCTGGGATAGAAGCCGCTCATATGATCCGCA
>SWCC01005865.1_pt1 | contig 12730 bp, 12 predicted proteins | sample 4692971 | NCBI WGS metagenome assembly SWCC01 (sample SAMN10267277, study PRJNA491770) | bioreactor metagenome | isolation source: DHS bioreactor inoculated with subseafloor sediment | place: Japan: off Shimokita Peninsula | collected 2006-08 | reverse complement strand
TGGGTGCGACGCTGAACACCGGCGAGGCCGAGGTATCCGAGCGCGCATCGGCCGGCACGTGGAATTCGCAGGAAATCTGGCCGCCGGTGCGGTTCATCACCTTCACCGCACGCACCCCGAGCAGCTCGCCTTCGACGCCTTCGGACTTGGCCGGCACGCCCATGGGGCTGACCTCGACGTCCAGGCCGTTGAGGTGGGTGATGATTTCCGGCTGGGGTGTCTGCGCGATGGCAAGCGGAGCGCAAAGCGCCAGGCCGCAGGCAAGGACAAGTTGTCTGGTCATGGGAACCTCCGTCATTCGGTCACCTTTAGAAGGAGTCGAGGCCGGTCGGTTCGATGGCCGGACGAATCAATGATTGCAAATGATGAGGCGCTGTCGCAGCGGTCGCTCGGCGCCTAATGGCACTTTGCCGTATTTCGCCTTGCCGTGCCGTTTCCGGCGTGTTGAACTGCTGGTACAGCCGATGTTGTGCGGTGCTGTTCGGGAGTGGCTCACGTGGCTAGGTCTCTGTTCATCGGGTTGCTTGTGCTCTACGGCGGCATGGCTGTCGCTGCAGCCGATGCGACTCTGGAACTGAGTGCGGCGGAGCGTGCCTGGTTGGCCGAGCGGGATTCGGTCAGCGTGTGCGTCGATCCCGACTGGCTGCCGTTCGAGATGCTCAATGCGCGCGGTGAGCACGAAGGTATTGCAGCGGACCTGTTGCGCCTGGTCGCCGAGCGGGCGGGCCTGCCGCTGCAGATAGTGCCTACCCGGGACTGGGATGCATCGGTGGCCGCGTCCAAAGCTGGACGTTGCCAGTTGCTCAGCTTTCTCAATCAGACGCCCGAGCGGGATGCCTGGCTGATCTTCACCCGGCCGCTGTTCACCGATGCCAACGTACTCATCGCCCGCGACGAACACCCCCATGTGGTGAATCTGTCGGCGCTCACCGGCGCAAGCGTGGCGTTGCCTTCCGGCACGTCGGTGGAGGAGCACATCCGACACGATTTCCCTCAGCTGCGCATCATTCGCAGCGAAACCGATGCTCAGGCGCTGATGATGGTCAGCGAAGGCAAGGCCGATCTGACCATCCGCTCGCTGACCGTGGCGGCCTACACCATTCGTCACGACGGCTGGTTGAATCTCAAGATCGCCGGCCAGGTCAGCGGCTTCGACAACCAGTTTCGTATCGGCGTGCTGAACAGCGAACCGCTGCTACGCGACATTCTCGACAAGGCCATCGCGACGGTCACGCCAGTGGAGCTCAATCAGATCGCCAACCGTCACGTGCCGATTCGCGTCGAGACGGCGACGGACTATCGGCTGGTCGTGCAGATGGTGGTGGTGTTCTCGGTGGTATTGCTGACCAGCCTGTTCTGGATCGGGCGCCTGCGCCGGCTCAACGAGCAGCTGCAGATCAAGTCGCAGACCGACTCGCTGACCGGCCTGGCCAATCGTTCGGCACTCGACGGGCGCTTCGCGGTGGCGTTGGAGCAGGCCCGGCGGTATCACCGGCCCCTGTCGATCGTCATGCTGGATATCGACCATTTCAAACGCATCAACGATGAATTCGGTCACCAGATGGGCGACCGCGTGCTGCGCGAAATCGCCGGGCTGCTGCAGAGCTGTCTGCGCGGCACCGATGCGGTAGGGCGTTGGGGCGGCGAGGAGTTTCTCGTGCTGTGTCCGGAAACCAACGGACTGCAGGCCGAGGTGTTTGCCGAGCGTATCTGTGAGCAGGTGCGGGCGTTTCCCTTCAGCACCGGTCAGCGCCAGAGCCTCAGCGCCGGGGTGGCCGAGCTGATCCCGGCGGACACCACCGACAGCCTGCTGCGGCGTGCCGATGCCGCGCTGTATCGGGCCAAGCGTGGCGGGCGCGACCGGGTCTGTCTGGATGTGCCCGCCGAGCAGGGTGAGGCGTGATGCTCAGTGCTTGCCGGGCTTGCGCAGCCTGACGTAGAGATCCTTGCCACCCGTGGCGCTGCTGCCACGGGACTCCAGGTCGAAGCGCTTGGGCTGGTTGGCGATCAGCTCGCTGAGCTTCTTGCAGCCGTACAACCGTGGATCGAAGGCGGGACGCAGCTTGCTGATGTTCTGTCCGAGCGTGCCGAGCTGGATCCAGTCATCTTCTTCGGACAGGTCGTCGAGCACCTTGGCAATGAAGTCCACCGGCACCTGCTGGCAGTTGATCGCATCACCCTTGTCGCTGGTGCGCACGGGCTTGCTACTGGCTTCCTCGACCTGAGCTGCAGCGACAAGCTTCTCCGGCGAGGGGGCTTCGACGGCCTTCGGTGCATCGGCGCGCAGGATCTCGGTGTAGATGAACTTGTCGCAGGCCGAGACGAACGGCGAGGGCGTCTTCTGCTCGCCGAAGCCGTACACCGTCAGGCCTTCCTCGCGGATGCGCGCCGCCAGGCGGGTGAAGTCGCTGTCACTGGAAACCAGGCAGAAACCGTCGAAGCGTCGGGTGTAGAGCAAATCCATGGCATCGATGATCAGCGAGCTGTCGGTGGCGTTCTTGCCCGAGGTATAGGCGAACTGCTGGATTGGCTGGATCGAATAGTCGAGCAGGACCTTCTTCCAGCTGCCCAGGTTGGGTTTGGTCCAGTCGCCGTAGATGCGCTTGACGCTGGCGACGCCATACTTGGCGATCTCCTCGAACAGCCCCTCGACGATGGCGGCGGGCGCGTTGTCGGCATCGATCAGAACCGCGAGGTGCTTCTGCTTGTTCGAACTGCTGGGCTTGCTGGCCATGCTTCTTCCCTGGACGTGAGATCGTCCGACCATAACGCCGACAGCCGTGCCCTGGCCATAGCGGCTTTCGGTCAGGCATGCCGAACGCGGCGGGCTCGGTTAGCATTCGCGCCTTTGAACACAGGGATTGACGGCATGGAACAGCGCGGCACGCTGAAAAGCTGGAACGACCAGAAGGGCTTTGGCTTCATTCGCCCCGAGCAGGGCGGTGAGGATGTGTTTGCGCATATCTCGGCGGTGCATGGCGAACGGCGGCCGCTGGTGGGCGATCGGGTGCTGTATGTGGCCGGGCGCGATCCACAGGGACGACTACGCGCCGAGCATCTGCGGCTGGATGCGCCAATGACGCTGGACCAGCCTTCGATTCGCCAGCGCCCGGGCAGCCCGCGGCAGACGACCGAGCAGCAGGCTCGCCCACGCGCGTCCGGGCGAGCCGCTGGAAAGCCTGCGCGTCAGCTGGTCGCCGGTAACATTCAGCAGCTTCCGCTCAAGCTGGTGCTGTTCGCGCTGCTGTGCCTGCTGCCGCTGGCGGGTAGCCTTTACCGGTTGGGCACGGCGCTGCCGCTGGCGGTCTATGCCGTCGCCAGCCTGCTGACCTTCTTTCTCTACTGGCGCGACAAGCACAGCGCGCTGAAGGATCGCTGGCGCACGCCGGAAACCACGCTGCATTTCTTCGAGCTGGCGGGCGGCTGGCCGGGCGCGCTGGTGGCGCAGCAGGTCTTTCGCCACAAGACCCGCAAACTGAGCTATCAGCTGGCGTTCTGGCTGATCGTGGTGCTGCACCAGGCGTTCTGGATCGATCTGCTGTTCATCGGCAGTGGTTTTACCCGCGAGCGCCTGGACTGGCTGCTGCGGCTGCTCTGAAACGCGAAAGCCCGGCAAATGCCGGGCTTTCGAACGAGCATCTCGGCTCAGACCTTCTTGACGAACTCGGACTTGAGCTTCATCGCGCCGATGCCGTCGATCTTGCAATCGATATCGTGGTCGCCATCGCACAGGCGGATGTTCTTCACCTTGGTGCCGACCTTGACCACCAGCGACGAGCCCTTGACCTTGAGGTCCTTGATCACGCTGACCGTGTCGCCGTCCTGCAGGGTGTTGCCCACGGCATCCTTGATCACCTTGTCGTTCTCGCCAGCGGCCGCGGCGCTTTCGCTGGCGGACCACTCATGGGCGCACTCGGGGCAGACCAGCATCTGGCCGTCCTCGTAGGTGTATTCGGAGTTGCATTTGGGGCAGGGCGGCAAGGTGCTCACGGCAGGTCCTTCAATGGGAAATTGCGGAAAGCCGTGCATTGTATAAGGTTTTGTTACAAATTTGGGGCCGGCGTGGAATCCAGGCTGGCCAGATTCCACGTGGTTCACGGAGTAGCGCTTACTTCACGGCGGTGAGGCGCTCGTTGCCAGCGCGCAGCTCGCTGTAGCGATGTTCCAGTTCGCGGCGGATTTCGCGGCGCTGGTAGGCCTGGGCGAAACGACGCTGCTGCTCGGCAGTTTTCGGGTTCAGCGGCGGCACTGGCACCGGTTTGCCGTCTTCGCCGAGGGCGACCATGGTGAAGAAGCAGCTGTTGGTATGGCGCACGGTCTTCTCGCGAATGTCTTCGGTGACGACCTTGATGCCGATCTCCATCGATGTGGTGCCGGTGTAGTTGACCGAGGCGAGGAAGGTCACCAGTTCGCCGACATGCACCGGCTGGCGGAACACAACCTGGTCCACCGAGAGGGTAACGACATATTGCCCGGCGTAGCGACTGGCGCAGGCATAGGCGACTTCGTCGAGATACTTGAGCAGCGTGCCGCCATGTACGTTGCCGGAAAAATTGGCTTTATCCGGCGTCATCAGCACGGTCATGGTCAGCTCTGCATGTCCATCTAGCATGGGGGTTACGGCTCCTCGGTGATCAAGGGTTGCTACTTTAGTCGAATGCCTCCCGTCTGTCTGGTGAAACCAGCAAAGCGCTTCATCAAAATTTTCTATCGTCAATGCGGCAAAGGCGCGCACTTGTGTCATTTGGCTGAATAAGCCGGTGCTACGACACAAATATCATCGTATCGAGAATGCCTGTGACGGGCTTTTGTGATGCTCATCACGGAAGTCCGGCGTTGCGCTCATCAGGCAGCACTTTTGTTGACTTGTGCCGGGGTCCTGCCCCGCCACGCTTCCTATAGTCGGCGCCCGCGACGCTCCATTGGCCAACTCCAGACACGGATGATCCTCATGCGCACGCTTGTTCTTGCTCTGCTCGCCTGCTTCGTCCCGCTTGCCCATGCCAGCGAAGAGGCGATGGAGCGATTCAACTATCTGATGGCCGATGAACAGCGGCGTGAGCAGGCCAGCCTGGCCGGTCAGGAACGCGCCGTGTTCTGCTCGTACTGCCACGGCGAAACCGGCAACAGCAAGCGCAAGCACATCCCCAATCTCGCCGGGCAGAATCCGCTGTACCTGTTCCACTCCTTCGAGAAGTTCGCCAGTGGCGAACGCGTCGATTTCGTCATGTCCAAGCTGGCGCAGAATCTCAGCATGGAGGAGCGGGTGAACATCGCGGTGTACTTCAGCCAGCAGAAGGTCAATCCGCCAGAGGGCGCACCGAACCTGGCGTTGCACAAAAGCGGCGAGAAGATCTTCAAGACCACCTGTACCGGCTGCCACGGTGCACATGCCGAAGGCATGGAAACCATGCCGCGGCTGGCCGGCCAGCCCGACGAGTACATCCGCAAGGCGCTGACGCGCTTCCGCGAGAACGACCCCAGCCGTGCCGGTTCGGTGATGATTGGCGTCGCCAGCCACCTGTCCGCAGCGGATGTCGAGGCGCTGGCGGCCTACCTGTCGCACCTCAAGCTGACCCCGGCCGAGGAAATGGCCAACATCAACCGCCTGCGCAAGACCACTGCCGCCGCTCAGTAACGCTGGATCTGCGCCGGTGTGCGGCGCATCAGCACCTCACCATTGCGCACCGAAAGCAGGGCATGGCCCTGGGTGCGCAGCATCTCGTAGTCGTCCGGCGCCGACAACACCAGCAGATTGGCCGGGCGCCCCACTTCCAGCCCGTAGCGCTCGCCGAGGTTCAGGGTGCGTGCGCTGTTGTCGGTGATCAGGTCCAGGCCGCGCTGCAGGTCCTCGTAGCCGAGCATGTGGCAGATGTGCAGTCCGGCTTCGAGGATGCGCAGGATGTTGCCGTTGCCCAGCGGATACCAGGGGTCGACGATGGAATCCTGGCCGAAGCAGACGTTCATTCCGGCGCGGTCGATCTCGGCCACACGGGTCAGACCGCGGCGCTTCGGGTAGGTATCGAAGCGGCCCTGCAGGTGGATGCTCTCGGTCGGGCAGGAAACGAAGTTGATCTTCGATAGCTTGAGCAGGCGGAACAGCTTGGAGCAGTAGGCGTTGTCGTAAGAGCCCATCGCCGTGGTGTGGCTGGCGGTGACCCGCTCGCCTATCTCGCGCACCCGCGCTTCCTCGGCGAGCACTTCGAGAAAGCGTGACTGAGGGTCGTCGGTTTCGTCGCAGTGCACGTCCACCAGGCAGCCCGTGCGCTCGGCCAGGTCCATGAGGAACTTGATCGAGCTGACGCCCTGGTCGCGGGTGTTCTCGAAATGCGGAATGCCGCCGACCACATCGGCGCCCATGGCGATCGCCTCGGTCATCAGCTCGCGACCGCCCTTGAACGACTCGATGCCCTCCTGCGGGAAGGCGACGATCTGCAGGTCGATCAGGTGGCGGGTTTCCTCGCGCACCTCGAGCATCGATTTAAGCGCCGACAGCGTCGGGTCGGTGACGTCGACGTGGGTGCGCACATGCTGGATGCCGTGGTCGACCAGCATGTCGATGGTCTTCTTCGCCCGCGCCTTGGTGTCCTCGTGGGTGACCAGCGCCTTGCGCTCACCCCAGCGCTCGATGCCCTCGAACAGCGTGCCGCTCATGTTCCAGGCCGGCTGGCCGGCGGTGAGGGTGGCGTCGAGGTGGATGTGCGGCTCGATGAAGGGCGGTACTACCAGGTTGCTGGCGGCGTCGATATCGCCCTCGTTGGCTTCGGCCGGCGCCTGCTGCGCGCTGATGGAAGCGATGCGTGCGCCGTCCAGTTCGATGCGGTAGAGGCCGCTGCGGCCGCGCAGGCGGGCGTTGAGGATGTTCATGGTGGCTCCTTGATCAGCGTGCGTCGGTTTGCGTCAGCACCGTGCGCGACAGGGCCAGGCGCTGGCCCTCGTACAGCACAATATAGGCTGCGGCGGCCACCAGTATGCCGACGATGGGCGCCACCCAGGGCGAGAAATAGGCGCAGGCGGCGCCCAGCACGTAGGCCGCCAGGCCCAGGCTGTTGTATTTGGGCAGACGCGCCTCGGCCAGCTTTGGATAGTGCCCGCGATGGCGGTAGAAATAGTCCGCCATGATTACGCCGCCGATGGGCGGGATGATCGAGCCGAGCAGGATCAGGAAGGGGATCAGCAGTTCGTACATGCCGCCGAGCGCCAGCAGCGTGCCGACGAAGGCACCGCCGAGGGTCACCAGGCGGCGACGCTCGGTGCGCAGCAGGTTGCAGCCGGCGGCGGCAAAGTTGTAAATGGTGTTGTCCTGGGTGGTCCAGAGGTTGAGGAAAAGCATCACCACCGCGGCCATCGACAGGCCCTGCAGCACCAGCACTTCGACGATATCCGGCTGCTGGTAGACGATTGCTCCGTAGGCGCCGGCGACGATCATCAAGCCGTTGCCGATGAAGAAGCCGATCAAACTGGCCCATACGGCCACCTTGCTGCTGCGGGCGAAGCGCGTCCAGTTGGTGGCCTGGGTTGCCCCACTGACGAAGGTGCCGAAGATCATGGTGATGGCCATACCGAGGGTCAGGCTGTCGCCCGGCTGCACCGCTAGCAGGCCGTCCAGCCCGCCAATGTCGCGGGTGGCGGTCCACAGCGAGGCGATCAATAGGATCAGCATCGCCGGCACCGCGATACGCGAGAGCAGGTCGAGGCCCTTGTAGCCGACGAAGGCGGTCAGGCAGAAGCCGAAGCCGAACAGCACCATCAACGGCATCGTCCAGCTTTCCGGCAACGCCAGCAGGCGCACCAGGACGATGGCGATGGTCGCCGTGCCCCAGGCGTACCAGCCTATCTGGGTGAAGCCGAGCAGGAAGTCGGAAAGCCGGCTACCGGCCTCGCCGAAGCAGAAGCGCCCCATCAGCACCGAGTTCAGCCCACTGCGGCAGGCGATCAGCCCGAGCGCGGCGGCATAGAGGCCGAGCAGCAGGTTGCCGATCACCGCGGCCCAGAGCATGGTCTTGAAGTCGAAGGCCAGGCCGATCTTGCCGCCGGCGAACATGGTGGCGGTGAAGAAGGTGAAGCCGAACAGCAGGATGGAAGTGGACCACAGCCCCTTGCGCGCGCCGGCAGGCACTTCGCTCAGGGGGTAGTCGGTATCGACGGGCTGTTTCATCGGTGGATGCTCCGCAAGGTCAATGCAGCCCACGGTGCAGATGCCATGCCATTTGCTGACCGATCGGCCAGTTCGGCGCGCTGGCGATAACGCTGCAGCCAGCGTGATTCGTCCCGGTGCGTCAAGCTATCCGTGTGCACTGGGATTGCGCTCTAGCGCGAAGTTCCGCCAAGCGGAGCGACATTTTCTCTATCGCCACGTTCGGCTTATTCAATTGGGGCATCTTCGGCCCCCCTCTTAGGCTTTCCGACGCGCCATAAGCGCATCAGAAAATCGAAGAGGAATCACCCATGTCCCGTATGACCTTCGGCTCCACACCAGCGCGTTTTGCGCTCGGTGTTATTTCCGCGAGCCTCCTTGCGCTGTCTGCCAATGCTGCCCCGCTGACCCGCGACAATGGCGCGCCGGTCGGCAACAACCAGAATTCCCAGACCGCCGGGCCCAACGGTCCGACCCTGCTGCAGGACGTGCAATTACTGCAGAAGCTGCAGCGTTTCGGTCGCGAGCGTGTCCCCGAGCGCGTTGTGCATGCCCGTGGCACCGGCGCCCACGGCGAGTTCACCGCCACCGAAGACATCTCCGACCTGACCCTGGCCAAGGTCTTCGAGAAGGGCAGCAGCACGCCGGTGTTCGTCCGTTTCTCCACCGTGGTGCACGGCCTGCACTCGCCGGAAACGCTGCGCGACCCGCGCGGCTTCGCCACCAAGTTCTACACCGCCGACGGCAACTGGGACCTGGTCGGCAACAACTTCCCGACCTTCTTCATCCGCGACGCGGTCAAGTTCCCGGACATGGTCCACTCCTTCAAGCCGGACCCGCGCACCAACATGGATGACGATACGCGTCGCTTCGACTTCCTCTCGCACCATCCCGAATCGACCCGCACCCTGACCCTGCTGTACTCCAACCAGGGCACCCCGGCCAGCTACCGGATGATGGATGGCAATGGTGTGCACGCCTATAAGTTCGTCAACGACGAAGGCGAAACGCACTACGTGAAGTTCCGCTGGAAGAGCCTGCAGGGCCTGAAGAATCTCGACCCGAAAGAGAACGAGGCGATGCAGGGCAAGGACTACAGCCACCTGTCCCGTGACCTGATCACCGCCATCGACAACGGCGACTATCCCAAGTGGGACCTGATGATCCAGGTGCTCAAGCCGGAGGACCTGGCCAGGTTCGACTTCGATCCGCTGGACGCCACCAAGATCTGGCCTGACGTGCCCGAGCGCAAGGTCGGCCAGATGGTGCTGAACAAGAACCCGGATAACATCTTCCAGGAAACCGAGCAGGTCGCCATGGCGCCGGCCAACCTGGTGCCGGGTATCGAGCCGTCCGAGGACCGCCTGCTGCAGGGCCGTCTGTTCTCCTATGCCGACACCCAGATGTACCGCGTCGGTGCCAACGGCATGAGCCTGCCGATCAATCGGCCGAAAGTGGACGTCAGCAATGCCAATCAGGACGGCCAGCTGAACGCCGGCCACACCACCACCAGCGTCAACTACCAGCCGAGCCGCCGCGAGAACCGCGAGGAAACCCCGCGCGCCGTACTCAGCAAACTGGAGCTGAGCGGCACCACCCAGCAGGCACCGATCCAGCGTCAGCAGAACTTCAAGCAGGCCGGCGATCTGTATCGCTCGTTCAGCAAGAAGGAGCAGACCGACCTGATCAACACCCTGGGTGGCGAGCTGGCCAACGCGGACGACGAGGCCAAGCACATCCTGCTGTCGTTCTTCTACAAGGCTGACGTCAACTACGGCGAGGGCCTGAGCAAGGTCGCCAAGGCTGACCTCAAGCGGGTCAAGGCGCTGGCTGCCGAGCTGCAGGACTAAGCAAACGGTTGCTTTTGACCCGGGTCGGGCGATGACCCGGGTCTTTTTTATCGTGGAGGCAGATATGAAAGGTCTTTTGCTGATGGCAGCGCTGCTGTTGGGCAGCGGGGCCGCCCTGGCCGCTGATGGCCCGCTGAAGAATGCCGCCGACACGCCAGAGGCGGTCCAGCAGCAGTTGCGCGACTACTTCTTCAATGCGGCGCGCTTCGGCGATAACGAGATTCTCGACGAATTCATCCAGGCCGGTTACGACCTGAACAGCGCCGATGGCAATGGCTACACCGCCCTCATCCTGGCGGCCTACAACGGCCATGGCGACACGGTGGAGCGTCTGCTCGCCGCCGGGGCCGATGCCTGCGCCGAAGACAAGCGCGGCAATACGGCGCTGCTCGGCGCGATCTTCAAAGGCGAGCTGGGTATCGCCAAGCGGCTGCTGGCTACCGAGTGCGATCCCAACCAGCGCAACAACGCCGGGCAGACGCCGGCAATGTACGCCGCGCTGTTCCAGCGCGAGGCACTGCTCCAGGCGCTGCGCGAACATGGTGCGGACCTGAACGCGGCGGACCCGCTGGGCAACAGCGTGGAAAGCCTGGCGCGCGGCGAGATCCGCACCCGCTGATCCCGCAGTAGCTCTTGTAGGGCAGGAACTTGCCCGACAGCACCACACTGACGCGATCGCCCTTGGGGTCGCTCTGGCGCTGGATATCCATGGAGAAGTCGATGGCGCTCATGATGCCGTCACCGAATTCCTCGTGGATCAGCTCCTTGATGGTGGTGCCGTAGACGTTGACCAGCTCGTACCAGCGGTAGATCAGCGGATCGCTCGGCACTGCGGTGGGCAGCGAGCCTTTGTAGGGCGCGATCTGCAGCCAGGCGACGGCCTCGTCGGAGAGCTCGAAGAGCTGCCCCAGGGTCTCGGCCTGGGCCTTGTCGAAGGCCATCTGGCCGAGGCAACCGGCGGTGGTCCACTCCTTGGACATGCCGATGCTTTCGGCGACATGCGCCCACTTCAGGCCCTTGCGTACCTTGGCGGAGACGATCATCTGGGTGACCTGTTCACGACTGCTGATCATGGCGAATCCTCATCTGGCGAATGCGAGTGAATGGCCGCACGGGCGCGGCGGGCCTCGGTCGATGCAGGTTCGGTGCCAGGCGTTTCAATCGTATTCGGCTGCCTCGTGCTCGCCGAGCAGGCGACGCTGGCGCGGCGTGGCGGCGGCCAGCACCTCGGGATTGAAACTGAAGTGCAGGTAGGGCGAGAACTTCTGCGCGACCATGCGCCGGCCGTAGTGGATCTGTAGCAGGTAGCGGCTGCGCTCGGCCGTGCGGTTGCGGCTGCCGGCGTGCCAGAGGTCGCTGCGAAACAGCAGCAGGTCGCCGGCCTTGCACAGTACTGGCTCAGGGGCGCGTCCGTGCCATTGCGTTTCGCTCGGGCGCGGCTTGCGCCCGGCGCGGTGGCTGCCGGGGATCACCAGCGTCGGGCAGAGGTCGGCGTCGATGTCGTCCAGATACAGGTGTGCGGTGCAGATCTGCATCGGCAGTTCGAAGGCGGGGTCGGCGAGCAGGCTTTCCGGCAGCTCCATGGCCAGATGGTCGGAATGCAGCTCGCCGCCGATAAAGCCCGGGCGGCTGCGCCAGGCGGTCTGGCCGATGATATGGCAGTCCGTGCCGAGCGCCGCCTCGGCCAGTTCGATCACCCCGGGCAGATCGAGAAAGCGCAGCCAGAACGGCGAGCGATTGAAGACGCACTTGTAGTGATCGTCGACCAGTCCCTGGTAATCCCAGTGGATGGGTTCGAGGCGGTCGATGGCGTCGCGCAATTCCGTGATCGTCGGCGGGTCGATCACCGCAGGTAGCAGCACAAAGCCCTGCTGGTGCAGGGCGGCGAGCTGCCGGCGGGTGGTGGCGGAGTCAGGCATGGCACTAATCGGTCGGACGACTATCGCTCAGCATAGGCAGCGCCGGCGCGCGTTGAAAGCCGGCTGAAAGCTTGCCGCGCTACTGTGCCGTCGCTGCTGCGGCAGCCAGTTGCGTGGTCACGAGCCGCGCCTCTGCTTCCTCGCTCCGGCGTACCCGGCGGCGTCGCCAGAAGCGGCGTCACCGGCGCGCACCTCGCCTAGTTCGAAACCACCCGTGCGATGGCCTTGGCCAGCGCATCCAGGCGCTCGGCATCCAGTCCGGCGACGTTGGCCCGACCGCTTTCCACCAGATACACCGAATCTTCGGCGCGCAGCCGGCGTACCTGCTCGGCGGTCAGGCCGGTATAGGAGAACATCCCGCGCTGCTGGGCGATATGCGCAAAGCGCTCGGCCAGCCCATAGGGCATCAGCGCCTCGACCAGTCCCTGACGCAGGCTGGCGATGCGCCGGCGCATGCGCTCGACCTCGTCCTGCCAGATCTGCCGCAACGGCACGTCGGCGAGGATCGTCGCCACCACCGCGGCGCCGTGAGCCGGCGGTGTCGACCAGAGGTTGCGGGCCAGTGAAGCGAGCTGGCTGCGCACGTCGAGCAGGCGCTCGGCATCACTGGTGACGGCGATCAGCGCGCCGGTACGTTCGCGGTAGAGGCCGAAGTTCTTCGAGCAAGAGCTGGTGATGAGCATTTCCGGCAGCGTTTCGGCGAACAGCCGTACTGCCCAGGCGTCCTCTTCCAGTCCGTCGCCAAAGCCCTGATAGGCGAAGTCGAACAGCGGCAGCAATTCGCGTGCGCGCACCACCTCGAGCACCCGCAGCCAGTCGTCGTG
>SWCC01000951.1_pt1 | contig 12740 bp, 14 predicted proteins | sample 4692971 | NCBI WGS metagenome assembly SWCC01 (sample SAMN10267277, study PRJNA491770) | bioreactor metagenome | isolation source: DHS bioreactor inoculated with subseafloor sediment | place: Japan: off Shimokita Peninsula | collected 2006-08 | reverse complement strand
ACCCACAACGGCTTACGGGCCCTGAAGCGAGTGTTATCAAATACGATCTGTTGACGGCGCTAAGCGTCGCGGGATTGAACGGGACACCGACCTTGCAGATGTCATTGATGCGTTTGATCGCAGCAGTCACGGCAAGGTATAATTGGCGGATGGATGAACTGACGGTGGGCCAGCGCGATCTGGCGCGCATGTGGTCCGTCAACGAACGCACCGTCAAGCGCGAGATCAAGCGGCTGACCGATACGGAGATCCTGATTTGCAAACGACGTGGGGTGCGGGGCAGGGTGGCCGCTTATCGGTTGAACTATTCCCAGATTGCCAAGCTGTCAGAGCAATGCTGGCCGCTGGTTGGCCCCGACTTCGACGAACGCATGCGGGGGCGCTATCGCGAGGAAGCGCCGGTGAAGGTGGTGCAGTTAAGCGATTATTCCAAGCCAGCCGAGGATGAGTTGCCGCAGACTGGCCCCGGCACGTGGCAGCGCGCCATGTCGCGGCTTGCCCAGGATAATGCCGATCAGTTCAAGGCGTGGTTTTCACAACTGCAGTTTATTGGCTTTACGGCGGGGGTTCTGACTCTGCGGACCCCAAGCAAGTTTTCACAGCGCTATATTGAAACCCATCTGACGCGGCCCTTGCTTGCTGCTGTCGAGGCGGAGTTGGGCCCGGTGACCCGGCTGGCGTTCGAAAGCTAGCGGCGGGTTAGCGCAGCTCTCTGAAGTCGGAAAGGACGGTTTGGATGGCACAGGCAATATAAGGGTCACCGCCGATCTCTTGGCCCGGGTTCTTTTTTAGTTTCCGGATACTTAGGCTAGATCGGCGCGTGTCCTCGCACATATCGCTGTCGCTTTCATAGGCCATTTTCCAATCGTTAAAGGCGCGCTTGTCGACATCGCCTTCTGACATCAGGAATAACTTACGATGACGTTGGTCCTTTTTGATCCGGTTATAGCATGCCTCGACCTTGTCGCGGTCACCCTCCAGAATCTGGAAACACAGGCGGTCATGATACACCAAAAGGCCGGTGATACCGTCGCGGGCATTATTCGCCTTTGACGCTGTCAAAAGATCTTTGATTTGCAGCGCATCCAGAGGGGTTGCTGTCGTGCTGAAGTAGATCATTTGATAAACCACTGTCTTTGTTATCCTTTTGGAAGGGGTAAAATGGGTGTGTGAATACGTGTCGATAAAATTTGAACTCAACGGCTAACGCCCCAGAAACTGAACGGGTTCCGAAAATAATTTTTTCGTGAGCGGTTTCTTTTTGAGGGGGGCAAATTGGTGGGCACAAAATGCACCTTAGGGTGGGGCGGATTGCGCATAATTATATGGTGAAAAGCGCCGCCATGAAATAGGGTCGGGATATGAAACCCGCGCGCACCATTCATGATCCTATAACTGACAGTGTACCTCGGATGCCGGCTTGGGTCACGTTGCAATCTCCACAAAGCACTGAAGATGTGGCGTTTTTGTCGGGCGCGGGGTTAAGCCATTTGCATTGTGTGTTGGCGTCTGCGGCGGTTCCCCAAGGGTTGTTGCACGCGCGTTTGGCGTTGCGTGCGGCCGAGGCAGGCATGGCGATATTCGGGCGGCCCGAACGTGCGGCAGACCTGCGCGACGCTGTGCATCTGCTAAGGCCAGGTGACCAACCCGGCCCTGCCGGAGAGGTTTATCAAATGTGGGATAAGGCTGCGGGGCAACGCGTGTCAGTCAGTGTATTGGGGGACGCGCTGCCAATGCACGAACCTGCGCAAATTGGTGCTTGGCTGGATGCGGGGCAGGGTGGGCCGGTCGTGCGGGCCGCATCGGTGATCGAGACGGTTTTGACACAAGCGCCACGTGCGGAAACCGCGGCGCTTATTTTGGCGGATGCGGCGTTGTCACAGGTATTGGGGTGGCGCGATTTGGTGCCGCTTTTGGGGTTTGGTTTAAAGCCCGGCGACCTGCGCAAAACCGGTGATGACCTGCGCGTGGCCTGCCACAAGGCGATTGTGTCGTCCTCGGGTGAAGCTGTGAAACTTGCGTCCGATTTGACCCGCCGCGCGGGGCGGCTGAATGCGGTAGCACCCAAGCTGCGGGCCAAGGGATCTGATGCTGCGGTCGAGATGTTTCTGACCCGTGATGCGGTGGCACCCGCCCGGTTGACGCCACTTAGGTCAGATCGCGCCGCGCGGCGGTTATGTGACCGTCTGGTTGAACTGGGCGTTGTGCGCGAATTGACCGGGCGTGATACGTTCCGACTGTATGGGGTGTAGCATGGCCAAGGATCGATCCGCCCCTGATCTGGACCGCGAATTATCAGACGTGCCGCCCGAGCAGCGCTGGCGAGAATGGATGCGGCGGATCGAGGCGGTTTTATTTGCCACCGCATCGCCTGTCCCGCCCGAGGAATTGGCGCGGGTTGTGGGGGCGGGTGCCGCGATTGATTTGCTGATCGAAGACCTTGCTGCCGATCTTGAGGGGCGATCGTTCGAGGTGGCAAAGGTTGGCGGTGGCTGGATGCTGCGTACGCGGGCCGTCTATGCGCCAGTGATAAAGGCCGCGGCAGATGTGGGCGATCAGCTGTTAGGCCTGAGCGAGTTTGACATCGCCGTTTTGGCCGCCGTTGCCTACCATCAGCCCGTCACCCGCGAGGGTCTCAAGGATATCTTTGGCAAAGAGATCAGTCGCGATTTGATCGGGCGGTTATATGCGGCCGATTTGATTGCCACCGGGCCTCGTAGTCCCCGCCGTGGTGCGCCTTATACCTTTGTAACGACCGAGCGGTTTTTGGTGGCATTCGGGTTGGAAACGCTGCGCGACTTGCCGGACCGCGAGCAGTTGGCGGATGCCGGATTGATGGAATAGCCTGTTGTGATTTGCATCTAATATGTAAATGATGGAAGGTCTAATGATCAAATGGTGGTGCTCCTAATAGACAAATGGTGGATGCTCTGGTACACAAATAAAAACAGGCTTGGCAGTGAGCGGAGAGGGCAGGGCAATGACGCAGACAGAGGCATATTTGCCGCGGCACCTTGTGACCGAGCTGGAAGAGGCGGTCGCGTCCGCGCGTGTTGTGAACCTGATTGGCCCCAGGCAGGTTGGCAAGACGACCCTCGTTAGGGATTTGTTCGGGCATGGCCGTTTTATCACGTTGGATGATGCCGCGGTTTTGGCCGCGATTGAGGCAGATCCGGAAGGGCAGCTTGCCAGCTTGATGCAAGATTTGGGGCCCGCACCGCTGATTATTGACGAGGCGCAGCGGTCCAAGAAGCTGGCGCTGGCGATCAAGAGGGTCGTTGATGCGGATCGCCGCAAGGGGCAATTTGTTCTGACCGGATCGTCCAACGTTTTCACAACCACGGATGTGGCGGATTCGCTGGCGGGCAGGATGCGCACGCTGAAACTTTGGCCCTTGTCTGTGGCCGAGATTAAAAGCGCACCGGTCAGTCGTTTGGTGGATTGGGCGATGCAAAAGCAGCCGCAGCTTGGCCAGATATCTGACCCCGAACCCCTAGCGCGGGGGGATTACATCGACCTTATTCTGGCGGGTGGGTTTCCGGAAACCAGAACGCTGCCGCTGCGGTCACGCCAGCGCGGGTATCGCGATTACATCGATGCTGTGGTTGAACGGGATGTGGCTGACATTACACCAGTCCGGAAACCGGATGCTTTGCGTATTCTGATTGATCAAATGGCTGCGCGATCGGCGCAAGAGATCAACACCTCTGAGTTGGCAAAGCTGACCAAGTTGCAGCGGGTGACCGTCGATCAGTACCTTGATATTCTGATGCGTCTTTCGATGTTGACAAAGCTGGGGGCCTGGACATCGGGCGAAGGTAAGCGCGAGATCAGGCAGCCCAAATACCATTTTGTGGATTCAGGGATCGCCTGCGCCTTGCGCCGCTTTACGGACGCGACTTTTGATATTGATAATACGCCGCAGGCTTTGGGCGGGCTGTTGGAAAGTTTTGTCGTGGGAGAGTTGCAGCGTGCTTTGCCGATGCAAGACGCGGATTACCGGATGTATCATTGGCGCAGCGCCGATCAGCGCGAGATTGATATCTTGATCGATGGGGGCAATCATCTGGTTAACGTCGAGGTGAAATCATCCGCCACTGTCAGCGCGGATGATTTCAAGCATCTGAAATGGTTTGCAAGTGACGGGCCGGGCCGGGCGAAAACCTGCACCGGGTTGGTGTTCTATCTGGGTCGCGAAAAGCTGTCTTTCGGGAATGGGAATTATGCCCTGCCGGTCAGCGCCCTTTGGAGCGGGATCACGCTTTGACCGGTTAACGCTGGCCGGTTTTTGAAGGCGGCGGCGTCACTATTGTCTCCATTTTTAGGTTTCACAGCTTGTTAGGGGCAGCCGCCTATATCCTTGGGCCGACTGCCTGAAGGAACCTAGCATGCCGTTAACCTGGGACGCGCTTTACCTTGGCAAGACTGCCTTGGATATTGATGAGACTGAAAATGATGGGGGACAAGCCGACAATGCCGCCGTGTTGGTTGGCAACACCTACGGCACTGCCGGTGACCCGCTTTGGGATCACGTTGTTTCTGTCACGGCCATCGACAACAACGGTCAAGCGGACATACTCGATAGTGATAGCAATTTTCGCTATGATCAGCTGCGGTTTGATGCCGATGATGGCAATGGTTTGCAAACAAATCTCTTTGACTCCGCACCGATTTATAACGCGACGCTGACCTATACCGACGGCACCACCGCAACGATTACGGCGGTGATCATGCAGGATACGCAGGGAAATCTATTTCTTGCGCCGGAATATTCAGCCGGCCCCGATATAGATGCGATGGAGGCCAAGGCGATTGAAAGCCTGACGCTGGATTCACTGAATTCAACGGCCGGCGACGCCGCGCCATCGCGGATTCAGACCGAATTTGTTTGCTTTGCCTCGAGCACCTTGATTGCGACCTCTGATGGGGACCGCGCGGTCGAGGATTTGGTGCCCGGTGACATGATTATGACCCATGATAACGGACCACAGCCGCTGTTGTGGCGGGGCGCGCGGACCCTCAAGTTTTCTGTCGCGGCTCAGCACCCGCAGCAGCCGATTGAATTCAAACCCGGCGCGCTTGGCGTCGGGCAACCGAAACACAGGTTGGTTGTTTCACCCCAGCATCGCATGTTGCTGCACACCGGAGATCGCGAGGTGCTTGCCCCTGCTCTTGGGTTTGTTGGTGCTGCGGGCGTGCGTAAAATGCGCGGGTCGCGATCTGTCACCTACCATACATTGCTGCTGGCCAATCACGAGATCATCATTGCCAATGGTGCCTTGGTCGAGAGTTTTTATCCTGGCCGTGTGGCGATGGAGGTATTGACCGCAATGCAAAAACTGATGGTGGTTGTGCTGCGGCCCGCCATCTTGCGGGATCCAGATTGCGGTTTTGGCCCCTATGCGCGCAAGACCATCAGCCGCCGCGACGCCGAGGCGCTTGTGCGTGGCGCTGGCATCCGCAGCAGGTGCAAGGTGGGCGACGCGCAGGGGCAAAGACCCCTCGTGCATTAGGGTTTCGGGTGTAGTCCGTCAGCCATCAGTCACGCCCATTGTCCGTATACGCGGTGTGCGTTCGGGCAATGGGCGCGGCAAGAGCCGTTTAGCGGCTTTCGAAATAGTTAAGCGGCACTTTCAGATAGGACCGTCCGTTATCTTCGGGGGCGGGCAGGCGGCCGCCACGGATGTTGACCTGAAGGGCGGCCAACATCAGTTTAGGCAAGGCCAGTGTCGCATCGCGGGCATCGCGCACGGCACGATATTCAGCTTCGGTGGGCTTGTCCTTCCAGTGAATATTGCTGGCAAGATGCTGTGCGACCGTTGCCTCGCATTCTGCCGGGCGTTTCGGGGCATAGTCATGGCCAACAAAGACGCGCGTGTATTCAGGCAGGGCAAGAATTGCAGAGATGCTGTTGTACAGCTCGCCCGAATTGCCGCCCGGAAAATCGGCACGCGAACTGCCGCTGTCGGGCATCATCAACGTGTCATGTACAAAGGCAGCATCACCCGCGACATAGGTGATCGAGGCCAGCGTGTGGCCGGGTGAAAACATCACGGTCACTGGCACGTTGCCCACCATGAATATGTCGCCATCGGCGAACAGGTGATCCCATTGGCTGCCATCGGTGGGGAAATCATCGGGCAGATTATAGATATCCTGCCACAAGTTCTGAACGCTGGTTACCTTTTCGCCGATCCCCGTTTTGGCACCTGTTTCCGCTTTCAGCCATGGACCGGCTGAAAAATGGTCGGCATGGGGGTGCGTGTCGAGTATCCATTCCAGCTCGATCCCGGTTTGGCGGACATAGAGCAAAATTTGCTCGGCGTTTTTGGTTGATGTGGCACCGGCCAGTGGATCGAAATCCAGCACAGGATCGACGATCGCCCCTTTCATGGTGACGGGGTCGTGAAAAACATATTGCCAGCTTCCGGTTGGTTCATCCCAGAAACTTTTGACGACTGGATTGCTCATATTTACTGTCCTTATGCTCGGCTTTTGATCAATTACAGATTGCGCTTGGAAACATATTTAATATCGTGAATGTATATTTCCAGTGATAGGCTGCATTGACCGTAATCCTTGTGGCAGCGTGGGAATCTGATCTGGGTCAATTTCTGCCGAAATCCGCAAGATGTCTTGACCCGTCACTTAAGATAGTATCTGAGTATTTAAGTAAGAATAGTGCGGCGCGGCCAAAAGCCGTCGCATGGTAACGAGTGGTGCTGTCGAAATGGGCCGCGCTCTCTTTTCCCCGCCTGCTGCGCCTCACTTGGCCCAGCACACACGCCAATAACTCCGGAGGCACAGATGGTTGATATCGCCCCGACACATACGCCGCGCACCCGTTTCGGGGATGAACCGACGTTGAAAGCCGCGGGTCTGGAGGCACGGCAAACATGTCGCCGGCGCGAAGTCATGTATGATGCGCTGTGCGAGGGCGCGTCGGATACGGCCTGCTTGGAGGCTTTGTGCGACTGGCTGGAGGAGCGCAAGCGATGAGCGGAAGACGATGCCCCGTGCGATTTGACCTGTGGTGCCTTGGCAAGCGTTGCCTGTCCCCCTAGAAGTCCGCCGGAATCCTCCGCTTGTACATTTCCCCCCAGCTTGATTACGGATCAGCAAGGTGTTTCATGGCTAAAACCCCAAGTCCCTGCATCGACGTTTGCAAATTCAAACGTGAAGGGCACTGTATCGGATGTTCGATGACAAAGGCGCAAAAGTCGCTTTTCAAGTCCTTGAAAAAGGACGGGCATCGTGCGGGTTTCGTTCAGATGTTAACGGCGCAGCAGGAGCGACTGGGGAAGTATACGCATTGGGACGTGGCGTATCGCAAAAAGCTGGCGAAACGCAAAATCGCGGCCGAGAAGGTTCTCTAGCCGCGACTTTGACAGTGTGGTCGGTGTTGATCAGCCCGCGAGATGCGAGCGGAGGAACCAAGCGAATTTTTCATGGGTTGTGCCGCGCGAGATGCACAAATCTTCGGTCAATGTGTCGCCATGTTCGGCGGCCAATTCGCCCGCGCCCGCAAGTGTAGAGGCCAGCGTTTGCTGTGCTTCCATCATGATGCGGATCATTTCTTTGTCCGTGGCGTGGCCGTCGTGTTCGTTCACTTTTGACCGCTTCAACATACCGGCAAGCGTGCCTTCTGCATGCACGTCCAATGCGCGTACACGTTCGGCCAGATCGTCCTGACCGATAAAATGGTCTTCGTAAATTTTTTGGAAAAGATCATGCAACGGGCCAAAACCCATGCCTTTGACGTTCCAGTGAAAATTTTGCGCAAGCATTGTCGTCACGGCGGTTTCGGCCACGGACTGGTTCAATGCGTCAGCAATTGCTGTTTTAGCGTCGGTGGTCAACGCTGCTGCGGTCTGAGTCATCTGCTCACCCCAATTCTGATGTTTAAATTTGTGGCTGGCTGGCGGGCAGCTGGCTTGCCTAGCCCTTAACATAGAGGTCAAAATCGGTTTGCCAAGTCTTTTTAGAATTATTCTAAATCTTAGAAAATTGCTCGGAAATGCGTCCAAGCAAAAACCCGATATATCTGCGGTCAGCGGCAGTAATCCGCGACTTCAAAAGAAAGCTCAGGTTGCTAGTATCGCCACCCCAAATGCAGAACAGGCAGCGCATCACCCAGGATTCGTCAAATGACAGCTCGGTCGCGCCGGGCGCAAACCAGGTGATCTGTTTCTGAGTGGCACCCGGAAGGCATTTGATAAATGTTTGTATAAAGGTGCGTTTCGCGTCTTCGCCATCAAGGGTCAAAAGGGCGCATGCTTCAAACAGGTCTGTGCGTGCAGCCACGCGGCACCCCATAGCGGCCAGCCGCAAATTATTAAGAACCGCGCGTTGCCCCGTTGTCATCTGGAAGGTTGGTGCAGGGCGTTCAAACCCGTCGTGTTCCATCAAGGGCAGAGTAGAAACTTGCGCCATATTTTGCGGTATCCGTTGTTCCGGGCAGGGGGGTGTGAATCGCCGTTTATTATTCCCGACTATACTTATAAGGTATTAGCGAAAATTCAAGCGGGGAAATTTTTGCCCCAAAACCTGATGCTGCACGGGCACCGGAAAATCGGTTTCTAACAGGCGGGTGTGGTGACGTCTGACATCCGGGCAATCGAGTACAAATCAAACACCTCGGATACTGTTCCTTTTCCCCAGATCAGCCTTGGGTCCGACGTACCGATCGAAACAGCGCGAAACGGCAAATCGGCCACCGTTTGACCGATCTCTAACGCGTGTTCCCAGTCGACCGGAGTGATCGTTGAACCGTTCACAATCAGATTGGCGGGCTTGAGGTCGCCGTGGATCAGTCCCTTGGCGTGAATATGTGTGAGGGTGTCCGCGAGCTGCTTGAGCAAACCCGGCCAAAGATCGACCGACACCTGCGACAGGGGTGATCCCAGTATCAGCTCGCGGCGCACGATCAGAACGTCCTCAAGCAATTCAACATTTACAATACGGGGGACGTTCAATCCAGACAGTCGCTGCATGGATTGAAGCTCGTTCTCTAAAAGCTGGCGAGACAGACCAGACTTTGCACGCTTTTCAACGACCCTCTGCCCGTTCCAGCATGTTATCTCGGGCTTGGGCTTGGCTGATAGTGGGGTCACGACGGAACACCCGCCTGGCGAGGGCGACAGATCACATCAGCAAAAGTTTGTCGCGTAAGGCGTACCAACCACCAGTCTCTGAAATGATTGCCGGAACGTTGTATTGACCAAATATCCGCGTAGCACCGCGCCTGCGAAAAATGTCAAACATAACCGCGCTTGCCGGCCCGTTCGCTTTTTTCGTGGCACTTCCGCCGCCTATTGTTGACAGCCGCATTTCAACATTAGCGCGCCAGTGCAGTTCCATTGCTGTGCGATTGATGAGGGTTTCATATTTCAATTTCACGCCTGCACGCGCCAATGCTACGGCGACGCCTGTTGCAAAGCCAACTGCGCCGATGGGGATCGCTGCCCCGGCGAGTTCGGTACTGCGAATTCCTGCTTTAAAAACCTTGGCTGTCATGCATGCTTTAACCCATTGCTGGACCGTCATACTGCGTGGATATTTCTTGGCTATTCCATCGAGCATCTTCAAATGTGCAAGCGTTGATCCAGTGGCGTTCGTGTGCATCATAATGCCTGATACGTCGACTTGCGTGGCTTGTGAGGCAAGCGTTCCTGCAGTTGCGAGCGTCGCTGCACCCATTTTTTTATAGGAGCGGTTTAACATGTACTTGCTCGTTCGCGGGGAGGCAGTTTGAGTGAACCCATGTGTCATGAAAAAAGGGTTTGGCGGGGCAAGTTCGTCGATACCATCAACTTCCGCATTAAGATCTTTGTAAAAATGCAAAAGAACGATCGGAACGCCAATGCCGATTTCTCCGCCAACAGTCTCTGCAATCTTCCAGGCTATCGACTCTGCGGCTTCTTCAGTTGCACCCATTTAAAAACTCCGAATTATTAAGCGCCAACGCGCGTTATGATGAAATGACTTGTACTCGAACAAAAATATATTTTACGGATTATGGTATCGTCCTAACATTTTTGGGGCAAATACAATAACAAATTTTAAGGTGCATTTCTAAGTGCGCCAAGGATAACTCCGGCGTCAGTTGCTTTGCCTAGGAAGCTTTGGAATTTGGCCAAGGTTCACGGGCAACACACTAGGTTTGCACCTTACGCTCACATAGGGGTTGGTTTTTGAGACCTATGCTCCATACTCGGAGCGCATTGAGAATAGGACATAGCATGCCTGAAGAATCGATAGTTGCGATCCTGTCGGTCGACAAAAAACTCGACCTAAACATTACCGATTTTTCGATACACGAAACTTTGTCCGAGGTTCCGACGTACAGCGTGACTGTATTGGACCAGAGTACACAATTGGACAGTCTTGTCGGTGTTACCTGTGAAATCAACTTTGCGGCTGATGCCTATACGGATTCAGAAACGCGCAGTTTTAGCGGTCTTGTCATGTCCGTTGAGCGTGTGTTGGATCGCTCTGGCTCGCCATACCTGAAGCTGGAAATACGTCCGAAACTGGCTGTTCTCGGCCTTAGTGTGCACAGCGCAATCTATCAAAAATCCACGTCTTTGGATATCTTGGAGAAGGTTCTACAACGCAATGGGCTGGCGAACGTCAAGGTTACCGGGACCATACCTCAAGCTAAGCGCGATACGGTTATTCAGTATAATGAAAACGACTTGGGTTTTTGCCGTCGCATCCTTGCCGAAGAAGGGCTCGCTTTCTATTTTCATGACGGCACGTCGCCCGAAACACTGGTGTTGCATGACGTGCGTAAACCTTTCCCCTCTGACCACAAAGAGATCGAGCTGACGGATGCTCAGATGTCAGACGTTGGGCGCATTGAAGCTTCAAGCCTTTCCTTGAGGCGGTCCTTGGGTCCAGACAAGGTCGAACTGACCCACTATGACGCAAGCGACGCGGATCAGGTGACGGCGGGGCCAGCTGTTTCAAGCGAAGCCAAATCACCCGTCACGCCTACGGTGCTTGAGTACCGGCCTGTCATTGTTGGCGACATCAAAAAAGACGAACTGAAGGTTCTTACCAACGCAGCCCAGCGTCCAGAATTGGCGATAGCTGGTCATTGTGAACATCCAGCCATGCACTTGGGGCAGGCGCTTGATGTTGCGAGCAGCGAATTTTCAGACATGGCTGGCCGCTATATTATTTCGAGCATCACGTATACGCCAACGCGCGGCAACGCATTGATGTGCCGATTTGAAGCTGTCCCACAGGGCCACGTGCCTGCGCCTGAACGTTTGCCAAAACCGCTAATTGCGGGGGTACACAATGCGATTGTTGTCAGCTCACAAGCTTCGGCAAAAGCCGGCGACCCTGCTTGTGATGAGAAGGGGCGTGTGCTTGTCCAGTTTTTTTGGGACGTAGCCGACAGCAATAGCGGTTATATCCGCGTGTCGGAGCCCTTTGCTGGCAAGGGGTATGGTGCACAATTCACGCCACGCGTCGGGCATGAGGTTCTGGTTTCTTTTTTGCATGGCGACCCGGATGCGCCCGTCGTTACCGGACAACTATACACTGAAAAACACAAGCCGCCGTTTAACGAAAAGAACACTCACAAATCTGGATTTCGCACCCAGCTAAAGGACGGCAAGCAAAACGAGTTGGAGTTTAACGACGAAAATGACAAGGAACTTATTGGACTGCGTGCTGGCCGGGACTTTGAGTTGATTGTGAATGAAAACGTGACGCGTGAGGTCAAGAAGAACGACACAACTAAGATCGAGGAAAAAAGTAAGCTTGATATTGGTGACTCTTGGGACATCACAGTCAAGAATGATCAGACGACCAAAGCTGATAAAATCACGCTTACGGGTGACAGTGAAATCACCTTGAAGGTTGGACCTTCTAAAATTGTTCTGAGTTCGAGTGGCATTGTCATTGATGCGCCAAAGGTCGAGATTAAGGGCCAATCCAAAGTTGATGTAGAGAGCAAGGGCCAGCTGGCTTTAGCTGGCATGTCGAGCAAGCTTGAAGCGAAAACAGCGCTTGACGTCAAAGGTATGAATGTCTCGGTGAAGGGCAGTTTAAAAACTTCACTTGAGGGAACTATGAGCGAAGTCAAAGGGTCAGGAATGGTGACGATCAAAGGCGGCGTCACCATGATTAACTAGGATCAGAAAATGCTACGTAAAATTCCATTTGATACCAGCGGCCCGATCCTTGAGCGGTTTGCCCTTAGCGAAGAGGCGGCGGGAGCCGCATCCGCTGAGCTGGAGCCCGAAGCGGCGCTTGGGGCATTGTATAAGGGGGAGCATACGGTCGATATGGCCAATTTTTTCGCCCATGGTATGCCGCCGCGAGAGGGCGTGTGTTGGGCCGTTGCTGTGCTGCGAGAAATGCGGCCAGAGATGAGCGCGGCAGACAAAGAGATATTGGCGCTGGCTGAAAAGTGGATCAAGGACCCGCAAGAAGCTGTGCGTATCCGTCTTATGGAAGAGGCCGAGAGCCGAGACAGTGGAGACCCGATTTTTTGGTTGTGCAACGCCGTTGCGTGGAACGGGTCGGGCAGCATGGCCCCCAAAGACGGGCCCGTGGTTTTGCCTCCGATCGGGTTATATGCGTCGGCTCTTTTGGGCGCTGTCGGGCTACTTGGCGGTACCACAGAAGAGAGCCTGAAAGCCCTTCATGAGAGCGCCTATCGCTGGGGTATGAATGTGGCGCAAGGAGGCTGGCCAAATCTGGCTGACTGATTTCTAGACGGG